>Ga0164309_10001865_pt1 | contig 10059 bp, 8 predicted proteins | sample Whisoiple_247_MG_FD_109984 | JGI IMG/M metagenome (GOLD analysis project Ga0164309, IMG submission 109984) | Soil microbial communities amended with fresh organic matter from upstate New York, USA - Whitman soil sample_247_MG | ecosystem: Environmental > Terrestrial > Soil > Unclassified >... | reverse complement strand
TCGCATGATTTCGTCGCGGCCTTGAACACGGAGGCCGTCAAGGAGCGGCTGACCAAGCTTGGCGCCTCGCCGATCGGCAGCTCGCCGCAGCAATTCGATGCCAAGATACGTGCCGATTACAGGAAATGGGGCCCGATCATCGAGGCCGCCGGCATAAAGCCCGAGTGATGCAGAGGGCGCCGATGATACCGGCCTGTCTCCCGCCGCGCGAGGTCAGCCGGCCGAAGGTGCCGCCGCCGCAGAACGCCTGCGATACGCACGCGCATGTATTCGGACCGGCACAGCGGTTTGCTTACACCAGGGATCGCAGCTACACGCCGCCGGATGCCCCGCTGGAAAAATATCTCGGCATGCTCGACACTATCGGATTTGCCCGCGGCGTGCTGGTGCAAGGCAGCGCGCACGGCCGCGACAATTCCGCCATGCTGGATGCGCTCAGGCAACGCCCCGATCGGTTGCGCGGTGTTGCGGTGGCCGACGCCGACGTTTCGCCGGCCGATCTGCACGAGTGGAATCGTCTCGGCATCAGAGGACTGCGCTTCAATCATTTCTTCCGCGACGGGCAATTGCACTATCGCGGCGGCGTGCCGCTGTCGGCGGCGCCGACGCTGGCGCCGCTGATGGCCGAGCTCGGATGGCATCTGCAACTCTGGATCGATGCGAAGGATTTACCGGAGACGATTCCGGTTCTGAAATCGCTCGGCTTGCCTGTGGTGATCGATCACATGGGGCGCACTGACGCCCGCGCGGGCATTGGAACGGAAGGTTTCCGGTCGCTGCTCCGCGCGGTCGGCGAGGGCTGGTGCTGGTCGAAACTGTCCGGCGCCCACCGCCTCAGCCGCGACGCGCCCGATTATCCCGACGCGCGGCCATTTCATGAAGCGCTGGTGCGGGCCAATCCGGAGCGGCTGGTATGGGGCGGCGACTGGCCGCATCCGCGCGTCGAGGGCGAGATGCCCGACGCCGGCCACCTGTTCGAATTGTTTCAACTGTGGACGCCGGACATGGCGACCCGGCACCGCATTCTCGTGACCAACCCCGTAAAGCTCTATGGCTTCCCGAACTGAAAGTCGCAACCACAATGTCTGTGAACAACAAGCGCGTGTTTTACGTCAAATATCTGGCGCACGAAATCTATGCCGACATCCTGCGGGCGCGGCCCGATGTGCGGCTCGACCGGCTCGAGAATGAAAGTCCCGAGGAGATTTCGGCGCCGATCCTGTCCGCGGCGCATGCCTATCAGATCGGGGCGGCGCGCGATGAATTGGCAAGACATTTTCACGTTGATCAGGACCTGCTGCGGCGCGCGCCGAATCTCCTGATCGTCTCCAGCAATGGCGCGGGCTACGACCCCGTGGATGTCGAGGCCTGCACCGAGGCCGGCGTGCTGGTGGTCAATCAGTCCGGCGGCAATGCCCACTCGGTGGCCGAACACGCGCTCGGCATGCTGCTCACTTTGTCGAAACGGATCCTGGAGGCCGACCGTGCGCTGCGACGCGAGGCCAATGTCAACCGCAACGCTCTGATCGGCACCGAGGCGCACGGCAAGACCATCGGCATCGTCGGGCTCGGCAATGTCGGCCGCCGCATCGCCGCGCTCTGCCACGGCCTGCTGGGGATGAAGGTGCTGGCCTACGATCCTTATCTCACGGTCAGCGAGATGGCGGCGCGTGGCGGCGAGAAGGTCGAGCTGGACGAGCTTTTAAGCCGCTCCGATTATGTCTCGGTCAGTTGTCCGCTGACCAGGGAAAGCCGCGGCATGATCGGGCAGCGCGAGTTCGCGCTGATGCAGCCGCACGCCTATTTCATCACCACGGCGCGGGGCTTTATCCACGATGAAGCCGCGCTGCACGAGGCGCTTCGCAACAAGCTCATTGCGGGCGCGGGTCTCGACGTCTGGGCCAAGGAGCCGCCGCCGCCCGACCATCCGCTGCTTGAGTTCGACAATGTGCTGGCAAGCCCGCATACCGCTGGTGTGACCAGGGAAGCGCGCGCGAACATGGGCCGGATTGCCGCTGAGCAGGTTTTGGATGCGCTCGATGGCCTGCGGCCCCCGCGCATCATCAACCCGGACGTCTGGCCGCGTTACGTCCGGCGCTTCGAGCGCGCATTCGGGTTCACACCGGAATAGCGATTTCGGCGGTGATTTTTACCCCAAGGATGCGAGCGAGACGCGCCATTCAGGCGGCGATCGGATCCTCGATCGGCGGGTAGCGCAGGCCAAGGCTCTCGGCCACCGCCTTGTTGGTGATGCGGCCGCGGTGAACGTTCAGGCCAGCCCGCAAATGGGGGTTTTGCGTCACGGCTGCAAAACCCTGGTTCGCGATCGCCAGCCCGAACGGCAGTGTCGCGTTGTTCAGCGCTTGGCTTGAGGTGAGGGGGACCGCGCCGGGCATGTTGGCAACGCAGTAATGGATGATACCGTCGACCTGATAGGTCGGATCGGCGTGGGTGGTCGGACGGGAGGTCTCGAAGCAGCCGCCCTGATCGATCGCAACATCCACCATCACGGCACCCGGCTGCATCGACTTCAGCATTTTTCGGGTGACCAGCTTCGGCGCGCTCGCGCCGGCCACCAGAACGGCGCCGATCACGACATCGGCGGCGAAAACTTCCTGTTCGATTGCTTCCGTGGTCGGGAAGCGTGTCCGGATTCGACCCGTGAACAGTTCGTCGAGCTCACGCAGCCTCGGGATCGAACGGTCGAGGATCGTGACCTCCGCGCCGAGGCCAACGGCCATCCGCGCCGCGTGCGTGCCGACGACGCCGCCGCCGATGATGACAACGCGGGCGGGCGCAACGCCCGGTACGCCGCCGAGCAGAATGCCGCGGCCGCCTGCGCTGCGCTTGAGCGCCGAGCCTGCCGCCTCGATCGAAAGCCTTCCCGCCACCTCGCTCATGGGAGCGAGCAGGGGCAGGCCTCCCTTAGCATCGGTCACCGTTTCATAGGCGATCGCCGTGCAGCCCGAGGCCATCAAACCTTTGGCCTGCGCCGGGTCGGCGGCGAGATGCAGATAGGTGAAGATGATCTGGCCTTCGCGCAGCTGCACCCATTCGCGGGCCTGCGGCTCCTTCACCTTCACGATCAGATCGGCGCTAGCGAAAATCTCGGCGGCGGTGTCGGCGATCGCCGCGCCCGCCTTGCGGTAGGTCTCATCGGTCGCGCCTATCCCTGCACCCGCATTGGTCTCGACAATGACGCTGTGGCCTGCAGCCACATATTCGCGAGCCGCGCCCGGTGTGAGGCCAACGCGGTACTCGTGCACTTTGATCTCTTTTGGCACTCCGACGCGCATCGCTGGCACTCCTTTTTCCTCCCTAATATGTAGGTCGGATTTTGGTTTAAGTTCTTGCAATTTCGGTGGTTTATTGCGATTTTATGCCAGAAACCGGCAGAAATCCGGCTATTCGCGCAGGAATCCAAACAAATGAAACTCGAGCAGATCGACCATTTCGACACGACGATTCTGTCGGAACTCGCGACCAACGCCCGGGCCAGCCAGGTCGACCTTGCCGAGCGCGTCGGGCTTTCGAGCACGGCCATCGCGCGGCGGCAGAAAGCGCTGGAAGAGGAAGGCTTCATTCGCGGCTATCAGGCCGTGCTGGATTTAACGCGCTTTGGCCTCTCTACCACCGTGCTGGTCAGGGTCACGCTGGAAAGCCAGAACGAGGATGCGCTGAAATCGTTCGAAGCCGCGGTCATCGAGTGTCCATCGGTGGTGCGCTGCTTCCTGATGTCCGGCAGCGACGACTACATCGTCATCGTGATGGCGCGCGACATCGAGGACTTCGAGCGCATTCACCGAACCGAGCTGTCGCGATTGCCACGGGTTGCGCGGATCCAGTCGAGCTTCGCCATGCGCGAGGTCGTCAACCGGGCGGTCCCGCCGGTGATCTTCGGCGGACCGCGCCGGCGCGGACGGACGTAACCGCACCCGGCATCGCCACGGTATGGGCCGATGGCCGTCGCGTTCGAAAGCGATTTCATTTTAAGGCGATCCTTTCGAGTGCGAATAAAGCAATAACTGTCTCTCTCGTTTCTGCTATAATTTTACCATGACGATCGGGATCACCGGACCCGGCCGGAAGGCACCAAGGCAGAGCGCCGTGGTCAGGTTGATCATTGCGGCCGTCGTCGTCGGGATTTTGCTGATACTGCTCGGGCTCGCGAGCGACTTCCTGGTTGACTGGCTGTGGTTTTCCTCGATCGGCTATCTGCAGGTTTTCTGGACAACAATCGGCGCCAAAGCCGCCGTCTTTTTCGCCATCTGGACGGCGACTTCCGTCATCCTCTGGCTGAACGGATGGCTCGCGTTGCGTTTCGCGCGACGGCAGCCGACCCAATCCGTCAGCGCCTTCGTCTGGCAAGCCGCGGGCAATGTGCCACCGCCCGACCTGTTGACGTTCATGCGCGATCGGCTGCCGTGGCCCAAGGTTATCGCTGGCGCTGCCTGCCTGGTTGGGCTGCTGGTTGCCGCGATTGACGCCGGCAATTGGAACGTCTTCCTGCAGTTTCTCTACCGCGTGCCCTTTGGCATGGACGACCCGCTCTACAACAAGGACATCAGTTTCTATCTCTTCGTACTGCCCGCCTATATCATCATCAAGAACTGGATGCTGTTCACCCTCGTTCTCAGCGCGGTTTTCGCGGGAATGATCTACCGGGTGCGCGGCGACATCGAATACGACATGCATCACCGATCGATGTCGCCGACAGCCATTGCTCACGGCTCGGCGCTGCTCGGTCTCCTCTTCGTTGTGGAGGCCGCGTCCTACGGCCTGGACCGCTATCTGCTGCTCTACGGCGACAATGGCGTGGTCGTCGGCGCGAGCTACACGGACGTCCATGTCAGATTGCCCATGCTGTGGTTGCTGATCGGCCTGTCGATCGTCGCGGCGTTCGCTGCCTGGGCAAACGTCCGGATACGCACCTATCGGCTTCCCGTCGCAGCGGTCTTGCTCGTCGTGATCGGCACCTTGGTGCTGTCCGGCGTAACTCCGGCGCTGTTCCGGCAGCTATACGTCAAGCCGAGCGAGCTGCAGCTTGAGAAGCCCTACATCGAACGCAATATCGCGCTTACCCGGCAAGCCTACAATCTCCACCAGATCGCGGCGAAGCCGTTTGCCGCCGAACAGAACCTGAGCCTCAAGACATTGGAGGCCAACAAGGCGACAATCGAAAATATCAGGCTATGGGACTGGACCCCCTTGTCGGATACCTACGCGCAGTTACAGGAGATCCGCACCTACTACAAATTCCATGATCTTGACGTGGATCGCTACTGGCTCGATGGCTCCTATCAGAGCGTGATGCTTTCGGCCCGTGAACTGCGGTCCTCCCTGCTGCCGCCGAATGCCCAGACCTGGGTCAACCAGCATGTGTTGTTTACTCACGGCAACGGCGCCGTGATGAGCCCGGTCACCCGCAAAAGCGTCGAGGGTCTGCCGGTGCTCTATTTGCGCGACATTCCTCCTGTAGCGGACGGAGGCCCCCCAATTCGTGAACCTCGCATCTACTACGGCGAAGAGCGCGACAACTACGTCATCGTCAAGGGAAGCACGCCTGAGTTCGACTATCCGAAGGGGAAGGACAATGCCTATGCGGCTTATGACGGCTCAGGCGGCATTCCGATCGGAGCGACGATGTGGAGAGGCCTGTTTGCCTACTACTTCAACGATCCGAACCTGATCCTCTCAAGTTACATCACCGCCGACAGCCGGATCATGATCCGGCGCAATATCCGGGAACGAATACGAACGATCGCTCCGTTCCTCAGGCTCGACCACGACCCGTATCTGGTCATCAGCGACGGGCGGATGTTCTGGATGCAGGACGCCTACACGACGAGTTCCTACTTCCCCTCTGCGCAGCCGGCGCAGGATCTCGATCTCAACTATATTCGCAACTCGGTGAAGATCGTCGTCGATGCCTATCACGGAACCGTCGACTTCTATCTGATGGACAAGAGCGACCCGGTCGCCCTGACCTACCAACGCATCTTTCCGAGCCTGTTCAAGCCGTTCTCGGCCATGCCGGCGGACCTCCAGAAGCATATTCGCTATCCGGAGGACCTCTTCCTGATTCAGGCGCGGCTTTATCAAACCTACCACATGGAGGATGCCGACGTTTTCTATAATCGCGAGGATCTCTGGCAATTCCCGCGCCAGCCGGGCGGCGACGGCATCGCGACAATGGCTCCGTATTACATCATCATGCGGCTGCCCGGCGAGCCGCAGGCCGAGTTCTTCCTGATGCTGCCCATGGTGCCGAGCCGCCGCGACAACATGATCGCGTGGCTCGCCGCGCGTTGCGACGCACCGGACTACGGCAAGCTGATTGTCTACGAGTTTCCCAAGGAGAGGCTGGTCTACGGGCCGTTCCAGATCGAGGCACGGATCAACCAGAATACCGAGATCTCGCAGCAACTCACGCTGTGGAACCAGATGGGCTCGCGAGTGATACGTGGCGCGAACTTGCTCGTGATCCCGATCGAAAACTCGCTTCTCTATGTAACGCCGCTCTATTTGCGGGCGGAGCACGGACATTTGCCGGAGCTGAAACGAGTGATCGCGGCCTATGGCGAGCATGTGGTGATGAAGGAGACGCTCGCCGAGGCCCTCGCGGCGCTGTTCGTTGAACCCGGCGCTGCGCCGGCATCTTCACGCGCGACCGAGGAAGCGCCGGTCGAAGGCCGGCCCGTGGCTGGCCGGGCGCAGGAGGCGCTCGATCGCTACAATCGGGCAGTCGAGCGATTGAAGTCCGGAGATTGGAAAGGGTTCGGCATGCAGTTCGATGCGATGCGGGAACTGCTGGAGGAAATGAGCCGGCAATCCGCCGGTCACTAGCGGGTTCGGATGGCATTCGCGCCGCCGCCTTCGCAAATTGTGCAGCGACCTAGATAGAAGCCGAAGATAGATCGGGAGCAGGGTCGCCAAAAAAATCCTTCAACGGCCGATCGATCTGCCCTCCCGGTCCAGAGCGAAATCGGCCGCCAGCTCCGAGGTCGAGCCTGCGATCAGGTCGCCGATCAACTGCGCGGCGAGAAAGCTGAACGTGATCCCGTTGCCGCCATAACCATAAGCCGCGTAGATTCCCTTTGCGCCGGAGACCGGACCAATCAGCGGCAGTCCGTCGCTGGTGTTGTCAAATGTGCCGGCCCAGCGGAATTCCAGGTCGAGACTGGCAGGCGGCCACAGCGCGGCGAGCCTTCGCGCCAGAACAATTGATTTTTCGGGGATCAAACCATCGCGCGCCTCGGGTTCGATAATTTCCTCGCTGTCCTCGCCACCGATGATGATCCTCCCCGCGCGCGTGGTTCTTGCATAGAGATAGTCCTCGCTGTCTTCCCAGATCAGCGCGCCCTCTTTCCAGGTGTTTTGCGGTTGCGGGGTCGTCGCAATCGCCCAGCTCGATGATACCGAGTGAATTGTCGATTGAACGATCGCCGGCATGACATAGCCGGTTGCAAGCACCACCGATCGCGCCTCGATCTGGCGGCCGTTCTTCAACTGCACGCCGACCGAGCGCGCGGTGCTGTCGAATTCGACGGCTTCTGCCTCGAACAGACGCGCGCCGCGAGCGATCGCAATTCCGAGCAGGCCGCGCGCCAATTGCATCGGATCGGCATCCGCCGCCCCCGGCGACACGATGGCGCCGGCGCGGCTAATCCCGAAGGCATCGAGGAGCCGCCCATGGTCCAGGAATTCGCCGGGCAGGCCGGCGCGTTCGCGAAGTTCATGCTCCCTGAGCAGCTCCTTGCTGCTGCCGGCCGCAAGATACAGCGAATGCCTTTCGCGCATGTCGCAGGAAAGCCCGAGTTCAAGGACGAGCGACCTCAGCCCGCTGACGGCGTTGAGGCTTGCGAGATAGGCGCGCGATGCCCGTTCAAAGCTGTAAGCTTCCGTCAGCCGGGCGAGGGAGCGGTCGATTTCCCATAACAGCATCGAGGTGCTGGCGGCGGTGCTGCCGCGGCCGGGCAACTCGCGATCGACCAGGACGACATCGAGGCCCTGGCGCGTCAGGCGCTCGGCGACCAGCGATCCCGTGATGCCGCCGCCCACCACCAGCGCCTCGCATTTCATGTTCTCGGTGAGTTCACGGCCGACGGCATGCCCGCCTGTGGCAAGCCAGGGTGAGCGGCCGCCGCGCAGGTCGGCCTGTTCCGTCGCATCTGGGTCGAGAACGCTGATAACAATCCTCAAATGGTAGCCGGCGGTCTGCACCGGAAACGGACCGGGCCGCGAAAGTAAGGTAGCGTAGGACTGCATGTCCAGCTTTCGAGCGGGCGCGGATCGAACAGCCACCCCTGGCGTTGATGCCGCATGAAGAAGGACAGCCCAATGCTGCGTATCAAAGGCATGCAGACGCTGGCCCACCAATGGGGCAAGCTTGCGCTGGTGACGTTCGAGCAGCGCACCCGCAGCGGCCAGTGGCGGGAGCGGACGCGTGAAATCTACGAGAATGGCAATTCGGCCGCCATTCTTCCCTATGATCCGCGACGGGGAACCGTTCTGCTGACCAGGCAATTACGGCTCCCGCCATATCTGCAGGATGGTCTGGAAAGCTCGATTGAAGCTTGCGCCGGCAAGCTCGATGGCGAGGCGGCCGAAAGGCGGATCATCGAGGAAATGGAGGAGGAACTCGGTTATCGAATTGCAAAGGTAGAAAGGCTGTTCGAACTCTACGTCAGCCCCGGCGCGGTCATGGAGAAGATCGCGTTTTTTACCTGCGCCTACTCACCCGCGGACAAAGTATCCGAGGGAGGTGGACTGCCAGAGGAGGGCGAGGATATCGAGGTCTTTGAGACAACATTGGAGCAGGCCGCCGCGATGATTGCAGCCGGCGAGATCATCGACGCAAAGACAGTCATCCTCGTTCAATTTCTCCGAGAACGCACCGGCGGCTGACCAAACCCATGTTTCCGGAAAAATCATGATGTTTTACGAGGCCGCGGAGACTGTATTGAATTAGACGGCGATGATTGTTCCCAGGTCCGTCTGCCTGCGCCAGTAATGAAGGGCTGTTCGATGCCGATCCAAATCTGCTGTGCTTGCGGCACCTCGTATCCGGATACGGCCGAGCCGCCGTCGCGTTGCCCGATCTGCGAGGATGAACGCCAGTTCGTGCCGCCGTGCGGGCAGGTTTGGACGACACCTGACAAGCTTGCGAGCGGCCACGTCAATGCGTGGCGGCAACTGGAAGAGGATCTGTTCGAAATCCATACTCATCCGCAATTCGGTATCGGCCAGCGCGCGCTGCTGCTGCGGACTGCCCAGGGCAATATTCTGTGGGACTGTGTCAGCTTGCTGGATGAAGCGACCATTTCGCTCATTCGCGGGCTGGGCGGTTTGCGGGCGATCGCGATCTCGCATCCGCATTATTATACGTGCGTGCAGGATTGGGCGCATGCCTTCGACTGTCCGGTTCATCTCCACGCCGCCGACGCCGACTGGATCATGCGTCCCGATCCCGCGATCCGTCCCTGGCAAGGCAAGACGCTGGAAATCGCGCAAGGCGTGACGCTGCTTCGGCTTGGCGGCCACTTTCCCGGCGGCACGGTGCTGCACTGGGCTGACGGTGCCGAGCGACGCGGCGCGATCTTGAGCGGGGATATTGTGCAGGTGGCGGCGGACCTTGGCCGGGTCTCATTCCTGTGGAGCTATCCCAATATGATGCCGCTGTCGGCGGCGACGGTGCGCCGTATCGCCGACACGCTTGCCGCATGGCGGTTCGATCGGATTTACGGCGCCTTTCCCGGACGGCAGATAGCGACCGGCGGCGCGCGCGCCGTCGAACGATCCGCCGCGCGTTATGACGAGCTTTTGAACACCAACCAGCCATAGGCTGGAGAATAATGTGATGCGAGCCACAACCGTCATGAAGCCATCGTGATAGAGGCAATGAATGGCGCCATCATTTGGCGCCGATCAGGCTCGAATGTACCCTGACTTGGTGGTCGGCGGACCAATCAGGCTACCCGCAAGGCGAGGAGGGGCGGCGGATGGAACTGACTGATGATTTTAGGCGGGCAGCATTCGCGGACGTGTTCTGCGGGCGAT
>Ga0164309_10001862_pt1 | contig 10062 bp, 8 predicted proteins | sample Whisoiple_247_MG_FD_109984 | JGI IMG/M metagenome (GOLD analysis project Ga0164309, IMG submission 109984) | Soil microbial communities amended with fresh organic matter from upstate New York, USA - Whitman soil sample_247_MG | ecosystem: Environmental > Terrestrial > Soil > Unclassified >... | reverse complement strand
GGCACCTTCGGCTACGCCCGGCCGGTCAAGTCCACGGTCGATGCCATCGTGCAGGCGATGGAGCAGCGGTACGGCTGGCGCATCGACCCGGCGTGGCTGGTCTGGCTGCCGGGGCTGGTGGTCGGGATCAATCTCACCGTGCAGGCGTTCACGCAGCCGGGCGATGAGGTCCTCTCGCTGACGCCGGTTTATCCGCCCTTCCTCACCGCGCCGAAGAACAGCGGCCGGGTTTCCGTCCCGGTCCCGTTCCGCCTCGCCGCCAACCGCTGGGAGATTGACTGGGACGCGCTGGAAAAAGCCGTCACCCCGAAGACCCGGCTGTTCCTGCTCTGCAACCCGCACAATCCCCTCGCCCGCGTCTGGCGCCGCGACGAGCTCGTGCGGCTCGGCGAGTTCTGCCTCCGGCACGACCTCGTGCTCTGCTCCGACGAGATCCACTGCGACCTGATCCTCGAGAACCTGCCGCACGTGCCCACCGCGCTCCTCGGCGAGGAAATCGCCCGCCGCAGCATCACGCTGATGGCGCCGAGCAAGACCTACAACGTGCCCGGGCTCGGCACCTCGCTGGCCATCATCCCCGACGCCGCGCTCCGCGCGCGGTTTGCGCGCGCCGCCGCCGGCGTGATGGCTGAGGTGACCGGACTGGGTTACGTCGCCTGCGAGGCCGCTTATCGCGACTGCGAGCCCTGGCGCCAGGCGCTGCTGGCGCACCTCCGCGGCAACCGCGACTTCATCCGCGACTTCGTCGCCCGCGAACTGCCCGGCGTCGTCCTCGAGGCGCCGGTCGAGGCCACCTACCTCGCGTGGCTGAACGTCTCGGCGCTGCAACTCGCCGATCCCGTCGCCCATTTTGAAAACCACGGCGTCGGCCTGAGCGACGGCACCTTCTTCGGCGAGCCGCGCGGCCGCCACGTGCGCCTCAACTTCGGCTGCCCCCGCGCCACCCTCACGGCAGCGCTCCAGCGCATGCAGCGCGCCCTCGCGGCCCGCTGACCCTCCGCCCGCGCCATGCGCATCGGCCCGTACGAGCTCTCGTCGAACCTCTTCCTGTCCCCGCTGGCGGGCTACACCAACCTGCCCTTCCGGCTGGTGGTGCGCGAAATCGGCGGCCTCGACTGGACGACGACCGACCTCGTCAACGCCCGCTCGCTGCTCGAGAAAAATCCGCGCGGCCTGCAGATGATCCGCACCTGCCCGGCCGAGAAGCGCCTCGCCGTGCAGCTGTTCGGCGCCGTGCCGGAGGAGATGCGCGACGCGGCCGTGATGGTCGAGTCGCTCGGCATCGCCTCGGTCGACATCAACATGGGCTGCCCCGTGAAGAAGGTCGTCAGCATCGGCGGCGGCTCGGCAATGATGACCGAGCTCGACAAGACGGCCGCGCTCGTCCGCGGCATGGTCAACGCCGTGAAAATTCCGATCACGGCCAAGATGCGCCTCGGTTGGGACGAAAACAATCTCACCGCGCCCGACCTCGTGCGCGTGCTCGAGGACGCCGGCGTCGCCGCCATCTTCATTCACGGCCGCACCCGCGCCCAGGGTTTCGGCGGCACCGTCAACCTCGCGGGCATCCGCGCCGTGGTGCAGGCCGCCCGCCACATCCCGGTCATCGGCAACGGCGACGTCACGACGCCCGAGGCCGCGAAGCACATGATCAACGAGACCGGTTGCGCCGGCGTGAGCATCGGCCGCGGCGCGTTCTACAACCCGTGGATCTTCGCGCACACGCAGCACTACCTGCAGACCGGCGAGCTCAAGCCCGAGCCGGGCTATCCGGACATCGCCCGGGTGATGCGCCGCCACCTCGACCTGATGATCGAGGTCTTCGGCGAGGACCACGGCAGCCGTCTCTTCCGCAAGCCGGCCTCGTGGTACGCCAAGCGCTTCGGCCCGGCGCGCGAATTCAAGAAGGGCGTCACGCAGTTCGCCACCCGCGCCGAATTCGAGACGCTGCTGGCGAACTACGAGAAATGGCGCATCCCCTTCCTCGATGAGAAGGGCGAGCTGCGTCCGCAATACCGCCCGGACCCGATGGTCCCGACGTTCATGCTCGACCCGGACGACCCGGCCGTGATGCGCCGCAACGCGATCCCCGTGCCGAAGGGGCCGGTGGATACGTGGTGAGGAACCGGGGAATCTTGAAAACTGAAAATCAGGAATCGAGAAGCCCTTCATCTCGATCCCTTGCGCCGGAGCGGCGGACTCCCATTACTGATTCCTGATTCTCCGTTTTTCAGTTTTCAAGATTTCCTGGCTCCAAGCCCGGAACTCTTCGCGGCGCGGTGCAATCGATGGTTGCGCGCCAACGGGAAGACTTATGACATAGCGGACCTGAGCCATGTCCAACCTCCTCCACCTCTGGGGCATTTATCTCGGCACCTTGATCGGCCTGCTGCCGATCATCAACCCGCTGTCCGCGGGGCCGACCTTCCTGGCCATCACCGAGGGAGACAGCGAGGAACGGCGGAGCCAGCAGGCACTCAAGGGTTCGCTCTACATGGTCGCGATCCTCGTCAGCTTCCTGATCGGCGGCACGTTCATCATGCAGTTCTTCGGCATCTCGATCCCGGGGCTGCGCATCACCGGCGGCATTTTGCTGACCGGCATCGGCCTGGACATGCTCCGGGCCCAGCGCCCGGCGCCCGAGGATTCCGAGGCCGAGCGCGAGGCCGCCCGGCGCAAGGTGGACATTTCCTTTTCCCCGCTCGCCATGCCGATGCTCAGCGGCCCGGGCTCGATCGCCGTGACCCTCGGCTTCACCTCGCTGGCCACCGGCTGGGTCGACTACCTGGGCATCATCGCCGGCATCGTGACGGTGGCGATCATCACCTACGTGGTGCTCCGGCTTTCCGGCCGGCTCGTCGGTTTCATCGGGCCGGTCGGCGTGAGCGCGATGACCAAGATCATGGGCTTCCTGCTCATGAGCATGGGCGTGCAGTTCGTCGTCAACGGCGTGCTCGCCATCGCCACGGACCCGGAACTCCTGCACGGCCTCAAGCAATTGCTGGCCGCGCCCTGAGGCCGCCTAGTGGCGGCGCTCGACCCGCGCCCCGGTCTTGTCCTTGAACGTCAGGACGCGGGTGGTGTCGTTGTAAGCGTCGAAGCTGATGCCGAGCTGCGGATTCACGAGGTCGCCGACCTGGTAGGACGAAGTGCCGATGAAAATGCGCGGGGCGGCGCCGCCGCGCACGCCGCGCACCTGGAGGTTCTCGACCCACGCGCGGAAGACCGGGGTGGGCGCCGGCGGGCGGGGCGGCGCCACGGGCTTCGCCGGTTCGGCGGCCACGGCGGCATCCGGGGCCGGCTTGGTTTCCTCAACCGCCGGTTTCGCCACCGTCGCGGCCGGGCCGGCCGGCGGCGGGACGTTTGCCGCGGTACCGGGTGCAGGAGTGGCGGGCGCCGGCGTGACGGGTGCCGGCGGTTTGGCGACGGGGCGCGGCTTGCGCGGCGGCTCCGGCGGGGGCGCAGTCATTTTCTGGTAGACGACAAATCCGCCACCGAGGAGCGCGATCAGCATCACCCCGCCGCCCAGCATCAGGAAAAGTCTCTTCGTGGCTCCCGGCTTTCTTGGCGCCTTCGCCTTCTTGGGCGCCTTGCCGGCTTCCGCGCCCGCTTCCGCCATGGCCTTCTTGAGTCCCATCGGCGGGGGAAATTTTCCCGGCGGCGGAAAAGGCGCGCCCGAGGCTTTGCGCATGGCGGTGATCTCAGCCGGTTCACCCGCCGGCGGCGGGGGCGGCGCATTCAAAGTCACGGGCGGGGCATCGGGCGCCGGGGGCTGCGGCCCCGCGGTCTGCGCTGGCGCCGGGCTCGCCGCCGGCGCGGGGGCCTCGGCGGCGGCTTTCGGTTTCAACCCCAGCCTGAAGCCGCCCTTGGCGGGTTCGGCGGGGGCCGGGGCGGGAGCAGGCGCCGGTTCGGGCGCGAGAGGAGGATTCGAGGCGACCGGCGGTGCCGGCGTCTCCACCGGCGCGGCAGTTTCCATCGGCGGGACGGACAGCCGGGGCTTCGGCCGGGCCGCCTCAACCGGCGCGGGGGCGGGCTCAGCCACAGGCGCCGGTTCCGGGGTGGGCGTGGCGACCGTTTCCTGCGCGGGAGCCACGTTGAGCTTGGGCTTCAGGCGGACGAGTTTCACGGCTCCAGCCGCGGGTTCGGCCGGGACGGGGGCCGGCGCCGGCTCGGGCGCCGGGGTCGGCGTCGCTGCGGCGGGGGTGGCCGACGCTTCCGCACCCAGCTTGGGCTTCAGGCGGAGCTTGGGCGCATTCTCGTCGCTCATGTCCCCATCCCTAGCAGTTTCGGTGCAGGGCGGAAACAAAAAGATTCAGTCCCGGCGTCATCAGCCTTGTCGCCCGGGTGCCGGCGGGTAAGGTACCCCTTGTCACATGAAGCGCGCGGCGGAAAGTTACGGCGGGATCAGTTCCACGGCCGTCAAGAAAGCCACGGGCAAGACCTGGCGCGAGTGGCTGGCTTTGCTGGACAAGGCGGGGGCGGCCAAGCTGCCCCACAAGGACATCGTCTCACGCCTCCAAAAGTCGCACCGCCTGCCGGACTGGTGGGGCCAGCTGATCACCGTCGGCTACGAACAGGCCCGCGGGCTGCGGCTGAAGCACCAAAAGCCCGACGGCTTCGAGATCAGCGTCACGAAGACCATCGCCGCCCCGGTGGAGCGCGCCTTCGCGGCCTGGCGCGAATCCGCCCTGCGCGAGCAATGGCTGCCCCGCACGCCGCTGACGGTGCGCAAGGCCACGCCGCACAAGTCCATCCGCATCCTCTGGAACGACGCCAGCACGCTGAGCGTGAATTTCTGGCCGAAGGGTTCGCTCAAATGCCAGATCGTGCCGCAGCACGCCAAGCTGCCCACGCCCGACGCCGCCGAAAAGATGAAGGCGTACTGGGCGGAGAAACTCGAGGCGCTGCGCGCGTTCCTCGAGAAGTGAGCCGCGGGCCCGCGCCTCAACCCGCCACGGGCGCGGCCGGTTTCGGCGCGAAACCGAGGCCCTCGCGCAACCAGCTCCAGGCGCGGCGCAAGCCGACCTCGCAGGTGCCGGAGATGTGGTAGGTGCGCGCGAAAAGTTCCTCGTGCCCGAGATAGCGCGGCGGCAGCAACAGCAGCACGCGGTTTTGGTCCGACTTCGGGTCGTGCCCGAGCACCTCGGAATAAAAAATCCCGCGCCCGACCACGAGGCCCTCGCGCGGCACCGGCATGGTGCGCTCCGGCAGGACCAGCCACGGCCGGAACTTCAGGGTCAGCCCGCCGTCCGCGTCCTGGTACAGCCGCCCATAGGTGCGCGCCGGGATGCCATCGAATTTTCCGCCGGTGAAAAGCTTGTTGCCGTCGGCCAGCAGCTGGAAGCGCCGGCGGCGCAGGGTGATGAAATCCCACGAGAACACCGTGCCGAAAACCGTCAGCCGGAAGGCCCAGCCCGAGGTGAAATAGGCGATGATCACGATCACGCCCGAGAGGGTCGCGCCCACCACCGGGTCGATCCACGCGGTCGCCGCCACCAGCCCGAGCAACGACGTGCGCAGGGCCTTGAGCGCCGCGTCGATCGCGCCCCACGGGCTCAGCAGGATCAGCACGTTGATCGCGTGCGAGCTCAGCCATACGACGGCGAAGACCGCGACGGACAGCGGCACCATCAACGCGCTGAGGAGCCAGCTGCTGTCGATCATCCCCACCGGCAGCATGGCGAGGCCGGACCACGCGACGCCCGCGGCCGCCGTGGCCTCGGTCGGGTGCATGATGAACTTCGAGCCCAGCGTGACCAGCGACGGGATGACCGCGCCCGCCGCCACGAGCCCGCTGACCTTGTTCTCGAAGGTCTCGGCGATATCGAGCGGCTTCTTCCAGCCCGGCGGCATGGTCGCACCGAGGGTGTCCTTGGCCGCCACGGCGACGACGAGCAGCAGGCCGAGCGCCCAAAAACTGGGATGGGCGAACCACGGCAGCGCCGCCTTCTCTGTCTCGGTCTTGGCTTCCCACCAGCGATAGGCGCCGATGGTGCTCACACCCAGCAGCGGCGAGATCGCGACCCCCGTCACCTGCGCGAGCATCGCCGCCAGCTCGAGGCCGGGAGTCTTCTCGGCCGGCGCGGCCGCCGGCTTCGCCGGGGCGGGGCCCGTGGCCGCCAGCAGGGGCAGGCCCATCAAACCCAGGCACAGGGCCAACGCGACCAGCGGGGCAAAGCGTTTCATGCCACGACCCTAGTTTCTTCCCCCGCTTTGGAAAGCCCGCAAATCGCGCCACGGTTGCCATCCGGCGCGCAGCCTGTTTGCTACCGTCATGCCCCTTTCGAAGGCCGACTTCACGCGCCTGCGCTCGCTGCAGGACAAGAAACACCGCGACGCGCTGGGCCTGTTTGTCGTCGAGGGCGAGAAGGTCGTGGGCGAACTGCTCGCGGCGAAGTTTCCCTTCGCGGAGATCCACGCGACCGCCGCGTGGACCGGCACCCAAACGAATCTTGTGACCGACGCCGAGATGGCGCGGATCAGCCACTACCCGACCCCGTCGAGCGTGCTCGCCGTCGGAAAAATCTCGCGCGTGCCTCTCGCCGCCGGCGCGCTCGACCGCGGGCTGACCCTCGCCCTCGATGGCATCCAGGATCCCGGCAACGTCGGCACGCTCCTGCGCATCGCCGACTGGTTCGCCTTCGATCGCGTCGTCCTCTCGCCCGACTGCGCGGATCTTTTCTCCCAGAAAGTCATCAACGCCAGCATGGGGTCGTTCGCCCGCATCACGGCCCACACCGCGATTCTCGCCGACGCCCTGGCGGGCACGAAGGCCCCCGTGCTCGGCTGCGATCTCACGGGCGACGACGTCCATGCCCTCCCGCCGCTGCGCGACGCGGTCGTCGTCATCGGCAGCGAAGGCCGCGGCCTGTCGCCCGCCGTGGCGGCGCGCGTGACGCGCCGCGTGACGATCCCGAAATTCGGCGGCGCCGAATCGCTCAACGCCGGCGTGGCCGCCGCCATCGTGTGCGACAACCTCCGGCGCCTCAGCCGCTGACCGGCCCGCCCCACCCTTTCCCCTGACCGCCATGCAAATTCCCCGCCTGTCCGTCGTCCTGCTCCTCCTTGGCCTCTCCGGCGCCGCCGCGGAACCGCCTGTTGATATCTTCAAGTACGATCGCGCCGCCCCGCTCCAGGCCACGGAAGTCGGGCGGGAGGCCCGCCGGGCCGCGGTCGTGAAGGACATCACCTTCGTCCCGGTCGACCAGCCGGTGAAGGCCTACGTGGTGACGCCCGCCGCCGGTGAACCGACCGGTCCCGCCATCCTTTATGTGCACTGGCTCGGCGAGCCGAAGACCACCAACCGCACGGAATTCCTCGAGGAGGCGATCGCCCTCGCCGACCGCGGCGTAACCTCCGTGCTGGTCGACGCCATGTGGGCGCGGCCAAAATGGTACAAGGAGCGCGTGCCCGAAGAGGACTACGCCTCGGCCGTTCACCAGGTCATCGAGTTGCGGCGCGCCATGGACCTCCTGCTGGCGCAGCCCGGCATCGACCCGGCGCGCGTGGCCTTCGTCGGCCACGATTTCGGCGCGATGTACGGCATGATCGCCAGCGCCCTCGACCGGCGGGCCAAAACGTACGTCTTCATGGCCGCTGCGCCGCATTTCATCGACTGGTTCCTGTTCGCCCGCCAGCCGAAGAATCCCAAGAGCTACCGCCGGCAGATCGCGACGATCGACCCGATCCTCTATGTGCCGCAGCTCGCCCCCGCGCGGGTCTTTTTCCAGTTCGCGAGCAAGGACGAGTACGTGAGCGCCGCCCAGGCCGCGGAATACTACGCCGCCGCCGCCGTGCCCAAGCAGACCGCGACCTACCTGGCCGGCCACGACCTGCACACCGCGCAGGTCGCCGCCGACCGCGTCGCGTGGCTGGAGCGGGAGCTGGAGCTCACCAAGTAGCCTGTTTTGTAGGGTCGGGCCAAGCGCCGACCCTACAGCTCAACCGCACTTCACTCTTTCCGTGCCTTGATCCACGCGCGGACGTTTTCCTCGAGCAGGTCCAGCGGCAGGGAGCCGTTCTGCAGCACGAGGTCGTGGTAGGCGCGCAGGTCGAACTTCGGCCCGAGCTCCTTCTTCGCCGCCTCGCGCAGCTCGAGGATCTTCAGCATGCCGATCTTGTAGCTGCACGCCTGGCCCGGCCAGACGATGTAGCGGTTGGTCTCGGTGAAGAGATCGCGCTCGGAATTCGAGGTGTTCTGCCGGAAGTAGTCCATCACCTGCTGCCGCGTCCAGTGCTTCGCATGCACGCCCGTGTCGACGACGAGGCGCACGGCGCGCAGCAGCTCGTCGAAGAGCCGGCCGTAATCCTGGTAGGGATCCGCGTAGAAGCCGAATTCCTTCGGGAAATACTCCGCGTAGAGCGCCCAGCCCTCCTGGTAGGCGGTGTAACCGCCGTACATCCGGAACTTCGGCATGTGCTGCAGCTCCTGCGCAATCGCGATCTGCATGTGGTGGCCGGGAATCGCCTCGTGGTGCGCCAGGGTCTCCATCTCGTAGATCGGCAGGCCGCGCATATCGATCGTGTTGATGTAGTACGCACCGGGCCGCGTGCCGTCGGCGGACGGCGGCTCGTAGAAGGCGCCGGCCGAACCCTTTTCACGGAACGGCCCGACCTTCTTCACGATGAGCGGCGCCTTCGGCAGCACGCCAAAAAACTCCGGCAACCGCGCGCGCATCGCGTCGATGATCGCCGTCGCGCGCACGATGTAGGCGGCCTTGCCCTCGTCGGTCGTCGGGTAGCTGAACTGCGGGTCGTCGCGCATGAAGGCGAGGAAGGCCGGCAGGTCGCCCTTGAAGCCGACCTGCTCCTTGATCGCCGTCATCCCGGCGTGGATGCGCGCCACCTCGCGCAAGCCGAGCTCGTGAATCTCGTCGGCCGACAGCGTCGTCGTCGTGTGCCGGCGGAGCATGAAATTGTAGTAGTCGCGGCCCTCGGGCAGCTTCCACACGCCGTCGTCGTCCGTCGCGGTCTTCGCCTGCGCCTCGAACATCGCGATGAGCTTTTCGTACGCCGGTTTCACCGCCTCGCGCAGGGCCGCCCGGCCGTCGGCGAGGAGCTTTTGCTTCGTCGCCGCGTCCGTCTCCTTGAGCGCGTTCACCTTGGCCGAGAAATCCTCCCACAACGCGCTGGGCTTGGCGCTGTCGTCGAAGGGGGCGCCGGTGATGACCTCGCGCGAAGCCTCGATGAGGAGCGGATAGACGAACTTCGGCGGCTGGATGCCGTGCGCCGCCTGCCGCTCCGCCTGCTCCATCAGCTGGCCGAACGGCACGCCCCACGTCCGCAGGCGCGTGATGTACGCCTGGGCGTCGGCCACGTTTTCCACCACGTGATAATTGATGATGAAGGCCGGCCCGTCCTGGTGCGCGCCCGCCATCTGCGTGAACACGTAGCCGTGGTCGCGCCATTTCCAGCCCTCGATCGTGCGATCCGCCTCGGCCACGAAGAGCCGGTAGCTCACCTGCGTTTGCGCATCGAGCCAGTCGAAGTGGATGGTGCTCTTCAGCTCGGCCAGCTGCTGCACGGTCCGGCCGAGGTCCTCCAGCGCCCGCGCCTCCGAATAGTCGTCCCACTTGTCGTGGTCCTTCTTGATCCCGAGGTAACCCTGCGACACCGGGCTGCGATCGACGGTCTCGTCGAAGACGCGGTCGAAAAAGGCGTTGGCCTTGGCGGACTCGGTGGCGCGGCGCTCGGCCGGGACGGCCGCAGTGGCGTGGGCGGAAACCACCAGCGCCGCCCCGGCGGCGGCCACGGTGAAGAGGGATCGGAATTTCATTTGGTTACAGTTTGCCGTCTGTCCCCGCGCCGGCAAGCCCGCCACGACGAACGGCCGGAATTCCCCTGCAGGGTCGCTGCTTGCGGCGACCTGGCGCACGCGGTCGGCGCAAGCGCCGACCCTACAGCCCAATCAAAGTTGCCCCCATCCCCGTGATTTCCCAGTTGCGCGCCACGCGCCGCGCATTCCACTCGACGTTTTCCCAAGATGGATTTGCCCAACCCCGAACACGTCCTGCTCCTCGCCACGGAGCTCAAGCTCAAGGTCCACCAGGTCGCCGCCACCGC
>Ga0164309_10001861_pt1 | contig 10071 bp, 8 predicted proteins | sample Whisoiple_247_MG_FD_109984 | JGI IMG/M metagenome (GOLD analysis project Ga0164309, IMG submission 109984) | Soil microbial communities amended with fresh organic matter from upstate New York, USA - Whitman soil sample_247_MG | ecosystem: Environmental > Terrestrial > Soil > Unclassified >... | reverse complement strand
CAGCCAGAAATAAAGGCCGATGCTGCCGTGAACCCAGGCGATGATCAGGACCCCCGACATCAGCCATATCTTGTACGGCCGCGCCACCCAGAACGCATAAAGCACCTGCGGATAGAACTTCGCATGCCCGAACAGCGCGTAGCCGAGTCCCGCGCCGACGACATGGGCGACAATCAGCGCGGGGATGCTGAGACCGAGCACGAGCTGCAACGGCTCGATTGCTTTCCAGCGAAACTGCCGACGCTCGTAGAGCGCCCAAATCCCGAGACCGGCATGGACCAGCATGGCAGCATAGAGCACGATGGCGACGGGGAGAAATTGCCAGAACATCGTGTGGTAGCGAACGCCGGTGGCGAGCGCCTCCATCGAGATATTGCCGAGCGCGTGGTTGAGGAAATGGCTGACCAAATAGGTAAACAGCACCAGGCCGCAGGCCAGGCGGATCTGCCGGACGCCAATTCCGCGGATCCACTTTTTCAATTGGGTTCGAGTCCGTGCGATCACCTGGTTCATGAAATGGATATCGGGAATGGTGGAGTTTAATTCCCTCGCCGAATAGCGTTTCGCCCGTCATTCGGAATAACCCCGGTGCATTCGCGCCATCTTTCCGTTCGGTAAGTTGACACCCTAGCCGTGGTCGGGGAGAAGGCGCCATGACGATTGCTCCGTCCGAAGGCCACGCGAGGCCGGACCATGCCGCTCGCTGGCAATGGGCCGGCGTGCTCGCGCTGATTGCCGCGATGACGGCGATGCGGGTGATCTACGCCTCTGTGATCGATCTGCGCACGGATGAGGCCTATTACTGGACCTGGTCGAAGGAGAACGTGCTTTCCTTCCTCGATCATCCGCCCATGATCGCCTGGTTCATCCGTTTCGGCACCGCGATCTTCGGCGATTTCAATTTCGGGGTTCGCTTTGCTGGCATCCTTGCGATGCTGGTCACGCAATTGCTGCTGGCGGATATCGTTCGCCGCGTGACCCATGATGTCAGGGCCATCGTGCTGGCGGTGCTGATGCCGGAGGCGGCGCTTTACTACGGGCTGCTGATGGCCAAGGTGTCTCCGGACGTGGCGATGATCCCGTTCGCGGTCGCGATGCTGTGGGCGCTGGTACGGCTTGCCCAGAGTGACAATGCATGCTGGTGGCTGGCGGCGGGCCTGTTCGCGGGGCTGGCATTGTTGTCGAAATTCACCGCCCTGATGCTGGTGCCGGCGGTCCTGGCTTTCATGCTGGTGCCGGATTGGCGTCGACGCTGGCTGACGAGCGTCTGGCCCTGGCTCGCGGCGCTGATCGCGGTTGCCGTGTTCCTGCCGGCCCTGATCTGGAATGGTGAGCACGATTGGGCCTCGTTCCGATTCCAGTCGGTGCGCGCGATCGCGGTCCATGAATTTTCGTTGCGCACGGTCGGTGAATTCCTCGGCCTGCAATTCGGACTAGTCGGCTTCGTGATGCTGCCGGTGGTTCTATCGGGCGCGGGCTGGATGGCCTGGCGCGGGTATCGCCGCCGCGAGCCGGTTGCGATCCTGCTGTCGACCGCTGTCCTGGTTCCCTTCGGCTATTTCTTCTGGAAGTCGCTGACGCTGCGGGTCGGCGATACCTGGCCCATGTTTCTGTGGCCGGCAGGCTTTGCCGGCGCCGCCATCAACGCCACGATGCTGGTGCGCGAGAAAGGGCCGGCCTGGGCGGTCAGGTCGACCATTGCCTGGGCCAACGTTGCGGTCGTCATCGGAATCGCCTTCGTCGTGCTGGTGTTTCTCTATTATACCGTCATGCCCTGGAACCTGATCGGCGGGATTGATCCGATCGGCGGCGAAGCCGGATATCGGAAAGTCGCGGACGCCGCGGAGACCGAACTGCAGAAGACCGGAGCGACCTGGGTAGCGACCACGGACTACCGGACCTATGCGATGATGCGCTGGTATTTCAACGGTCGCGTGCCGGTGATCCAGATCAACGAGCGCGGCCGCTTCATGGGCTTTCGCGACCCGGGCATGGATCGGATCAGAGGTCATGCCGGGATTTACATCGCGCGTCTGCCCGACTCGGACAACCCGATCTGGCTCGCCACCACGGCGGTGCGGGAGCCGCTTGAACGGGTCGAGCGTGTCTGGCGCGGAAGGACGATGGATACTTATTCGCTGCAGAAAGTGACCGGCTGGACGCCGGAGCTTTCCCCGGCACCGGATTCGCCACTGTTCCGCTGGCGGGTATTGGCGGGTGAATTCGAACCGCCATCGCAGGCATTCGCGGCTCCCCCGATGTTATCGTGATGCCCGGCCTTGCGCCGAACATCACGACCCTGCCTTAGCCGGTCCGAACCGCGGCCGTGGCCATGACGCTGCGCTCACTCCTCAACATCTTCGCGCTTGCGCAGCAAATCCTTTGCAAGGTCGGCGAGCGCCGGACGCGGCAGGGCCATGAATGGCAGCGGCCGGGTGACCTCAATTGCGGCAAGTCCCAGCCGCGCGGTGAGAAGCCCGTTGAGAATACCTTCGCCGAGGCGTTGCGATAGTTTGGCGGCGATGCCATGGCCGAGCATTTGCTGGATCATGCTGTCGCTTGCCGCAATGCCGCCGGTAATCGCAAGATTGGCGATGACGTGTTGCATTAGCCGGATCATCCCGAGGGCGCCCGGCCGACCGCCATAGAGCCACGCCAGTTGACGGATCATCCGCAGAGAAACCAGCAATACAAAAAGCACATCGACCAGAGCGCGCGGGCTGACGGCGGTGACGATCGAAACGCGTTGCGCGGCCGATGAAACCAGCCGGCGGGCTTCCTCGTCGAGCGGCGTCATCAATTCGCGTTCGGCGAGCCTGATCCTGTCGCCGCCGTCGATGATGTCGTCGCTGTGACTCTGCAACGCGGCGCGGGCGCGCGCCAGTTGCGGGTTCTGGTGCGCGACTTTCAATAGGTCCTGCACGATGCTCCGGCTTGCTGCGCGATCGTCGCTGACCAGCACTTCGGCGGCACGGTGATGAAGCTTCTCGATGGTCGCAAGCCGCACCAGCCCTATTGCCTCGCGCGCGATGATGACGGCAAGCGCCAGCGTCACAGCCAGAGCGCAGGCCAACCCGACAAAACCGAGGCCTTCGCTGCGTGCAAAAAGATCCTCGACCAAATGCGTTACGCTAAGCCCGACGCCGAGCAGCACCAGCCCGCTCAATGCGGCCCAGAACAGCGCGCCCCAGCGAAAGCCGCGCCGGGCCGGAATCAGCGGGGTGTCGATCGGCGCCGGCGTCAGGGCCGGATCGGGCTCGGGTGTCACCCGCACCGTGCCGCGCGAAAGGCGGGCATGCTCGTCCGGATCCATCACGACGACCGCAGGGTCGTCGAGCCTGAAGGTCTGGGGCCGCCGATGCGATCGCTCGCTCATTGCAGTTTGTCTCCGATGAGGAACTGGAGGGCGCGGTCGAGGCGGATGTGAGGCAGCACCGGGCCGTCCGCCTCCTGGCGATCGAGCCGCGGCGGTCGAAAGCGCAAAAAGCGGAAATCGGTCTTTTCCGCCGGCGCGCTGGAGAGGCCGCGAAATGCGTTGTTGCCCTTGAACAATTCCTCGGGGTTGGCGGGCAAGTCGCCCGGAAAGGTCGCCACCTCGGTATTGCCGTCAAACGTCTCGCCGCCATTGCCTCCGTCTGCGGCTGGTGTGCCGATAATGGAGGGCAGCTTGTCGCGGCCGCGTTGCACCTGGGCCTCGCGTGTGGCGCGCACCGCCGAGAGCGCCACGACATCGATCGTGGCACCGGCATACTGCGCGCGCGCGGCGGCCTTGAGTACCGTCCGCCGCAGGATCGCCTCGAGACGATCGTGGCTGGACTGGTGCAGGTGATCAGCCTTGGTCGCGGCGAACAGAATCCGGTCGATCCGCGGCCGGAATAGACTGCTGAGCAAGGTGCTGCGCCCGATCCGGAAGCAATCGAGAACACCGGCCAGCGCCGCTTCGAGGTCGCGCAGCGCCTCGGGGCCGGCGTTGAACGCAGCAAGCGCGTCAACCAGCACGATCTGGCGATCGAGCCGCGAGAAATGATCGCGAAAGAACGGCCGGACCACGATATCCTTATAGGCTTCGTAACGGCGCACCATCATTGCCCAAAGCGATCCCTCGGGCGGTGGGCCATGGGCCGCCAGTTCGAGCGGCGCAAACGTCAGCGCTGGCGAGCCCGCGAGGCTGCCCGGCATCAGGAAGCGGCCGGGCGGCAGCAGGCTCATCGCAAAGCGTTCGTCACGGCAGGCGCGCAGATATTCGGTGAACAGCCGCGCCGATGCCAGTGTCGCCTGTTCGTCTTCGGGCGCCTCGGGCTTCAAGGTAACGAGTTGCGCATGCCATGGAGCTGCGAGCGGCGCGCGGGGACCTTCCCGCGATAGTGCAAGGCTTTCGGCGGACCATTGTTCGTAGCTCTTGGTGAGCAGCGGCAGGTCCAGCAACCATTCGCCGGGATAGTCGACGATGTCGAGTGTCAGCGTGCGCTCCGCGCCGTCGTGCCGCTGATAGTCGATCACCAGTCGCAACTCGCTGATATCGACCGTCGAGTTCGGCCAGCGGAGATCCTCAATCAGCGCGCGGACGTGATTCTCGTAGTCGAACCGCGGCACGGCGTCGTCAGGCTGGGGCTGGAGCCGGGCGCGAGCGATCCGTCCGGTCGCGAAGGGTTCGAATACCGGAAAGCGGCCGCCGCGGGTCAAACCATGGATCAACGCCGTGATGAAGACGGTCTTGCCGGCCCGCGACAACCCGGTGACGCCGAGCCGCACCGTCGGATTGAAGAAATGATCGCCGTAGTCCCATAGGGCCCGTGCCGACAGGCGTGCTTCCTCAACAATGTCAGAAAAACTCAGGGGGGGCATGCGGGCTTGAAAGCTTCTTACGAGGTGGGCAACGTGACAAACTATTGCAAAAGTGGCAATTGGCGGGCCAAAATCAAGCTTCTTACTTCGGACGCGATTCGAGCCGAGGGAGCTTTCAGCGTTCGTTGACCTCTGGGGCGGCATCATCCACCCACCGATAACGGAGCTCGTCTGGCTGCATGACCATTTTCAGACCGAAGCAACCTGCCTCGACCTCCGTTCATGCCGCGGCCGGCGCCATGCGCTGGAACTACGACCGGGCGGAGCTGATCGCCGATGGCGTAGTGCATGGAGTTGGGGTGTTTTTCGGCCTGGTCGCGGCCACCGTGCTGATCGTGCTGACAGCGGTTTATGCCAGCGCGCTCGATATCGTGGTGGTGTCGGTCTATGTCGCGGGATTGCTGGCGATGCTGGTGCTATCGGCGACCTACAATCTGTGGCCGGTATCGCGGGCCAAATGGGTGCTGCGCCGGTTCGATCATTCCGCGATCTACCTGCTGATCGCGGCGACCTATACTCCCTTCATCGTGGAATTGAAGGACAGCATCTTCGCAATGGCGCTCCTGGCCGGGGTGTGGTGCTTGGCGATCGCCGGCATCGTGCTCAAGCTGGTGGCGCCAGGCCGCTTCGACCGAGTCTCGGTCGGACTTTATCTGGCGATGGGCTGGAGCGGCTTGATGCTCTATGACCGCGTTGTGGCCGCGCTGCCCGCGCTGGCGCTGTGGCTGGTGGTGGCGGGTGGCGTTCTCTATAGTCTTGGCGTAATCTTTCATGCTTGGCGGCGTTTGCGTTTCCAGAACGCGATCTGGCATTGTTTCGTCCTGTTGGGCGCGGCCTGCCACTACACGGCGGTACTGGATCTGGTCATGACCTGAGACTTCAGAACTCGGGCTTCAAGAAGAATGTGAGGATAAGGGAGCGATAGCGATGCACGTCGCCGGCAAAGTCGTGGTCGTGACCGGAGGCGGCAATGGCATCGGCAAGGCGCTCTGCGAGGCCTTTCATCACGCCGGCGCCGCCAAGGTAGTGGTTGTCGATCTTGACCACGCCGGCGCCGAAGCGGTCGCGGCCTCGGTCGGCGGCGCCGCCTTCAAATGCGACGTCGGGCAGGAGAAAAATATCCTGCATGTGATCGAGGAGACCGAGCGGAATTACGGCCCGATCGCATTGTTCTGTTCGAATGCCGGGATCGGGGGCGGCTTCGATCCGATGTCGGTCAATGCAGGCGGCGCCTCTGACGAGCCTTGGGCGCGAAGCTGGGCCATCCACGTGATGGCGCATGTCTATGCCGCCCGGCATCTCATCCCGCGCATGAAGAGGCGCGGCGGGGGTTATTTCCTCAACACCATTTCGGCGGCGGGATTGCTGTCGCAGATCGGCAGCCCGGCTTATTCGACCACCAAGCACGCCGCTGTAGGTTTTGCGGAAAATCTTGCGATCTCGCACCGGGCCGATGGGATCAAGGTTTCGATCCTGTGTCCGCAGGGTGTCGACACCAGCATGCTGCGCTCGATCCCGAAAGGCCCGCAATCCGGCGATGGCGACCTTTCGCCCCAGCAGGTGGCCGAGGATGCACTGAAGGGACTCGAACAGGAAACGTTTGTGATCCTGCCGCATCCGCAAGTGCTCGGTTACATGCGCAAGAAGACCGAGAACTACGACCGCTGGATCGCCGGCATGGCCAAGATCCAGGCTAAAATGCGCGAAACCTACGGCAAGTGAGCTATTGCTTCTGCGCGTAGAGCGGCGGCACGACTGAATCCAACATCACTTAGATCAGATCGGTCGGACGATCACCACGTCGCCGAGGCCTTCATGGTCGGCTGACCTGCCGAGTTGGCGGTCCACACATCCATGCCGCGATCGGTCTCGTTGGCGTTGATGCTGAACTCGCTGCCCTCGAACAGCGGTTGCAGCCCGCGATAGCTGATCTTGTTAGGCGGCTGGCCGCCATGCAACTTGGCCGCCATCTCCACGATGAGGCTCGCCTGCAGCGGGCCGTGGAAGATCAGACCGGGGTAACCTTCGACCTTGGTGACGTAGTCGCGGTCGTAATGAATCCGGTGGCCATTGAAGGTCAGCGCCGAATAGCGAAACAGCAGCACCGGATCGGCCATGTGGGTCTCGCGATGCTTAGCGACGGGCGGCGGTTTGACCGACGCAGGCTGGAGCGTGCCCGACGTGTCCCGATAGACGATATCCTGACGTTCGCGGATCGCGATTCCGCGCGAGGTCGTCACCAAATGTTCGACGGAAACGAAGCACAGGATGCCGCTGCTGCCGGTCTTCGTGGTGACGTCGGCGATCCGCGAGGTGCGCGTGGCCTGATCGCCCACGCGCAGCGCGTCGATAAATTCGAGTTCGCCCCCCGCCCACATCCGGCGCGGCAGCGGCACCGGTGGCAGGAAACCACCGCGGGCCGGATGACCGTCCTGGCCCAGCGCCGACATCGGAGCTACTGGTTGTGCCAGGCACCAATGAACCGTGAACGGCGCGGCGTCTGCTGGCTTCGGCTCGCCGATCTCCTGGAACAGCGTCGCGCGCAGGCCCTTGACCAGTTGCGCGGTGACGATATCGGAGGCCTCGGTGGTACGGCCGATCCACTGGCGCAGATGATCGATGTCGACATTTTCGGTCATGATGTTTTGCGCTCGGCGACAAGTTTTTTCGTGGTATCGTTGTGGTCGCCGATGCCGGGCACGGCGGCATAGTGGCGCGGTTCGCCAACAAAGATCGAGGCGGGCGCGGGATAGCTGACCTTTCCGTTCGGCGTGTCGACTTCGATGCGGCGCAGATGAGGATGCACCGCGAGGTCGGCCATGGTGTTGACCTCGGCAAAGGCGATATCCGACTCTGACAGCCGCTTCAGAAGTTCACCGCGCGACAAGCGCGCAAAGCTGTCGCCTACCGTCTTGTCGGTAAGCGTGCGGTTGCGGACGCGCTCGACCATGTTGGCGAACCTGGGATCGTTGGGCAGGTCTGGTTGATCCAGCACCTCCGCGCATAATTTCTTCCACTCGCGCTCGCTCTGGATCGAGATCAGGATGTCCTTGCCATCCCTGGAGCGGAACACGCCATAGGGCGCGATCGAGGGGTGGGCGAGGCCCATGCGCTGCGGCGGGTTGCCGGCTTCGGCATTGAGCAAGGGCACCGTGAGCCAGTCGGCCATCACGTCGAACATGGATATCCGGACGTCGGCACCCTTGCCGCTGCGGCCGCGCGCGATCAGCGCTTCCAGGATCGAAGCATGTGCGGTGGCGCCGGTCGCGACATCGACGATCGACACCCCGACGCGCGAAGGGCCTTCGGGTCCACCGGTGATCGACGCGAGCCCGCTCTCGGCCTGGATCAGCAGGTCATAGGCCTTGCGGTGAGCGTAGGGGCCATCGCCGTAGCCCGTGATAGTGCAACAGATCAGCCGCGGATAATCCTTTGTCAGCCGCGCGCGCGAGAAACCGAGCTTGTCCATCGAGCCGGGTTTAAGGTTTTGCAGCAGCACGTCGGCGCCTGCGATCAATTGCTCGAGGTCGGCGCGACCCTCTTTGGTCGCGAGGTCGACAACGAAGGAATCCTTGCCACGGTTGAGCCAGACGAAATAGCTGCTCTGGCCCCTGGCGGCCGCATCATAGCCGCGGGCGAAATCGCCTTCCGGTCGCTCGACCTTTATGACATGCGCGCCGGCGTCCGCCAGTCGCGAACTGCAGAACGGCGCTGCGACCGCCTGTTCGACGGCGATGACGGTTATCCCTTCAAGCGGCAGCATCGTTGCTTCTCAATAGGAGCGCGGCATGCCCAGCACGTGCTCGGCCACAAACGACAGGATCAGATTGGTCGAAATCGGCGCGACCTGATAGAGCCGGGTCTCGCGAAACTTGCGCTCGATATCGTATTCCTCGGCGAAGGCAAAACCGCCAAAGGTCTGCACGCAGGCATTGGCTGCGTCCCAGGCCGCATCGGCCGCCAGCATCTTGGCCATGTTGGCTTCGGCGCCGCATTCGAGGCCGGCCTCGTATTTGCGGGTAGCTTCTTTCACCATCAATTCGGCGGCGCGCATCGCCGCATAGGCCCTGGCGATCGGAAACTGGATGCCTTGATTCTGGCCGATCGGGCGGCCAAACACCACGCGTTCCTTGGCGTAGGCGGTGGCCTTGGCGATGAACCATTTGGCGTCGCCGATCGATTCCGCCGAGATCAGGATGCGTTCCGCATTCATGCCGGAAAGGATGTAGCGAAAACCCTTGCCTTCCTCGCCGATCAGGTTTTTGGCCGGCACCCGCATGTCCGTGAAGAATACTTCGGTGGTGGAGTGGTTCATCATGGTGCGGATCGGGCGGATTTCGAGCCCATGGCCCTTTGCCTCGCGCATGTCGACCAGGAACACCGACAGTCCGTCGGTTCGTTTCTTCGTCTCATTTTTCGGCGTGGTGCGCGCCAACAGCAGCATCAGGTCGGAATATTCCGCGCGGCTGGTCCAGATCTTCTGGCCATTAACGATGTAGCCGTCATTGCCGTCGCGCCTCGCAACGGTCTTCAGCGACGTGGTGTCGGTGCCGCTGGTCGGCTCGGTGACGCCGAACGCCTGCAGCCGCAATTCGCCGCTGGCGATCTTCGGCAAATACTGTGCCTTCTGCTTGTCGTTGCCGTGCCGCAACACGGTGCCCATGGTGTACATCTGGGCGTGGCAGGCGCCAGCATTGCCGCCGGCGCGGTGGATTTCCTCGAGGATCGCGGCGGCGGCGGAAATCTTCAAACCGGCGCCGCCGTACTCCTCGGGGATCAGCACCGACAGATAGCCGGCCTTGGTCAGGGCATCAACGAAATCGCTGGGATAGGCCATTTCGCGATCGAGCTTGCGCCAATATTCGCCGGGGAATTGCCCGCACAGCTTCGCGACGGCGTCGCGGATGTCGGCATGATCGTCGCGCTCGATATCGGTCATCGGAACTCTGAAGGTCGGGGGCTCGGGTTCGACCAGGTAACGCTGACGATACACGGCCCGAGGCGCAAGCGAAATCCTGCAGCCTCGAAAAGCCTCAAGCGGCTAATCTACGATGCTGGTCTGCTTTAAGCCGAAATCCGGACCGGCAGCGACTCGTAGCCTTTCACGAAGCTGGAATAGATCCGCTTCGGCTCGTCGACCACCTCGATTTTGGCAAACCTCTTTAGCATTTCCTGCCAGACGATCTTGAGCTGCAATTCGGCGAGCCGCATGCCGACGCAGCGGTG
>Ga0164309_10001860_pt1 | contig 10074 bp, 11 predicted proteins | sample Whisoiple_247_MG_FD_109984 | JGI IMG/M metagenome (GOLD analysis project Ga0164309, IMG submission 109984) | Soil microbial communities amended with fresh organic matter from upstate New York, USA - Whitman soil sample_247_MG | ecosystem: Environmental > Terrestrial > Soil > Unclassified >... | reverse complement strand
GCTCGCCGTCGACCTGCTCGGGGCCGGGCAAAAGCGCCTCGACCTTGCCGAGGTCGACGAGGATGTTCCGGCGGTCGCCCGTCTGCTGGACGATGCCGGTGACGACCTCGCCCACGCGGTCGATGTACTCGTCGTACATCATCTCGCGCTCCGCCTCGCGGATCCGCTGCAGGATCACCTGCTTCGCGGTCTGCGCTGCGATGCGGCCGAAGTTGTCCGGCGTCACGTCCTCGCGGCTGACGAGCTCCTCGGGGACCTGCGACCAGTCGATCTCGAGGTCGTCGTCGGAGAGCAGCGTGTGGTTCTTCTCGCCCGTCTCCTCCTCGATCCGCTCGAGCTCGTCGAGCGTGCTTTCGCGCGCCTCGTCGAGCAGGCGGACCTCGAGGTCCTCGGGGATCTCGATCGCGAACACACGGAAGTCCCCGCGATCGTCGAGCTCGACGGTCGCGTGGCGCGCCGCGCCGGTGGTCTTCTTGTACGCCGCGAGCAGCGCGTCCTCGAGCGCCGCGACGAGCGTGCCGCTCTCGATTCCCTTCTCGCGCTCGATCTCGCGGACCGCGTCAACGATCTCCTGGCTCATCCGTTCGTCCCTTCATCGATCAGATTTGCTCGCACGATCTCGCCGTACGAGATGTCCACCGGGCCGGCACCGTTCTCGACCTGCATGGTGCGCTCGCCGGCGGAGACGACCACGCCTCGCGCGCGGCCTGTCTCGGTCTTGATGCGGACGGCCTTGCCGACCGCCCGTTCGAAATGCTCCCGTGTACGCAGCGGCCGTTCGAAACCGGGTGAGGAGACCTCGACGGTGTACTCGTCGAGATAGTTGCGCAGCGCGTGTGTCACGCGCTCGCACAACGCATGGTCGACACCACGAGCGTGGTCGACGTACAGGCAGAAGCGGTCCTTGCCGGTCAGCTCGAGCGCCAGCACCTCGACGCCGGGCACCGCCGACTCCACGAGGCGTGTCACCTCGCGCTGAAGCTGCCGCTCCTTTTCGACCTGAGCCGTTCCCATTCCCGCACCTACCCCGAAAATCTGCCCCCATCAACAAAAATGGGCGCCGCGCGCCCACTTCGAACCAGCCGAAATGTTGGGTGCAGGGTACCAGAAAGGCGTTATTCCAGCACGATCGTGACCGGCCCGTCGTTCACGATCTCGACCGCCATGCGGGCGCCGAAGACGCCCGTTTCGACGTGCACGCCGAGCCCCCGGAGTGCGCCGGCGAAGCGCTCGTAGAGTGGGATCGCCTGCTCGGGCCGGGCTGCGCCCGAGAAACTCGGCCGGTTCCCCTTCGCGGTGTCCGCGATCAGCGTGAACTGGCTGACGACGAGCGCCGCTCCGCCGCTGTCGAGCAGCGAACGGTCGAACTTCCCCTCGTCGTTCTCGAAGATCCGCAGCCTCGCGATCTTCTCGGCAAGCCGGACGGCCGTTGCCTCTTCGTCGCCCTCGGCGATGCCGAGGAGGACGCACAGCCCGGGACCGATCGCGCCGCCCGGCGTCGACGAGGCCCGGCTGACACGCTGGACGACCGCCCTCACCCGGTGTCGAGGTCGCGGATCCGCGACGAGTACGTCTCGGACGACGGCTTCATCGAGCTCGCGAGCTTGTAATGGCCGTTCGCCTCGGCGTCGCGGCCCTGCTGCTCGAGCGCGCGGCCGAGCGCGTAGTGGGCGTAGTCGTCGGTGGGCTCGAGCTCCTCGACGATCGTGCGGAACTCCTCCTCGGCCTCCTTCCAGCGTGCGAGGCGGAAGTAGGCGATGCCGAGGGCCTCCCGGATCGACGCTTTCCCCGGCTCCAGCTTCTTTGCCTTCTCGAGCGGCACCGTCGCCTGTGCGGCCATTCCCTTGCGGAGCCGCTCCTGGCCTTCACGGAAGTGGTCGTACGCGTCGGTCAACGTCTCAGGTACGGGAAGTTCTCTCGCACGAGGTCAACGGGGTCTGTGAGGTCGCGGGTGCGTCCTATCTGGATAGCAGACACTTCGGCGCCGCCGTCGATCGCGTTGCTGAACACGTGCTGAAGCTCGTACGGCGGGCTGCCCGGCAGCGGGTCGAGGTGGCCGTGGACGCGCTCGCCGACCAGCCAGAGCGGCGGCCGTTCGTCGCCGTGCAGCGCGATCGCCCCGTCGGCGCCCGCGCCTTCGCGCGCGAAGCGGGCGAGATCGCCCTCGCCGAAGACGTTGTCGGCGGCCACGACCAGATACGGCGGACGTGCCCGCGCGCGCAGCACGGCGTCGGCGGATCCGAGGCCCGGCGGCTGACGCTCGAAGCGGATCTCGTACGGCAGCGGCCGGAGCAGCGCCTCGACCTGCTCGGCGAGGTGGCCCGTGACGACGACGATCCGCTCGCAGCCGGCGGCGGCGAGGTCGTGGACGAGCGTCACGACCACAGGCCGGCCGTCGACCGGGAGCACCGGCTTCGGCCAGTGCTCGGTCAGCGGACGCATCCGCGTGCCGAGCCCCGCGGCCATGACCACCGCTTCTACGAGAGCAGCCTCTCGACCTCGTCGAGGATCGCTGCCGCGACCGCGGCCTTGGACGCCTTCGCGACCTCCCGCTCGCCGTCGCGCGAAAGGAGCACGACCTCGTTCTCCGCGCTGTCGAACGCGATGTCGGGGCGGCCGACGTCGTTGAAGACGACGAGGTCGGCGTTCTTCGAGTCGAGCATCGCCCGTTTCCGCTCCAGTCCTTCGCGCCCATGCTCCGCCCCGAAGGCGACGAGCACCTGGCCCGGGCGCTTCGCCTCGCCGAGAGCCTTCGCGATGTCGGCGGTCGGCTGCAGCTCGAGCGTCCAGGCCCGCTCGTCCTTCGGGCGCTTGCCCGCGAGCGCCTCCGTCGGCCGGTAGTCGGCCACGGCGGCGGCGAGCAGCGCGACGTCGACGTCGGCCAGGGCGAGCGCGGCGTCCCGCATCGCCTCGGCGGTCGGTGTCGGAATCGTCTCCACCCCGTGCGGCGGGTCGACCGCGATGTTCGCGGCGAGCAGCACCACCTCCGCTCCGCGCCGGCGTGCCTCCTCGGCAAGGGCCACGCCCATGCGGCCCGAGGAGCGGTTGCCGAGGAAACGGACGCTGTCGACGGGCTCGCGCGTCCCGCCGGCGGTGACGAGCACCCGCCGCCCGACGAGCGAGCCGGGGGCGAGCAGCTGCGCGACCCTTTCGAAGATCACGTCTGGCTCCGCCAGGCGCCCGACGCCCCACTCGCCCTCCGCCATCTCGCCCTCGTCGGGCCCGACGAGGTCGACCCCGCGCGCACGGAGCGTCTCGACGTTCGCGCGCGTGGCGGGATGCAGCCACATGCGCGGGTTCATCGCCGGCGCGACGAGCACCGGGCCGCGGTGTGCGAGCGCCGCCTCGGTGAGGACGTTGTCGGCGATCCCGTTCGCGAGCTTCGCCAGCGTGTTCGCCGTGCAGGGCGCGACCACGAGCAGGTCAGCGCGGGTCAGGTGCTCATAGACGTCGTCGTTTCTCGGACGGCGGGCGAGCGCGAGGAACGTCTCCTCGGTCACGAAGCGCTGCGCGCCGCGCGTGAGGAGCGGGATCACCTCGTGACCCGCCTTCACGAGCAGGCGCGTGAGCTCGCACGCCTTGTAGGCGGCGATCCCACCGGTCACCCCGAGGAGGATTCGGCTCATGCCCGAAGGTTACGGAACCCGGCTTCGCAAGGCTCCGTCGGACGGGGCTCGCGGGGGCGTGCGAACCAGGCTCTACGCGCGCTTGGGGTACTCGTAGACGATCTTGCCCTCGGCGGTCTCCTCGAGGGCCATCGTCAGGTAATTCTTCGAGCGCGACTCGATCAGCGGCGGCGCGAACTCGTCGAACGTGCCCTCACCGAGCTGGTGGTGGTAGTTGTTGATCTGCCGCGCGCGCTTGGCGGCGACGATGACAAGCGCGTAGCGCGAGTCGACCTTGGCCATGAGCTCGTCGATGCGTGGGTGGATCATCGCCGCGCCATGGTAGCGGCACGATCGAGCTCCCGCGCGATGATCTCCGCCAGGGCATTCGCGGCCCGCTCGCGCTCGTCGTTCTCGACCACGAAGTCGAACTCCCCCTGGAGCGTCAACTGCTCGCGTGCGGTCGCGATCCGCTCCTCGATCGCGCCCGAGCTCTCGGTGGCCCGGGCGCGCAGGCGGCGCTCCAGCTCCTCGACCGGCGCGGTGACGAAAACCGTGACCGCGCCCTCCTCGCGCCGCTTGACCCGCAGGGCCCCCTCGGTCTCGAGCTCGAGCAGCGGCGCCTTCCCGGCGGCCCGAAGCCGGTCGATCTCCGACCGGAGCGTCCCGTACCGGTTGCCGACGTAGTCGACCCACTCGAGGAACTCGCCGGCGTCGACCCGCGCATCGAAGTCCTCTCGGCTGAGGAAGTGGTACTCGACGCCGTCCTGCTCTCCGGGACGCTGCGCGCGCGTCGTCGCCGACACGGCGGCCGCGAGGTCGGGGAAGCGTGGGAGGACGAGCTGAATGAGCGTGCCCTTGCCCGCACCCGACGGGCCGGTCACGACGAAGACGGGCTTATCTGTGGTTGAAGAGCCCAATCAGCTCGTGCCGCTGGCGGTCGGAGAGGCCGCCGACCGTCTTCGATTGGCTGATGCGGCACTGGTTGAGCAGACGGGCGGCCTTCACGCGGCCGAACTTCGGAACCGCCATCAGCATGTCGAAGACCTTGGCGGTCGACACGTACTCGGGTGGCTCGCTGAGGATCTGCTCGATCGAGACGCTCCCGGACTTCAGGTCCTTCTTCAGCTGGGCGCGCTTGACGCGGATGTCGTTCGCTCGCTTCAGCGCTTCCATCCGCTGGTCGAGCGACCGGACCGGAGCTTGCACCGGAGTCTGGGGGGGCACCATGAGCGCCGCATCCTACCAACCTCGGAGCGCCGTGCAAGCGGTTGGTTTGCGGCTAGTTTGCCAATCTGACAACAGTTTCGAGCGCGACACCGAACGCGTCGTCGGGTGTGTCGAAGCCTGCGCGTCGTGCCTCCTCGACAAGCTCTCGACGCACGCGTGTCGGCGCGTCAGGGTCAGCGAACAGCACCGTGCCGAGCGCAACGTGTGTCGCACCGCACGCAATGAACTCGAGCGCGTCGCGTCCGTCGAACACGCCGCCCATCCCGACAATCGGTAGCGACGTCGCACGTCGCGCAGCGAGCACCGCTGCGAGCGCGGCCGGCTTCAGCGCCGGTCCCGAGTAGCCGCCGGCCCCGCGCGCAAGCTTCGGTTGCAGTCGCGTGTCGAGCGCGACGCCGCGCAGCGTGTTGACCATGCTGAGCCCGTCGGCCCCCGCCGCCTCGAGCGCGCGCACCGTCTCCCCCATGTCCCATGAGTGCGGGGAAACCTTGGCGTAGAGCGGTTTTGCGGCCACTTCTCGGCACGCCGCGACGATCTCCGCGGCGGCCTCCGGCGCCTCGTCGACGTTCGGGCAGCTGAGGTTCAACTCGATGCACGCGACCTCCTCGGACGTGAGCTGCTCGCAGGTCTCGACGTAGTCGCGCACGCAGAAGCCGCCGACGGACACCCAGATCGGGACGTCGATCGCGCGCGCGAGTTGCGGCAGCGTCGTGCCGAGGAACGTTCGGCGTCCGGGGTTCGCAAGACCGATCGCGTTCAGCATCCCCTGCTCCGTCTCGGCGATGCGAACAGGTGCGTTGCCGGCACGCGGCTCGGGCGTCACCGTCTTCGTCACGAACGCGTCGAGCGTCGACGCGACGTGCGGCGCGGTGAGCGCGTCGAGGCAACCGCTCGCGTTCAGGATCTGCACAGCACCGGTCCTTCCACGCACAGACGCTTCAATTCGCCGTCGATATCGACGACGCAGCCGTAGCAGGCGCCGTACCCGCACGCCATCGGAGCCTCCCAGGCGAGCTGCGCGCCCGGGACGAGCGCGCGCACGGCTTCGAGCATCGGCTCCGGCCCGCACGCGAGCACGTCGCGGTCGAGCGGCATCGCGTCGGTCACGAGCACGGGGTCGATGACCACCTCGGCGTTCGGCAGCAGCTCGGCCGCTTGCGCGTGCAGCTCGGAGCGAAAACCGAGCAGCGCAGGTGGATGCTCGAGCGCTTCCGCGAGATACGGCAGCGGTGCGATACCGATCCCGCCGCCGACAAGCAGCGGACGAGCGACGTCGAGCCTGAAGCCGTTGCCGAGCGGGCCGAAGACGTGCAGCCGGTCGCCGCACTCGAGCTCTGCGAGCGCCATCGTCCCGGGGCCGATCGGGTCGATCAGGAACGCGAGCTCGCCGCGGCGCGCGGTGCACAAAGACATCGGGCGCGGCAAGACGCGCTCCGGCGCCTCGAGCATGAAGAACTGGCCGGGCACGCCGGGGTCGAGACCGCCGCGCTCGACGCGCAGCAGCGCGTACGGGCCGACAGCCTCGACGGCTGTGACGCTAAGACGCTCGCGCCGAGGACTCGACATCGATCCGTTCCTGGAGCGAAAGAGCAGTCTCCGCACGCGCGTTCGCGATCGCGTGGACGGCCGCCGCGGCACCTGCGATCGTCGTGATGCACGGGATCCGCGCCGCCAGGGCCGCCTCCCGGATCAGGTAGCCGTCGGTGCGCGGCCCCGACCCGCCCTCGGGCGTGTTCAGAACGAGATTGCAGCGCCCGCGCTTGATCAGATCGACGACGCTCGGCTCGTCGCCGGGCGTGTTCACCTTCCGCACCTCGTCGACGTCGAGACCGGCGCCGCGCAACGTGCGCGCCGTGCCGTGCGTCGCGACCAGCTGGAAGCCGAGGCCGGCGAGCGCGGCGGCCACCGGGATCGCCGTGGCCTTGTCGTCGTCGCGCACCGAGAGGAAGACCGTTCCGTCGGATGGGAGCGAGCGGCCGGCGGCGCGCTCCGCTTTCGCGAATGCGGTCGGCAGGTCGCTCGCGCTCGCCATCACCTCGCCGGTCGCGCGCATCTCGGGCCCGAGCACGGGGTCGGCGCCGGGGAAGCGTGCGAACGGCAGCACCGCGGCCTTCACGCTGACCTGCCGCGGCGGCCGCTCGGCCGGCAGGCCGAGGTCGCGCAGCCGCTCGCCCGCGGCAAGCCGGCACGCCGCCGCTACGAGGTTGACGCCGGTGGACTTGGACGCAAACGGGACGGTGCGCGACGCGCGCGGGTTCACCTCGAGCACGAACACCTCGTCGTCGACCACGGCGAGCTGCACGTTCAGCAGTCCGACCACACCGAGCGCCGGCCCGAGCCGCTTCACGATCGACGAGATCTCCGCGGTCGCGGCCGCACTCAACGACTGCGCGGGCAGCACACACGCGGAGTCGCCCGAGTGCACGCCGGCCTCCTCGACGTGCTGCATGATCGCCGCGACGTACGTCTCGGTGCCGTCGCACAGCGCGTCGACGTCGATCTCGACCGCGCGCTCGAGGAAGCGGTCGACGAGCGTCGGCCCCTGCACGCCGTGGAATGCCTCGACGACCTGGTTGGGGCGGTTGCAGACGCGCATCGCACGCCCGCCGAGCACGTACGACGGGCGCACGAGCACGGGGTAGCCGATGCGGTGCGCGATCGCGGCCGCCTCGGTGCCCGAGCGCGCGATGCCCCAGTCCGGGCAGCGGATGCCGAGGCCGGAGAGCAGCTTCCCGAAGCGCTCTCGGTCCTCCGCGAGGTCGACGGCGTCGAAGGGTGTGCCGAGAATGCGGAAGCCGGCCGCCTCGATGGCGCGCGCCAGCTTCAGCGGCGTCTGGCCACCGAACTGGATCACGACGCCCTCGGGCTGCTCACGCTGGAGAACGGCGAGCACGGACGCCTGGTCGAGCGGCTCGAAGTAGAGCCGGTCGCTCGTGTCGTAGTCCGTGGAGACCGTCTCCGGGTTGCAGTTGATCATCACGGCCTCGAACCCGAGCTCCCGATAGGTCTGCACGGCGTGCACGCAGCAGTAGTCGAACTCGACGCCCTGCCCGATGCGGTTCGGGCCCGAGCCGAGAATGACGACGCGGCGCCCGTCGCCGGAGGGCGCGCCTTCGTCGCGCTCGTTCCACGTCGCGTAGTAGTAGTTCGACGCCGCCTCGACCTCGCCGGCCACGGAGTCGATGCGGCGGTAGACGGGCGGCTCGACCTGCTGGCGTGCCTCCTCCGCCTCGAGCTGCTCGAGCTCGCGCACGAACCACGGGTGCATGGCCTCGGGCTCCCATTCGAAGTCGCCCTCCAGTCCGCGCTTCGCCTTCACGAACGCCTCGATGAACGTGCGTCCGATCCCCATCGTCTCCCCGACCGCCTTCATCTGCGTGCCGAGAGTGCGGTCGGCGCCCGGGAACTTCTCGAACGCGAAGCGCGGGATCTTGACGACGACGTAGTCGAGGGTCGGCTCGAAGCTGGCCGGCGTGGTGCCGGTCAGGTCGTTCGGGATCTCGTCGAGGGTGTAGCCGACGGCGAGCCTGGCCGCGACCTTCGCGATCGGGTAGCCGGTCGCTTTCGACGCGAGCGCCGAGGAGCGCGAGACCCGCGGGTTCATCTCGATCACGCGGATGTCGCCGCTCTCGCGGTCGCGCGCAAACTGGATGTTCGACCCGCCTGTGTCGACGCCGACCGCGCGGATGACGGCGATCGCGGCGTTGCGCAGCTCCTGGTACGCCTCGTCGCTCAGCGTCATCTGCGGCGCGACGGTCACAGAGTCGCCCGTGTGCACGCCCATCGGGTCGAGGTTCTCGATCGAGCAGACGATCACGACGTTGTCCGCCTTGTCGCGCACGACCTCGAGCTCGAACTCGTCCCAGCCGCGCACCGACTCCTCGACGAGCACCTGTCCGATCGGCGACTCGGCGATCCCGCGCTGCACCTGCGCGCGCAGCTGCTCGACGTCGTAGGCGAAGCCGCCGCCGTGCCCGCCGAGCGTGAATGCGGGCCGCACGACCGCCGGGAGCAAGACGCCGAGCAGGTCGTCGGGCGAGGTGACGATCCGCGACGAAGGAACCTTCAGTCCGCAGCTCTCGACCGTCTGCTTGAAGAGCTCGCGGTCCTCGGCGCGCTGGATCGCGTCGATGTCGGCACCGATCAGCTCGATGCCGAGCTCGGCCAGGATCCCGGCCTCCTGCAGCTCGCGCGCGAGGTTGAGCGCGGTGCCGCCGCCCATCGTCGCGAGCAGTGCGTCGGGACGCTCGCGGCGCAGCACGGACGCGACCCCGTCGACGTCGAGCGGCTCGAGGTACGTGCGGTCGGCGAAGCCGGGGTCGGTCATGATCGTCGCGGGGTTCGAATTGACGACGATCGTGCGGAAGCCGTCCTCGCGCAGCACCTTCAGCGCCTGGCAGCCCGCGTAGTCGAACTCGGCCGCCTGCCCGATCACGATCGGGCCGGAGCCGATGAGGCAGATCGACTTCAGGTCGTAGCGGCGCGGCATCAGGCGGCCTTCAGCTCGTCGACCCAGCCGCCGATGATCGGGGCCGCGTCGTGCGGCCCCGGTGCGGCCTCCGGATGGAACTGCGCGGAGCGCGCGTTCAGCTCGGGATACGCGAGACCCTCGACGGTGCCGTCGTAGAGCGAGCTGTGCGTGACGCCGGACTCGTCGCCGGCGTCGACCGCGAAGCCGTGGTTCTGCGACGTGACGATCACCCTTCTTGTTCGGTGGTCCACGACCGGGTGATTTGCGCCGCGGTGCCCGAACGGCAGCTTGAACGTCTCCTTGCCGGTGGCGAGCGCGAGCAGCTGGTGGCCGAGGCAGACGCCGAGCACCGGTGTGCGGCCCAGCAGCTCCTGCAACCGCTGCACCTCGCCGGTCAGCGGCGCGGGATCGCCCGGGCCGGGCGAGAGCAGCACGCCGTCGTAGCCGGCGAGCGTGTCGGCGTCGGCGTCGTGCGGGAACACGTCGACGGCCGCGCCGTTCGCGGCGAGCCGGCGCAGGATCGAGCGCTTGCAGCCGTAGTCGACGACCGCGACGCGCACCGCGCCTTCGCCGGCGAACGCGTATCGCTCCTTCGTCGAGACGCCGGCGACGAGCGCGGCGCCTGCCATCTCCGGCTGTGCGCGCACCGCGGTCAGCACCTCCTCGATCGACGTCTCGCCGCTCACCGCAGCGGCACGCATTGCGCCCGCGTCGCGGAGGTGCAGGACGACGGAGCGCGTGTCGATGCCGGTGAGCGCGACGATGCCG
>Ga0164309_10001859_pt1 | contig 10076 bp, 6 predicted proteins | sample Whisoiple_247_MG_FD_109984 | JGI IMG/M metagenome (GOLD analysis project Ga0164309, IMG submission 109984) | Soil microbial communities amended with fresh organic matter from upstate New York, USA - Whitman soil sample_247_MG | ecosystem: Environmental > Terrestrial > Soil > Unclassified >... | reverse complement strand
CGGTGCCGGCATATTTACGGTAATGCTCGCTACCCTCGCGCTCGGTCCAATCCCAATAGGGCGTGCGCAGGTTGGCCTTCTTGTGCACCTCGCGGGCGCGGTCGTTGGCGGCGACAAAGCCGAGGCCCGGCGGCGTCATCAGGCCCTTTTGCGATCCGGCCATCGCGACGTCGATGCCCCAGGCGTCCATCTCGAACGGCATGCAACCAAGCGAGGCCACGGCGTCGACCATGAACAGCGCCGGGTGGCCGGTCGCCTTGATGACCTTGCCGATCGCCTCGATGTCGTTATAGGCGCCGGAGGCGGTATCGACCTGCACTGCGAGGATCGCCTTGATCGCATGATTCTTGTCCTGGCGCAGCCGCGCCTCGACTTCCGCGGGCCGGATGGCGCGACGCCAGTCGCCCTTCAGCACTTCCACGTCCGCGCCCATTGCCGCGGCGGTATTGCCCCAGCCGATCGCGAAGCGGCCGCTTTCCAGCACCAGCACCTTGTCGGCCCGCGACAACACGTTGCTGAGCGCGCCTTCCCAGGCGCCGTGGCCGTTGGCGACATGGATGTAGCAGCGGCCCCTGGTTGCGAACAGTTTGCCGAGGTCGCGCAACAGACTGTCGGTCAGTTCCACCATCTCGTCGGAATAGATATCGAGCGCGGGGCGATGCATCGCGCGCAGCACTTCGTCGGGCATGTTGGTGGGTCCGGGGATCGCCAGAAATTCCCGGCCTGCACGAACTGTCATTGTTGATTTTTCCCTGGAATTATCGAAGGCGATGCTGCTGGGGCAGGAGCGAGCAGTCGCGATTTCGAAAAGCGTTTTACGCGGGCGCGCGCGACAAGAAAAGCATCTATCGCCGGGTTTCGCGACAGCCGGCCTGTTCGGCCTCCTCGACCGAGCAGAACCAGCGGGTGCCCTTGCTGATCTGCATCTTGATCTTCGCATACCAGCGGCTTTTGGGCGTATGATAGATGCATTCGCCGGCGCCGTTGATATTGCCCTTGATGGTGCAGTCGGGCGACGGCGCGACCCCTCCGGACGCCGAGGCCAGCAGAATTGCGTGCGCGTTCGGCGGCGGCTTGGTGGCTCCCAGGATCGTTGTCTTCTTGTTGCGGATGCGCCAGTCCCACGGCGCGATGAAGGCGCCATGCCACATTCCGGCCTTGGTTTCGCGCGCGGCCTTTTCATCGGCGTCGTAATCATGTGAGAACCGCGCATAGGACAGTGCCCATCCGCTCGCCACCAGCCATTTCTGGATGTCCTCACCGTCGACGGTGCAGTGCGCGACATTGCGGCCGCGCGGCTCGGTCCGCAAAACGTGGCACGTCCAGCTCTTCTTGTCGGTGTGGTGGATCAGGGCGTCACGAGCTGCGACCCCGCAGGTCCAGCGCTCGCCGGTGTTGTTGAGGCACAACTGGTCGACCGATGGCGCATCGATGCCTCCGAGCCGGATCCGGGAACTGCCGATCATGATCTGGTCGCCTTCCCGGATCTTGGGAACCCCGGTGATGTCGGCGGCTTCCGCCATCGCCGGCAGCAGCAACAGCACGATTGCGAGCAGGAATTTCATCAACATGCAAGAAAAGGCCGCCTTCAATAAGATCATAATATGACGCGGTCGATCAGGCGAACCGAATTGTGCTGTGGATCGGGTCGGTGCACCAGCGCACATGCTGTCATCTTAACGCGAGAAACGAGAATGTCAGCTGCGCCCGGTCAGCGCGCGGCGGGCCAGCGCCAGGCCCATCAGCACGAAGGCGGATGTGACCTCGGGGCCGCCGACCAGGATGCGGGTCGGGGTTTTCATCTTGTTCCATTCATAGGCCTTGAACGGGCCATGCCGTCCGCCCTCGCCGAGCTGGCTGATGATGCAATGCAGGGCCGGCGCAAGGCTTGCCGGCGAAGCGCCGAGATGACCGAGCGCGATCAGCGCCAGCGCCGCGTCGAAGGCGTTCATCTCGGCCGCGATCAATTCGCTCTCGACATAGGCGAGCACCTTGCCGCGGATCAGGTCGAACGCGCCGTCGGGATCGATGGTGTGCCGCGCGGCGACCGGCAATGCCATAAAGGCCGCATGGCAGCGGCCGAAATAGGCGCAATAAAGCTCCGGCAAATAATAGATATGCGAGCGCGGGTTTCCGAACGCGCCCGATAGCGCCAGCCGCTGCTGGAAACCGATAATGCGTTGCACCGTGGCGAGCCGCTGCGGCGTCTCGATCACCTTCCAGCGCGCCAGGTTGCGGAAGCTGACTTCGAGAACGTCGAGATTGAGCGTCGGATCGAGGTCGTTGCCGAAGGGTCGCTCGCCCGCGAGATTGTCGATCCAGGTCACGATGCCGCCGTCATAATCGATGTTGTCGTTGAGCGGCACGCTTACGCGCGGCTCGTTGCTGCCGTCGCCGACCTGATAGCCGGCATAGAAGTCCAGCAGCGGCTGGCCAAGGATCGGGTCGGTCGAGCCGGCTTGCGTCGCCGCCGAGAACGAACAGGCTGTGGTGTCGCAATCCGGCACATAGATGCCGAAGCCGAGATCCTGCTTGATTTGGGCGAAGAACCGGCTGAAGCGCGGATGCGGCGCCGGCGGCAGCGCGGTGATGACGTGGAACGGCGCGCCATCGCGGGCACGGACCTCTTCCTTGCTGGTGACGACGCAGAACTCGACCATATCGGCGATGGCGCGGCGCGCGGCGTTGGCCTGGTCCGCGGAGGCAAGTCCGGTTTCGGCGAAGCTCAACAGCGCTTCGGTAAAGAACGCGTCGTAATAGGCCGACCGATGCCGGATCTGCACCGGTTCCCACATCGGCTCGGCAATGCCGCGCCAGGGCGGGTTGATCAGCGCGCGGGCCGGCGAGCGCGCGATGAAGGGCCGCGCCAGATTGAACAACAGCGTCGAGTTCTTGTAGCCGCGGGAGTTGAGGCCGCTTAGCGCCATCAATAATTCGCGGCCGCCGCAATCGGGGTCGCCGATCAGGTTGAAGGCGGCATAGGTCGGGATGAACCCGGTGCTTTGATACGAGCGCAACAGATGCGCGCCACAGATGCGGATCGCGGCCTCGATCTCGGCGATGTCAGGCATGCGCCCTGGCGCCGGCGCGGCGGGCGGGTTCGGGTGCTTCAGCTCGAGGGTGTCGAGCAGCGCCGCTACCGGCCGGCCGATCGCATCCCAATCCGGCGCGGCGTCGTCGCGGGCCCGGATCAGCGCCTGCTGCAGCCTTTCGAGCCGTTCGCCGTCGCGCAGCTCCGCCAGCCCGGTTCGCCGCAGCAGCGGGCGCAACGCCGGATTGCCGAGCGCGGTGCGATAGAACTTGCCGATATGGTGGTCGCCGCCGCCATATTTCAGCAGGATGGGATCGCAGACGTCGTACAGCGACGAGCCATCTTTCCGGGCCGTCAGCGCCCTGCAGGCGGCTCCGGCGATTTGGTAAAAATTCATGAATGTCTTTTCCGCGTGGAACCAGGATAAGGCCTCGCCAACGTGCGCCAGATCCTCTCCCGCGACCGCCCGCCAGTTCTTTAGTCTACCCGCAAGTGCTTGAAAAGTTGTACAAATAACCATGAAGCGCGAATCTGAAGCGGATCACCGTCGATCGGAACAATTTGAGGGAAAATATTAACTGGTACCGGGTTGCAATGCCGGGCCTGCATTGGCCCTGTTCGATGGCCATGGCGGTATTGCCGGGAAAGTTTGGCTGGGGTAAAGGACCGTTTGTTGCAGTGCCGCGAATTGAGCGCAGTTGGACCTTAATACGGCGGCCAACCCCCAAACCCCTGCTGGCTTTGGCACGACTAAGCCGCGTGCCTGTGGCAACGACCAGGACTGATCAATGATGCATGTATTCAAGCTTCGTCTTTCCCATCGTTCGATCACCATTGCCGCCGTGGCTTTGGTCGGCATGGCTTCGCTGGCGATCGGCGCCCATGCGGCGCTGAACAAGCGCGCGCTCGATGCCGCGAAGGCGATTGCCACCGAGCAGGACAGTGTCGTCACCAGCCACTCCTCGCGGCTCGCATTGGTGATCGGCAACGGCCACTATCCCGACGCCTCGGCGCCCTTGACCCAGCCGATCAACGACGCCCGGGCGCTGACCACAGCGCTGCGCCGCGACGGCTTTGAGGTCGATGTGGTGGAAGACGCCAGCCGGGACGACATGACCCGTGCGGTTGCCCGGCTGAAATCGCGGATCCGGCCCGACTCCACGGTGATGCTGTTCTTCGGCGGCTATGGCGTGCAGGCCGGCCGCGAGAGCTACATGATGCCGGTCGATGCCGCGATCTGGCGGGAGGTCGACGTGCGCCGCCAGGGCGTCAGCATCGAATCGGTGCTCGACGTGATGAAGGAGCAGGGCGCCCGCGCCAAGCTGGTGGTGATCGACGCCTCGCGCCGCAATCCCTATGAACGCCGTTTCCGCGCGTTCTCCCACGGTCTGGCGCCGATCAGCGCGCCCGACAATGCGCTGATCCTGTCGTCGGCGACACCGGGGCAGGTGGCCCACGACTCCGGGGGCCAGTACAGCGTGCTGATGACCGAGCTGCTCAACAATCTCGGCGGCGAAACCGGCATCGAGGTCGCCTTCAACAAGACCCGCGCCGCGATCGCGCGTTCATCCGAGGGCGAGCAGGTACCCTCAGTATCGTCGTCGCTGCTCGAAGACATGAACTTCGGCGCCAGCGAAAACGCCGGCGGCTGATCGCCTATTTCGCAAAAATCTCCGTCGCGTGCCCGGCTCGCGCTGGCGCTTGCGGCCGGGATCGTCGAAATCGTGCGTCGCGTCTTCGTAGCCGACCAGCGTGACCGGGCTGCCCTTGCCGGCCGCCGGATCGAGCACGCGATGGCAGGCCTCCGGCGACACTTCCTCGTCGTCGCTGCCCAGGAACACCGTGATCGGCGCGGTGGTCTCGTAATCCCTGGAGAGTAGTGCGTCCGGCCCGCAGCCCGGATAGAACGCCATCGCGGCGCGGAAACCGCTGCCGCCGGCCTGTGCCTGCCGGTACATCACGTTGAGCGTGGTGCTGGCGCCATTCGACCAGCCCTGCAGATAGATCCGCTGCGCCGTCACGTCGCTGCGCGATTGCAGATATTTCAGCGCGCCCTCGGCATCGAGCGGCTGCACGGTGCGCTCATTGACGTCTTCGCGGTCGGCGTCGCCATGGGTGAAGCGGCTGAAACCGCGGGCCTTGCCGCGCGGCCCGAAACTGTCCGGCAGCAGCGCGACGAAGCCATGCTCCGCCCAGTATTCGCCCCAGGATTGATGCCGCTTCGACAGCGTCGCGGCATTGCAGGCTGACTGCGTGCCCTCGGCGACCAGCGTGCACTCCCTGTTGTTGTTCGCCGAGTAGGGCCCGGCCCGGCCATGCAGCATCACCACCGCCGGATGCGGCCCCGGCGTCGACGGCATAAAGAGATAGCCGACGAGGCGCGTGTTTCCGTCGGCGGATGGGAAATAGACGGTGGCGGGTTCGGCGAGCGCGGAACCAGCCGTCAGGAGCGCCGTAACGATGATCGGGCCGAAGATGTCACGAAGCGTCATGGCTGTCCCTCGAACCGAATGCTCAGGTTCATTTAGTCATGCGGCGAGCAAAATGGTTCGGCGGTCCGGCTCTTGCTCCGTCAATAGACCATGACGACTTAATGCGAGCACAAATTTGACGTCGAGATCGTCGCTAAGAGGGCTAACGAGCCAGTTAAGTCGCTTTCGAAGATCGGGGCGCTGCTTTAAAAGCATTCTTGTTACAGCTGAATTTGATCGGTAAGTAATGAAACTTACGAGGGACCCAGTGCCCAATGGAGCAATACGTTCGACGAGCAATTTATTGAGAGAGGCGGGAACTACCACGGGCGCGCCGCGCACTTTAATCCCCGCGCAAACGACTTCATTGATTATTGTTTCAGGTTTTGCTCCACGAAGATAAAGATCAACCAGCTCCGGGTTTTTTGCCACGTGAGAAGCGAAAGCATCTCCAACGGTCGGATGTTGATATGTCCAATATGGACCATCTTCGTCTTCAGCCAGATTCAACATGCTTCCATTAAGTGCCTGCAGTTCGCCTCGAGCGCGCACAGGGTCTCAACCGAGGCGATGAATTTCAAAATCTTCCATGGTGCTTGAATGAGCCCTCAACTCGATGAATGCTCGGAGCGTGGGAATTGAGGCTGGAAGCTACACGCAAGGGTTGTTGATTCCCAACTAAAATCTGGAGGCGTTACTGAAGCTGAAACTCTCTTTCCGAAAGTTTCGTATATCTCCATCTCATAACAAAAACGGCCTGGTCTTTCGACCCGGCCGTTCCAAACTCTCAATACTGAAGTCTCCGCTCCGGCTCTGGAGCGGAAGCCTCGCCTAAACCTCAGCCCGCCTTCGCTACCGGCGCCTCGCCCGCCTTCTTCTTCTCGATCGCGCGCTTCAATTCCAGCGCGCGGGGCGAGAGCAGGTCGGCTTTCTGCTTGAGCAGGAAGGCATCGAGGCCGCCATTGTGGTCGACGCTCTTCAGCGCATGGGTCGAGACGCGCAGGCGCACGTTGCGGCCGAGCGCGTCCGAGATGAAGGTGACGTTGCACAGGTTCGGCAAGAACCGGCGCTTGGTCTTGATGTTCGAGTGGCTCACCTTGTGGCCCACCAGCGGGCCCTTGGCCGTCAGTTCACAGCGCCGCGACATCGTGCAAAAATCCTCTGCCATCCCCGTCTCGCTCCGGCGCAACAGCGCGCGGGCAGCGGGGGTTGAAAATCATGTCCTTCTCGGGAACCGCGGACGTATAGGGGAGGGGGCTTATACAGTCAAGGTTTTCAGGCCTGCGACGCCTTGGCAAAAGCCGGTTTCGCGCGTTCCCCGGAGCTTATGCCAAGGCTCACCGGAATCTCAGCCATCATATAAACGGCGTATTCAACCGCGAAAAAGCCGGTGTCGCGGTTATTTCCGTCGACGGATTGCGGTTGGTTCGATCGCGCCGCAAATTATTGTCCGGCGCAGATGATTGCCTAATGACCGATCGCGCGTGCGCAAGGACCGCCCTTCAGTGACCCACTACCGCAGGATTTCACCCGGGTTCGCCCGATTGTTGCGGCGGGCGGCCGGCGGATTGTGCGCCTCCTTGTCCATTTTGGCGTTGCTGTCGCTGGCTGTGCCGCAGGCGGCGTCGGCGCAAGGCCGGCTCGAGGCGCGCTACGAGGCGACGCTTGCCGGTATTCCCGTCGGCAAGGGCGCCTGGACCATCGAGATAGCGGACGACCAGTTTTCCGCCGCCGCCTCCGGCGGCACCGCCGGGCTGTTGAAGGCTTTTTCCGGCGGCTCCGGCACCAGCGCCTCGCAGGGCCGCGTGGTCAACGGCGCCCTGGTACCGACCGGCTATACCGCGACCACGATCACGGCGAAGAAATCCGAGTCGATCCGGATGGCGCTGGTCAACGGCTATGTGAAGGATTTCGCGATCGATCCGGAACCGCCGGTCGATGCCGACCGCATTCCGGTGACGGATGCGCAGCGCCATGGCGTGTTCGATCCGATGACCGGTTCGATGCTGCGCGTGCCCGGCAACGGCGAATTGATGGGGCCGGATGCCTGCCACGCCGGGCAAGCGATCTTCGATGGAAGGATGCGCTACGAGCTCAAGCTCGATTTCAAGCGTGTCGAAAGCGTGCGCGCCGAAAAAGGCTATCAGGGCCCGGCGGTGGTGTGCGCGATCTATTTCCAGCCGGTGTCGGGCTATATCCCCGACCGCCCGGTGATCAAATATCTCGCCGCCCAGCGCAACATGGAAGTCGTCCTGGTGCCGATCGCGGGAACCCGTATCCTGGTGCCCTATCGCGTGATGGTGCCAACCCCGCTGGGCATGGCCGTGCTGCAAGCCACCCAGTTCCACACCTCGGCCGTCCCGCCGCGCGTTCCCAAGACGCAGTGAGCTTGTGAGAATGAGGGCGGCGTCGCCTTCTCCCCTCCCCGCAAGGGGGAGGGGAGCGCGAGAGGCAGAGCGAGCGGCACAACAACGCTACGATGATCCAATGACTCCGCTTGACTCTTGTCCAGTTCTGATTCGACTCCTCCCTGTCGTTTGTCTTAAGAATTACGCCGAAAAAACCGTCGCTTGTGGAGCGGCGTCAGACTTGATCTAGTGCTGCTCCGGGAAATTCAACGCGAGATGTTGCGGTGAACGTATCGAGAGTGATCCGGAGTCAGCGATTCGGGCGCGATTCGTTCCGGACTCGTTCCAGAGCTTAAACCGCGACCTCCCATGCGTCGCATCGTGAAACACCTGAGAGCCCGCTCGCGCATATTCAGTTCGTAAAACCGGTACTGATCGTTGCGAACGGGGCGCCGATAGCCGCGCAGAGAACCCCTGACATCATGGCCTTTTCGTCGTCATCACCGTTGTTCTCCAATGATCGCGCACCCGGCGCCGGCGTCACCGCCGTGCTCGGGCCGACCAATACCGGCAAGACCCATCTGGCGATCGAGCGGATGGTCGCGCATTCTTCAGGCGTCATCGGCCTGCCGCTGCGGCTTCTGGCGCGCGAGGTCTACAACAAGATCGTCGACAAGGTCGGCGTCGACCTGGTCGCCCTGGTCACCGGCGAGGAAAAAATCAAGCCGGCGAAGGCGCGCTACTGGGTCTCCACCGTGGAGGCGATGCCGCGGGATCTCGACGTGTCGTTTCTCGCCGTCGACGAAATCCAGATCGCGGCCGATCTCGAGCGCGGGCACGTCTTTACTGACCGCATCCTGCATCGCCGCGGCCGCGACGAGACGCTGCTCTTGGGCGCCGCCACCATGCGCCCGATCATCGAACGGCTGTTGCCGGGCGCTTCCATCGTGACCCGGCCGCGGCTGTCGCAACTGGAATTCGCCGGCGACCGCAAGATCACCCGGCAGCCGCGCCGCACCGCGATCGTGGCGTTCTCCGCCGACGAGGTCTACGCGATCGCCGAACTCATCAAGCGCCAGCATGGCGGCGCGGCCGTGGTGCTCGGTTCGCTGTCGCCACGCACGCGCAACGCCCAGGTGGCGATGTTCCAGTCGGGCGACGTCGATTATCTGGTGGCGACCGACGCGGTCGGCATGGGACTGAACCTCGACGTCGATCATGTCGCCTTTGCTTCCGACCGCAAATATGACGGCTATCAATTCCGCAGGCTCAATCCTTCCGAATTCGCGCAGATCGCCGGCCGCGCCGGACGCGCCACCCGCAACGGGACCTTCGGCACTACCGGGCGCTGCGCGCCGTTCGAGCCGGAACTGGTGAATGCGCTGCAGAACCACACTTTCGAGAGCGTGAAAACCCTGCAATGGCGCAATTCGAAGCTGGATTTCTCCTCGCTCGGCGCCCTGCAGGTATCATTGGCCCTCTCGCCCGCGCATGAGACACTGACCCGCGCGCCGATCGCAGAGGATTTGCGCGTGCTTGACCACGCCGCGCGCGACGCCGACGTGCGCGAGATGGCGGTCGGAGCCGCCGCCATCGAACGGCTGTGGGATGCCTGCCAGATTCCGGATTACCGCAAGATCGCCCCGGCCGCCCATGCCGAGCTGGTGACGAACCTGTTCGGATTCCTGATGAAAAGGGGCCGGATTCCCGATGCCTGGTTCGCAGCCCAGGTCGATCAGGCCGATAACGTCAACGGCGATATCGACACGCTATCGGGCCGGATCGCGCAGATCCGGACCTGGACCTTCGTGGCCAACCGGCCGGACTGGCTGGCCGACCCCGAACATTGGCAGGGGATTACCCGGGAAGTCGAAAATAAATTGTCCGATGCGCTGCATGAACGGCTCACGGAGCGTTTCGTTGACCGGCGTACCAGTGTATTGATGCGCCGGCTGCGGGAGAACACGGTATTGAGTACGGAAATCGGCAAGACCGGCGAAGTGATCGTGGAAGGTCATGTGATCGGCCGGCTCGACGGATTCACCTTCGCACCCGATGCCGCGGAGGCCGGCTCCGACGCCAAGGCATTGCAGGCAACGGCGCTCAAGGCTTTGGCTGGCGAAATCGACGCGCGCGCCGAGAAACTGGCGGCCGCTCCCGACGACCAGTTCGTGCTGGCCTCCGACGGCACCATCCGCTGGACCGGCGATGCGGTAGCGAAACTCG
>Ga0164309_10001858_pt1 | contig 10080 bp, 2 predicted proteins | sample Whisoiple_247_MG_FD_109984 | JGI IMG/M metagenome (GOLD analysis project Ga0164309, IMG submission 109984) | Soil microbial communities amended with fresh organic matter from upstate New York, USA - Whitman soil sample_247_MG | ecosystem: Environmental > Terrestrial > Soil > Unclassified >... | reverse complement strand
CGCGCTCAAAGCCAGACCGAGCGCTCGTGCGCTCTTTGCGCACACGCTCGGTACGGCTCTCGGCTGCGCGGTCGATCCCGGCAAGCTCCGTTTTTACGAACACAGACTGACTCACGCCGCAGGCGCGCTGGCTCAGTCGGGCTTCGACGAAAGTCTGGTCTTGGTCTTGGACAACATCGGTGGCCTCTGGCTAGGGCGAGCCACAGGTTCGCTCCATCTGGATTCATTGATGTCGATGCCGCAGAGCAAGTCTTTGCAGCGTCTCAGCAGTGCGGTGACGGGCTACCTCGGCTTGTCCTTGTTCGAGGAGTACTTGGCGGTGGCGTTGGCGGGCGAAGGCCGCCCCGAGCGCTATCGAGACGCGGTTGGAGCATTGTATGAGTTGCTGCCGAATGGGGAATACGTGCTCCGACTCGAGCGCTCGACGACGCTCTCACGAGTGATCGAACCGAGGCGAGCGGGGGAGCCGCCGACTCAAGCGCATCGAGATCTCGCGGCGGCCTTACAACAGGCCATGGAGCGGATCGTGCTCCACGTGCTCGAGTACCAGCGAGTCGCAACCGGTCGGCGCACGTTGTGCCTTTCGGGCGGAATGGCGGAAAACAGCAGCACGAACGGCTGCATCATCCGATCAGGGCTGTTCGACGATGTCTTCGTCCATCCGGCCGCCTACGACGCTGGCTGCGCGCTTGGCGCCGCCATTCTGGCCTTCCGAGAAGCAGATCGGCGAGAAGGCCCATCGCCTGCTGTGCGGACCAAGCACGTCTACTGGGGCCCAGCCTTGGCGTCGGACGACCAAGTCCGTGGTGCACTGACCAGCTGGCGTGGAGTGCTCGGCTATGAGTCGTCGGTAGACCTCGTCGAGCGCGGCGCACGATTGCTCGCTGGCGGCGCGCGCTTGGCTTGGGTTCGCGGACGCTCCGAATTCGGCTGCCATCCGCTAGGCAACCGCTGCCTGCTTGCCGACCCGCGCTCATCGGCGCAACGCGAGAAAGTGCATGCGGCGTTGGGGCGGAGCGAGCGCTATCGCCCGCTCGGTATCGCGCTGCCCGAGGAATTGGCGCCCGAGTGGTTCGAGTTGCCGAACGACGGCTCGCATTACCCGTTCATGAATACGGCACATCGCGTGCGCGCCGAGAAGGCGGCGCGCCTTTGTGCTGGGACCGACGACACTGGCCACGTACGGCTGCAAACGGTTTCACGCCAAAGCAATGAGCGCTTTTGGCAATTACTGCATGCGTTCGGGCGCATCACTGGCGTGCCCGCATTGGGTGTGACCTCCTTCAACATCAGCGTCGAGCCAACGGTCGAAACGGTTGAAGACGCAATCGTTGCCTTCGCGACCACGGAACTCGACGCGCTGGTGGTTGGCGAGTGGCTGGTGACGAAGCCGGCGCACTTCCGAGAAGCGCTTCGCGACTGGGTGCGCGCGGCACGCCTGTCTTTGCCCGCGCACGTCATTCTGACTCGCGCGCGCGGTCAGGTTGAGCGCACGCGCGCCCAAAGCCGCGACCAGTTGGAGACTTCGCACGTGCCTGCTCGCGTTAGAAGCATCTCGAGCGGGTTAGCGTCGCTGCTTTGGACATTGAACGGCGAGCAGCCGATCCGCGAGTTGCTCGCCTCGAACGCGCTCGGAGAGCCGAGCCAAGAACTCCTGGTGAGCGAGCTGATCGAGCTCTGGAAGGAGCGTCTGGTCGTAATCAGCCCGGGCGCGCAAGAGAGAGGCCAGTCATGACGACCGAGAATCGGAAGAACGCCGCGAGCAACGAACCGCTCGTCGGCACGGAGTCGCAACCGGAGCTGGAGAGCCTGGCACTTGCACTGGAAGCTGGGCTGTCGCAAGGCGATCTCAAGAGCTTCTATCAGCGGTTCCGAAGCAGCCACTTGCCGTTCCTGTCGGGCCGCTTCGCGCGCGACACGGCGAGCTTGTTCCGAGAATGCTTCGCCGTCTTGCACCGGCTGGGCGGTATCTCGGCTGCCGCAGCCATCGCGGTCGAGAATCACTATTACGTCAGCTCTGCGATCGCGACTTTTCCCGCCAGCGGTCAGGGCTTGTCCGCCGCGCGCATTCAGGCCGTGCACCGGTTGCTGAATGAGAAACGTCTATTGGTCGCGAATACGAACGCGAAGGTCCACAGCGGCAAGCTCGGTGAGTTCGGGGTCAAAGCACGTCGCGAGCGCGGGGGCTTTCTGATTTCAGGGTACGCCGCCTACACCTCGCTCGCGACCGAAGCGGATCTACTCGTCTTCATCGCGCAGATCGAAGGGGAACGCCCGGCGGTGTTTTTCACGGAATCGCTGCAAGGGAATCAAGCGATCGAAATTGGTCCATACCTTTTCCCGAACGCGATGATCGAGTCGGATACGCGCTCGATCACCTTTCGGGAACTATTCGTTCCAGCCGAGAACGTGATCGCTCCGGCCGATGATGAACAGTCAGAAGCTTTGTTCGCCTTCGAGATGGCCTGGCATCAGCTGCTGATTCCGGTCGTGTACCTGGGCGCCGCTGCGCGGGCAATCGAAGAGGCCCGGCGGTTCTTGCGCGAGACGCGTGGCCGAGACGGCAACCCGCTCTCCGAGCTGGATGGCATGATTATCGACATGGGGCGTCTGGTGCTCGAATACGACGCCGCGAGCAGTAGTCTTTGGCTCGCCGCTCGCGCACTCGCTGACGTTCGCGAGTTGCCTCGCGATGCAGGTCGATTGAAGCGCGCGGTCGAGCTGAGCAGCGTCGCTAAGTACACCGGCACGCGTGCGGCGGAGGCAATCGTTGGCAGCGCGCGTAAGATCATCGGAGCGCGGGTATTCGTGGGAAACCACGTGCTGTCGCGACTTTCGCAAGAGGTGATGTTTGGTCCACTGGGGCCCGAGGTGAGCGCGGTGATCGAGCGCCGCGCCGGGCGGCAGGCACTTTCGGAACTTCCCTTCCTCGGCTCGAATTCAACGGACTTTCGTCGCAGCGACAACGCTCAAACTAACGCAAAGGGTGACGCATGATCTCTTTAGGGTTTTGTGGGGGATTCAACCTGGCTCACGAAGATCCCTTCGATATTCCGCGGGCCTTCACCCATGATGGCGCGGCGGTCCTCGTCGAAGACGGCGAGGTGATCGCCGCGATCGAAGAAGAGCGGCTCAATCGCATCAAGCATTCGAACAAGTTCCCGACGCAAGCGCTGCGTTTTTGCCTCGAACGCCGCGACCTCCGACTGAGCGACGTGGATCGAATCGCGTTCTACGCCACGGAGGAGTACTGCAACATGCTGCTTGCCAAGCTCCGTCTCGGGCGTCCGGAGATCAGCAGGTTGGGCGACGCCAGGACCATCCTGCGGAACCTCCTGCGTCGCGAGTTCGACTGTGACGTGGACCAGAACAAGATCGTGTTCGTACGACACCATTTGGCACACGCGGTGAGCGCCTACGCGCTGTCGGGGTTCGAGCGCTCTCTGGTGTTGACCATCGACGGTTACGGGGACTTCCTGTCCGGCCTGGTTGGCACGCTACAGGATGGAGCGTTCAGTGAGCTTCAGAGTATCGCACAGAGTAACTCACTCGGGCTGTTCTACCTCGATGTGATTCAGTTCATCGGCTATGGCGCGTTCGACGAATACAAGGTGATGGGACTTGCGCCCTATGGCGATCCGGCAGCCTTCTTACCGGTGCTTCAGCAATGCTATTCGCTGCTGCCCGAGGGGCGTTACGAATTGCGGCTCGCGCAAATCGTGCCGGCGCTGCTCGGTCGCATCGAGGGCCGCGCCAAGGGTCAGCCATTCACTCAGGCCCACAAAGATCTGGCTGCCGCGCTTCAGGTTGCGTTGGAGCAAATCGTGTTGCACGTCCTGACCCACTATCAGCGGGTGACGAAGCAGACCGACCTGTGTCTGGCGGGTGGCGTCGCGCACAACTGCACCATGAACGGGCATATCCTCAACTCCGGCCTGTTCGAACGCGTCTTCGTGCAGCCTGCGGCACACGACGCGGGCTGCGCGCTCGGCGCCGCCCTCATCGCCGGCGAAGCCGCGGGCTTCGCCCCGAAGAAGCGCTCATTGTCGCAGGTCTTGTGGGGGACTGATATCGGTGGCGAGCGCGAACAGCGCGTCGAGCTCGAACGCTGGCGCGACTTCGTGAGCATCGAGTCAGCGAGCGACATCACGACTCGCACCGCGCAGCTGCTGGCAGACGGCGCGGTCATCGGCTGGGTACAGGGCCGTTCGGAGTTTGGCCCGCGTGCGCTCGGCAATCGCAGCATTCTGGCCGACCCACGGCCCGCCGCGAACAAAGAGCGGATCAACATGATGGTCAAGAAGCGCGAAGGTTACCGGCCTTTCGCGCCCTCGGTACTCGAGGAAGAGGTGCGCGCTTATTTCGATTTTTCCGGGAAGGTGGACGCCCTGCCGTTCATGGCTGTGGTGGTGGATGTCAAAGAGGACAAGCGCGATCTGCTCGGCGCGATCACCCACGTGGATGGCACCGCGCGAGTCCAAACTGTCACGCGTGAGGCCAACCCGCGGTACTGGGACCTGATCGCCGCTTTCAAAGGAATCACGGGCGTGCCCCTCGTATTGAACACGTCCTTCAACAACAACGCCGAACCGATCGTGGATTCGGTCAAGGACGCCGTGGTCACCTTCTTGACGACTGGCCTCGACTATTTGGTCGTGGGCAACTTCATCGTCAAGAAGCGGCCCACACCGCCGGATGCAGCGCGCTTAGGGCTGCGCGTCGAGCTGCCGGCGTACGTTCGGCTGGAGTCCGTCACGAGTTTCGTGGACCCGAAGAGGATGGCGCGCACATCGCGCATTCGCACCTCGTACGACCCACGGGTGCAAGTGCCGATCTCGAACGACTTGTACGACGTATTGACCTTGCTGGATGGCTCGGCCGCGGTCGGTACCGCCTTCGAACGCGCCAAAATCGATCATTCGAGGATTGGCCCGCTGCTGGAAGAGATTAACCAGCTCTGGGCGCAGCGCTTGGTGCAGTTGAGCCCACCGGAGCTGCGTGAAGAGCCGCGTGCGCGGTACGGAAACGCCGCGACCGACGCGGGGCGAGCGCTGGAGGCGGGAGAATGAGTGAGTCGTTCCAAGCTGCCGAGCTGAGCTCGCTCGTCGAAATGCTGAAGCTCCGCGTCCGTGAGCGACCGGATCAGCTTTGTTTTCGCTTTCTGACTTCAGGTGATGTCGACGGACCTCACGAGGAGTGGACCTACGCGATGCTCGATGCGAAAGCGCGGGCTGTCGCCTTCGAGCTAGCGTCCGTCGCTGCCAAGGGCCAGCGGGCGCTGCTCGTGTATGCGCCGGGCCTGGACTTTATCGCTGCTTTTCTTGGCTGCGCCTATGCGGGGGTCGTCGCTGTCCCGGTCTACCCACCGGACCCGACGCGACTCGATCGTACATTGCCCCGTCTACGGGCGATCGCCGCGCACTCCGAGTCGACGCTCTTGTTGACGACCTCGGCGATCCTACAGATGCGGGGAATGGTCACGCCGCTCGCGCCGGAGTTGGCGTCGGCGCGTTGGATCGCGACCGACACGGTCGGCGAGGCGCTGAACGCGGACTTCGAGCACGCCATCGGCGCGGATACGTTGGCATTCCTGCAGTACACCTCGGGGTCGACAGGTCAGCCCAAGGGCGTGATGATCACGCACGGGAACCTACTGGACAACCAGCGTCGAATTGCGCGTGCCTTCGGCACTGATGCGTCCACGCACGTCGTCGGCTGGCTGCCGGTGTTCCACGACATGGGGCTGATCGGCAACGTGCTGCATCCGCTCTTTCTCGGCGCGTCTTGCACGCTGCTGTCGCCGATTGCATTCTTGCAGCGACCATTGCGCTGGCTCGAGGCGATCTCTCGCTTCCGGGGCACCACCAGCGGTGGCCCGAACTTCGCGTACGACCTGTGCGCGCGCAAAGTGCGTCCGGAAGAACTCGCTCGCCTGGATTTGTCGACTTGGACGGTTGCTTTCAACGGAGCCGAGCCGGTTCGGAAAGAGACGCTGGACCGTTTCAGTGCGACGTTTGCCCGTGCGGGGTTTCAGGCGCGGGCCGCGTATCCGTGTTACGGGCTCGCCGAAGCGACGCTATTCGTCAGCGGCGGCGCCCACGATGCGCCTCCCGGCCACTTGAACCTCTCGACGCACGCCTTGGCGCGCAACATCGTGGAAGAGTCGAGCCGCGAGGGACAAGACACGCGCCTGGTGGTCTCGACGGGTCACCATCACCCCGAAGTGTGTTTGGTGGTCGATCCTGTGACGCGCATGCGTTGCCCAGCCGACGCCGTCGGCGAGATCTGGGTGAGCGGAGCGAGCGTCGCCAAAGGGTATTGGAACGACCCCGAAGAAACTGCCGCTACCTTCGAAGCAAGACTGTCGGGCACGGACGATCCGCGAACTTTCCTGCGAACAGGCGACCTCGGGTTCATGACTCGCGGCGAGCTGTTCGTCACTGGTCGGCTCAAGGATTTGATCATCCTGCGCGGCCGTAATTTGTACCCGCAGGATGTCGAGTTGACCGTCGAGCGCGCCCATCTCGCCGTGCGCCCAGGATGCGTTGCGGCGTTCGCGATCGACGCCGGCGGGCAGGAGCAGCTAGCGGTGCTAGCGGAGGCCGACCTGCGAGCGGGACAGGCCGAGCCTGGCGCTGTCGTCGCGGCGATCCGTCGTCATGTCGCCGATGAACACGGGGCCCGTGCGAGCACGGTGGTACTCTTGAAACCACGTACCATACCGAAGACGTCGAGCGGAAAGATCCAGCGGCGGGCCTCCCGAGCGGCGCTGATCGCAGGCGAGCTGGAAGTGATATTCAGTTCGAGTGCGGAGGATACGGAAGAGGCGGCGGCGCCCGCCGTCGAAGCAGCACCTCCGCCACTTCATGTCGCTCTGGCAGCCTCCTACGCCGAATTGCGACGGAGCGCGATCCGCGAGTTCGTGCAAAAGCACGTGGCCAAGGCGCTCGGAGTGGATGCGAGCGCGGTGGATTTGGCGGTAACTCCGGCGGCGGCAGGCCTCGACTCGCTGATGATGCTCGAGCTTCAGGATGCCGCGGAGCGGGAGCTTGGCACGTCGGTTCCAAGCATGCTTCTCTGGCAATGCCAATCGTTGACGGAGTTCGCCGAGCAGCTGGCGAGCGGCGGCGTTGAAACGGAGCGCGTCGCTGCTGAAGACGCGGCGATCGACGCGGACGGCGCGCTCTCTTCGGGGCAGCGGCGGCTGTGGTTCCTCGCGCAATTGAACCCCGGAAGTGCGGCGTACAACGTTCATTTCGGTTTCCGCATTCATGGTCCGATTGACGCTCACCTGTTGCAGCTTGCTCTGCACGAGCTGGCCAAGCGCTGTGAGCAGCTTCGCACCATATTCGTCGATCTGGATGGAGAGCCGCGCAGCGTCGTTCAGCAAGAAGGGACGATTCCACTGGTCGGCATCGATCTAGGGACGTCCGACCCTGCGCGCTTGGCCGAGCTTTCGGCGGAGCTTTCGGCGCAACCTTTTACCTTGTCCACCGGTCCGCTCACGCGTGCTCACCTGGTCGCGACGGCACGAGACCAACACGTGCTCCTCCTGACTCAGCACCACATCGTGACCGATGGCTGGTCAGCGGCCATGCTCGGCGCAGAGCTCGTTGCGATCTATGCTGCGCTGGCTGGCCGCCTGCCGCTGCCGATTTTTCGCCGCGAACCATTCACGACCTTCGTGCGCCGGGAGCGAGCTCAGTCCGAAGCGCAGCGCGATCAGCACGTATTTTGGCGACGCACGCTCGCGGAGCTACCGCGGCTCGAGCTCCCCGCGGACCGCCCGGTGCCCGCTCGGCGGACCGAGCATGGCGGGCGAGTGCCTTTACCGCTTCCTCGGAACACCGTCGACAGCTTACTGAAGTTTGGCCGCGCGCGTGGCTGCACGCCCTTCGTGACGCTTTTGAGCGTGTACCAGTTGCTCTTGTTCCGCTACACCGGGCAGGAGGACTTCGCGGTCGGTTCGGTGTGCGCCAACCGCAATCGCTCCAAGGCGCGCAGCATCGTCGGCCTTTTGGCGAACACGATCGCGCTGCGTTGTGACCTGGCCGGTGCTCCGAGCTTCGACGAGCTGTTGCAACGGACTCGAACACGGGTTGCTGCCGCGCTCGAGAACTGCGAGCTGCCGTTCGCTGAGGTCGTGAGTGCTGCAGACGTTCCGCGCGATCGCGATGAGAACCCTATTTTTCAGGCTAGCTTCGTGCTCGAAACCGTGTCGAGCACGGTCGCCGATGCTGGTGGCGTAACGTGGGAGCCATTCTCTTTCACGCCCGATGGATCGGTCCCCTCTACCTCCAAGTTCGATCTGTCGTTTACCCTGGCAGAGCGGGACCAAACTTTCTCGGGGATGATTGAATACAGTCGGGACCGTTTCGATTCCGAGACGGTCGAGCGGATGGCCGCTCACTGGCACACGCTACTCGATAGCGTGGCTCAAAATCCGACACGCCGTCTCTCCGAGTTCGAGCTGCTCCCGACTGCGGAGCGGCGCCTGGTCGTTTCTGAGCAAGAGACAACGTTGCCAGAGACCGACGTGGGGCGTTGCTTTCACCAGCTGTTCGAAGAGCAGGCGCTTGCGACCCCGGACGCACTGGCGATCGCTGGAAGTGGCCCGGCTCTGACTTACGCTGAGCTGAATCGGCGCAGCAATCGCTTGGCCTCGCATCTGCGGCGGCGCGGCGTTGGGCCTGACGCCATCGTGGGCTTGTTGCTCCCGCGCAGCAGCCATTTCTTAGCGGCGATGTTGGCAGTGTTCAAGGCGGGCGGCGCCTATCTACCGCTCGATCCTGAGCATACCGGTGAGCGCAATTTGCGGGTGCTCCGCTTATCGGGTGCTCGGCACCTGATTGCGACGCGCGAGCTTTTGGCGTCGTTGCCGACGGACGAGACGGCAGCGCTCGGCTCGATCGAGTGCTTTGCGATTGAAGACTGCGACTCTCTCGACGAAGCGTCGGACAATTTGCCTCCGCTCAACGTGCCCGGTCACCTCGCTTACGTCATCTACACTTCGGGTTCGACCGGTTTGCCCAAAGGAGCCATGGTCGAGCACGCTGGAATGCTCAATCACTTGCGTTCCAAACTGAGCGTGCTCGATCTTCACGCCGGTGACGTCCTCGCGCAGACCGCGTCGCAGTCCTTCGATATTTCTGTGTGGCAATTCCTGGCGCCGCTGCTGGTGGGCGGTCGTGTCCAGGTTTACTCGACCACAGTGGCTAGCGACCCGTTTCGGCTATTTCGTGAAGTTGCAGCGGATCAGGTCACGATTCTGGAAGTCGTGCCGTCTTTGCTTCGTGCCGCACTCGATGACCTCGATTCGAACGTGGGAGTCTCGGAAGGTGCGTCGGTTCTTCGTTGGCTGATGCTCACTGGGGAAGCGTTGCCCCCAGATCTGGCGCGCACTTGGCTGGTACGCAATCCGAGCGTTCCGATCATCAATGCCTACGGCCCAACCGAATGCTCGGATGACGTGACACATCACATCATCCGAGATCCGGCTGAACTCAACGGCGTTCACACGCCGATCGGTCGCGCGATCCAGAATTGCCGCCTCTATGTGCTCGACCGAGCGATGCAGCCGGTGCCGCTCGGAGTAGCGGGAGAGCTGTATATCGGTGGTGTTTGTGTCGGACGTGGCTACTTGCACGACCCGGCGCGAACGGCCCAAGCCTTCGTCCCCGATCCGCTCGGCGGCGGTTCTGGCGATCGCCTGTATTGCACCGGCGATCGGGTGATTCGAAGGCCGAACGGTGAACTCGAGTTCCTGGGCCGCTCGGACTACCAGGTAAAGGTTCGGGGGTATCGGATCGAGCTAGGCGAGATCGAGAGTGTATTGGAAGAGCAGGTCGGCGTGTCACAGGCGGTGGTTGTGGCGCGTGGCTTTGGCGGCGGCGACAAACGTCTTGTGGGCTACGTGGTGCTGAGCGGCGGTGTGAGCAGCGTGGAGCTTCGCCGGGCGCTTCGTCAGCGTCTGCCGGAGTACATGGTTCCGACGTGGCTGGTGGAGCTGGATTCGCTGCCGCTGACGTCGAATGGGAAGGTGGATCGCCGAGCGCTTCCGGAGCCGAAGGAGCGCGAGGT
>Ga0164309_10001857_pt1 | contig 10082 bp, 10 predicted proteins | sample Whisoiple_247_MG_FD_109984 | JGI IMG/M metagenome (GOLD analysis project Ga0164309, IMG submission 109984) | Soil microbial communities amended with fresh organic matter from upstate New York, USA - Whitman soil sample_247_MG | ecosystem: Environmental > Terrestrial > Soil > Unclassified >... | reverse complement strand
TCTTAGAGCCGCCGGTACTAAAGAGCGACCCGCCAAAGTGATCAACGTCGCCTCCATCGACGGCATTCGCCCCAATCCACAAGAGACGTACTCATATCAAGCAAGCAAAGCCGGGCTGATCCATCTCACACGGCGAATGGCGGCTCGCCTGATCGAGGAGAACATCTGCGTCAACGCGATAGCTCCGGGCGCGTTTGCGTCGGAAATGAATCGAACTGCTCGGGATCAGGCGGAGGAGGTGGCGCAAAGAATCCCCGCTCGCCGGATTGGCACCGACGAAGACATGCAGGGCGTCGCAATTTTCCTTGCTTCCCGCGCCGGTGATTATGCTGTCGGGATCACGATCGCAGTCGACGGCGGCATCGCCTTTGGAAGTGCCGTGCTCTGACGCGCGGATGGCGTTGCCGCGGTGAGTAGAGATCGGACGGCGCCGCCAGCGCACTACAAGCGCCTACGTTTCTCAGGTCGGTCGGTAAGGGTCACAATTTACCGCTACTGACCCTGCCACGCCGGCAAACACCCTAATACAGACTGCGCAAACCCTGGCCCGCCTCGTGCAGGGCGTTTCGTGCTGCCTTCGCGGAAGCGCGCGGTACTACATCAGTACAGGCGTGGCACTTTGAAGAAGCGGCTGCGATCCACCGAGGTGATGCGCAACTCGGACATGCGACTAGCGCGGTTGATTGTGAGGGGAACCCCAACACCTAGCTCGCCCAAAGCCCAGACGCGGCGGAAGAAGCTTGCCACGCCCCAACTGCCCGGCCTGCTACGGCGAGCACCAATATGGCCCGCTTCAACACCGGCCTGCTTGGCGGGTCCGCGCGTTGCGAAAGCCTATGACGACGACCTTGTTCTCGGCTTCGGTCTCATAGAGCCCCGCCAGGGCCGCGCAGGCCAATTAGGCCGCCCATGCCGCGTCACGTCGTCGAGAATGGGGGTGAGCAGATCGATGGGAACGTCGTGTAAGAGGCAGGGTCCCGCCGCGCGGGGTGGCGTTTTGGAGCTGGAGCGAGGCGATGCCCAACAGCTCGCCGCCCGAGCGGATCAGGGCCGCGCCGCCCCACCCGGCCGGAACGCTCGGGCGCTAGTTCCCACGCATGCGTCAGTGACCGCTCAATGGATCAATCCGGGGAAGTAGCCGCGCCGGGGACCTTTGCCTACAGAAGCCGATGCGGAGATCCGCCTGCGGGACCCAAGATCGAACTGGCACGATCTGGTAACTTGCTCGATGCGCGCGTTCCTGGTATGTTCCCAGAGCGAGATCACAAGGTCGTCAGCGACCCCAAACGTTCGTAACATCGTGTGACGTAGCGCACATCTTCATCAAGCGGGAGATGTGGTGTGTCCGCGTATGATCGAGGGCCCTAGTAATGATCGCGGCTGCTAAACCGAAGCACGTTGAGGCAGCTATCGCCGACACGGAGCGTCGCATGGCCGAGCAGAACGAGAGGATCATCGCAGACCTGCTGAAGGGTCGCGATCCAATCGACGCCGAAGACAGAGCAGTGGAAATGCGGATCGCGCTTCACCGCATGAAGTCGCGCCGCGATACGCTACCCTCAAAGGAAAGCTGACTTCCACGTCGAGAGGCGCTGCCTGCCTCCCGCCAGCGTCCCTCCATTACTAGTGTCACGTGGCCGATGTACTCACTTTAGCACGCGGTCATTCTTATCCAGTACTTCTGATTTGGTCACGGATTTCGAGGGGCACTGTTCAATTCAAGCAGTGCGGCTCATGCTTGGGTAGCACTCGTGCCGATCGCCGGCGGCTCCGCCTTCAAGAAGGTTGCGATAAAGGAGCTCGGAGGTTCTGGCGCAAGAGCGCTGTTTGGTCGCCGGTAATGGGCGCGAGCCTGAGCGCGCGCAGCGCGTTAATGATGACAGCGACGTCAATCAGTTCCTGCAGGATGGCGCCCTGAACCGGCGCGAGATAGCCAAGCGCTGCGGCGATCATGCCAGCCACGGAGAGGCCGATGCCGGCGATGACGCTCTCGAGAGCAATTTTCCGGGATCCGCGAGCGATCTCGAACCCGGGCATAAGGCGGTTCAGGTGATCGACAAGTAGGACCACGTCGGCCGCCTCCGCCGATGCAGCCGCGCCGCGCGCGCCCATTGCGACACCGACATCTGCAGCCGCCAATGCCGGCGCGTCGTTCACCCCATCTCCCACCATCATCACCGGACCGTTCTTGCGCTCGGTAAGCACGAGCAGGACCTTTTGATCCGGCGTCAATTCCGACCGGACGCCATCTAGATCAAGCGCTTTGCTCACTGCCTCTGCAACAGCGTGCCGGTCACCGGTCGCAAGGAGGATGCGCGCCACCCCCAGGCGCCGAAGCCCCGATAATAAGCCAGCCGTGCCTTCGCGCAGCGTGTCAGCCATGACGATGTCTGCCGCAAGCCGCCCGTCAATGGCCAGCCTAACCACCACAGCGCCTGCTCTAGTCGCGGGACGATCGGCAGCTACGTCTCGCAGCTGCGCTGCTACGAAGTCCGAGCCGCCGACCAGCAGGGACTTACCTTTCACTTTGCCGGCGAGGCCCTCGCCAGGCGTCTCGACGACGTCCGCCGGTATGGGGAGGATCAATCCACGGTCTCGCGCTGCCGCAACGATGGCCTGGGCTATTGGATGCTTCGAGGCCTGCTCGAGCGCCGCCGCGAAGGTCAGAATTTCATTCTCGCTCAGCTCCGCGTGCGCGTCGATTGATACGATCCTGGGGCGTCCGTCGGTCAGCGTTCCGGTTTTATCCAGGATAAGCGTGCGAACGCGCGCCATCGTCTCGAGCGGCTTCGCGCCCTTGATGAGCACCCCGAAATGCGCCGCGCGAGACAGACCAGCGACCAGAGCCACTGGCACCGCGAGTATCAGCGGACATGGCGTGGCGACTACCAGGACCGCCACGCCGCGGATCGGATCGCCCGTGAACCACCAAGCGGCCACAGCTAACGCGACCGTCACCCCGAGGAATAGGAGCGAGTAGCGGTCGGCAAGCCGCGACATTGGAGCTTTCGAGCGTTGCGCCTCCTCAACCAATCGAACGATACCGGCATATGTGCTCTCTGCCGCGGGGCGGGATGTGCGTAGGTCGAACGCATCGCCGGCATTGGTTGAGCCGCTCATGACTTCTTGACCGCGGGCGAGCCGTACCGGCATCGACTCTCCAGTCAATGCGGACTGATCGAGCATCGCGCTCTCGGAGTCCACGATCCCATCTACCGGGGCCACATCACCCTGCCGAATCAAAAGGCGGTCGCCGGGGGCGATCTCCTCAAGGGGAATGTCCTCCAGCACACCATCCCGGTGTCGCGTCGCGGTGCGAGGCACGCGCGAGAGGAGGTCGCGCATTTCACGCCGGGCCCGGGCTTCCGCAAAGCTCTCGAGGAACGTGCCGCCGGCATACATCACCGCAACCACGGCCGCGGCGAGAGCCTCACCGAACAACAGCGCCGCCGACATCGACAAGGCTGCGACAATGTCGAGCCCGACCTCGCCATGTCTAAGGCTTCTTAGAATTTCGAGGAGCAGTGCGGCGAGCACCGGCACCACCCCCGCGGCCCAGACGGCGCGTGCAAACGCGTCGACTCCTTGGAGCCTCAGAGCCAGACCGATGAAAAGTCCAGCAAGAGCCACAACCAGAAGCGTGATCTTTAGTCGGCTTTGCAGGTCTCGCCTCACCGTCCCAGGTTCCGTGATTGGTCGAGCATTGCGCTTTTGGGCAGCGGCTGGCGCCGTGGCTCTCTCGTGCCGAAGCAGTTGGGTGGTGAGGAAACTTCGCCGACCTGACAAACTGCTGACACGTGATCACAGCGGGCGGTCAGGACGATTGCGCCACTCTCCGGCCTATCGACGTCGCGTCGCGGCGCTCGAAGCAACAGGAGAGAATTATGAAAAAGATCACCATCATCACTGCCGCCCTTGTTGGGCTCGGTGCCATATCCACTGCTCAAGCCAACAGCCTCGGCCGACCCTGCACGTCCGCCCCAGAGTCCCAATGGCTCTCGCTTGAGGCCCTGAAGGCGAAAGCCGAAGCTCAGGGCTATAAGGTTCAAAAGGCCAGGCTCAGCGCCGCGTGCGGCGAAATCTACGCCCTCGACCAGAACGGTGCTCGCACCGAGCTGTTCGTTGATCCGACCTCGGGCGACATTGTCGCGAAGATGTAGCGAATGAGCGCTCCGTCTGAAGCGGTCGAAGCCGGCGGCGTGATGCCGTCGGCGACGGCCACTGCGCAAACAGGCGCAAGCACGCTGACGGTTCGGGTATGGGACCCGTTTGTGCGCATCTTCCATTGGAGCTTGGTCAGCCTTTTCATCATCGCCTTCATAACAGGTGATAAGTTCGAGCGGCTGCATATTGGCGTTGGCTACGCCATCCTCGCCCTCATCGCGCTGCGCGTGCTCTGGGGCTTCCTCGGATCCCACCATGCGCGTTTCGGCGATTTCGTCCGGCCCCCAGCGGAGACCCTCGGCTACATGCGTAAGGCGCTTCGCGGGCGTGCGCCGCGTTATCTCGGCCACAACCCGGCGGGCGGGCTGATGACCCTCGCACTTATGGGCATGATCGCTGCCATCGGCTCGACGGGCCTCATGATGACCACCGACGCTTTCTGGGGTGCGGAGTGGGTGGAGGATCTGCACGTAGCGCTTGTCTACGCCACCCTCGGCCTGATCGCGCTGCATGTCGCCGGCGTCCTCGTCAGTAGTTACGAACACAACGAGAACCTCATCAAGGCGATGATAACCGGTCACAAACGGGCTTCATGAGGCTTGCTCCTCGGCTCGTTGAGGAAAGCAGACCTCGGCTGATAGGCCGCCCAGCGAGGAGCGCTTCAAGGACAGAGATCCCCCGTACGCCTCCGTCAACTCGCGAGCGATAGCGAGACCCAGTCCGGTTCCGGGCTGGGCCTCGTCGAGCCGCCCGCCTCGGGCGAGGACGGTTCCGATCTGGTCGTCGGGAACGCCGGGTCCATCGTCCTCGATGGAGAGGGTAATGACGTCTCGCTCACATCGGCCTTGGGCTCTGATCCGCGAGGTGGCCCATTTGGCCGCATTCTCGCTGAGGTTACCGAGAATCTCCGCGATGTCCTGCGCATCCACCGCAAGCGCAAGATCGTCCCCGATTGCGATCTCCCAACTGAGAGGGTGACCGCGCGGCGTCCGACGCAGGACGCCGATGACCTGTTCGACGACGGGGCGAAGTGGCTGAGGCGCGCCGGCCCTCGCCCGAATGCCGGCGCGCGCACGAACGAGTTCGCGTTCGACATGCCGCCGCATGCCGTCCGTGACAGTCGCAATCTCCTCGGCGATGCTGGTTTCTCCCCGCGCCCGAAGCTCCTCTGCGTCCGACGCGAGGATAGTGAGCGGCGTCTTCAAGCCATGCGCCAGATCGGCCGCTCGCGTGCGCGCGCGAGCGATGGCGGCCTCTTGGGCGTCCAGGAGGTGGTCGACTTCGTCGGCGAGGGGCCGAACTTCGTCGGGGAAGGTCGTTCCGAGGCGCGCCTCATTCCCCGTGCGCACCTCCTGGAGGCGCCGCCGCACGGCATCGAGCGGGCGCAGACCAATAACGACTTGGATCCAGGCAGCCGTGACCAGAAAGGCGGCGAGCAAACCCAGTGAGGGCATCAGATCGGCCCCGAAAGCCCGGCCGGCCGCATGCAGCTCGGAGCGGTCGACGGCGACGGTGGTGCGCACGCGGCCGCCGCCGAGATTCGCGGGCAGCGTGACGGAGCGTTCGACCGCGAGAAGGGACGTGGGGCCGGGGCCCGGAATCGTGTGCTGATGCACGTCTGCGTCCCCGAGACGGTCCGAAGGTAGATCGAGACTCGCGTCCCAGAGCGAGCGTGAGCGCAGGACTGGTCCGTTCGGCTCGACGGCGATTTGCCAATAAAGTCCACTCAGCGGCTCCAGAAAGCGGGGCTCGGCCGGTGGCCGCGCGACTTCGAGCAAGCCGTCGGGACTCCGGTCGAGACCACCCACGAGCTGACGTAAATGCGCTTCAAGCTCGAGAACCATCCGTCGCTCGACGTGCCGCTCAAAGAGGAGCAGAAGGCCGATCCCGGCGATCGTCAGCGCGATCAGGATAGACGCGGCGCCCGCCGCGAAAAGGCGGAGTCTCAGCGACCCGCGCCTCATAAGGCGGGGCGTTCCGGGACGGTGTAGCCGAAGCCGCGCCGCGTCTCGATTAAATCTACGCCAAGCTTGCGGCGCAGGCGTGCTATCAGCACTTCGACCGCGTTCGGATCGCGGTCATGATCATGCGCGTACAGATGCTCCATCAGTTCGCCTGGCGGGATCACGCGGTCGGCGTGGTGCATGAGATAGCTCAAGCAGCGATATTCGAGCGGCGACAGGCTCAGCGGTTCCTCGTCTACCGTTACCCGCATCGTCCGGGCGTCGAGCGTCACCGGGCCGATGGTCATCACCGAGGAGGCGCGCCCCGCGGCGCGGCGGAGCAGCGCGCGCACGCGTGCCACGAGTTCCTCCATGGCGAACGGTTTGACGAGATAGTCATCCGCGCCGGCGTCGATACCTTCGACGCGCTCCGCCCAGGCGCCGCGGGCAGTCAGAATGAGCACGGGGAAGTTCCGGCCTGCCGCCCGCCATTTCTTAAGAACGGCGAGACCATCCATCTTGGGCAGACCCAGATCCAAAACGGCGCCGTCGTAATCCTCTGTCTCGCCCTCGAACCACGCGTCCTCGCCATTAGCGACCGAGACCACCACGTAGCCCGCCTCCTCCAGCACTGCCTTCACCTTGCGAGCGATGCGGGCATCGTCTTCGACGAGCAGGATGCGCATCAGTGCTCTTCTCGTTTGAGGATCTCCGCCGAGGTCGCGTCGACATAGATCTCGCTCAGTTGCCCGGTGACCCCGACGACCTTGAACTCGTAAATCCAGCGGTCGCGGCGACGTTTGAACGATACGCTGACCACCTCGCCTCCAAGTTCGGAACGGACCCGTGCCAGGATGTCGAATAGCGGCAGCGCCTCGCCGCGCTCGACCGCGCGGCGGGCCTCGTCCTGATCCCGGTCACCCTCCGCTCGCAAGGCAGTCGGAAGCAGGACGCCGGCCGCGCATAGGCTGAAATGCATCAGGTCGCGGCGGTTCACCATCAAAGCAAGGTGGCGCTCCTGACCTGACAATTCGCTGACATGAGTCAACGATTGGAGACGGGACCTCGCCGAGTAATTGGATCCCTCAAATGGGCAGGCGGAGCGATTGACACGGAAAATGCGCAATTCATCACTGCCCGTGCTCGCACGCGCAGTTTTCTCGCCCAAATGCGTGTCTGTCGAAGAAAACCGACGCGCACAGGCTGATCGGATCGGGGCTTGCGTGATTCATCTTAGCCGTCGTGGTTTCGCGGTTCGGATCTACGCGCGACTTCGCCCGAGAAAGGCGGCGCTCTCGGAGCAACTAATCATGTGCGCCGTAAGAGATCCCGTCCTTCAACTTGAGGCGAGAGCGAGCTATTTGATCGCGCTGAGAACGATGAAACACTTGCTGACTTTCCTCGGGCGTCTACCTGATCTCGCACTGCTTGAGGAGGAACCCAATGAAGATGAGCGGTTACATAGCGGGAGCAGCGGCGATCGCGCTCGTTTTTCTCGGACAGAACGCAATGGCGCAGCAAAGCCCCATGCCAGGCCAACCAGGCAGCACAACGGGTCCAGCTGCTGGCACAACGGTGCAGCCGAGCACCGCGGTTCAGAAGGAGATGCCGACCGCCGCTTCACAACAGGCCGCGGGTGCCCAGGCGCAACAAGGTGGATTGGCCGCCGGCGCGCCGGGCGTAACAGCTCAGCCCGGTACCGAGGCAGGACCAGTCCGGCGATCCGGTGAGGGAATGACGCCTGGCATGGGAATGGGCATGACCGGCTCGGAAATGATGGGCTCGGGAATGATAGGTATGATGCACAGACGCATGATGGGCATGATGGATGGAGGAGCGAGGATGCCCCGGCACATGATGAAGATCATGTTCGCCATAATCGACGCTGATGGAGACGGCACGCTTTCCTTTGAGGAGGTGATGGCCATTCATAAGCGGATCTTCAACGCAATCGATGCCAACAAGGATGGCAAAGTGAGCCTCGAAGAGCTTGAGGCCTTCCTGCGGGACTAGCGCGCCCGTTCGACGCCAAGAGATTGACTGCCCCATGTAGCGGCGGGCTGCCACAGGCGCGCCGCGAGCGCCGCGTCCACGCGTGGTGCCGACAGTGTATCAGTTTGAATTTAGGGACTCCTCAGGAATCTGAAGTAGAAAGCTCCGAACACCAACACAATTCCAACATTCGCTGCCAACCGTTCCCAGAATCTGTTTCTGAAGAACGCAATATCTACGCCGACGATGACGACTACCATCGCCACCGCGTAAAGCGCGACAGCTATCTGTCTGCCCAATGCCGGAACTCCACCTTTTTGCAACGCAATCCATTATGGCGGCTGCCACAGCGAGGAGTATAGAATACCAGGCCGACCGGGTAAGCTAACGCACCTTTTTCAGATTATCGGAGGTTGCGATGAAGTGTCTGCGCATTTACGCCACCCCGGATGGGGAGTCTCATTTCGGTGACGCTGATATTCCCACGACGACAATGCCTCTCTTTCCTAATGAAGCCGCGTTCCAGCTTTGCGTATCCGTTTCGTGCATGTTCCAGCAGGTGTTCGCGAAGCGGGCTGGCATATCCCGCCCGGACGAGTGCTCGCAATATGGCTTGACGGCATCGTGGAATTTGAGACGAGCGACGGGGAAGTGCGCCGAGTTTCAGCTGGGAATGCGGTGCTGGTGGAGGATATACATGGAAAGGGGCACATCTCGCGGCATCCCGTAGAGGGGCAGAGCGTAATCTTGGTCACGCTGCCGCATGGTCTCGACAGCCCCGAGTTCAACTGATGCCGCTTAGCGGCACATCGCATCGTTCGCTGCTATGCACCAATAAGTCGACAACCGGGCAAGGACGCTAAATGGCATCGAATTTCGATGGTGGCGAAGTTCACAGCGAGAAGAGGCTACCTTTCGCACATTGCTTGCGCCGATCACGTTCCAATGGGCGAGTCGGGGCCCAAGTGCCGCTATTTTGTCCGCTGCAGCGCCGCTTTTGGGCGAAAGTAGATTGAAGTGGTAAAAATCAAGGCCGTTTTCAAATTGAAGCTTCCAATTGCCATCATATGTATAGATCACCGGGCCGGGAACGAATTCGAACCCGTTTTCGCTCTGATCTAGAACGATGTCCAAAAATATCCGGGCATCACCCAGATACTCCTCAAGGCTGGGAACATCCACGCAGAGGCTTGCAAACAAAAGACCTCGATAATTTCCAAAGCGAGCAACGTTTATTAGATTGTGGTTGGCATTTTTAAAAGCTACCGGATACTGCCCGTCCTGCTCGTCTGTGATCGCTCGGTTGATTCCTGCTGCATCATATGACCAGCCATGATACCGGCAGACATGCAGTTTTGCATTACCGTCTTGGAAGGGACACACGATAGTGCCACTATGCCGGCAAGTGTTCAGGAGGCAATGGAGCTCACCATGTCTATCACGCGTGACAAGAACGGGCTGCCACCCGATGTAAGTGGTAAAAAAAAGCAACGGTGCTGACGAGCCCTAATACCAGCGCTATTGCGAAGACCGCTTTGAAAGCTGTTTTCATAACCCCCCACTCCGGAGACTAAGCGGCGAAAAGCACCGCCCGGAGGGATGACTACATCCGTTTCTCGCCAATTAACGTGCCGCAGCCGCTCTCGCCCAGACCGCAGGCGGAACGGCGAATACCGGGCCGCAGGGCTCGGGCAACTTCGTTGCTGGCAAGCCGGAAGGCAATGGCAACTTCGTTGCTGGCAAGCCAGAAGGCAACGGCGTTCTTCGTCTTGAGCCATGCCCTTGTCCGGCCACTCACGTAACGCGACCCGATGCGCTTCGAGACGATGCCTTCGAGGTTTATCCAGCAGGCGTGACGAAAGATGGCGGCCCCGTCTCAGCAAAAGCAACGAATGTGCGATCCCCATGCCTCACATCATGCTGCCCGACATCATACCGCCACCCATCATACCGCCGCCCATCATCTTCCCGGCTCACCTTCAC
>Ga0164309_10001854_pt1 | contig 10087 bp, 8 predicted proteins | sample Whisoiple_247_MG_FD_109984 | JGI IMG/M metagenome (GOLD analysis project Ga0164309, IMG submission 109984) | Soil microbial communities amended with fresh organic matter from upstate New York, USA - Whitman soil sample_247_MG | ecosystem: Environmental > Terrestrial > Soil > Unclassified >... | reverse complement strand
TTGGCGCGGACGTTCGAGCGGCACCATAATTTCCGCCTTGATGGTGCCGGGACGCGCGGTCATACAGTACACGCGATCGGATAGGAAGATCGCCTCGTCGATGTCGTGGGTCACGAACAGCACCGATATCTTCAGGCGCTGCCACATATTGGTGAGGATCTGCTGCATGATGACGCGGGTCTGTGCATCGAGCGAGCCGAACGGCTCGTCGAGCAGGAGCATCTTGGGGCCGGTGGCGAGCGCCCGCACGATGCCGACGCGCTGCTTCATACCGCCGGAGAGACGGTTTGGATAATGATTCTCGAACGCAAGCAGGCCCGCTAGGCCGAGCAGCGTGCGTGCGGCGATTTCGCGCTGATGCTTGCTCTTGCCTTTCATCTTGAGGCCGAACTCGACGTTCTCTCGTACCGTCTTCCATGGAAACAGCGAGTATTGCTGAAACACCATGCCGCGGTCGGCGCTCGGTCCGCCGATCGCTTCGCCATCGACCGTAATCGTGCCGCCTGTCGGCTTGAGGAACCCCGCAACGGCATTGAGCAAGGTGGACTTGCCGCAGCCCGACGGCCCGATGATCGAGACGAACTCCGCGGGCTCGACACGGAGCGAGACGTGGCGGACGGCTTCCACCTCGCTGTAGAGCGTATCGTACGACAGACAGAAATCCCGGATATCGACGAATCCCTTTGGCTCGTTGCTCATGTCGTGCGTGCCCACGGCATGACCACATGTCCGAGGCCGCGAATCGCCGCGCTCGAAGCCAGCCCGAGAACGCCGATGCAGATCATTCCGAGCGCGATGTCGGAGTATTGCACGAGTGAATAGGCCTCCCAGGTGAAGTAGCCGATCCCGAACTGCCCGGAGATCATCTCGGCCGCGATCAGCGACACCCAGGCGACGCCCATGCCGATGGTCAGGCCGGTGAAGATGTGCGGTAGGGCGGCAGGAAAATAAACTTCTCGGAAAATCGCGACCTCGCTTGCGCCCAGGCATTGCGCCGCGCGCACCAGCACCTGATCGACCATCTTCATCCCGTGGAGGGTGTTGATGAGGATGGGGAAGAACGAGCCGAGGAAGGTGATGAAGACGATGCTCTCCTCGTTCGAGGGCCACAGCATGATCGACATCGGCACCCAGGCGATCGCTGGGATCGGCCGAAAGACCTCGGACACCGGAAAGACAAGCTCGCGAATAACGCGGAAACGGCCCATCACCAGACCGAGCGGGACAGCGACGAGGGTTGCGATCAGGAAGCCGATCAGAATACGGCGGCAGCTCAGCACGACATGGGAGAAGAACTTCGGATCTCCGAATGCTCGCATCGCGCGGTCGAGCACCTGCTCCGGCGCCGGCACGTTGAGAAACCGCACGTAGATGTTCACGCGGTACTTGGTCAGCAGATGCCAGGCGAGGAGAAAAGCAAAGAGGGACAGCGCGCCGAGAACGACGGCCCAAAGCCGGCCGCGGTTGAGGGCGAGCCAGCGCCGGACGGGCTTCGCGATCGGTGCGGCGGCAATCGGCGCCGCCGTGGCCTCCGGCGACGAAATCTCCGAGGCGACATGCGGTGAGATGTCGACCGGCTCGGCGGCGTCCGCCTTGAGAGCGAGCCGCTCCACTCTCACCCTCCGCTCATCGCCGACTTGAGCGCATCGTTGAAATTGACGACTTTGCCCCCGATCGTGGCGGCATGGGCCTCGGCGTCCTTCTTGAGCAGGAACGGCGCGATTTCGCTGCCGCCGACGGCAAAGAAGGCCTGATCGGCGAACAGCTTGATGCCGCGCTCGGTGTCGAAGACATAGGCGACGGTGATCTTCTTGCCTTTGGCTTTCAGGTCGACATAAGCGCCGAGCGTGCAGGCGGGACTGCTGAAGGATGCGATGCCTTCGCCGTCGACCCAGAGTTCGCCGGCCTTGCGCGGCTCGCTGATCGGCTTCTTGCAGAAGGCGTCCTCGCCCTTGACTTCGTAGTTCTCGAAGCTCGCGCGCTGCTTCTCATAGTCGAGGCCCAGCTCGGAGAACGCCTTACGCACATAGCTATCGTTCACCCACTTTCCGACATCGAACTCCTTCATCCGGCCCAGGTTCTGCAACACCTTGGCGTCCTCGGCGGCGTCCTGCACGAGCTCCGGCTTGATGGTTGGATCCATCGTCATGATTCCGCCGGGGCCGAGGAAGATGTAGACGACCTCCTTGTCGATGCCGGTCCACTTGGCGATCATTTCGGACGCGGTCTTCGGGTCGGCCCGGACCCAGGCATTGGCCTCGACCACGGCCTTGATGTAAGCCACCACGACTTCGGGATATTTCTCGGCGAAGTCGGTACGCACGACGACGCCGTGCCAGGTCGGAGCGTTGGTCTCCACACCGTCGAATATCTTGCGGGCGAAACCGCGGAACGGAAGAAGCTCGGCGAACGGCACGAAGTCGGCATGGCCGTCGATCTTCTTCTCCTGCAGGTTGGTCGAGCCGACCTCGGGACTTTGGCTGACAAGCTGGAAATAGTCGGCCGGCCATTTGCGGTCCTGCATGGCCTTTAGCACCATGCCGTGGGCGGCCGATCCGAACGGCACGCTGACCACCTTGCCTTTGAGATCCGACAGCTCGAAGTAGGGCGAGTCCTTGTGCACCACGAGCCCGTTCCCCGAGCCGTAGACATTGTAGGCGGCAACCGCGATCAGCTGCGCCTTGCTCTCGGGGTTGCTTTGGAACGTGAACCCGTTCACCACCAGCGGATAGTCACCCATCATTCCGATATGCAGCTTGTTCGCCATCATGCCGTTAGTGACGGGCGGTCCCGATGTGAAGTTGTTCCACTCGAGCTGAAACTTGATGCTGGCGTACTTTCCGTCTTTCGGCAGGTGCTTCTCGAACAGCTTCAACTCGCGAATGACGGTTCCGGTCGTCACCGTATTGGTCGTGGTATCCTGGGTGCCGATGCCGATGGTGACGGTGGTCTGTGCGCTCGCAACGCCGGGCCAGAGCAGCAGCGCGGCGACGATCGCCGGACCTGTGAAATGACGGTTTCCCATGGCTCACCTTTCTCGCGGTTCGATGCGCCTCGGGGGCTTCCTCGCGCTTTTCGTCATCTTTGGGCTGGGTCGCATGGCGGGCAAATCGAGAGTCGCCCGCGCGGTCGATTAGTTGCCCAAAAATGATCGTTGCGCAGATTTTCGGCAGCCGAGCTGGCACGCGCTGATTCCGTGGGCATCCCGGCTATCCGTCCTGTCCCCGCATCTCCTCCAGCGCATCGAGCCGGCGAACGACGATGCGGGACTTGTGACAGACGACGACGCCCTGGTCCTGCAGCCGCTTCAGGCTGATCGTGATCCATTGCCGTGTGGCGCCGACCATGTGGGCGAGGTCGGCATGGGTGAAGGTGGCGCCGATCAGAATGCCGTCGCGGTCCTCGACACCGTAGATATCGACGAGGTGGAGCAGGAGATGCGCCAGGCGCTCGGTGATCGAGCGCGTACCGAGCATCTGGGCGAGCCCGGAATAGCATTTGCCCTTGAAGGTCAGGCCCTCGATCAGGCCGACGGCAAGGCTCGGAATCTGCATGACGAGCGCGCGCAATGTCTTCCCGGGAATCTGGACCACGCTGCTGTTGGCGGCGGCGACGCCGGACCACATATGCGGGCCCGATCCGAAGATTTCCGGCCCGCCGACGAAGTTGCCGGGATTCCAGTAGGCGAGGGTGATCTCGCGTCCGGACGGGGCCATGTAGAAGACACGGATACGGCCGGACTCGACCAGATAGATGCCTTCGTGCGGAGCGCCCTGGCTGAAAAGCGTCTGGCCGCGGTTGAGCACGCGCCGGCGGCCTTGGCTCAGCACCAGTTCGCGCTCACGCGGGTTGAGCCATGCCAGCAAGGGTGATGGTCCGCCGACGAGGGACCGGCTTTCGACCAGAAGGAGGGTTTGAGCATCGTTTCCGCGCGATGACTGCGACTCACGCGGCGCGACCGACAGAACGGGCTCGGCAAGCGCGGACCGGTCTTGCATCGGGATGCTCCATGTTGCGTCGGTGCACAAGGAGCATAAGCTGTGCCAGTTCTAAGCCGAATTCTAAATTGTTGATACGTCATCGAATCTCCTCCCGCGAGGTCGGCAGGACGAGAACTCTCGTACGGCAAAAAAATGGCGCCGGCCACACGCCATGGAACGCCGTGCCGGATGCCGCGCGAAGCGTGGACGCTACACCGCCGCCTGGCAGCGGCCGATGGCCCAGCGCACGAGCTTGCGCACGTCAGGGTCCGGATCCCCGGCAGCCGGTTCCAGGAACACCAGCGCCGTCGGGCTCGCGATCTCGCCGAGCGCGGCCGCCGCCTCTTTGCGCAGGTTGCTGACCTCGTGTGAAAGCGCCTGGCCCAGCGCCGGGATGGCGGGGAGGGCGCAGATCCGCCCCAGCGCGTTGGCGGCCTTGGCGCGCACCTGCCAGCTCTCATCGTTCATCGTCGCGATCAGCGGTCCAATCGCTTCGGGGAGGCGCACCTTGCCGATCGACGCCGCTGCCTGCTCGCGCACCTGCCATTGCGTATCGGCGAGACCACCGAGCAAGGCTGCGGCGCCTGGCCCGCCGGGCCGGGTGAAGACCAGCGCCGACATCACTGCGCGCCGGACCGAGGGGTCGGTGTCCCCTGCGGCCGCCATCAACGCCGGCAGCGCCTGATCGGCCTTGAGATAGCCGAGCACGCCGATCGCCTCCCGCCGGACCTCCGGAGATTGGTCCTTGAGCGCGCGAAGCGCCGCGGGCAAAGCCTCCGGCGTGACCAGTTCGCGCACGGTGCGCAGCGCCGCGGCGCGTACGAACGGTTCGGGATGGTCGACCCGCGCGATCAGAAGCGCCACGCTCTCGGGATCCTTCTTCTCCGCCAGTGTTTCCGCGGCGGCCACGCGCACCGCGGCAACCGGGTCTTCAAGCGCATTGACCAGCGCGGATACGATGCCCTCGCCGCTGTGTTCGTCCAACGCCTTGGCCGCCGCCTCCCGTACTGCGGGATCCGCATCGCCCAGTCCCTTGACCAGCAGCGCCGCCGCGCCCGCGTCGGTGACCTCCGCCAGCTCAAGCATGGCCACGCGCCGCACGCCGGCGTCGTCGTCCGTGCAGCGCGCGGCGATATCGTCGAGATCGGAATCGAGCGCGTCGAACAGAGCCATTGGCGGCCTTACCGCAGCAGGTATGGAATGTTGACCGTGACTGCGCCGGTCGGGCAGTCCACCTCGCACGGCATGCAATACCAGCACTCGTCGTATTTCATGTAGGCCTTGCCCTTGGTCTCGTCGATCGCGAGCACGTCGAGCGGGCAGACCTCGACGCAGACCTTGCAGCCCTTGTGCGCGATGCATTTTTCGTCATCGACGATGACGGGAACGCTGGTTGCATGGTTGGCGATCGGCATTGTCGGCCCTCTTCACTCCGCCGCAACCGGCGTCTTGATGCGCAGATGGTGATAGGCGGACATCTCGTCCGCCGCGACCGGCACAATATAGGGGGCGACCTCGCGCTTACGATGGGCGATGCGGCCCCTAGCGTCCTTGTAATGCATGCTGTGGCAGAACCAGTTGTCGTTGTCGGTCTCGGGATAGTCCACGCGCAGGTGATAGAGGCCCCAGCGGCTCTCGGTGCGATAGAGCGAAGCCGCGGCCGCCAGATCGGCGCAGTCGAGGATCGATTGGGTCTCGAGCGCACGCATCAACTCGTGCGGATCGCGGACCACGAGCTGGTCCAGGTCCGCGCGCACCTCGGCGAGCCGCTCCTGCCCGATGTTGATCTTGGCGGTGATCTTCGGCGGCTGCAGATAATCGTTGACCAGACGCCGGGTCTTGAACTCCATCTCGTAGGGGGTGAGGCCGTCCTCGCGCCGCGTCGGCGCGAGAACGCGCGCCTGCTCGGCCGCGATATCGGCCGTGTCGTGCGCGGGCAGATCGATCTCTGCGCAGTAGTCGGCCGCGGTCCGGCCGGCGATGCCGCCGTTCACGAAGGCGCCGAGCATGTAATTGTGCGGAACGCTGGCCATGTCGCCAGCGGCGTAGAGACCGGGAACGGTCGTCTCGGCATGTTCGTTCACCCAGACGCCGGATGCGCTATGACCGGAGCAGAACCCGATCTCGGAGATGTGCATCTCGATCATGCGGTGCCGATAGTTCGTGCCCCGGCGCTCGTGGAATCGGCCGCGCGACGGCCGCTCGTTCGAATGCAGGATGGTCTCGATCTCGCCGATGGTCTCGGATGCGAGATGGTCGAGCTTCAGGAACACCGGTCCCGAGCCGCTCTGGAGCTCGCGCCAGAACTCCAGCATCATCTGGCCGGACCAGTAGTCGCACTCGATGAAGCGTTGGCCGCGGTTATTGGCGGTATAGCCGCCGAACGGTCCGGTCACATAGGCGCAGGCCGGACCGTTGTAGTCCTTGATCAGCGGATTGATCTGGAAGCACTCCAGATTGGCGAGCTCGGCGCCGGCATGAAAGGCCATGGCGTAACCGTCGCCGGAATTGGCCGCGTTCTCATACGTGCCGAACAGATAACCCGAGGCCGGCAGCCCGAGCCGGCCGGCGGCGCCGCAGGCGAGGATCACGGCCTTGGCGCGCACCACCAGAAATTCACCGGTGCGGGTGTTGACCCCGATCGCGCCGGCGATGCGGCCGTCGGCGGCCTTCAACAGCCGCGTCGCCATGAATCGGTTGGTGACGGCGACCTGCAGGCGGCGCAACTGCCGATACAGGATCTTCTTGACGTGATGGCCCTCGGGCATGGGCAATACATAGGTGCCCATATGGTGGACCTTGCGGACGTTGAATTCGCCGGAGCCGTCCTTCTCGAACTTGACCCCGAGCGCATCGAGAAAGCGGATCATGGGGTAGCTGCCCTGGGCGTAGGCCATGACCGCCTTCTGGTGGACGATGCCGTCGTTGGCGACGGTGATCTCCTTCACGTATTGCTCCGGCGTGGCGTAGCCGGGAATGACCGCGTTGTTCAGCCCGTCCATTCCCATGGAGATAGCGCCGCTGCGCTTGACGTTCGCCTTCTCCATGAGAACGACCCGCAGGGCGGGGTTCTTCTCCTTGGCCTTGATCGCGGCCATCGGGCCGCCGGTGCCTCCGCCCAGGACCAGCAGATCGGTCTCGATCACTTCGGTCTTGGCGTCGCTCGTCATTCGCATGGTCCGCCGCGAAACTGCGCGCTCGCGGCCGCGCTCGACGCAATCGGTGGCGCAGCGCGGCCATCCGCCGAGACGATCTTTTGCAGGTACGCCCATGGATAGATTCCGCGAGCATGGCCGTCGGAAAAGGCGATGTTGATCGCGTAGTCTCCGACCGCCGTCAGCCGGTCGATGGTGATGGTCTCGAACGACGCGGCGAACGTTCCATCGATGCGCTCGCGCGTGCACCACGCGCACCGGCAGGCCGCGCGCAGGCGCGGGGCGCTGACCTCGGCCGCGTTGCCATCGCCCCAGGCGATCTCGAGACGCATGCGATCGCTCTTGAGCACGACCGCCTCAGGGACTGAAGCCGCGTCGAACGGCAAGCCATCGCTGGTAAAATGATCGGACAGTATCGCGGCTCCTCGGAGTCCCGCGATTTCAGCCCGGGCGTCCCGCCGGAGACAGCAATTAGTTGCTGTATCGCCGAGATTCCCCTGCGTAACCCAGAGCCTGGCCGGACGACGAAGCGGCGGTGGGGGATCCGCAGCGTGAGATGTTCGAGCACGTGGCGTTCTTCGGGATTGAACTCGTCATCGACGACGTGGAGCGCAAGCACCTCGTCTTGATCGCCGCCCGGCTGGGTTACGGATCATAGTCGTCCGGGGACGTGAGCAAAAAGAGAAAACCCCGCAGCCTGCCGCTACCGGCGCCAACCGCTATTCGCCCTTGATCCCCATGAGCTTGACCGCGTCGGCGAAGAGCTGCTTGTCGGCCTTGAATCGTTCGGCCACCTGCGCCGGCGTGGTGCCTCCAGGCACGATGCCGCTCTGAACCAGCTTCTCCCTGACTGATGGCGTGTTGACCGCCTCGATCGAGGCCTCGACCAGCTTGTCGACGATCTCCTTCGGCGTCCCCGCCGGCGCCATGAAGCCGTTCCACGAGCCGAATTGAAAGCCGGGAAATGTTTCGGCGACCGCCGGCAGGTCGGGCGCCTGCGGAATCCGGCTCGGAGTTGCGACCGCGAGCAGCTTGATCTTCCCGCCGTTGAGGTGCGGCAGCATCTCGGACGCGTTGCCGAAATACATGTCGACATGACCTGCGAGCAGGTCGCCCACGGCCTGCACGCCGCCCTTGTAAGGGACGAGCGTCATCTCCAATCCGGTTCGGGCAATCAGAACGCCGGCCGCAATCGCCGTGACGGTTTGCATGCCGACGCCGGCGTAGGTCAGCTTGCCCGGGCGCGCTTTCGCATAGTCGATGAATTCCTGCAGCGTGTTGACCGGCATGTCGCCTTTCACGCCGAGGATCTGCGGCCCGGTTCCGAACTCGATGATCGGAATCAGATCCTTGTCAGGATCGTAGCCGACTTTCTGCAGCAGCGGCGCCAGCACCAGCTGCGAACCGGCTCCGAACAGGAACGTGTAGCCGTCCGGCGCGGAGCGCGCCACCTGCGCCGCGCCGGTGACACCGCCGGCGCCACCGCGATTCTCGATGACGAAAGGCTGGCCGAATTTTGCTGACAGCCGTTCCGCGGCGAGCCGCGCCATCATGTCGGTGTTTCCGCCGCCCACGAACGGCACGATGATGGTCACCGGCCGCGTCGGCCAGTCGGACGACGCGCGCGATTCGCAGGACCACATGGCGCAGAGTGCGAACGCGATCGCCAGGGCCGATGGTCGTCGATGGGGGAGGGGAGCGGCGCGGCGCGCCGTTGCGCGTGTGAGCAGAAAGATTGCAGTTGCGCGAAGCGAAGTGAGCAAGTGGTGCATTGATCGTGTCTCAACCTCTCGATGACTGGTTTCTCACCTCCCTTCGTTTGTCGTTGCCGACCCTCATGCATCTTTCAGGCCACCTGCAGGACGCGCGAACTTGTTTGCACCTGACCGCGCGCTTGAAGACGTGTTTGCACAGACGACGTGCAGCACATGCGCAAGAGCAGCGCGCGCCGCCGTGAATGGAACTCGGCGTGACAGAAAGGAACGATGCACTCTGGCGAGGCTGGGATATGTTCGTTATTTGTTCTTCTTGCCGCGGGGATGGGTTCCGGCGCGCGTTGCGCTTGTCATGATGTGAATTCTTACAGTTGAACCGGGCGAAGGCTTCGGGCGATCCGGCCGTTCCCTCACCGCGTGGGGAAGCGGCGTTTTCGCCCGCGGCCTTGTGTGCTAGGCAGGTCCTCTGACGCGTGCCGCGCCAATGACTGCGAGAACATGAAGTATCGTTTCTCCATTGCGCCGATGATGGAATGGACCGACCGGCATTGCCGGTTCTTCCATCGCCTGCTCACGCGCCGGGCGCTGCTCTATACCGAGATGATCACGACAGGCGCGGTGCTGCACGGCGATCGCGCGCGGCTGCTGGCGTTCGATCGAGCCGAGCATCCGGCTGCGCTCCAGCTCGGCGGCTCGGATCCCCGGCAGCTTGCGCAATGCGCGCGCATCGCCGCGGACCTCGGCTACGACGAGGTCAACCTCAACGTCGGTTGTCCGTCGGATCGGGTGCAGGAGGGCCGCTTCGGCGCCTGCCTCATGGCCGAGCCCGCGCTCGTCGGCGATTGCGTCGCCGCCATGACCGGCAGCGTCAAGATTCCGGTCACCGTCAAATGCCGCATCGGTATCGACGAGCAGGACCCGGAGGAGGCGCTCGAAAGGTTGACCCATGCGGTGGAGCAGGCCGGGGTTGCGGCGCTCATCGTGCATGCGCGCAAGGCGTGGCTGGCCGGCCTCTCGCCGCGCGAAAACCGGGATGTCCCTCCGCTCGACTACGCCCGCGTCTACCGGCTCAAGGCGGCGCATCGCGGTCTCGCCGTGGTGATCAATGGCGGCGTGCTCGATCTCGATCAGGTAAGGACCCATCTCGCGCACCTCGATGGCGTCATGATGGGGCGCGCCGCGTATCAGGAGCCGTCGCGTCTCCTGGAGGTCGATCCGCTGTTGTTCGGCGAGCCCG
>Ga0164309_10001853_pt1 | contig 10087 bp, 10 predicted proteins | sample Whisoiple_247_MG_FD_109984 | JGI IMG/M metagenome (GOLD analysis project Ga0164309, IMG submission 109984) | Soil microbial communities amended with fresh organic matter from upstate New York, USA - Whitman soil sample_247_MG | ecosystem: Environmental > Terrestrial > Soil > Unclassified >... | reverse complement strand
TCATCGATGTCTCGGCGGTAGAAATTGCAGCAGGCCGTCCCCGCGTTCCAAAATTGGGGTTTCTGACGATCGAGAGTGCCGTCCGGCGCGAGCACGAACACTCGCTCGCGCGCGCCGAACGCCGCTAAGTGCAGCACGTCGAAGGCGGCTTTGCCGGACGCTCCCAGGCCGTGCAGAAAGATCAGCAATGGCCGCCGTTCACCGGGAGCAAGTCCGCTCGGTTGATAGATTTGAGATGCAGGGAGGGCAATGGGCGCGGTAGCGGCCGAAGGCGTGCTGCTCGCAGGCGGGGCGGCACTCGTTGGCGCTGCGTTGTTCGTTGGCGGCTCACTCGGCGCGCCTGGTTTCGCCAAGGTCGGTGCGACGACGCTCGCTGTTGCAACTGCCGTTGCGGGGCGGGTTGCTGCGCTGGGCGCCGTCGTGCGATCACACGCGCTGAACGCGAGCAGCAAGGCCCCGTGCGCCGTAACCCGACGCAGCTTGCTCATGGGGCAGAGCCCTTCACTTGGTACAGCTTTTGGAAGTACGGCGCTTTGCTCTCGATTCGGAAAAATTGCCGCAAGTTCGTCACGCTCTTGAAGTCAGCGACGCCCTTTGGGGCGTAGATCGCCTGTTGCTTCTGCCAGGTCATGCCTTCATCGCGATAGTCGATGTCTTGCCATTCGCGACCGACGACGTGCGAACAGTTCTCGTCGAACGGTGCCGGGTTGTCCATGGCGAGCGATGCCCGCACTTCCAGCAAATACTCGGCCATTCGCTCCGCTTCGTCACGCGCGACGTTGCGCTCGCGGACGCTCCTGACGAGCTCGACGGTGGCTTTGGGCATCAGCTCGAGCAACTTTCGCGCGTGCGGCATCGCGGGGAGTTCGTCGATCAGCGCGAGCGCGGCCCGTGCGGCTTCTTCATCCGTTAGTTTCATCTTGCGCCGGGTCTGTGTGACTCGAACGCTGAGGATGTCCGCCAACGTCGGAAAGCCCGCGGCGCGCAGGCGTGGCTCCGCGTCAGCGAACGACGCTGCGGATCCGGCATCATTCGCGGTTGCTTCGATGGTCGCAGCCGTCTTAGGTGGCACCACGGCCGGCGTGGGCGCGGCAGCCGCAGTCGGACTTACGGATGCGGCTATCACCGCTGGCGATACTCCCGGACGTTGCGCAGGCTCGGCCGCGGGCGTGGGCGCCCCCGTGCTTGCCGCAGCACACCCCACGAGCGACCCCGCAACCGCCACAGCCGAAAGTAAACGCACGCGCCGGAGGGTAGCCGAGCCGCGTGGTCGGGAAAGCAGTTTCTCTCTTGCGCGCGCAAGGCGCGGGATTTCTCGGCACCTCACTCCGGCGCTCCGCTGAGCCAGGCAAACGAGCTCGCGGGAGCCACGCGAGGATGAGGTGCGCTCGGCGATCCGCCGAGCAACACGCGGGAACGATGTTCAGCGCCTCGCTTCGGATAGGCCTGCGGTCGTCGCGGTTGATTCGTGAAACCAGTTGGTATACTAAACCACATGGTTTTAGATCGCTCGCCCCGGCTGGATCTCGTGTTTCACGCCCTGGCACACCCCGCTCGGCGCGCGATCATCCGGCAGCTCTCGGGCGGGGAGCGAAACCTGAGCGAGCTTGCGGCGCCGCTCAGAATGACCTTCCCGGCCGCCACCAAACACGTGCGCGTGCTGGAGGGGGCCAAGCTCGTTCGTCGCCGGATCGCGGGACGGCAGCATCTCTGTCGACTCGAGGCCGCGCCGCTGAAGGAGGCGATGCTCTGGACCGAGTCGTTCCGTCAAAACTGGGAGGCGCGGTTCGAGGCGCTGGACTCGCTGCTCGAGGAGATGAAATCCGAGGAGCAATCGCGGGCTCGTGGCCGCTGAGCGTTTTCACCGCCGCTGCGCCGCGGCCTCTCTGACCTTCCAACCGTCACTCACAAGGACCAGCTCATGAACCCCATCCCCGCCACCACCCCCAAACAACTGCAAATCTGCACGCCCACGGACACCACCATCGTCCTCATCCGCGCGTTCAACGCGCCTCGTCGCCTAGTGTGGGAGGCCATGTTCACTCCGGACCGGATGCGCCGTTGGATGCTTCCTCCGCCGGGTTGGACGCTGACCACTTGCCGATGCGAGCCTCGCGTGGGCGGCGCGCTCGACCTGGCCTGGAAGAGCGACGACGCCGACCCGGCCATGACGCTGCGGGGCAAATTCACGGAGGTCGTCCTGCATGAGCGAGCCGTTCACACCGAAACGATGGCGCTGGGGTCCGGTCAAGAGCTCGGCTCGCTCCTGGAAAAGCACGAGTTCACCGAGGACGGCAACGTCACCACGATGCGCATCACGCAAACGTACGCCTCGAAAGAGGCGCGTGACGGCGCGATCGCGTCCGGCATGGACCAGGGCATGGAGGCCTGCTACCAGCAGTTGGACACCGAGCTTGCCGTGCTCGAGTAGTGTGCTCCCGCATTGGTCGGGCGTGACCACCTCAGCTGCGGTTCGAGTTCGAGCGGGTTCCGGAGCGTGGATGACTCGCAGGCGCGCTTGCGCTACGTCGCGTTGAGCATGCCAGGAAGCTCGCAAGCATGAAGCGACCCGATTGGTTTCTGATGGGCATGGTGTGTTCCGTGCTGCTCGCGTGGCTTCTGCCAGCCCCCGGCGCCAAGGGGGGGAGTCTTCACCCCGAGCTGCTGAACAAACTCGGTGTGTCGCTGATCTTCTTTCTGCACGGCCTCACTCTGTCGCTCGCGGCATTGAGTGCAGGTGCGCGCAATTGGCGGCTGCATCTGCTGGTGCAGGCCTGTACGTTCTTGCTCTGTCCGCTGCTCGGGGTGCTGCTGTTGGTCGGCCTGGGCGCTCGGCTCTCGCTCGATTTGCGTACGGGGCTGTTCTTTCTGTGCGCGTTGCCGTCGACGGTCTCTTCGTCCGTGGCGCTGACTGCGACGGCCAAGGGGAATGTCTCGGCAGCGGTGTTCAATGCCACGCTCTCGAGTCTGCTCGGTGTGCTGCTCACGCCGCTTTGGTTGAGCGTCGTGCTCGGCGCGGCCGGCCGAGGCTTGCCGTTCTTCGACGTCATCTTGGACTTGCTCGAGTGGCTCGTCTTGCCGCTCTTCGTCGGTCAGCTGCTCCGCCCGCTGCTTGGATCGTTCGCCGCGCGGCACAAGGCGCGCATCAGCGTGCTCGACAGACTCACGATCTTACTGCTCGTGTACACCTCGTTCTGCGACTCGGTGCAAGACGGCGTGTGGCGTTCGGGCGGGAACGCGTTGCTGGTGTCCGGAGCTTCGTCCGTGGTGATCCTCGCCGCCACGATGTCGATCGTTTGGTACGCGAGCGGTGCCCTTCGGTTCCCGCGGGGCGATCGCATCGTGGCGCTGTTCTGTGGCTCGAAAAAGACGCTCGCCTCCGGGGTACCGATGGCTCGCCTCATTTTCGGCGCTCACCCGGGGCTCGGCATCATCCTCCTGCCGATCATGCTCTATCACCCCCTGCAGTTGGTCGTCGGCGGTTGGCTGGCAGGGCGCTTTGCCCGTCGCTCAGCGCGCACGGCCGAAATCGCTCACACTCCGAACGTGGGGGTGGACGACGATTGACGGGCCATTGCGCCAAGATCTCGCGCTCCCCGAGTCTCGGGGCCTCGCGACGCCTCACTTCGTCCCAAACAACCGATCCCCCGCATCGCCCAAGCCCGGGATGATATAGCCGTGCTCGTTCAAGTGGCTATCGACAGCCGCCGTCCACACCGGAACATCCGGATGCGCCTCGTGGAAATTCGCTAGTCCCTCGGGAGCAGCGAGCAAACACACGAACTTGATGGAGCGAGGAGTCGCGGTCTTCACGCGATCCACCGCGGCCACTGCGCTATTACCCGTCGCGAGCATCGGATCGACCACGATCACGTCGCGGTCGGCCATGTCGCTCGGCAGCTTGAAGTAATATTCGACCGCGCCGAGCGTCTCTGGATCGCGATAGAGTCCGATGTTGCCGACGCGCGCCGAGGGCAAGATGCGCAGCATGCCTTCGACCATGCCGGTACCGGCGCGCAAAATGTTGAGCAGCACCACTTTTTTGCCATCGATGGTCGGGGCTTGCATGGTCGCGAGCGGAGTTTCGATGGTCGTATAAGTGAGCTTCAGGTCGCGCGTCACTTCATACACGAGCAGCATGCTGATCTCGGTGAGCAGGGTGCGAAAGCCGCTCGTGCTGCGCTCCTTCTGTCGCAAGAGGCTGAGTTTGTGCTGCACCAGCGGGTGATCGACGATCGTCACGTTGCTATTCATGGGGCTCACTTCGAAGGAGGATCAGAATACCGTTCCATCACTGTCAATCAGCAGGGGAGGGCGACCGTCCGCGCGCCGCTCGAGGGCAATCGCGCGGCCCGCGCGCCATGTACCGCCTTCGAGCACACGCGCGAGCGGCAATTGCTCGGGCGTGACGCCGAGCGCGCGTTGCACCAGCGTGGCCGTGCGATCGAGCAGCGCGAGCGTCAGGGCGCGCCATTCGATCACCAAGTCTGAACCCACGGCGTGAACCGTTTCGACGGCACGAGGGTCGCGCAAGCTGAGCACCCCCGCATCGAAAAAGAGCCCGCCATTGCGGTATTCCGCCAGTCCGGTGAGCGCGTCCGCGCCTTCGATACGCAGCCCCGCCGCCTCCAGCGGTTCGAACAAAGAATAGCTGAGCCACTGCGAAAGCTTGTGAAAAGGCACGAAGCCGAGCCGCGAATGGGGCCAGACGTCGCCCAAACTCTGACCGGCTAGGTGCGGGCGTCCGCGCCAAATCGGCCCGAGCTCGCGCAGCACTGCCGCCAAGATCGCGCTGGCCTCGAGGCGCCCATCATGCGCCGAATGCAAGAGCCACACGCCGAGGTTGCCGAGCCGCGCGGACTCCGAACTGCCGAAGTATTCCGGCGCGAGGGCTACCACGTCGCCCAGACGTCTGAGCAGCGCGGCCCGTCCTTCCAAGCCGGTCAGCGGATTGTCGGCCGTGACCTGAAAGGCAGCCCCGAGCGTGCCGGCAGTCACGCCAGTGAGTCCAACCGCGTCGGCGCGCGGTGCGGCTTTGCTTCCGCCCAACGCGCCTGCGAGGAACAATTCATAGCTCGCGACGGCCAAGCCCTCGGAGCGCGAATAAACCCCGCCATCCGCGCCGCGGTATTGCCAAGTCGCACCCGCGCCCGCGTCCAAGAGCACGCTCGTGATCACCAGTTCGAAACGCGCCGCGAGCTGCTCTTCGCGCGAAAAATGTGCGATTTGGGCGTCGAATTGCGCCAGCCGCGGCACACCCCCGACGTCGAAGTGTCGGTAGCGGCCGTGATACGGAATGCGCGTCAGATCCGGATAATTCTGCCGCGTGAGCGCTGCCACGCGCGCCGCGACCTCGGGCAACTTGCTTTCGTCCAAAAGCCAATGCTCGAGGTCTCCAGCGCGCGCCGCGTCGAACACGCGCTCACAGCGCTCGCGAATCGCGCGCGGGGTCTGCAGGTATTCGTACTCAGCGCGTTCAGTCGGGCTAGAGGTCACGCTCACGCCCCTTCGTAGCCTCGACCCTTGGGCTTCGCGAGCTCGTTGCCATCCGGCACGGCGCCTTCCGTGAAGTAGCCAGCCGCCATTTTGGCGTCCATCTCGACGCGCGCGTCTTCCGGGATCAGTTCATCCGGGATCGGCACGCGCTCCAAGATTTGAATGCCTGCGCGCACGACCGCGTCGTGCTTCATGTTGCTCATCGACACGAAGCGGTCGATCTTGGTGATGCCGAGCCAGTGCAGTACGTCCGGCATCAACTCTTGAAAGCGCATGTCTTGCACGCCCGCGACGCACTCGGTGCGCGCGAAGTATTGCTCCGCGCGATCGCCACCCACCTGGCGTTTTCTCGCGTTATACACGAGAAACTTCGTCACTTCGCCCAGCGCGCGGCCCTCTTTGCGATTGTACACGATGACGCCCGTGCCGCCCGCTTGGGCGGTACGCACGCACTCTTCGATGCCGTGAGTCAGATACGGTCGACAAGTGCAAATGTCGGAGCCGAACACGTCCGAGCCGTTGCACTCGTCGTGCACGCGCACCGCAAGCGGCTTGTGAGGATCCGAGATCCCAGACACGTCGCCGAACATGTACACCGTGGCACCGCCGATGGGCGGCATGAAGACGTCCAAATCCGAGCGGGTGACGAGCTCGGGGAACATACCGGCGGTGTGTTCGAACAAGGTCCGGCGCAAGTCCGCTTCGTCACAGCCGAAGCGCGCGGCGACGCCCGGCAAGTACCAAACCGGTTCGAGCGCAGCCTTCACCACCACGACCGAACCGCCCGGCTTGAGCACGTGCCCGTCGACCTTCAGCCGACCTGCCGCGATTGCGTCCTCCAACTCGGGCAGTTGAATGTGCGCGCGCGTCACGGCGATCGTCGGGCGAATGTCGTAGCCCTTTTCGAAGTAGGGCTTGAATACCTCACTGACGAGCGCCCCGAACGGGTCGAGCGAGACGATCTTGGTCGGATCGAACCAGGCAGGAAAAGGGCCGATCACGTGCGTGGGCGCGGTATTCGTCAGATCGGGTTTCCGCAGCGGATCGAGCGCGCCCGCTGCCACGGCCACTGCGCGATAGACGGAGTAGCTGCCGGCGTGCGTGCCGATCACGTTGCGTTGCGCGGTGTTGGTCACGGTGCCGATCAGTGGCCCGCGCTCCATCGGATCGCGCGCGCCCCAAACGACGGGCACGGGCTTCGGCCCCGGGCCGCCCGGGTGCGACGTGAGTTGAATGGCTTTAGGGCGCCGGTGGGGCGTCTTCTGATTCATCGCTTGGGCCTCGTCATGACATCCAGGTGGCGTCTTCGGCGAGCGCCCACTTGGTGGTGATCTTCTTCAAGTTGCTCCAAAGCTCGACTCCCGCCGGTCCTGTCATGTCCCCTTGACCGAACTTGGAGTCCTTCGTCCCGCCAAAGGAGAACGGCTCGCGCGGGACCGGCACTCCGATGTTCACGCCCACCATGCCGCTCGTGGCTCGCTCGGCGACGTAGCTGCCGACCGCGCCGCTTTGGGTGAAGATGCTCGTGGCATTGCCATACGGGCTCAGCTGCTCGAGGTTGAGCGCTTCATCCAAGGTCTTCACGCGAATCACCGACAAAATTGGGCCAAACAGCTCGACTTTGGCGCTCTGCATGTCGGGCGTCACTCGATCGATCACGCTCGGGCCGAGCCAATTGCCGCCCTCCAAGCCGTCGGGCACCGGTCGAGTGCGACCATCGAGCAAGATTTGCGCACCCTCACGGGTTGCTTCTGCGAGGCCGGCGTTCAAACGTTCGAACGCGGCGCGGTCGATCAGCGCCCCCATGTCTTTGCCGAGTTCGAGCTTGCCGGCGAGCTCGACGACTTTGCTCACGAAGCGCTCCGCCTCACCCACGACGACCATCACGCTGCCCGCCATGCAGCGCTGCCCCGCGCAGCCCGTGAACGAATCGACGATCGATTTGACCGTCAACGCTTCGTTGGCGTCGGGTGCGACGATCAGATGGTTCTTTGCGCCACCCAAGCACAACGCGCGCTTGCCGAGCGCTGTCGCTCGCGTGTGTACCGCGCGCGCTGCCGCTGTCGAACCGACGAAGCCGACCGCGCGCACTTCCGGATGATCGATCAATGCTTCGACCGCGCCACGACCACCTTGGAGCAGCGAAAACAGGCCGGGCGCGTAGCCCGCTTCGAGCATCAACTCAGCCAAACGACAAGCCGTGAGCGGCACTTTCTCGGAAGGCTTCAGCACGAATGCGTTGCCGAGCGTGATCGCGATCGGGAACATCCACATCGGAACCATGGCCGGGAAATTGAACGGCGCGATGCCCGCAACGATACCGAGCGGCTCGCGTCGATATTCACAGGTGACGCCACGCGAGACCTCGAGCGCGCCGCCGCGATCCAAATTGGGCAAGCTCTGCGCAAACTCGACGACCTCCAAACCTCGGAGCAGTCCGGCGCGCGCTTCCGCTTCGGTCTTGCCCGACTCGAGCGCGACGGTCTCCGACAATTCGTCGAGCGCGCGTGTCACGAGCTCGTAGAAGCGCGCGAGCGGTCGAACGCGCTCTTTGATGGGTGTCTTTGCCCACTGTGCGGCTGGCTCACGCGCGGCTGCGACGATCGCAGCAACGTCCGCGGCGCCTGACATCCCGACGCTCCCGATCACTCGTCCCGTCCAAGGGCTCGTGAGCGTGAGCTCGCCCGGACCGCTCGGCGACTGCCACACCGAACCAACTAGATTTTCCGCTGTAACTCGGCCTCGTTTGAAGTCCAAGCCAAGCATTTTCCCCCGCCTAGCAGGCGCTGTAAAGGGCGAGCACCGTTACTCCTCTGCCGTTCATCACGATCGCCCGTCGCGATCGCCCACGTTCGCCAGTCAACGACCGCCCGCTTCCTCCGCAGTGTAACGAATTTCTAGCACCGCGCGCTCGTCCGCCCACATCGGCGCCAATTCGATTGTGCCCGCTGCCCAATGCCACACCGGTCCTTTCGGTCGCTCTCCCGCTTCCAAACACGTCGAAAGCGAGGCCTGGCATTCCGCGCTCAACGGCGCGCCTTCCACTTGCGGGGAACCAAAGGACTTACGTAAGCCGTCCGCGAGCGACCGATAGTCGCGATTTTTGGTCGCGGCCGCGCCCACGTAGATCGTGCGAATCTCCGCCGGTTTCCCGAGCTCGAAGGTGATTCGGACCTCCGGGTTCGCAGTCGACTCGCCCCTTGGCCGACAGTAACCAACCGCGCCGTTCTTCGACCACTCGGCGTTTTTGGACATGCACAGCTGCGCGAGATCCCCCTCGGGCATGTGAAAGCCGAAGCCAAGCACGCTTCCGGGGAACTCGCGCCGAGTCGAGACGGGTCCTGTCGTAGCCGCGTTCTCTCGGTTCTTGCGAAGCTGCGCGCAGCGCCCTTCCACGACGTAGCCGTAGATCGCGGAGGCACTGAATAACCCAATCCCTGCCCAACCGGCGATGCGCGAGGCACGCCAAATGCCTCCTTCACTATCTTCGCTGTGTGTCTCGAGTTCGTTGTTCGCGCGAACTACCCAAGTCGCTGATGCAGCCGCCGAGATGGTATCGGCGACTGGATACCAGAAGCTCTTTCCGCAACGGTAACCTTCCCCGTTCGGCCGTAATTCATGCGGGGAGCCTGGCGGCGGCTCGCCGATGAACGAGCACGCGATCAGCTGGCTTGCAATGAAAACAATCCCCAACGACTTTTGTTTTCGATCCCCGGTTACGTGCATCGTGATCTGATTCCGTCCCGTTTCTTCTCGCTCGAGGTCGCATGCTACGACGACGGCAGCACTATGCTGTGCCAAGACAGCCCAAACGAGGGCATGTTGCCAGAAATAACATGCCAAAGTGGCATGAGCGAAGCCATCGATCGTCTATTGGCGCGTCAAGCTTGCGTTTCATGCGCTTTGGCACCCTCTTTCTCAATGGCATCTGAATTGCTTCATGCAAAAAATGATGAACGCTCCGATTGGCGATCCGCTGCAGGCTCTGGTCGTCACCGCGGATGCTGCAGTTCGGGATGACATCATCCAATCTCTGCGCAGCGCGTGGATAGAGGCCGTCAGCACCGATCACATTGACGGCTGTATTTCCAGGATCCCCTCAGGAAACAGACTCGTCCTGTTGCATCCGGACGGTTTCCGGTTCGACCAAGTCGTGGGAATTCTGTTTGCCCTGCGCCGAGAGCGCCCCGATGTGCTTGTCGTCCTGCTCACCGAGAAGCCGGAGCGGTTCGCCAAGCTAGTGCTGGCTGCTGAGAACGCTCGACCTCCGAAGATCATCCCAATGCCCGCCTCGGCGCGGACCATCTTGGAGACCATCGCGTTTGCGGCGGCGACTCATGCGTGGCGACGACCTTGCGCGGTGTCGAGCGAAGGGGGGCAAGCGGAGTAGGCGTCTAAACACTCATCGCATTTCGCTCGCGAAAAAGACCGCTTCTGCGATTCGCCACGGAGCACGGCCCGCGTGCGAAAAGGGTACTGTGTCCGCACAGCATCTTTCGATCGACGAGGACCCTCGTCGGGAACGTCCGAGCGAATCGAAGTGGAGGAGAGAGCGCCTCGAGGAGCCGCCACGAGAGCTACGCGCCGCCCT
>Ga0164309_10001852_pt1 | contig 10091 bp, 6 predicted proteins | sample Whisoiple_247_MG_FD_109984 | JGI IMG/M metagenome (GOLD analysis project Ga0164309, IMG submission 109984) | Soil microbial communities amended with fresh organic matter from upstate New York, USA - Whitman soil sample_247_MG | ecosystem: Environmental > Terrestrial > Soil > Unclassified >... | reverse complement strand
GTGCCGCGCGAGCAGCGTCGCACGCGCATTCCGACTCCACCGGTGGAGTCGCGCCGCGCATCCCCACGCCCGCCGGCCCCCTCAGGGCCAGAAACCTCGACAAGCGTCTTTGTGTAGAATCATACGAGCCGCCGAGCCGCAGAGCTCAGAAAAAGGTGGTCCCCGTAGCGCCACGTTGGGCTCGCAGGAAGCCCAACTTCGACGAGCCAAGGAATATCTCTCGGACGCACACGCTGGTTCCGTTCATCGTCGTGAACGACGGCGAACCTTACTGGCAAGTGCGAACCCCCAAAATCTCCCTCAGATCTCTGCGGCCTCTGCGGCTCGGCGGTTCAAACTCAGGGAGCCGTCTCACGTCGGGAACCACGCTTGCCTGTGAGGTGCGATGCGGGACCGCGACCGCCCCAATCTCTCAACCCGTCACTGCCAGAGGCAATAACCGATCGGCGATTTCGCGGGCACGTAACACGTCATGCCGGTGGGGCATGCGAAGGTTTGGTTCTCGTTCTTGCACACCAGCACGCAGTGGCTCGCTGACGAGAACGAGACGCAGCTGGCCTGCGCGGCTGCGCCGGATGGAGCGTCCGAGCAATCCGCATTCGAGGTGCAGCGGTTGGCGCAGGCCCAACCCGCAGCAACGTTTGGCGTCTGACTGCCGACGCCGAAGCACGGGACAGTGGCGAGATTGCAATCTTTGGAGTCGCCGTGGCATTCGAGGGTGTAGACGGACTGGCCGTTGACCGCGGGTGGTGCACCACCGCTTTGAACACTGTTCGACTTTCCGGCATTGCCACCGGAAGCCTGAGTGCCCCCAGATGGGGCTCCGCCACCACCAGGAGCATTGGAGAAACCCGCCGCGGAGCTCGCACTGCCACCGGCGCTTGCCGCTGCGCCAGCTGAAGCTGAGCTAGCGCCCGCACTCGGCGTGCTCGTTTGCGACGCAGCATCCGAGCCACACCCGGTGCCCAGCGCGACCAGCGCGGCAAGCGCGGCAAGCGTCGCGCGAGGCAGCAGCGTGTTTGCCATGCTCGTGAGATACGCGCTCGACTGAGCTTCTGCAATATGGATTGTGAGATATCGCTGTTCGAAAAAAAGGTATCTGCGGGTTCAGAAAAAGGACGCGTCGCGGCCATGCGGGCCGCGCTGAGTGCCGCGAAACATTTTTTCGAAACGAAGTCAGAAAATGTACGAGGCGCTCCCATAGAGTGATGTGCAACGCGCTATTGGATCCCTAGCGGTTCTATCTTCCCTCGCAGCAGGCCTAGGCGCGTTGCTCTTGCTCAGCGGCTGTTCGAGCGCGGAGCATTCGGGCAAGGACGCTCCTGCGACCACCGGCAGCGCCGGCAATTCGGGCATCAATCTCAATTTAGGAGACGGTCAGGGAGGCCTGGGGAATACCGGTTCGGGCAGTGGATTCACTAACAGTGGTTGTGACGTAAAGACCGATGACGAGGTCTGTGCCGCACAAGCCTACGAGGGTGAAGCGGTCCCGCTCGACATTTACATCATGTTCGATCAGTCGGGTTCCATGCTGAACGACGTCGGCGGCATGACGCGACTCCAAGCGGTCGAAGGCGCCGCGCGCACCTTTTTGAGGGACTCGGCGAGTGCAGCGATCGGCGTGGGCGTGGGCTATTTCGGCTTTCAACCCATCGGGCAAACCACCTGCGTTCCGAGTGACTTCGCGGCGCCGAGCGTGACCGTGACGCTCGATCACGAGGCGGTGCTGAGCTCTTTGGCCGCACGTCAGCCGACAGGCGAGACTCCCACGGGAGCCGCGATTCGCGGCGCTTGCGGCTACGCGAAAGATTGGAAGAAAACCAACCCCGGGCGCTCCGTGGTGATGCTCCTACTCACCGATGGCGAGCCCAAAGCGCCGATGAGCTGCTCGACCGGCACGTGCTGTCCAACCCTCGCGGACGCGGTGCAGGCGGCTGCAGACTGTCGCAGCGGGCAACCGGGGATCAAAACGTACGTGCTTGGAGTCGGGCCATTCCTGGACAATTTGCAGCAAATTGCCCAAGCGGGCGGCACCGATCACGCCTACTTGATCGGCGATCAAGACGTGGAGCAGAAGGTGCTGCAGGCGCTCAACTCCATTCGCGGGGACGCCAGCATTCCGTGTCAGCTCAAGATCCCCGCAGCCACTGGCGGCAAAGAGCTCAACTACGGGCTCGTGAACGTGGCTTATCAGGATTCGAATTGCACGTTGTCGACGATCTACAACGTGCCGAGTGAAGCGAGCTGCGACGCGACCAGCGGCGGTTGGTATTACGACAACCCCGCGGCCCCGAACTCCGTGAACTTGTGCGGCGCGAGCTGTGATCAGGTGTCTGCTCCGGGCGGGCGACTGGCATTCACCGTTGGCTGCCAAACGAAAACGATAGTGAAGTGAAGTCGGCCCTCGCGGGTCGTCGCTAGAAAGGTCTGAATATGCGGCATTCTCGTCATTCAACGCTGGCTGCGATTGCGCTCTCGTTGGGCTTTGTCGGCGCCTTTGGCTGCGGAGGCTCGAGCAGCAACGGCCCCGGCAAGGGCAATCCGCATGGCGCAACCGGCGTCGCCAACGGCAGCGGCTGTAGCGCCGCAACTCAGTGCGCGAGCGGCCTATGCAACAACAGCCAGTGCACCGCCGGGCCGAGCAGCGTTGCGACGAGTCCGGGCCCACACTTCGGCGGTGGCGGGCCGACTTCGCGCCCTCTGACCACTGGCTGCGCTCCAAACACCGCGGCCCAATGCGGTGGCACGTGCGAGATGTCCGGCGGCACGCCGGTGACCGTGCTCGCTCCTCCCGCGACGATTTGCTACGCGGGCCAAGGCGACCTCACGCCGAACGATCCGACGGGCGTGATTGAGCAAGTGATCGAGACCATTGACGGTAAGACCTACTTGCACCTGCGCGTCACGTTCGATCCGCATTTCGTCGACAACACGTACGGCGTCAATGCTTCCTCGGGTTGGCTGAACCGCGTGATGGCGGGGCCAATGGGCGGCAAAGCAGGCCCAATGGGCGGCAAAGCAGGCCCAATGGGCGGCATGGCTGCCAAGGCCGCCCACACCTTCGACGACCTCGTTGGCAGCGATCACGTGGAGCTCGTGTTGGCCGACAGCAAGGGCGACACGGTGCTCGACTTCGACGTGGACTACGTCTCGCAAAAGAACGATGCCCCCTGCGGCTACGGCACGCTCGGTGTCAGCGGTGGCGAAGGCAAGATGATCACTGGCAATGCGTCAGCGATCGTGGCCGTGGCCACGTCGATTGATCGCAACCTGAATGGTTGCGGCTATTGCCTGATCACGGACTCACCGAAAACGGACGACAACTTCACGCCAGACGCCAGCGCGCCCAACTGGGACTACCGCGTGGTTTACGAAGTGTGGGTCGACTTCTCCGTGTTCAAAGGCCGCGGCTTTGGCGGCGCATACATTCCGGACGTGCACGCCTCGCCGTCGATGGCGAGCACCAACACCATCGAGGTCACTCCCAATCCCTGCCCCCCGGATTGGGACACGCCATATTGCCCGCCGAGCGTGATCGAAGAAGGCGGCAATTGCTTCAGCGCTCCGCCTACGGACGGCACTTGTCCTCAAGGCACTGTCCCCGACATCAAGAATGAGGGTCAGAGCTGCGTGCCCGCGAACTACTGACTGCTATGAGCCGCGTTTCTTGGATCTGGTTTTCAGCCTCGTTGCTCGCCCTGATCGGCGCATGCAAGGGCAGCGACGACGGAGCCGCGGGGCTGAGCCCGATTGGCGGCGCCGGCGGGATGTCCGCGAACGTGGACCTGAACGTGGGCAATGGCGGCAACGTCAGCACCAGCGGCGACCCAGTTGCGGGCGCCGCCGGCCAGCCTGATGGCCCCAAAGTCGAAGGCTGCGAACGTTTCGCCGGCCTCGACGAGTGCGGCGTGACATCTGTCGAAGCGAGCTTCAGCGCTGCCAACGTGCTGCTGGTGATCGACAAATCGAGCAGCATGGACGATCAGCCTGCGGGCTTCGAACTGAAAAAATGGCAAGCGCTGAAGGCTGCGCTCGGGCCGGCGCTCGAGGCCGTGCAAGACGAGATGAGCTTCGGCCTGCTGCTCTACCCGTTCAACGCGGACACAGAGATCCCACTCGACTGCTTCGAAGGGTGCTGCCAGGTGCTACCCGGACCCGCAGCACTGCAGGTTGATGTCGCACGAGGCAGCGTCAGCGCGTCCAAGGTGATGGCGGCGCTCGACGCTACTGCGCCAGGTGGTGGGACGCCCACGGCTGCCGCTCTCGACGCCGCGCTCGCTTACTTCACCACCGGCGCTGGCAAGGACCTGAAGGGAGATCGCTTCGTGCTCCTTGCCACCGACGGTGGCCCGAACTGCGGCGAAAACAGCACGACATGTACCGCCGACCGTTGCACGCCAAACCTCGACGGTTTGTGCCCAGCCGCAGAGGGCAACTGCTGCCGCGGCGAGGGCTCGTATTGCCTGGACGACGCGGCGGTGCTGCAAAAGATCCGCGCGCTCGCCGACGCCTCGGTCCCGACCTTCGTGGTCGGCATCCCAGGCACCGAAAGCTACGCCGAGTACCTGGACGCGTTCGCGACCGCGGGCGGCGTGCCCAACCCGAAAAAGCGTCCTGCCTATTATGCGGTTTCCGCGGCAGGCGGAGTGGACGGCCTCGCGCGAACGTTCCGCGACATCACGACGCATTTGGTGCGCTCGTGCGAAGTGGATTTGGGCACGGATGCACCTGATAAGCGGCTGGTCAACGTCGCGGTCGACTGCGACATCGTGCCGTCGGAAGACGGCGCCGGCTGGAACATCAGCGACGATGCACCGACCACACTGGTCCTAGCAGGCGACACCTGTAGTCGCGTCAAGCGCGAGGGCGCGCGACGCATCGATGTTGTTTACGGTTGCCCGACGGTGAAGTGAGGTAAACATGCGCAAACGCTCGAGCTCCATCGCCGCTTTGGCAACACTGTTGGTTGGCGTTGCCGTCGCGTGCAGCGACCCGCAGAGCAGCACCATCGATCCCAACTCCCACGCGAACGCGAACGCCGGCACGCGCTCGAGTAGCGGTGGTTCGACGAGTTCGACGGGCAGCGCCGGCAGGTCGAACAGCGCGGGGAGCGCAGGAAAAGCCAGTGCCACTTCGGGCGGCAACGGCAGCTCCAACACGGTCAACACGCCGATCTCCGGCGAAGCTTGCAAAGGCCTACCCATCGTCTCGAGCACCGCGGAGGGTGGCGCGGGCGGTGTGGACGAGCAGGGCGGCGAGGCAGGCGACAGTGCTATCGAAGCCTGCAACGGCGTGTCGGTCGAGGCAGAAGCAGTACCGGTGGACGTGTTCGTGATCATGGATCGGTCGCAATCCATGGGCCTCGCCGTCAAAGGCTCGCAGATGACGCGCTGGGACGCTTTACACGCGGCCGTGCAGAGCTTTGCCCAAGATCCGAAGGCCGCAGGGATCCGCGCCGGCATCGGTTTCTTCAGCCTGAGCGGCGGCGCGGACGACGCGCGCGACTGTAACCCTTCCGGGTATGCAGCGCCGAGTGTGCCCATCGGCCTGATCTCCGAGGTCGGCACAGATCTGGCCGCAGCCATGAACGACGTGGCTCCGGGCGGCCTGACTCCAACGGTGCCTGCACTGGAGGGCGCCATCAGCTACGCGCAATCGTGGGCGCACAAGAATCCGGGGCGAGCGACCACGGTGGTCTTGGTGACGGACGGCTTTCCGACCCAATGTGACAACGCCCCCGAGCACATCTCCGATGCAGCGCAGGCCGGCTACGAGAGCCCAGAACACATCCGCACGTTTGTGATCGGCGTCGGTGACGTGGCCAAGTTCAACTTGGACAACTACGCCCGCGCCGGCGGCACCAAGACCGCCTATCTGACCGACGCGGGCAACGTGACCAGCACGTTCGTGGATGCCCTGAACAACATCACCAATCGAGCGCTCGCCTGCGAATACCAGCTCCCGCCGCCCCCAGACGGCATGAAGCTCGACACCACGAAGGTGCAGGTCTTGTACACGCCCTCATCGGGTGACCCTGAAGAGGTCCCGAGCATCTCGTCTCTCTCCGCGTGCGCCAAGAACCCGAACGGCGGCTGGTACTACGACAACGCGGATTCCCCGTCGAAGATCACCGTGTGCCCATGTACGTGTTCGCGCTTGCAAGCGGGCCGCGTGGACGTGCGGCTCGGCTGCAAGCCGCGGCTCGGGTTGCGCTGAGCTAAAATTATCCGCCCTCTGTGTCGGTCGGCGCAAAAAGCTCCGGTCGATGTCGATTGCTCGACGGAATTCCCGACCACCGGCTAATGCACCACAGGAGATCTCGGTTGGGTCTCTCGGTGGTGAGGTGTGAATGGCGCGTACCGGGCTGGGAATTCTACTGCTCTCGCTCTTGGGGGTTGCGTGCGGCAAAACCTCTGCGGACGCACCTGCAGACCAAGCTCAGGGCGGAGACAGCAATTCCGGAGGGCAGGCATCGGCCGAGGGCGGGAAGCCCGGAGTCGGTGGCAGGGGCAGCGCTGGAGCCGACGGTGAAGCGCTCAGCTACGTCGATCTTACCGGCGCGCCCATCTACACCCGCGCTCAGCGTCTGACGAACAACCAATGGGAGAACGCCGTCACTGACGTCCTGCACTTGCAGAAGCGCTACGAGCTCTCGAAGGGATTTGCGCCACCGGTGTTAGGCTCAACCGACTTCGACAATAACGAGCAAGTCCTGTACGTGGACAATCGGGGCTTCGCTGACTTCGAGACGGGAGCCGAAGCTGCGGCAACGCTCGCTACCGAATCTCCCGAAGCGCTGGCAGCGCTCTACATGGGTGACGACGCAGCGGGCTTCGTTCGCGTATTTGGACGCCGCGCGTTCCGTCGCCCGCTCTCACCGGCCGAGGAAACCAAATACCAAGGCGTGTTCGCCCTCGGCGAGCGTCTTTATGGTGCAGGCTTCGCGAACGGGGCAGCGCTCGTGATCCGAGCCATGCTTCAATCCCCGCACTTCCTCTATCGCACGGAACTGGGAGCCGCGGGGGCTCCTCTCGACCCATACGAGCTCGCGTCCAAGCTCTCCTTTTGGCTACTTGGCACGACTCCGAGTGACTCGCTATTGGACGACGCTGCCGCCGGAAAGCTCAGCAGCGAAGATCAGCTCGTGGCCGCCGCGCGAGAGATGCTGGATGACCCACGCGCAACACTCGTGATGCGTGACTTTCATGGTCAGGTTCTGCGCATCCGCGATCTTCAAAACGTCTCCAAGCCACCCTCCGAGTACGACCCGGCGATCACTCCAGAGCTCACGCTTGCGGCAAACGCCTTCTTGGATTCGCTGTTCATGAACAATCTCGGGCTACGCGAGCTCCTGACGTCGAAGCAAGCTTATGTGGGCCAAGGTCTAGCACCCCTCTATGGCGTCGACGCGCCGAAAGGCGCGCTCGAGCTGCGAACGGTCGCTCCTTCGCGCGTCGGCTACTTCATGCAGGTGCCGTTCTTGTTGCTCTTGGGTGTAGGTGCCGAGAGCAACCCGATCATGCGCGGCTTCGAGCTCGAACGATCGATGTTGTGTCCGCCCCTGCGATCGCCTCCCCCCGGCCTTCAGCTCCCTCCCCTACCGTCCGCGGTGCCAGAGCAAACCACTCGCGAACGAGTCGATGCGCTCACGGGAAGCTGCGGCAGCCCTTGCCATCGCTACATCAACCCACTCGGCTTTGCCTTCGAGCACTTCGACGGCTTGGGACGAAAACGCGAAGTGGACAACGGTCGTGTCATCGACAGCACAGGGAGCTATCCCTTCGCTGAGGGCGTCAAGTCGTTCACGGACGCCAATGAACTGATGCCCCTCCTCGCGGGTAGTGCTCAAGTGAACACTTGCTACGCAAAGCACGTGACCGGCTATGCGCTCGGCCGCGATCTGGTCGAGAGCGATCGACCGTTGCTAGAATCACTGGGCAAAGTCAGCGCGTCTCAATCATTAAAAGAACTCGTCGTCGCGCTGGTGCGCGCCCCAGCGTTCCGCACGCGAAAGGATGGCTTGCCGTGATTCGCTCAGTGATTGGCCCGCAGCAGCGCTCACGACTCAATCGCCGAGCATTCTTGCGCGGTACCGCGGGCGTGGCCCTGGGCCTACCCTTCCTCGAAAGTCTACCCGAGCGGTCGGCATGGGCCGCGGACAGGTCGCCCGTCTTCAGCTTGTTCATTTGCGCGGTGGATGGCGTTGTGCCCGCGCGCTTCTTCCCCAATGCGATAGGAGCGCTGACGACAGACGGTCTCGCCGCGGCCGGAAAGGCAACGAGCGAGTTGTCCGCGCACGCCAAGAACCTGCTCTTTCTGCGCGGGATCAACTGGCCCGCAGGACCGACCGGCGAGGCCCACGCCGAATCTTTGTGCATGGCGCTCACCGCTCTTCCACCGCAAGGCAACGGCTCCATGGCGATGGCGAGCGGACCTTCAGCGGACTGGGTGATCGCGAACAAGGTACAGCCCGGAGTGCCGCCACTGACGCTCTACGCAGGAAGAAAGGCAGGCTACATCAACGAGCGCTTGTCATTCAGTGCAGCCGGCACAGTGACTGCGGCGAGCAACAACCCCTACGAGCTCTATCAAAAGCTGATTGGAGTCGTGTCGCCGAATGGCACACCCACACCGGGAACCGCGCAAGCGCAGCAGCTCTTGCTCGAGAGCCGCAAGAGTATTCACGACCTAGTGCGAGAAGAGCTGCGCGACCTCATGGGGAACACGCGCATGAGCTCAGCCGATCGGCAACGGTTGCAACAGCACTTCGACTCCATTCGCGACATGGAAGTCACCATGGACGGCATGGGCAACGAAATGGTCAAAGGCTGCGCTTGGGGCGGCGTCGAGATCAGCAAACTCGACGCCCTGAAGACGTTCACGTTCACCCAAAACGGGATGATCGAAGACGTGGCACGACTCCAAATGAGCCTCGTAGCCCTGGCATTTGCCTGCAACTACAACCGAACGGCGACGTTGCAGTGGGGCGACGGCACGGACGGAACGGTTTACCAAGTTCCGTCGAACGAAACTCTGCAGTGGAAGATGAACTTCATCTGTCATCGGAACCAGAGCGACGCTGCCACTGGGAACAACCCCCAGGCCGCGGAGGCCCACGCCGAGATCGACGTCGTGCGAATGAAAACACTCGCCGCAGGGCTCGAGCATTTCAGAGTGCGCGACTTGCAAGACAGATCATTCGTGCTCTGGACAAACGCGATCGCTGATTGCCCCTCGGACTCGTTCAGAAACGTGCCCAACATCATCTGGGGCAATGGCGGCGGCCATCTCAAGCAAGGCGCGTACGTGGACGCCGGCAGCACCAACAATAGCCCGCTGCTCAACGCGCTCATTTCTGCGGCAATTCAGGACACTGGCGAAACGATGGAGAGCTTCGGAGCCGGACCCGAGGGACAATTGGCCGCTGTGCTTGCTTGATGCGAGGTCCACGAATGTGTCCGTCCATCACGCGATTCGGATGGTCCGAATAAATGACTACGTGCGACCAGCAAAGCGGGCTCCGCCACACCTAGCAAAACGAAGCTGCCGTTTGCCCCAAGCGAACTCAGCCGTTGTTTCTTTCTATCGACTCGCACGGCATCGTCTCGACACGAACGCGCGTTATTAGCGGGATCAAATAGGCCATCGCGGACGGATGAGCGGTGACTACGAAGTTCCCGCGGAGTCGAGTTTCACAACGAGCGAGCGCACGGCAACACGAATTCGCACTCTCATCTGAATGGAGTCAAGATCATCGAGCAGGGATTCCTCGGCGATTCGGGCACGATTGACCTAACTTCGTTGCTCAAGGGTGGTCCCAACGTCGTGCGAATGACCACCACCAACACGCAAGGACTGTGGACTTACGGTTTCGACCTGAAGGTCGACAGCCGCAGCGTCTTCAGCGAAGCGTGCGGGACGCCGATCTCCGGTGGGAGTGTTGGATGCCGGAACGACTACACCCTGGGCGTCGTTTTCGATCACACGGTGACTGTCCAAGGCCGGCAGAGTCAGCCGCAAGTTGCGCTCTTGCACGACGCGATCGGGATCGCTGTCGGTGGGAGCAGCGCTTGCGCGATCCGGGATGGCGG
>Ga0164309_10001851_pt1 | contig 10092 bp, 13 predicted proteins | sample Whisoiple_247_MG_FD_109984 | JGI IMG/M metagenome (GOLD analysis project Ga0164309, IMG submission 109984) | Soil microbial communities amended with fresh organic matter from upstate New York, USA - Whitman soil sample_247_MG | ecosystem: Environmental > Terrestrial > Soil > Unclassified >... | reverse complement strand
TTCCACTCAGCTGTCGGAATATCGCACTCGGTCATGAGGGTACGAAGGATCTCGAGCTCGTAGTCGTGGTTGTAGAACACGATGACCTTCGGGTGATCCTGCATGATCTTCTTGAGAGCTTCGAGTCTCGAGGGGTGTCGATTGGTGCTGCGTCGGAGCAAGCGCATCATCTCGCCTGCGTCCTTGATCGGTACCTCTTCCTCGATGTTCCAGCGATCTCGATACAGCAGTTGCTGCTCGGAGAGATCGAACTCCACGTCCACCATGTGCTCAACGCGGGTGGTGTGTCGCTCGAGGTACATCTCTACGTAGATCTCATCTCTGAACTTCTCCAGGATCCACGGGTCAAGATATCGCTCGACCTTCGGGTACTTGGTGAAGCGGCTGAACACGACGTGCTCTCGGTTGAACTCTGTCTTGTTCTTGAAGAAGCCGTTGGCCAGGAACACAGGGACGAGGTCACCCCAAGTGTCGGCCGGTGTTGCGGAGAGAAGGATCCAGTCCTGAGCTTTGGCGATCTTGAGGAACGCATCCACCCAGGCACCAGACCCAACCACCCTCTGCTCGTCGAAGATGAAGAATCCATCCCAGTCGACGTACTGTTTGATGTTGTTCCAGCTGTCCACATGTAGCTCGGAGCGAAGCGACATCTTCATCGCATCGGCGAACCACTCACCACTGTCTCGCTTCTTCGCGGTCGTGATGACGACGATCTTCTTCCCTGGATGGGTCTGCTGTGCATAGGCTAGCGCAGCGATTGACTTGCCAGTTCCGACATCGCCGACTAGGACGCTACCAGTGTGAAGCTTCGCGATTGCCTCACGCTGGTGATCGTGCAGTTGGAAACTCAGTTGAGGTTCCTTGCTCTCGGGCAGCTCTTCTTGTGCTGCTTGGTGAATATGGGACGGAAGTCGGTCTTACCCATGACCTCCACCCCACAGTGCTTGCACTTGTAGATCTTGACGGGCTGGTTGATGCTCACGGTGACTCCTTTCAGAAAACCCTAGGCCACTGTCTAGGACAATGGCTGTTGGGTTCAAGAGATGACGCACGAAACAGCGAGTGAAACTCCGATGATGAGCATGTCGATGAACACACCGGCTCCCGCGAACAGCAGCAGGCGCTTGAAGGCCACCGAGAAGGTGGCGGTAAAGCAGCTGACTGCGAACACGATGAGGCCGATGAAGCTCATGAGTACGGTCATGATGGTTCTCCAATGGTTGAAGGGTGGGTATATCTCTACTCTAACGCGTGTTTTTCTTACATTACACAATTACCGTTTTTAGGGGTACCCACTTCACCGCTACAAATATATACCCCCTTTTTACTACTTACTACTCTAAAGGTGGGGTAAAAGTGTGTAAATGTGTAATGAGCGTAGATTGAGCCTTGTCTTTCTCCAAATCTAACCGATCTGAGCGCGCGCCTTTTTCGGGGAGCGCGGGGAATTTTTTGCGAATCGGCCTCAAAAACCGGGACCAAGGCATTCTCAAGGATCGTCTCCACAAAAAACGAGAGGCATGATGGGGACACATTCCGGGGAATTATCCCTAGAACATGCCCCCATCAGCCAGATAGGGCCTCCTACTGGGCTACCATGACCACGTTGGAGTCATAGAGCCCTGTTTCTGGGTGGTATCCGGTACATGTGACCACTACCAGCCTGGGTGGGCCGGTCTGTGAGAAGAGCTTAGAGGCGATCTGAGCGACTTTCCGCTTGTTGACCACCCTATTGCTCACCACGGTGTACAGATGCCCTGAAACGGCCGCTGAGGCCCCCACAGGGACCTTCATGAGGTCGTTCAGGAAGCCGCCGCCAGTGTGGACGGTGTGTCCTACCAGAAGAGTTGTCCCCTGGTCACTGCCGGCCTTTTGGCCCCACCACCCCAGCTCCGACGGGTCACTGGGCGGCACTAGCGTGTTCCCCTCCAGACGGATGGGAACGACCGACGCGCAACCAACCCTTCGACTGCAGAATCGCCGTGGGATGACTGGCTTTCGATCCACTTGCCGCCCCGATTCTACCCGTTCTTGGGCAGCTGAGGTGGTGGGTGCTGTGGGAAGTGGCTCCTGATCCAGATGTTGCGAGCAGGATCCAAGGAGCACCGGCAGGGTGAGAACTACCAAGAGCCACTTCATGTCAGAGCCCTGCTTCGATGACGGTCGGAACCGGCGTCGGGGCGCTGTGCTTCACGGGAGGCGCCGGCTGAGGTGTCGGCGTGTCGTGATGCGGGGGCGGAGGCGTGTTCTCGCACTTGCTCGGGTCGTAGTTCGGGTCGACCCAGGTGTTGAACACGTCGGTGACGACGGGCTCGCCCTGAACCCACTCGGAACCGTCCTCGGACAACACGTAGTTGATCGTCGTGGTGATGTCGTCGGTCGAGTAGTACTGAGCGCACTTCTCGTGGTGCTCGGTGTGAGTGGTGGTGATGATGGGCGGCGGCTGGTCACCCGGGTTGGGCGGGCAGACGACTGCATCGTGGTGGATGACCTCGTCGTAGGCCTCCTGGTCGACTACGGTCTCGTCGTAGGCCTCGGAGTCCACGACAGTCTCGTCGTAAGCCTCCTGATCCACGACCGTCTCGTCGTAGGCGTCGACACCGGGAGTGCCATGCTCACGATGGAACCAGGATCCGTGACCCTCGCCCTGCTGGAACGTCCCGAAGGTGTCCTGCGAAGGCCCACCGTTCTCGTGAGGACCTTCCCACGTGCCACGGTCGTCGACCGGGAAGGCCGGAGGACCGTCGAAAGGACCCTGGTGGTGGTTCGGGGACCAGTTCCACCAGAGGTTGGGGCCGGCCGGGACGGCGTCGTGATGTACGACGTGCGTCACAGCATCGTGGTGAACGACATGGGTCACGGCATCGTGATGGACCACGTGAGTGACCGCATCGTGATGGATGACCTCGTCATAGGCGTCACTGGGCACGCAGGGCTGGTCGCCCTCCGAGGCGTTGGCGGTACCCCCGAAGGCGTAACCGATGCCAACCGCGACCAGAACCAGGGCGATGAGCCCGATGATGATCTTCTTGAGCATGTTGATCTCCTTGTTTGATGAGTGACGGGATACGCCACAAGAAAGGGCACAGGTTTCCAGGCCTATGCCCAATCTTGAAGCGCAGGAGGATATGGGAAGGCCTCCTGTTTTGAAACAGCACGAACCACGGGTGTGGTTTGGTTTGGGATCTTATCCCTCACCATGGAGGCGTTTCCTCCGGGAAGGCCACCAGCATGGGGCTGATGACCAACCCGCAGAAATCAGATCTCGTAGACGTGGTTCGGATCGTTCCAGTCTTCGATGACCTTCTCCAATGATGTGTCCTCGTTGGAGTACCTCTCTGCGATGTGGGCCTGGGTCGTGGACAACCCTGGCTCACGACGAAGCTGCTCCAACGCGGGCCTGGTTGCGGCCGGCCAGGCGTGGGGATCCTCCTCGACGGGAGCGGATCTCTCATTAGCAGCTTCACTCACAGGGCCGGCACCTTCCCCGGTGACCGGTGGTAGTCCCCTGTGACGTCGTACGTCGTTCACTGTGCACTTGCCCGCCTTGAGCATGTCCGCGATCATGAGATCGGTGAGACCCTCGAGACGGTCGTGATCTGCGAACTCGTTGCGTGGAGTCACTTCGACGTCACCCACTGGATGACCTCGACGAACCCCCACCCCAGCAGCAGGATGAAGCCGGCGGCAAATGCAGCCGACGCCAGCAGGATGAGGCATCCGAGTCGTCTCCACCACACCTCCTCCATCAGAGGCTCGCATCGGCGGGGAGCTTCACGGTCTCCTTGACGGTGGTGTCAGGGTGGGCCTCCGCGAACTCCTCCGTGACGTAGGTGCCGTCCACCGCACTGCGGTAGAGCTCCTTGGTCTCCTCGGCCGGCGCCTCTTCGGCAGCCTTCTCGAGCTCCTTGACCTTCTGCTGGGCCTCGACGAGGGCGTCGCCGACGTTGGAGCTGACCTTGACGTCCTTCTTGGCCGGCTTGGACTTCTCCGAGAGCTCGCGCTCCCAGGTCTTGTCGGTGGCGTCCTTCGGGGTGTCGAAGTAGTTCTTCTCGAAGTAGTCCCGACGGAAGACGGCGTAGGTGGACCGGAGCTCGTCCTTCACCGTCACGACGAGGCGCTTGGTGATGAACATGCCCGGGAAAGCCCAGCTGATGTTCGTGTCCTTGGGGGTCGGGACGAGGACGTACTTGTCCATACGCCCGGGGACGCGACGCGACTCGGTCTCCTGGACCGAACCACCACACCACTCCGCGACCTCCTCGAGGTTCTGGCTGGTGACCTTGACGACCTCGACCGGCGAGAGGAAGTAGTACTGCTTGTTCATTGGAATATCCAATCTGGTTGACAGAAACCTGACCACTTGTGTGGCCAGGGTTGGTGCGGGACTTGTTACCTACTTGCTGATGTTGCAGATGAAGTAGACAGCGAAGCAGAGCACGAAGATCTTCACGGTGGTGTTGATCCTGTTTACTGCGGCGATGAAGTTCTTCATGTGATCTCCTAAAGTCGGTGGTTGGTTCCTACTTTAGGGCGTGTTTTTCTTGCTACGTGAGGCGTTCTTCCACACGCCTCTTGAGTCGCTCGAAGAGCATGTCCAGCGTCCATCCGTAGATGTTGGGGTACTGGTCCACCTGGTCGTTCGGGAGGATATGGGTCTCGTGGATGACCACGCCATTCCTCAGCAAGAACTCCAGACGAAAGCGGGTGTACGTGGATTGCCTCACGACTTTCCCGTACACCCGCCTTCCCCAGCGACCCTCCATCGATGTGGACGGAAGGTCCTGGTCCATCAGCCGCGCCGGAACGGCAACAGCAGCAGGATCAGGATGACGATCAGCAAGATCGTCTGGATGATCTCCAGGGTGTGGTTGTTCATCAGAGCCTCCCGTACTTCTGCTCGAGGATGTTCGGACGGATGTTCGCGACGAGGGCCACGAGCCGTGCCGAGTAGTTCCCGGGGCGTTCGTCCGGGTCGTACTCCCACGCACGGATCTCCATGTCCATCGTCTCGATGCGTGAACGGTCGATGACGCCGAAGTTCCCCACGGTGAGGGTCTCCACATCTTCGCCCATGCGGATCTGGACGATCGAGCCGTCGTCCACCATGACCTTCAGGTGGCTGAGGGGCTCCCGGTCGGGGAACTCCTTCTTCTCCTCGGGAGTGGGGATGTTCGTCTTGACGTTCCACCCCATCTCGCGGAGCTGGTCAGCGACCTCGTTCGGGATGAGCACCGTGAACTTGCGACGGTCATCCTTGAACCGGTCCTCGACCCCGGAGAAGTTCGGGCGGCCGAAGAACTTGGCGTCCTCCAGCGTGATGTTCCCGACCTTCTTGCCATACGTCTCTCCGACGCTGACCTTGGTGTTGATCTCGATTGCCATTTGCGTTGATTCTCCTTCGTGGTGACAAGACCCTGACCCACTGTTTGACGAGTGGGCCAGAGCCTTGAACGGTTACTGCTCCGGGTTGGGGACGATCTTGAGACGCTTCTTCTCGCGCCGGCGCTCCAGGGCGTCGCGAGCGATCAGGACGATGACGGGGCTGAAGGTCACGAGGGTGAGGCCTCCGAGCACTCCCCACGCCTTGGCCTGTTCGGCTTTGGTGAGGGGGCGGTCGGTGACGACGGTGGTCGTGGTCCAGCTGCCATCGTCGTGGTACTCGACGATCTGGGAATCGGTGTGATTGGGCATGGTTGATCTCCTTTGAGAGGATGGGTGCTTGTTCATTTAAGGGGATGTAAAAGCTGCCAGATCACCGAACTTCTCGATGGTCTTGCGCCCCTCATCAACAAGCTCGATGAAGTAGGACATGTCGATGTCGAACGTGTCCGAGTTGATGGCGAGCTCGTCGAGCTCCCAGAGATGGCCCTTGGTGCCGGTGACTGCACCTTCCTTGTCTCCGTCGATCCGAAGCAAGATGCGACCACCCATGACCGGGACAAAGGCTCCGAACCGACCAACGAACTGGTCAGTGCCCTCGATCTCGGACCTGAGGTACATCGCACCCTTCTGGACCTGCTTGACTTCGACGTAGTCCTGTGCCACCAGCTCCTCGCCGGAGAACAGCGACTTGAAGACGACCGGGTGCTGGAACTGCGCACCGGTGGCCGACCACTTGTCACCTTCGCGGCAGACATACACCGCGTCATTCACAAGACAGAACCTGTCGTAGGTTGCCTCGTGCTCGAAGTCGTAGCCGTACTTGGCTCCGAATATGGTGACCTTGTCGATGATCTCCTGCGTGATGTTCGGGATCTTCACCGAGTCCGTCTTGACGTGCACGATCTCGAACCCCTCCTGCTCTGCGTACTCCAGTAGATCGACCATGAACAGAGCACCGCGCTTCGCGACGATGTTGTCCACGTTCTTGGGGTCACGGAACATGTTGGGGAACGATGCCGCGGTCAAGCCGTACACCGAGTTGATCACGATCTTCAGCGCATCGGACAAGGCCTTCTGCTCCGGGTCGGTCTTACCCAACCGCTTCGCTTCCAGCCTCTGGTCCATCAGCGCCTTGAACTTCGGCGTGTGCTTACCGAACATGTTGAGTTCGATGATGCTCGTGGGGTGCATCGAGGCGACGTCAAGAAGACCGACGTTCTCGTACATGCCCGGCTTCGACTTCACCAGGCCTCCCTCACCAACCTTGTAGCCCTTGTAGGTGGACTTCTCCTTGCCTGGGGCAAACTGGTCGAAGGAGTACCCAGGGAACATCTCACGCAGATCCGTGTACACAAGATCCGGCGATGGGTCCCTTGAATTCTCCCCGAACACCAACCGCTCGGTGTGCTGCCTGTTTGTGTTGCAGACAGCGAGGCCCGTGAGATCTGCCAGGATCTGGCGTGCACGGACATCTCCCTCGCGGTGCTTGGCGACGGCCCGGGTGCTCTTGACGTCGTTCTCCAGGTACTCGAGAACGTCAAGCATCCGATCCTCAGGAACCGGCTGGTCCCAAGGAAGGTCCATCTCCATGTGCGGAAGACCGAGCTTGATCTCCCACCACTTCAGCGAACGCTTCTCCACGATGATGTCGTAGAGGTCGGCGTACGCCAGGTTGTAGGCCTGACCGAACATCGCGTTGCGGTCGTTGCCGATGATCGCCTTCGACAGCTCGTACACGGCCTGGTTGTCCCAGCCCAGCGAAAGAGCCCAGAGGATATGGTTGTCGTAGACGCGGTTGTTGAACCCGATGAGGCGCAGACGGGTCATGAACTCTTCCACCTCTTGGGCAGACGGGTTCACCATCTTGACGACCTGTGCGTTGTCGTCGTCTCTCATCCATCCGATCGCGACGAGGTTCGGGTAGACCTCGAGGTCGAAATATGCGATCGGTTTGAGGTCGTCATCGGGTGCCGGCTCGGGCTCCTCCTCAGAGGCGAGCTTCATACCCATGGCGATGGTGATGCACGTGTCACGCTGGTTTGACGAACTCATCGCGAAGGCGAAGATGTCATCCCACATGTCACTGATGTCGAACTTGAGCCCACTCTCGTGAGCCTCCTTGATGACGTGCGCAATGAAGTCCAGTGAAGGCTTCGTGTAGGGGTGTACCTCCTTGCGGAGCCCCTTGAGAACGGCCGCTCTCAGGCCCTTCTCACTCTGCATTTGGTTCGGTGCGAGCACCTTCTCCTCCTTCAGAGGGAGTCCGGACGTGATGGTTGCGACCGGGATGTTGTTGTGAAGGCTGAGCCGTCGACGGAGTGAAGACCCGCCAAGCAGCTTCTTGATCTCGTACTCACCTTCGGGATCGGCGTCCGCAAGCTTCTCGACTTCGCCGGTGTAGAGGTAGTGAAGGTGGAGTCCCTTCCCACTTCGAGAGACCTCGACGTAGGTAGGCGGCCACTTCCGAGCGGCCTCGAGGTTGAGTGCAAGGTTCTTCTCACCGGTCTCGTCCTTCAGATCGAAGTCGATCACGATGTGGTGCTCAGGAACCTTGACGTAGTGCTCTTTGCCCGTGTCGATGCTGGACAGAGTCGCAGTGACCTTGTCCCACGGGTGCTTCAACGGGTGAATCGGATCGTCCTGTCCCACCTGAGCGGGCATGTCGGCAAGGGCTTCGTCCAAAAGCGAGGGCCCATCGATGAGCTCAAGCCAAGTCTGTGTGACCTTCGGTGCAAGTCCCTTCCAACTGAACTTCTCCAACTCCTTCAACCCCTTGAAATATGACCGGTAACGCTCGTGCTCGATCATGATCTCAGGGTGGAACTCGTCGTAGTAATCCTTGAGCAAGTCCCGGAACTGGAACTGCTTGTAGATGTTCCGGGTGTCCGTCTCCTCACACCAGGCACTGAAGAGCTTGTGAGCCTGCTTCAGTGTGATTCCCTTGGCGAGGATCAGACGGTTGTCCTCCACGAAGTTGAAGATATCGTTCGTCCGGTACATCATCTCCGTGGACCGGTAACTCGAAAGCCAAGTGGCTCCGTGGTCCTCGAAGAGGTAGATGCACTTCTGAGCGATTGCGCCCAACTCGAACTTGACCTGCTCCATGAGGCGGTGGTATTCCGTCTCCTCGAAGGTTTCGCCAGTCGGTTGGATGTCGACCAGTCGTCGGAACAGACCAGACTTACGGTTGCTGATCTTGACGGGGTCGTTTGAGCCGATGAAGAGAGTGGACCTCGGTGTGATGCGGTAGAGGTTCTTACCCTTCGAGTTGATCAGCACCTTGTCATGGGACACGATGCTGTTGAGGTTCTTGTTCACCTCGATCCGAGAGAGATCACCATCCTGATCGATGGCGACCAACGGGTTGTTGGCGAACGGCTCGAGGCTGAACTGAGAGTCAGCCTTGCCCATCTCGTAGGCACTGAACGCCGCAGTGTGGCCGGCGAACAGCATCTCGATGATGTTCATGATGGTGCTCTTTCCGGAACCCGGGGGACCGTAGAACACGTAGAACTTCTGGACGTCCAGCGCTGCCCGTCCGGTGAGGATCGATCCGATCGCCCACTCGAACTTCATCCGCTGCTCCGGTGCGTACAACTTGTCACAGATGGTGTTCCATGCTGGACACTCGGAGTCACTCAGCGAATATGGCATCTTGAAGGTGGCCGCATCAGACTTGCTAGGAGTCTGGTCTGCGAACACCAGCGTTTGATCCAGCTCAGGGCCCATGTCTCCGACTGCTCGGATGAGTGACAGGAGCTTGTTGAAGAGCTGGTTGTCGAAGTTCCGCATCTTCTTGACGATGTCCCCAGAGCGCACTTCCGGAGCGACCACCTTTGCGAAGAACCTGTCCACGATGTCGGGGACATGTGCAAGGTTGCGGGAATATAGACTGGTGTCCTCATCCCAGATCGCTTGGAACTGACCTCCTCGGATGACGAGGTCCTGACTCTCGAGTGCCAGAAAGGCGGGAAAGAACTCGCGAGTCCCATCCTTGTTCTCCTTCTGACCAACTCGAATGAAGTCCATCGGACCTCCTCTCACTGAAAGTGTTCTGCGCTGTAGGCGTTCATCTGCGCCCACATGTCGACGGTTCTGAAGTCGACGACATCGAGGGCGTGCTTGACTGGGAACGGCGAACCATCCCCATTGGGGTTGAACTGTCGTGACAACCATTCGTCACACTTCTTGCGAACCTCGTCCGATGCCACCGGCTGCAGGAAACGACCGGGGTAACGGTCGAAGCCCATCGCCAGGAACATGTGAGCGAAGTAGAACGGGACGGACCCCTCGAAGTAGAAGCTCCACCGCCGTGCCATCCCGAGCATGACCTCGAGGACGGACGGGGTGGACTCAGACCAGGCGTGAAGCCAGTTCTGATCGAGCTTGTCCAGATCACGTTGAAAGCCGAGGAAGTCGTTCTGACGGAAGCTCAAGGCATCGCCAGCACGATTCTCGTCCAACCAGATGGTCCAGTAGAACGGGATGTCGTGGAGGACCCGAAGGACCCCTTCGTACTCCCTCCTCTCAGAAACCTCGGAGAAGCTATCCGACCGTAGCCAGTCGAAATATGACTCCTCCAACCACACGTCCTTGCTCATGGCTGCTCGAAGACGACCTCGTAGTCGATGTCGGTCTGGGCGTTCCGCACGTAGATGATGGGGTTGCCATCGCGAACTGCGTTGCGCATGTCGTCGACGATCGTGC
>Ga0164309_10001850_pt1 | contig 10092 bp, 11 predicted proteins | sample Whisoiple_247_MG_FD_109984 | JGI IMG/M metagenome (GOLD analysis project Ga0164309, IMG submission 109984) | Soil microbial communities amended with fresh organic matter from upstate New York, USA - Whitman soil sample_247_MG | ecosystem: Environmental > Terrestrial > Soil > Unclassified >... | reverse complement strand
GCGAGAATGCCCGGAAAGTGGCGCTGTCCGCTCGCGCCGGACAAGGCCCATTTCCGGACAAGGTTGCTCCGCGAGGCCACGCTTCCGCGGCAACGTTCGCGCCGACGATGAGCTCCGACGCCATCTGAAAGGAGCGTGACTGCTCACCCTCCGGAAGCACACCGCATACTCGCCCGTGTCCTCGCGCGGCCGTCAGAGATGTGACCAATCATAAGCTGCGGCTCGGCGGTTAGCTCTCCCTCTCCCTCGTCCGCGACGCCGAAGGCTTTGACGGATTGGCTGTGGCGCGTGACCATCAAAAAAAGAAGGCGGGGCGCGGGGCTTACCAGCTTTTCTTCGAGGGGTGACGGGCGCGTGAGCCGCTCAACCTCCGCCGGTCACCACGCCCCACGGAAGCCCGCCGAGTTGTGCCTTCTTTTCGGCTCTGCCGCTCGCCACGTCCACGATCGACACATCATCCGATGGGCCGTTAGCGGTGAACACGTGCTTGCCGTCAGCGGCCATGGCGATACCCCACGGCCGCGCACCGACCGCATCGCTCGTCCGCGTGACTTCGCGCTTGCCGACATCGACGACGGCGATCGCGCCGCCGCGCCCCGTCGAGACGAATAGCTGCTTGTCGTCGGGGGAGAGCACGAGGCCCATCGGGCGGTGATTGAGCGGCGTCTTGCTGTCGATCGTGATCGTTCCGAGTACCTTGTTGGTGCGCGGATCGAACGCGGTGAGCGTGCCTCCGAATTCGTTGCTCACGAAGGCGAGAGTGCCGTCTTTTGTAAATGCGAGCGCGCGCGGGCGTTTGCCGGCCTCGATTTCGCCGACGACGGCGAAGGTCGTCGTGTCGATGGCCGTCACTTTGCTGTCTTGCTCCGAAGTCACGTACACGACCTTGCCGTCGGGGCGCACACTGACTCCTTCGGGCTCTTTGCCCACGGGCACCCGGCGCGCGATGTTGCCGCTCTCGAGGTCCAGCACGGTCAGCTCCGCGGTTTCTTCGTTGGAAACGAACAGCGTTTTGCCGTCCTTCGAGAGATCGAATGATTCCGGATCTTGTCCGCTCGGCAGCGTGCGGATGAGCTTTCGTTCAACCAGGTCGACGACGCCAATGCCGTCGGCCGAGCGATCTGCCGGTGGCAGCGTCGATTCGTCGACGTTGGGGCCGCTGCGCGGTGAGCCGGACAAGGCCACGTACAAGTAGCGGCCGTCGCGTGACACTTTGAGTCCACGTGGGCGTTTTCCGACCGGAATGCGCGCGAGCACCGAGGCGAACTCGGGGTCGACCACGATCACTTCCCCGCTGCCCTCTGCGCTGACGTAAAGCAGCTTGGGATCGGGTTTCTTGTGACAACCCACGAGGGATAGCCCCAAGACTAAAGCCAGGCTGAGAAACGAGCGGCGCATCGGCATGGTTGCGCAGTCTTAGCAGAACACGTGACGTTAGCGCGGCATATCCAACGGCGCTGGGCATTCTGCGCGCAAGCGGCAGTTCCCGCACTCGCGGCCGCGCCAAATGCGATCGAAGCGCGCTTGCGCGGCGTCGAGCAGCACGTCGTCGTCGGTGCTGATGCCGAGTTCGAAATTGCGCCGGCCCTCGGCCTTGGCGCCCAAGCCCGCGCCAGTGAAGTTGGCGCTGCCCAAGTACAGGTACGAGCCGTCGACGGCGATCATCTTCAAGTGCACGCGCGGGCAATGGCGCATCTGGAAACGCGGTGCGCAAAGTTCCTTGCTCTTGGCCAATGACTCACGAAACGGTCGCGAGGGCAGCGCGCCGTGCAGAATGCGCACCTCGACTTTACGGCGGACGAGCTCCGTGAGCCGCTCGGTGATCGACACATATTGGCCGCGCGCCCGGGCGCGCGTGCCGATCGGCGCCTCCAGCCGGATGTCCTTCACGTTCGCCGTGCCGATCCAAACCGACACACGTGCCTCGGACAATGCACGCAACATCACTGAATCGTGGTGTTCGAGATCCGCCACCAGTCCGACGCGGGCGGACCGCCGGCCATCGTCGGAATTGCTGCGTGTCTTGACCACGCGCTCAAGGTAGCGAGAATGGGGTCGTGGCGCCGCTGTTATTCGTGTTTGCGCATGGCGCGGGGGCGCCCTCCTCGCACCCGTGGATGCAGGCTTGGGCCGGTCTGCTCGGGGGATTGGGCACGGTCGAGACCTTCGACTACCCGTACATGCAGAGCAAGAAACGCGCGCCCGATCCGCAACCGGTGCTGATCCGCGCGCATTTGGCTGCCATCGACCAAGCCCGTGCGCGTCACCCCGACCATGATTTGATCCTGATCGGCAAGAGCATGGGCTCGCGCATCGGCTGCCACGTCGCGCTCGAACGCCCCGTGACCAAGCTGGTTTGCCTGGGCTATCCGCTCGTCGCCGCGGGCAACTCCGGCAAAGTGCGTGACCAAGTGCTCTTGGAGCTCGAAACGCCGATCTTGTTCGTGCAGGGCACGCGCGATCCGCTCTGTCCGCTGGAACGGCTGAGTGACGTGCGCAAGAAGATGCGCGCACCGAGTAAGCTGTTCGTGGTCGACGCGGGCGACCACTCACTGCAGGTGACCAAAGCCCAGCTCAAGCAAGTGGACGAAGACCAACCCGCGGTCGATGCCAGGATCCTACACGTGATCAAGCACTTCGTGTGCGACACGCCGGGCGGTTCGATTCCGCCCGGCCTCACCGCGCATTGAATCGAACAACCGGGGGGCGACAATGAGTTGGGAGATGAGGCAGGAGCTCATCCCGGTAACGGGGGGACAGCTCGAGGTCACGAGCTACGGCGAATCCATTGCAACCGCGGATACGCTGATCTGCGCGAGTCACCCGATTGATGCGTTTGCTCGACAGACGACGACTCTGTTGGCAAATGCGTCTGGAGCAGCGGTGATTTGCGTCAACCCGCGCGGGGTCGGCCGCTCATCCAGCAGCCAGGGACAGAGCTATGAGCTCGTGCAAATCATCGACGATTTGGAAGCTGTGCGGCGGCGCTTGGGGGTGAAACGCTGGGTGTTCTGGGGCATGTCGGGCGGAGGTTGGTTGGGGCTGCTCTATGCGCGGCGCTACCCGCTAAGCCTCGGCGGAGTCATTCTCGAAAGCGTTTGTGCGTGTCTGCGCGAGCGAGCCTCTGACCCCGAGTGCGTGCTCAGTCCGCTGTTCCCGGCGTGGCGCGAGGCGCTCGCGGCAAGCGCGCTGCTCGAACCCCTGCCCTCTCCGGCCGCATCTTACCTGCGTGACCAACTCGAGTGGACGGACGGCCCAGGAGCGGGAGCCACCTTGCGTCGCAAGGCAGGCCCAGCAGTGTTGGTCTCGCCGATCCCCGCCTCGGCAACCATGCGGCGAATGTTGCCGCTCCTGTTCGAGCTGGACACGCGCGCGTGGCTCAATTCGCTCACTGTCCCCGCGCTGGTGATCTGCGGCAGCGCTGACCCCGTGCTTCCGGTACGCCATGCGCACGCCCTGCATGATGGGTTGCCCAATTCCGAGTTCGTGCTGGTCGAGGGAGGCGGCCATGTGCCAGTTGCCGAATCACGGCCAGAAGTTACGACGGCAGTACGTGCATTTCTAGAGCAGCATCGCGCAGCGACCCGAAGTGCTATGCGATGAGCATGCAGCCCGCGTCTCCGCAGTCATTTTCGATCCGCCCCGTCGCGCCCGGCGACGAACACGCGCTCTTCGCCCTGATCCAGGCGCTCGCCGAGTACGAAAACCTGACGCACGCGGTGACTGGCAGCGCGGAGCAGTTGGCGCGAGATTTGTTCGGACCTCGACCCGCGATTGAAGCACTGCTGGTCGAGGCAGACGGGCGCGTGGTGGCGTTCGCACTCTACTTTCACAACTACTCCTCGTTCCTGACCAAGCGCGGCTTGTATCTCGAGGACATTTTCGTGCTGCCCGAGTATCGGCAAGGGGGGATCGGCAAGGCGCTGCTGAGCGCAGTCGCAAAGGTTGCTACCGAGCGCGGCTGCGGGCGCTTGGAGTGGAGCGTGCTCGATTGGAACGAGAGCGCGATTGGCTTTTATCGGAGTTTGGGCGCCAGCGTCTTGCCGGACTGGCGGATCTGCCGTGTCGTTGGCGAGCAGATGCGCGCGCTTGCTGATCGAAGCTAGCTCGAAAATCCGCTAAAATATCGCTCAATGAGCGAACGCCGCGTCCTTCAGCGCGTAAAGCGGCACGCCTTGCCCGCGCGCACGCCCGTCGCGGGAGAGCCGTTGCGCACGATCACTTCTGCGCTCTTCCCCGGGTTCGCTTGCAATGTGTAGTGCGGCGACGGATCCACGTCCGTCCACACCTCACACGTTACGGGTTGCTGGCAGTTGTTGGTCAGAGTGACCACGTGCCGATAGCCGTCGCCTTTGAAGCGCGCGCTGGCCACGACCGACGCGCAGTCCCCCACCGGTTGAGGCGAATCAGCCGCAGCTGTGCTCGCGAACGCGAGACCCGCCGCGCACAACAACATCAACCGACTGGAGTCCAATAGCCTTCCTTCCACGCCCATTGTGAGCCGTTCCAAACCCATTGTGGTGCAATCCAAACCCACCCCGGGTAGGCAGGCGTGCTCCACCACGGTCCAGCGTACCAAACCCAGGAGCTGCCATACCAACCCCAGAAGCCGCGGCCCCAGTAAGGGTGCCCGTAATACGGCCCGGGCGGGTAGTACACGTGCACGTGCGACACATGAACCGGAGCGCCGTAGTAGTAGCGACCTCCGTAATACCCCCCGTAATAGTGACTCGTGCTGTACGGGTAGTAGCCGCGGTGGCCATAGTAGCCGCCAACGCCAACGCCAACGCCAACGCCCACGGACACGTGGCCACCGTGATAGTGCGAACCGCCGTAGTAGCCGCCGCCATAGTGCCCGCCGCCGTAATGCCCACCACCGTAGTGCGCGCCGCCACCCGAGAAGTGGGCGCCACCGCGGCCACCGCTAAAGCTGTGTTGGGCCAATGCGCTGCGCGGAAGTGCGCTGGTTGCGAGGGCGCAAACCAGCGGCAGCGTGTACCAGCGGCTGATCGGGCTGCTCATGACGGTTTCCTTCCGCTCCAAACTTAGCGCACGCAGCGGGAAACGCCCAGAGATCAGGCGTATTTAGCGATTTGTTCCCGAACCCGCGGCGCGTACGGTAGAAACCTCGCATGAGCGGAACCCCAAGCAATCTCAAAGTTTTTGCTGGCGCCTCACACCCCGAGCTGGCCGCCGAAATTTGCCAACATCTTGCGATTCCGCTCGGTCGCTCGCACACTGTGCGGTTTTCGAACGAAAACTTGAAGATTAAAATCGATGAGAATGTGCGCGAGCAGGACGTGTTCGTGGTCCAGACCGCGTGCTCCCCGCTCTCCGAGCACATCATCGAGCTCTTGATTATGCTGGATGCGCTGCGCCACGCGTCTGCGCAGCGCGTCACCGCGGTCATCCCCTATTTTCCGTACGCCCGTAGTGACAAGAAAGATGAGCCGCGCATTTCGATCACGGCGCGCTTGATGGCCGATCTGCTGCTCACCTCTGGCGCCAATCGCGTGCTCACCATCGATCTGCACTCGCCGCAGATCCAAGGCTTCTTTTCGAACCCCGCCGATCAACTCACGGCCGTTCCGGCCATTTGCGATCGCCTCGCGCAAAACGACATTTCGAACACGGTCGTCGTCGCAGCGGACGTCGGCGAGGCGAAGGACGCGGGTCGCTTCGCACAACGCCTGCATTTACCACTCGCCTTCATCGACAAGCGCCGTTCGGGCGACGACGAGAACGCGAAGGCCGCGCACATCATCGGCGACATCGTCGGCAAGGATTGCTTGCTGGTGGACGATGAGATCGCCACCGGTGGTACCATCTTCAGCGCAACCGAGTTTTTGCTCGAGCGCGGCGCGCGTTCGGTTTCGGCGGCGATCATTCACCCGGTGCTGTCGGGCAAAGCCGTGGAGCGCTTGGCCGCGTCACGCCTGACTCGGCTGTTGGTGACGAACACCATCCCGATCCCGCCGGCAAAGCGTTCGCCGAAGATCGAGGTGCTCTCCCTCGCGCCGCAAATTGCGACGGCCATTACTCACATCCACGACGGGCGCTCGGTCTCAGAACTGTTCAGCTGAGCCATTGTGCCAAATCGCCTCGCCCGCGCTGGCGTGGCATCCCCCGAGCGGTCGCGCGCTCGAAGTGATACGCTGGCGGCGATGCGCTCATCGCTGGCCTGGCTGTTGCTGCTCGTGTCGGTCACGGGCTGCCCCGACCGAACCCACGAAAAACGCGCATCGAGCCTGCCTGCGTGCAGCAAGTTCGGCGACCGCTGCGAGTTCGCACCCGGCAAGCTCGGCAGCTGCGTGATGCGCGACGGCTGTACGGGTTCAAGCAGTGAGTGCTTTACCTGCCAGTCGCAACACTGAAGGAGGGACGCGCCGAATGAGCCTCACGCCCGAGCCGCCGCGCACCTCGATCCCGCCCGAGCCGCCACGCATTTCGAGCCTTCTGCCGGACCCGCCGCGCAGTTCGCCTTCGTCGCCGGCACAGCGACGCGCGCTCGGCATTTCGGCAATCGTGGCGGTTGCCGCGCTCGTTGCGTTGGCTGCGCCGGTGTCGTCCGGCCTGTTCTTGGGCACGCTGCTGGCGTTCACGTTGCTCGGTACGTACGACCGGTTGTCGCATCGTTGGCCACGCCCGACGCTGCTGGCGGTCGCGCTCGCGTCAGCCTCGGGTTTGGCCATGCTAGGCGGACTATTTGGGCTTGCGTACTTCATCGTCGTGCGCGGCGCGACGCTGGCGCAGCAGCTAGCAGCAGGCTTCCAGCCCAAAGGGACGTTCCTCAAACTCACGCAGTGGATCGAGAGCCTGGCGTCTTCGTTGCCTTTTGGTCCGCTCAATTTGACCGAAAGCGTGCAGGCTTACGCAGAAGAAGCCGCCACCCGCTTGGCGCAGTACATCGGCGTGGTAGCAGGCGCGACGATGGGCGGCGCGCTGACGCTGTTCTTCACGGTAATGACCGCGTTCTTCGTACTGCGTCACTGGCCCGAGATCCTGTCCCGAGCCGAGCGCATGTTGCCGCTTCATCCAAAGCACACTCGGGTCGTGTTGTGGGAATTTCAAAAGGTTGGCAAGGAAGTCTTCATGGGCACCATGCTGACCGGCCTCGCGCAAGGTGTGCTGGCAGGTATCGGTTACGGCATCGCCGGCGTCGCCGAGGCGATCCTCTTGGCCACCCTGACGACGATCTGCTCGGTGGTTCCGGCGGTCGGTACACTCTTGGTTTGGGTCCCGCTCGGTATCGCGTTGATCGTCACCGGGCACGCGGGCGCCGGGGTTTTTGTATTGCTTTGGGGCAGCCTAGTCGTCGTCGGCCTCTCGGACTACGTGATCCGGCCAATGCTCGTCGGCGGTCACGGCCATGTGCCAACGCTGCTGACCTTCATCTCGCTGTTCGGCGGCGTAGAGGTCTTCGGCTTGCTGGGGCTGATCATCGGGCCGGTGATCGCCGCGGTCGCACTCGCGTTACTCCGCACGTACGATCGCGAAATGTGCGCGCCATAATCGTCATCTGCGCGCGGCGAGGCGTGGCGGAAACCACTTTGGGACGGCTAAATCGTCAAAAATGGGTGATGCGCGCGCGGCTTCGGGTTAGGCCTCGGGCCCATGACGCTTCGAAAAGACGTACTCGCCCAGGCCGCCACCATCGCTCGAGGCCTCGCCATCGACGCGGTGCACGCCAGCCAAAGTGGGCACTTGGGCTTGCCCCTCGGCTGTGCCGAGATCGGCGCCGTGCTGTTCGGCCAGGCGCTCGTGCAATGCCCCGATCATCCTGAATGGCTGAACCGAGATCGCTTCGTGCTGTCTGCGGGCCACGGCTCGATGTTCTTGTACGCATGGTTGTGCCTAGCCGGCTACGCCGAGGTGCCAATCGCCGAGGTCAAGCGCTTCCGCCAAATGAACTCGAAGACACCGGGGCACCCCGAGTTGACGCACGCGCCAAGTGGTATCGAAACCACAACTGGCCCGCTCGGACAGGGGATCTCGAACGCCGTCGGTATGGCGATCTCCGCGAAGATGGCGGCCGCGCGTTTCAACACCAAAGAACACACCATCTTCGATCATCACATCGTGTGCCTCGCGGGCGATGGCTGCATGCAAGAAGGCGTGGCGATGGAGGCAATCGCCGTCGCAGGTCATCAGCAGCTCGACAACCTGATCCTGATCTACGATTCGAACGCGGTCACGCTCGACGCCATGGCCAGCGCCTCGCAGAACGAGGACGCCGCGAAGCGCTTCGAAGCCATCGGCTTCGACGTGCAGACCGTGGACGGACACGAGCTCGACGCCTTCTACGCCGCGTACGAGCGCGCCAAAGCGGCGGGCAGCGGTAAGCCACAACTGATCATCGCCAAGACCCTGATCGGCAAGGGCATCCCCGAAGTCGCCGGCACGCAGAAAGCCCACGGCGAAGGCGGCGCCAAATTCGCAGACGCCGCGCGCAAAGCGCTCGGGCTGCCCGAAGAGCATTACTACGTCGCGCCCGAAGTGGCGGGCTACTTCGCAGAACATCGCAAGACCCAGAGCGCGGGTTACGAAGCCTGGCTCAACACCTTCAAGGCTTGGCAAGCAAAGAACCCCCAGCTCGCCGATCTGCTCGGCACTTCGAGCGCCTCGCTGCACACGCTGGCCAAAGATACCGCCAAGAAGACGCCGCCGGTCGCGGAGCTCTTGGCCGCTATCCCGGAGTTTCCGGAGTCGATCAAGGTCGCGACGCGTAAGGCTGGTCAAGACGTCTTGCAGCCGCTCGCCGCCAAGTTACCGCTCTTGATCGGCGGCAGCGCGGATCTGTACGGCTCCACGCTCAACTACATCGGCGATCTCAAGACCGGCGATGACGACTTCACGGCGGGACACCGCACCGGTCGCAACATCCGCTTCGGCATTCGCGAACACGGCATGTGCGGCATCCTCAACGGCATCGCCTGCCACGGCATCTTCCGTCCGAGCGGCGCGACGTTCCTGGTGTTCGCCGACTATTGCCGCCCCGCGATTCGCCTGGCGGCGCTCAGCCACCTGCCCGTGATCTACATCTTCACGCACGACAGCGTCGGCGTGGGTGAAGACGGCCCAACGCACGAGCCCGTGGAGACCATTCCCGGCCTGCGCGTCATCCCGAATTTGGACGTGATTCGCCCCGCAGATCCGGAAGAGACCGCGGGCGCTTACGCCGCCGCGCTCGATCGCACGGACGGCCCGACCCTGCTCGCGCTCTCGCGCCAAGCCGTGCCGTTGCTCAGCGAAATCCCGGTCGCCGCGCGCCGTGAAGGAGCGCTCAAGGGCGGTTACATCGCGCGCAAAGAGACCAGCGAGTTGAAGCTGATCTTGCTCGCCGCGGGCAGCGAGCTGCAACACGCGTTGAAGGCGGCCGAATCGCTCGGCAGCGGCACGCGCGTCGTCAGCATCCCCTGCTTCTCGCGCTTCGATCGCCAGCCCGCGGAGTACCGCGAGCAGGTGCTACCCAAGGCCTGCCGCAAGCGCATCTCGATCGAAGCCACCGTGACCTCGACTTGGGACGGCTACGTCGGTCTCGACGGCATCACGCTCGGCATCGATCGCTTCGGCATGTCGGCACCGGGTGGCGAAATCATGAAAGCGCTCGGCATGACCGCCGAGCACGTGGTCGAAGCCGCAAAGCTTCTCGGCTGAGCTCAAAGCAGCGCGAAATCGCGCAAAAAATAAGAAGGCGCATCGAGGTTGCTCGGTGCGCCTTTTTTCATTCGATAAGCAAGCGATCAGCGACGCACTCAGTGCGTGCTCTTGCGATTCGCGTTCTGGCGATCCTCTCCGCGCAACTCCTGCGCGCGGCCCTCGACTTCCAGTCGCTCATTGTCGATCGCCGCGCCCACGCGATTCTTCACTGCGCCGACCGCTTTCTCGACGCCACCTTTCGCGCGCTCGGCCGCCTTCGCTGCGTCCTGCTTGGCCTTGCCTTCGAGCTCACGCGCCTTGCCCTCAGCGTGCATGCGCTCATTGCCGATCAGCTTGCCGATCCCGCCCTTGATCTTGCCACCAATCTCCTCAGCCGCACCTTCAGCACGCTTACTCTCGTTGCTCATGACTGACTCCTTAGTGATTCAAATC
>Ga0164309_10001847_pt1 | contig 10099 bp, 8 predicted proteins | sample Whisoiple_247_MG_FD_109984 | JGI IMG/M metagenome (GOLD analysis project Ga0164309, IMG submission 109984) | Soil microbial communities amended with fresh organic matter from upstate New York, USA - Whitman soil sample_247_MG | ecosystem: Environmental > Terrestrial > Soil > Unclassified >... | reverse complement strand
TGGTTGCCTGCTCTACTCGTCGGCTACGAGCCGCGTGGAAACGACTGGTCGACCCCGACGTTCCGCTTGAGCGCTTCCTGGACGCCGACAGAAACCACGCTGGAGCACTCGGCGGGTGCGGCACACGTACGTCAGACGCTGCTGTTGGCCCAAGCGTTGATCCGTTTCTTGCCTCGAGCTCCGGTCCAGCCGCTCCTCTCTGCGGGCGTGGGCACGTTCTGGGTTCGAGTGCGCGGCGACACCGAGACACCGTACACGTCTTCAACCACGGACACGTGGTCCGCTGCCACCACGTTCGGAACGGGACTATGGCTTCAGCCCAGCGGCAGCACCGTTTGGCTGTTCGAAGCGCAAGGTCTGGCAGCTTGGTCAGCCACCGAAGTGCGCGTGGCACAGGAACGCATTGCGACTTTGGGATTTCCCGCGTTCGTTCTCGGAACCAGCCTTGTCGGCCGCTATTGAGTGCTCGCCTTGGCGTCACTCGAGGCTGCATGCGGGCCCGCTTGGAAGCTGGCAGCCACTTCCGACGCAGCCAGCGCGCGGCCGTAAATTCTGAACTCGTCGAAGCTACCTTCGAAGGCCGGATCGGCGATATATTGTGAGCGACCGAGCCAATTGTTCACATCATACACGTCCGCGAGTGTGCCCAAAAAGCGCGTGGAAGCGGCCTCCGCGCCATCCACGAACAACGAGGCGCGCTGCTCCGTTTCGTTGATGACGACGGCGACATGCGTCAGCTTGTCGATGGGAAACGCGGTCGCGCCGGTCATGACGATCTCCGCGCTCTGCGCTGGGGGTTGTTCGAACGCGAAGCGTGGCCGAGGATTGCACGACAAGAAGACGTAGCTCCGCGGTGCTCCCGTTCGACTCCCGTCGACGCCCGTGTCGTCCTCTCCGAAATCGAAGATGCGCTGCCAAGCACCACCGCCTGCCCAAGTTACCCAGGCCTCGAAAGTCACGTCCTTCAAGCCAGCCAACAGGTGATTCGGTAAATCGACGTATTGGTTGCTGTCCTTCCCTGCAAGCAAAACGGTCCCCGCAGCGTCCCCTTCGCCGTACGCGGCGCCCACCAATGTGCCGTTTCGACCTTGCACCGAGTCGACGACTTCGATGCCGTCCGGAGAGGTGTCGAAGCTGTAGCGATGTAGCAGCGACCCTTCGCCGATAGCGCCAGCGCCAGCCGCGGGAGCCCCGCCAGTTCCGAAACTTCCACCCGAACCGCCGCTGAGAGCCGCGCCTGCTGCACCGGCCTGTGCGACGCATGGGCCAGGATTGCAGCTCACGGCATCGACCCTTTGCGGGCCACAAGCGAGCGAGGTGGCCGCCACGAACACTGAGAGCGTCCTCGTCATCAGCCAACGCAAAATAGCATGCTCGGCGCTCAAATGCGGCGCAACTCGCTGGCGTAAACCAAAAACTGTGTCTCGGGCCCGTTGCTCCACAGCCATGCGTCGCGCAAGTCGAAAGGCGGAAATGCCCTCCGCAGCAGCGGGTCATCGCGTAGGAGGGCGGTGAGGCGATCGGGATCGGCAAAGTCGAAAACCCGTTGAGCCCTCGCGAGCTCTCTGACCAACGCGACATGGTTGGAGTCGGGCACGAGTGCATCCATGGGGTGCAGCAGATTCGAACTGATGTCAGTCACGAATAAGGCGGCGCCTGAGGGGCGTGTCAAAGCCGCGAGCGTTCGGAAGTGGGTCAGGTTCAGCGTCCAACGCACGGCCTCGAACAGGCGATGGCGCTCGCTCAACACGTTTAGCACCGAAAGCTGCATCTGGCTCAGCACGCAGGCTGAAAGCACGACGTCGAATGGACCTTGGAGTTGCTCGCAGAGCTGCTCAGCGGTCAATTGCCCGTGATTCATCAGCTCTTCCGGAGTGACCTGAAAACGCGACCAACGATCGATGCGGTCCAGCAGCCCCGAGAGATCCAGCGGCCCGTGCAAGAAAAGTCGCTCTCGCGTCGCCGGGTTCTGACGCGCGAAGGTCCCCCGCAGAGCTTGCGCGTCGATGTCGACCAAGTGCAGCGCACGATATCGACTCGCGAGGGTCTCGAGATCCAGATCGAAGCAGTTGCCGGCACCTAGTACGCAGAGCGAGCCCTCGGTCGCCGGTGCCGCTGACAGCGCAAGCTCAGTCAGCCGCTGGCGATGCACGCCGAAGGACGAAAAATGCGCAAGCGCGCTCAGGTTCGCGAGCGCTTGCTCGCCTGCTTGATCTCGCCCACTCGGCATGACCTCGCTTCGTCGATAGCAGTTCGTCGTTCGGTTACCCAGGTTTCCTTACTGGCAAGCGCTGTCCGCGAACCGTTACCGCATCGAAGCAATTTTCGACCCTGATTCCGGCTTTCGGCGCGTGCGGAACGGGGACCTTCACATCGGTGATCACTTTGCGGGTGGCGGCGTCACTGGACTTGAGCCGCTACCAGTTTTCGAAGCAGCCCTCGCAACACCCAGGGACCCTGCATGCGCCGAGCTACTTGCCGTGCACCATCTCTACTTCTCGTTCTCCATTTGACCAACTGCTCCGGCCCTGGACAACAGGAGCCCAGGGCCGACATCACTGCGGGGGCATCCAGCGTCCAAGGCGGATCGGGTGCAAGCGCAGGCGACGCGCCGGGAACTGCAGGAGGAGGAGGTCCCGCTCCCGGCTCCGTCGCAGGCGGCGGAGCCACAGCCGGAGGGACCCACACGAACGCGGGTGGCAGCACGAGCGGCGGCGTGAGCGGCGGCAACGGCATCGCGGGCAGTCCCGCCGCTGGCGGCGGTTCGAGTGGAGGCGCGCCCATCCCCGCACTCGACTGCGGCGCCGAAGGCTGGGCAGTCGAAAACCATGGCCCGCCGAAGAATCGCGTAAACTACGTGATCCTGGCGGACGGCTATACGGCCACCACCGTGGAGACCGAGCTTGTGAGCCACATCAACGCCATGCTGAAGCGTCGCTTCGAGCACGAAAGCGGGCAGCCTTACGGGCGCTATCGAAAGTTCGTGAACATCTGCGTCATGAAAGCGATCAGCGAAAACAACGGCATTGGGAACGGGCCGACCGCGTTTGGCGGCGGCAACGGTGGCGACCGCTTGGCAGCGGTCGACGAAACGAAGGTCAACGCCTACCTCAAGGCCAAGCTGCCCGCGAGCTTCGAGATCGACTGGAAGGCTGTCGTACTCAATCAATCCAAATGGGAAAATACCGGTGCTCGCTTGATGCTGTGGTCGGGCGCCCATGCCGACGCTCCGGGTGCGGCCCTGCACGAGGGCGGCCACGGCTTTCATCAGTTGGCAGATGAGTACTGCGCCAAGGCCACGGGTTCCGGCTGCGGCAACGACACCAACCAGACCGGCACGGCCGGGAAGGCGGAAGCGGAGGTCAATTCTGCCGGGGATCCGGCGACGACCGACGGGAAATGGAACCTTTGGCTCGGGACTACCCAGAAGGGGCTCAACGTGCCGGACATGGGCGCGACCGGAATTCAGGGCACGTTCGTCGGCAGCCGCTACGTCGATACCGGGCAATATCGCCCGAGTTCGAACTCGATGATGAACAGTCTATTCGGCCTCAACGTGAACACGAGCTTCAACTCCGTATCGCGTGAACAGATCATCTTCAGCATCTGGCGCGCCGTTACACCGATCGATTCGATCGATCCCCCCGCCGGCGAAGTGACTAACCCTGCGGCGCTCACCGTCAACGTGATCGACCCCGCAGTCATCAGCGTCGACTGGACAATCGACGGAGTAACCCTGGCAAACGGTGGCACGACGTTCTCGACAGCACAGCTCGCGACCGGCTCTCACACCATTTCCGCAAAGGCTTACGACAACGCCTCGATGGACTTGGTGCGGAACCGCACCAGCACCTGCCCAGCGAGCGTCACGGGCGGGTACTGCCACGCCACATCGTGGAAGCGTTCCGAGCAGACCGTCACCTGGACGGTCACCAAACCCTGACGCGGTTTCTGGGCGCGAGGCAGATCGTGACATCGAGGAGTCGTTTCATCGGCAGCGCGGTCGTGGCGGCCTCGTTGCTTTGCCTTTTGAGCCTGTGCCCGCCGACCAACGCGCGAGCGCCAGGACAGACAACTAGGCCTGGAACCCCAAGCACGGGTGTGCCGACGCCTCCGACCGCCGTGGCAGCGCCCGAACGCGACGTCGTGCTCAGTCCGAGCGCTCTTCCAAGTCCGTCACAGGAAGCCCGTCCTCTCGAGCTTCCCCACCCGCATCCCATCACGCCGCAGCATGAGCGCATCTTTCGTGAGAACAACCTCACCTTCGCCCTCGACGGCGCGGTCGATGCCGAAGACACCTCGGGAATCCGTCGGTTACTTGCGATCTATCGCGAAGAGTACCCCGAAGACTCATTGGTCCTGCAGCAGGGCTACCAGATCATCGCGGATTGCTTGGAGCGCCCCGGCACAGCGACGCGCGCCGTTGCGCAGCGCTTTTACGACACCGAGCTCGCTTCGTCCCTGCGACGCCACGTCCGGCGCCATTGTCTGGAGAAGTCCTGAAGGCCGGAGTCCGAGGCAAATCGCCGAAGGTCAGGACCGCGATCGGCGTCGCAACCCGAATGCTGCAGTGAGCGTCAGCGCGATCGCCAGCGCGTGCGCGAGCCCCCCCTTGGTCGTCGCGCTCGAACTGCAGGCGCACCCGCCTTTTCCGGGTGGACTATGACCCGTGCCCGTCGCCGCGCGGCCCGCGGCGTTGCTCGCACCGCCGGCCTCAGCGCCCGCGGCGGCGCCAGCGTCGGCCTCACCCGCCGACCCTCCATTGCCGGTTTGCGCGCCGGCGTCGCTCGGGTCCGTGACTTCGGCGATCGGCTCGTGACCAACGTATTCGAACGCGGGCCTGAGCAGCATGTCCTCGTATGGTGCGACCTGGGTAAAGATGCGCCGCGCGGTCGTCGACGCACAGCTCGCGCCGTGCGAGACAACCCCAGTCACGGCGTTCTTCGTGGTGAATATCGGCCCGCCGCTGTCGCCGTTGCACACCGAAGCGCCGATCGTCGCGAACGTATTTGCGGGGATTGGATCGCTCGAATCGGCGTATACGCTCGCTCCCAGCAGCTGGATCTTCAAGTCGTCACGCGTCTTACGGACTCCGGTCGTGCCGTCTTCGGCGCCACCGAATCCGACGATTCGGATCGACTCGCCGCGCTGATTGCCGGTGCCGAGCCGCAGCGCTGCGACGGGCACGTTCGTGAGCTCACGGTCGAGTGCGACAGCCGCAAGGTCGTCTTTGCAGACGGCGACGGCGCCGGTCGTGAAGATCTTCTCGCCCAGCGCGGCGACCGGCTCGTTATCCCCAGCACCGACGTGAAAGGTGATGTTCGACGGCACGAACGGATCGCCAAACAGGCCGTCGAGGCTGCCCTGAACGAGCTCACCCGCGGTGGTGCAATTGGCGTTGTCGCTGACGGTCGCCACGCAGTGCATCGCCGTGAGCACCAGGTTAGGCGCGATCAACGTCGCAGTGCACCACAGGGTGTCACCATCATTCTTGATGGCGCGAAGCTTCACGACTGCGTCGTCTTCGGGACCCGAAGGCGTCGCGTAGTACAGCGCCTCGCCGCGCTGGCCGAGCGCTGCTGAATCGACCGCGCCGCAGCCAAAGAGCAGCGAGGCCACCGCGATCGTGGGCGCGAGGCTCTTCACTGGGCGCGCTCGCGGCGTCGCAGTCTTCGTCGCGACGCGGCGAGCCCGGCAGCGCCGAAAATCAGCGCCATCGCGCACCGATCGAGCCCGCCAGCATTCGCCGTCGCAGTCGAACAAGCGCAGCCGCCCTTACCGGGTGGCGAGCGTTGTACGTTGCTGCCGGCGAAGGAGCCGGCGCTGCCGGTGTCGCTCCCGCCGCCAGCAGCCGATGCGGGTCCACCCGCCTCGTCACCGCCGCCCGAGCTGCTGCCCGCCGCACCTGCCTCGCCACCGTTGGTCGACTCTTCAGGAATCGGCTGGTAGCCGGTGAGCTCGAACGCTGGCGTCAAGACCTCCGACGCGAACGGCGCGACCTGCGTGAAGTACTGCCGGGCGTTCGGCGAATCGCAACTGCCGACCAATTGCGAATAGATGCCAGTCACGGCTCCGGTACTGGTCAGCGCCGGTCCGCCGCTGTCGCCGATACAGAGCGCCGGCCCCAAAGTGAGGAAAGTCCGAGGCGGAATCGGGTCGCCGTTCGCACGGAAAGTACTCGAACCGACCTGGCTGATGACGAGTCCGTCCTTGGCACGACGAACACCGATCGTCGCGTCCTCGGTTTCACCGTACCCGACCACCCGCAGCACTTCGCCGCGATCGTTGCCGCGATCGGTTCGAATCGCCAAGAGCGGCACTCCGGTGAGCTCGCGATCGAGCACGATGGCCGCGAGATCGTTGCGACAGATGGTCGGCGTCTGAGTCGCAAATACCTTGGCGCCGAGCGCCGCAACGGGCTCCTTGAACGCCGCGCCCACGTAAATCGTCAGCTTTGCTGGGTCGATCAGGGCGCCGAATCGTCCGCCCTTGCTGTCGGCAGTCAGCTCACCGTCATCGGTACAGGTGAACAGCTCCTTGTTGACGAGGTTTGCGACACAGTGACGCGCGGTCAAGACGATGTTCGGCGCGACCAACGAACCCGAGCAAGAATTCGTGACGCCATTTGCATCGACGTTCGTGACCTTGACGACGCCGTCGTCCTCTGGGCCAGACTCGTGGCCGTTGTAGACCGCTTGGGTGGCTTGACCAACGCCCTCCGGACCTGCCTGTCCGCAGCCGGCCGCAACTGCTAGCAACGCAGCGCAGCCGAAAACACGGTTGAGCTTCATGGGTTGTACTTCGAGAGGCACGCGGGTGCCCCCGAACTCGGCGCGGAGAACGTGCCGGACGTCGCGTCGTAGAGCAAGCCGTCGGGAGAGTAGTTATAAACGTAGTTTCCGGCGTCGGCCATGCACCACGCCGAAGTCGCGCTGAGCCGCGTACCGCTCACACGATCGAAATTGGGCGGACCATCCGTACCCCAGAGCGCGATCTTCGCCGTCTTGGACGAGATGAGCACGGGGAGCTGCGTCTCCACCTTCGAGGGCCCGATATCGACGCTGGTTCCGTCCGGATTGAGCACGCGATTTTGCAGCGCGTCGCGCACGTCGTGGCCGAGCGGTGATGCTTTGCCGGTCAGGCTGCTCGCGTACAGGAGTGAGTAAGCGCCGTCGTAGTAGTTCTCGGTGCCGTCGAACACCAACTGTCCGTTGCCGTAGAACTTCTTCACGCGCGCGAGCCAAGAGTCGTACAGAGTCTTCGAGTGCTCGTCTTGCGCTAGCGCGTAGTTGACACCGACGATGCGCTTGTCGAGCGAGGGGACCGTCGCCGACGTGCCGTAGAGCGGAAGCGGACCGCCAGGACCGGTGAGCACGACGTTCGACGTCGCCAAATAGTGAGAGAGAACGTAATACGGTCGAGGCACGTTCTCCGAAGGAGTACCAGCCTTGCCCCAACCCGCTTCCACCTCCTTGATCAGATCCGCAAACTCGTTGTTCGCGAGTCCAATGATGATCTGTGGAGGGTTCTTCAAGATATCATCACCGGCATTTTGCGCGGACGCCGCGTCGTTCGCCTTGGTCTGTTCCTGGTAAAACAGCGTGCTGTTCTGGTGAATCGCCAGATCGCCGTTGATGGTCAGGTAGTCGAAGCGATGGGGATCATTGGCAGCTTGGTTTGCCGGTGGGGCGTCGGTGAGGACCGTCGCGATGTCACTCAGTGTTTGGTTGTCATTCGAGACCAGCACGACCTTGAGCGGAGCTGTGGTGTCCGATTGCTGCTTCGCAACGTACGGCTCGATGTGCCTCACCAGGCCGGCGACGGTGGCAGCCAGCAAGCGAGGATCTCCGAGCAGATGCCAGACGTAACCGTCGTCATCCAAGTTCGCGAGCTGGAGCGTGGCACTGCCCGTGCTCAGGAACATCACCTCGCCGTCAGGATTTTGCGCGATGTAGTCTTCCGACTGCGTGTAGTTCCAAGCAGCCAGCAGATTCGGCGATGAAAGCGTGCTGATGATGCCTGGCGTGCCGATTTCCTCGGTCAGGTGATGCATCGAGGCCGCGAAGTCACCCTCGTTCGGGAAGGTTCCGTTGCAGATCACGGCCAGCACCGGCTGAAACTGCGACTTATTCGAATTCTTGGCCGCGCTCTCGTTGAACTCTTTGAACGCCAGGTCCCAGTTGACGGTGGCGAGCGTCTCGTGCGGATCAGACGCGTTCATCGCATTCGCAAAGCCGCCCAGGATGACCGGTGTGTTCGTCTTCAGCAGCTCGAGGGTGCTGGAGCCCATGACCGTGGTCGGCAGCAGCACTTGGCATTGCTCGTTGGTCAGCACCACGCATTCGTTGCCGGTATCCTTTTGACGACAGATCGCCGGCTGATCGAGGTTCGCCGCGATGCAATCGGCGTTGGTGGTACAGGCGCTGCTGCTACCCGCGTCACCGCCGTCCGCCTGGTTGCCGCCGTTCGGGCCGTTGCCGCCCTGGGGCTTGCTGCCACCGCTCCCACCGCTCGCGCCGCCGGAGTTGCCGTTGCCGCCGCTGCTGACGGGATTCGCCACGCAAACGTGTTCTTCGGTCGAGCACACGGTATCGCCGAATTGCGTGCAGTCAGCGTCGCTGTTGCATTGATTCGTGTTCAGATCGTACAGAAACGAGCACCCGCTGATCGCGAACAGCAAGCCTGCTGCAGTGAACCCAGCTGGCCTGAATAACCAAGTGAAGTGCGACTTCATGAGATACCTTGCTGAAGAATCCTTGAGCCTAGCATGCTCGGTATCTCGTTCGGAGAACAACGCGTTGCAACATGTCCATTCCGTTCGTCGGCCCCATCAGCCGTCCGACCGCACCGAGCGTTGAGGCGCTGCCAGTCGGTGTGCGCACCCTGGTGCAGTGAACACCCGCAAGCAGAGCGAGCATCGCGCCTCGTACGGCATGCGAGACCACGATTTTTAGGATCGCCGCTACGGTGTGGTTTTTCATTCCTTGTGACCACACGCAGCGACTTTGTAAGCGGAACATGCCGGCCTCGGCCTGCCATCGCTTGGTTGCTGTAGGTCGCATCGTTCGCATCGTTCGACGCGCGGTATCGTTCCTCAAAATGAGCAACGAGGCCGGTACCAAGCGGGCACCGACCTCGTCGAAGGTCACATCATTTGGGAGCCGAATCCCCCGGAGCGTAACTTCACTGGCAGTACAGGTAGCCGCAGGTCGACGGCGTGGTGCTGCAGCGCGAGACCAACTTCGTCACCTTGCCCGAAGTAGTCGTACATGCGGTGCCGAGAAGAGCGTTGGTGGGGTCGTAAACGCGGTTCATCGGGTACGTCGGAGCGCTGCCAGCGGTCGTGGTCGTCGTCGTGCCGTTGTCGCCGTCAGCAGGGTCGATCGCGATGCAGGTCTGTCCTGCGGGACAGCCGTTCGACGCCGTGGTGGTCGTGGTGTTCGTGGTCACGATCGGAGCAATGAACGGATTCGATCCACAGCCCACGCCCAGCGCGTTGAAGCCGAAGTAACAGAGCGTGTTCGCGATCGTGTACCCTTCCCAAGTGGTCAGCGGCGTGCCGTCCAAATGGTTGACTTGGAAGATGTAGTGAGGACCACAAGCTCCCACGCCCAAGTCTTTCGGGCCGCCGACCAGAGTCAGCTTGTGAGCCGGGGGCAAATAGTACGGGCTATTCTGCTTGTAGTTCGTGATCAGATTTTGTTGACGACCGAACGACGCCACTAGGTCGCCAGCGTACGACGTGTTCTGGAACACGTTCTGGTCGACGGTGTAGTCCTGTTGCCCGAGGATCGCCTTCGTGTTGGCGCAGTTGTTCTTCACGCACGTGACGCCCGACTTCAAAACGACTTTGCTGCCAGAGATCACGAGATCACTCAGGCTGTCCCAGCGGCCGAGCTCGATGCCCATGGCCACGGCCAACGACGCTTTGGTCGTATTGATACCCTGCATCGAATAGCACTGAGTGCTCACAACGCCGTCAGACGCCGTGGACGCTTGCTCGTCGGCACCCTGCTCGACGGCGCAGCCCTGCGCCACTACGAATCCCATCCCCATCAACCCCATCGCCAGAACCTTCTTCATCATCTGTCCGCTCCTT
>Ga0164309_10001846_pt1 | contig 10100 bp, 6 predicted proteins | sample Whisoiple_247_MG_FD_109984 | JGI IMG/M metagenome (GOLD analysis project Ga0164309, IMG submission 109984) | Soil microbial communities amended with fresh organic matter from upstate New York, USA - Whitman soil sample_247_MG | ecosystem: Environmental > Terrestrial > Soil > Unclassified >... | reverse complement strand
GCTGCCGCAATCATAGTTGATCCTGTGGCAATACCATCATCGACCAAGATGACTATTTTTTCATTTGGTTCATAGGAATAATGATCTTTGCCTCTAAACTCGATTAATCTTCGACCTATTTCTTTTTTTTGCACTGCAATATTATCATCTATAAATTGTTTGGATATATCGCGAAAATTAGCCATTACTTTTTCGTTAGAGTAATATGTTCCATCAGGCATGACTGCACCAATTGCAAGCTCAGGGTTCCATGGTGCTCCAACTTTTTTTGACACGATAATATCAAGTCCGCATCCTAAATGCAAAGCAACAATATCTCCAACTATTACACCTCCTCTAGGAATGGCCAAGACTATCATTGATTCTCCGACAATTTGTCCAAATTTGCTTTGTAACCACTCCTTTATCTTTGACGCAAGCTCCTCAGCGGCCTCTCTTCTGTTCTGGAACATTTTCTACAATTATAACACATTTTCTGAGCCTGCTTATATTTGATAGTGATGAAAGTAGTATCGGGACGTTCTTTTACAGCCTTAATTTTCTAGCACAAGATTACGAATATTCGCTTAACGTTCGTACGTGCATACGCAACAAGCTTAGTTATGTCAAAACATATTGTATTGACGGCAGAACCTAATAATTGCTTTAGTACAATAGTGGCATCATATGTTCATGCTATCATATCTTGTATCAGACCCTTCAACAAACCCTACACGTAAAGATTTCATTCTCTACCAAAAGGACTCAGAAACTGGAATAACTTAGCAGTCTATTCAGGTTTAATATTATCCGCTTGTTAGTTAGTGGGCATCATGTTTGTAAAACTGATGAAATTAATTTGATTGCAAACGATCAGCTACGGGCGTTTAGTGCAAATTTCTTGTTAGTAATGACTCCAGAATGGCCTCAAAGCGTTCCCTTGTCAGAGACTCCCTTGATGATCAAGTGGTGTTCTCCTTTTGGTATAAAAAGATTCAATCTTATTGTTTTGCCATCTCTATTTATTGTTGATTTCGAGTCGTAAATCGACGGATAGGGTTTTCCATCAATTGTCACAGATACTGTATGATGGTACGATAACTGCGCAAGTCTAAATGTAAGCGGTCCGCCAGTAGGGTTGTAATGTTCTACGCCAAATTTTATGCTATCGGTACTATTGTCATATCTAAAATCGCTTACTTTTGCAATAGCCTGCAGATCGTAGGCTATAAATTTGCCATTACCCACGACCAGCGTATTAATAGGTTCGTTTAGATCAACTCCCGCACAACTGTAGTAAACCACCTTTGTTTTTATGGCTGCATCTGGAATAGCAGTGAACTTGACTTCTTCTCCTGGCCTAACAATGGAAACAGGCTGACTCTTTACTGAATCTATTTGTTTTCCAGTACCATCGTGCGCAGACGCGTATATACTGACATTATGGAGATCTGCCTGGCCTATATTTTTCGCAGTCCCTGTAAGTAGGCCGTCTGGACGGGACGCCAGATTGGAATAGTTTAGTCTTAACATACTATTGAAGTTAGGAACGGGCTTGAGCGATTGGCTCACCAGAAATGCCTTGCCACGTACATCATAGAGATTTGGATCAATCACAAACTTAAACGGAGATCCGCTTTGAGGATATATGATCTTCCCATAAAGAGACTGAGCCATAGTTGATATTGCAAGATCATTCCTCTTAATTTCGTGTTCAGGATCGCCTTTTTTAGTTACATTTAGGCCAACTCTTACTTGTGAAGGAGTGGTACCAGCGTTGTCGACAACTCCTACTATGTTAAGCATGCCATGCGAATCTATGAAAGAACCCTGCTTTGCAAATGTAAAATTGTTCACAGATAAAATTGATGGGCGGTTATTTAATACCGCAAGTGCATTTTGGTCAAACATTGAATAAGACCAATAGAATGCAATCATGATACTTGCTAAAGACATTATTAGCTTAATTTTTGTTAAATATTCCAATAATGTCCTTACCTTCAAAAGTGAATATAAATTAAACTATTTAATTCGAAGTTACCAATTAATGATGCATAGGAGCATTCTCTGTACATCGATCTGTCAGAATTGGCAGTGAAGGTTGATGACATTCTATTATAAATTCATGCAGGAATACCCATATTTAGGGCCGATATGCAAGGAAATCATAATAGACTAATAAAACGAATACGATAGCCTTGAGCAACATCTGATGTTGAGGATGATTGCATTCTAGATTTGGCAACACCTATGCTGGATTTTATGGATTAAGTTTGATACAAGCCCCTTATGAGTATCCTGGGAATATGGATAAAATTATGTTGTCATATCAGAAGTTACGGTAAATGACAATTAAACAGATATTAAATGAAGTTGAAACAGTAAAGATGTAAATGATTCGAATCATTTGGATATATAATACAAATGATATTAACAAATATCAAATATCAAATTTCCAATCTTTCCCGGTGATTATGCATTCATTACTCCAATATCTCAGTTGAACCAGTATATTTAAAGCGTTCATAGTTCAACTTATGGTTTTCTATTAGTGCATTGTCCTGGTTGTTGGTGTGTTGTAATTATGCCTACAGAAAAGTAGCAATCTGACAGATTTTGATTGACTCAGATTTTATCCTGCTATCCAACCCTTTCCATTAATGATGTCCTAGGACGAACGGAAAGAGCGCATTGAAATAAAAAAAGAATAGTTTAAGTTACACTAACCTTTCCAACCATTGATGGATGTATGATGCAGTAATAATTAAAACTGCCTGATTTGTCAAACGTATGACTGAAAGATTGCCCTGGCTGAATATCTCCTGAATTGAATTCTGATGTAGTCGACGTTACTGTATGTCCTTCACGGTGATCATTAGTCCAAGTAACTGTGTCTCCAACTTTAACATCTATCGGATTAGGACTAAAGGAGTTTGAATGTTTTATTCCAACTATTTGGACTTGGTTTCCTGTTTCACTAGGCCCACTGAATTCAGCTGCCTGATTATTTGATGTATTAGGATTATTGTCAGTTGAGGTTGAGTCAGAACCGGAATCCTTGTGTTTTTTTGCAAATAACTGAGTTTCGGGGCCCATCATGGCATAAGCTATGCCAATCGCTATTACAGCCAAGGTTACAGCTGCAATTACTTTGGCTATTTTTAAATTCATATTCTTTGACATTTTAAATACAAAGCGAAGGGGTAAGTACCAAATATTTGAATTTTGGAAAATTAAAACATAGCAAATAGATAGTAATATGTATGGAACAATGTAATATATCCAAATCATACTTTATTTTGATATGTATATAGATAAAACAATTAGATAAATTAAACTTGGATATTTCCGGAATGATTACGGAATATATTGCTTACCTTTGATTGGTCGTTAGGATATTGGTATTGGTATTGATAATTTTTTTAAACATTTCCACAGTCTTTACATCATCTGTTTATTCAGCCATTATTTTCTAATGCTGATTTCCATTTATCGATCCTCAGTATCGAAATTTATCATTTGTTCCTCAAATAATGTATCAGTTAGACCGTCAGGCTTTACGAAGACCCATGTAGTCGTAGAGCCTTCTTTGTTTGGAACTGTTCTTACATATACATTCCATGTCAATCCTCCGCCCACAAAAATGTGGTTTAATATCCCATATTTTTCAACGGAATTGGTATACCTCATCATAGACTTTCCTGCAATTGCGTGACCAAATGTCCACCAACCATTAGACGACTCCTGTAGTGCCCTTATTTCATCTCCTACTTCCAAGCTTTTCATATATTAAAGAAACTATATACTTCGTTTACATTTCTCATTAAGATCATTGTTTTCACTATCACCTTTACAGGTTTCATTAATGCTCTATGTCTTTGGTAATTATTAATTATTGACCATTTTATAAGTAAGCAAGGTTACAAAATACAATATCCCCTTGACAGGATTAATAATCACAAAACTGTACTACGGAAAAACTAGGTCGATTTTTCTTGCCAGTAATCTAGAACGCCACGATGTTCTAATGTGACAGGAAAGTACATAATAGCCAGATGTTCTAGTCAGAATCGAATTTCTGTTAATAAAGAAAGAGATTTTGTTATTGTGGTGGCTGAGAAGGCGCAGTAATTGATAGCGAAGTATAGCCTTTTACTATATCTTCCTCAACACTGAAATTAGTCTGTCGATATCATCTTCGTTATTATAGAAATGTGGCGAAACCCTAATACCCTTTCCTCGTGCCGACAAAACTATCTTGTGCTTTCGCTCAAGTTCAGCAACAAGATTAACGGGATTGCGTTTAGGTTTGAATAGTATTATTTGGGATCTGTATTTTCTATCATCTATTGGTGAAAGGATTTGAAGGCCCAAATTTCGCAGCTTCTCAATCAGATAATCTGTCAGATTAAGAAGCCGATGCTCAATTTGATGAATTCCAATCCGTGATATGTATTTTAATGCTGCATTTAATGCAAAAATATTCTGGAAATTTGGAGTACCTACTTCGAACTTGGTTGCGTCAGTTGACATGTCCACTTTCATATTATTACTATAGTCCTCTTTTTTCTTTTGACCAGCTTGACCAAAAAAAACCGGTTCAAAAGTCAACTCTTCTAGATACTTTCTCCTAATGTAAATAGCACCAATTCCAAATGATGAGAGTAGCCATTTGTGTCCTGTTCCGACCATAAAATCAATATCATAATCCTTTATACTAAAATATGATGCTCCTAATGATTGTGTTGTATTTACCACGAGGAATAATTGTTTCTCCTCTGCTATATCGTGAAGTGCTTTTAGATCTTGTTTAAACCCAGTGGAGTACTGGACATGACTAGTAACTAATGTCCTTGCATCACTATTTTCTGAGATCATTTTCAGAATATCTTCCTTTAGTATCTTGTTGCCATTGTTTGCCCTGACAAATTTCACATTGTTTAGGTTAACGTTAACCCACGGCAAATTAGAAGATGGAAATTCCAGTTCATTTGATATTACGCTACCTTTGTCTGACAGCATATGCGCAACTATATTCATGCCCTCGCTGGTTGAATGTGTAAAGGCTATATCTTTTCCACTACTAGCCCCAATAAACTTGGCATAAAGATCCTTAGTATTTTGAATTTTTACAACCCAATCATTCCACAAATGTTCTGAGTGACACATTGCGTCCTGGTAGAATTTTGACACCTCATTGTAGACAGTTACTGGAATAGGTCCGATGGCAGCATTAGCTAGATAGCAGTATTTTCTTGTGACAGGAAAATCTTCTCTCAGCTTATCCCAGTCTGGCATATGAGGCCTGTATTGGGTGCCACATTATAAATATGATTAGAGATTATTTCCCTGTATTGCGAGATGATCTTTCTTTTCGATATATCAACATCAAAGTCTAATTTCAAATATCTGACTAACCCGGCAGACAAGACCTCTAATTTAGAGATCCGTGTTACAGATATATGACGTCTTGGCCGTCTAAGCGGATTATGGATTTGAAGTATTTTAGGGCCCTTCTGATATGCTGAAAAGGAGATTGTTTTTCCTTCTTACATCTATACTCAACTAACCAGATACAAGAATCGTTAATGACTTTTCCTGATGGATTGTTGAAGCTGCCTGCTTACCATAGAACTCACTCATTTCGCCTACAACATTTCTACTAATACAGTATACGATCAATGTGGAATTGCTTTAATCACATATGATGAAAAATGGCAAGATATTATTGAGAATTATTAATACTATAAACACAAGGCCATTGCCAATTTTATCTTGTCCTTAAACTATAACTTTTCGCTCCGCGGTTATTCCATGAGAGAATTGGGTCAGCTAGCAACATAGCGCATATTACAAACTGGACTGACAACGAAAGTGGACTGACTGAAATTTATTTTTCTTATGAAACCCAAAAAAATAAGCTTTTGATAAATAAGATATTATATTAGCTTAAATTCAACTAATAGGAAAAATATGTGATGGTGGTGGCGACGTACTTTAATTATGCTTGTTAATACTCGACTTAATCGAATAAATCTACTTATCGGGCTTGCCATCGCAATAATAATATCAGACTCTATAATCTATTTTTCAGAAGCTGCTAGCAAGGAGTTTTATTCAAATTGGATCATTATCATTAATGCCTCAATCGCTGCTGGACTTGCGATATTGATATTATATAGACACAAACACCATGATGGAATATTTGACAAGTCACACACAGCTCTTGCCGTAGGTTTATGTCTGTGGCTAACTGCCGACATTATCTGGGCAGTATATCAGATCGTGCTGGAAATTGTTCCGCCGGTACCATCAATGGCCGATTTTGTATGGTTTTCTGCATATGGCTTCTTCGCTTTCTATTTATATTCAACATACTCTGAGTTTCACAAAAAATTCAGGTTTAGTAAAAGACTAGTTGTTTTTAGCATTGTTGGTGCCGGGGTATTTCTATCATACATAATTCTTGTGACTACAAGCATTGCCGATTTATCCTCAAACAGAGGTATTGCCATGTTTATCGTAGTGATTACATATCCTGTTCTGGATTCCATACTTATCATACCGGCAATTGTAATCTTGTTAAGCTTTAGAAATGAGCCAGTGTGGTTCACTCCATGGCTATTTGAATCAGCCGGGATATTTCTAATGGCTATTTCAGACAGCTGGTTTGCACTAATTGTAGTCACTTCGTTATTGAACCAGTTCTGGTTATCTGCATTATTTTTTGCCTCGCATTATATCATTATTTCAGCCGGTTTACTCTGGTATATCACCTACTTGATAAGAGAAAAAAAGAGCACTAATGAAGTGTCAACCAAAGATTACGTTATTGCCGATGGCGGTGAGACTACACCATCTGACAAGTTCAATTTTAATAAGAACAAAAATACTAAAAAAACAAACCGATCGGAAAACGAAAAAAAGAGAAACATATCTGGCCTTAAATCCAAGTTCGCACCTGTGATCATTATTGTCATTATTTCTTGGTCAATCTATGTTTTTATCAGTTTAATTGCGTATCACGACCAATCCACAACAAAGTTACCAGGTTGGATATCCTCATTTTTGACATTTCTACCCTCTGTTTTTAGTGGGAATTCTGAAACAATAATACATCCGAGCTTTAAACATTTAGCTAATGCAGAATCAGATGTTAATACAACTATGCTGGGCGCACTTCTTCCAATTAGTGGCGCTTCCGCTTCGTTAGGCGAATCAGAACAAGCTGCCCTTAAAATTGCAATTAACGATATCAACAAATACTTTTCTGAACACCAGTCGAATACAAGGTTTGGACTTGTAATTGAAGACACAGGAAGTGATCCTCAAATCGGCCTCGAAAAAGTTAAGCGTTTGTCAGATAGGGGAATAAAGATAATAATTGGTCCTTCCACTAGTGCAAATGTAAATCAGATTCGAAATTATGCGAATTCTCATGGTATATTGCTTGTTAGTCCATCAAGCACTGCTCCTTCCTTATCTCTCCCCGGAGATAATATTTTTAGATTTGTTCCGGATGACACACATCAGGCACAGGCAGTATCGTCATTAATGTGGAAAGATGGGATAAGAATCATTGTACCATTCTGGAGAACTGATATTTATGGAAATGACCTAGTAAGTGAAGTCAAAAATAGTTTTGAAAAGATCGGGGGAAGATTTGTAGATGGTGTTGGATATACTCCACATACAGGTGACCTATCTGCTAGTCTCAACAGGATAAACTTCATAATTTGGGATCAAGATTTGAAGACTCTCGAGGCGAAACTGAAGAAGGCCATATCAAATTATGGCGTAAGTAAAGTAGGGATTTATTTTGTAGCCTATGACGAAGTTGCGCCCATTTTCATTCAAGCGCAAGGTCATGACATCTTGTCTGATGTAAAATGGTTTGGTAGCGATGGATCGGCACTTAATAACAAGGTCGTAAGAAATACAGACGCTGCTATCTTTGCTACTAAAACGGGTTTTGCTAATCCGATTTTCGGAGTTGAAAACGAGAGTAACACCAAGTTTAAACGTGTCGAAGCTTTAATTGAAAAGGATATCGAGAGAATACCAAGGTCATATGCAAGTACTGCATATGACGCTCTTTGGGTTGCTGCATTAGCTGAAAACCAGACAAAGCAAGCAAATAACATTAGCATAGAACAGCTCAAAGATGCATTTACAGGAATTGCGAATTCATATACTGGAATTACCGGCAATACCAGTCTTGATCAGAACGGAGATAGAAAATACGGTGATTACGAATATTGGGTAGTAACAGAAGATAAGAATAACTCAGGATCATACATATGGAAGCCAGAAGGTAGATTTGTATTTGAAAAAACTCCAAACGGTCACAGATAGATAGATGGGTAGATGGGTAGATGGGTAGATGGGTAGATGGGTAGAGGGGTAGATGGGTAGATGGACAGATAGTCACAATAGCTTACCAGATATAGCTGCGTTTGAAGATGATGATGCTACATCTTGCTAGATTTCGAACTAGTTGCAAGCTGGGCATTCTGTTAGCAAGGCCTACAATGATCTAAAGAGCAATAATTGTGATAGCATTATCAGTAAAGCATTTTTTGATTATTGTCGTGGTAGATAGGAAACCTCCAATAATTCTTGAATCTAATTGTAACCATAACCTAATGGTAATTTGAGTAATTCAAGAGCTTGTTATATTATGTAGCTTTGCGCGCTAGCGAAAAAAGAAAAAAGGCCGTGGCCTCCCGGGTTAATTCACAAGACACTTGGAGAAACCAAATTCCTCATTTCATTAAAAACATAGAGAAAATGCAGTCCTTTATCCGTTGTCCTACAAGTCCTTTCGTTTAAGAAGTATTCTATCAATCCATTTCGAACCAATAGCATTAGATATTGCTTAAACGGAATATGACTCAGAGAGGCCCTTGAAAGAATATCTGTGTGCCGTACCTTTTGACTTCTTGCTGTCTCCAAAATAAAAGCTATTATTTCAACTCGACTTCTATACTGTTTTACACATGTGCGCGCTATATCCGTTCACAGTTTACTATTGAATTTACTAGTATATAATAAGTATATCTGGATACAAACATTTACTTGTCGCTTTTTGAGGACATTTCTTTCAGAAGTATTATCTATAGATGTTGTAATACTAGATGTTGTACTTAAAGAGATAGGTGGTAATATAGCTTACAGACATGGCATTACACTTCTGTGAGAAAGTGTATCCGTATAGAAATTTGATTAGGTATCACCTAATGCATGAAAAAGTATGGACTTGTGAGAGAATATCCGCATTTAACCAAAAGATTCGTAAGTAACGGGATAAATTTTCGACTAGAAAGAATTATTGAACTCTCGTTGAACACACGAACTGTATACAGGAGACTAAAGAGGCATTATCTTAACATCCTGAAGTGTCAAACAAAGAAAAGAGGGTACAAACGGTTTGCAGCCAAATAGTCTGAAAGAAAGAAGTCAGATTATGTTCTTAACGCAATAGAGAATTGGGTAAAGAACAAAAATGGCAAGGCCAAGATAGCGATGCACGATAACTAAAAACAGTTCACATCCAGGATATTCAGACTCTTCCTTGCACCAATCAGATATAGGATCAACAGATACCATATTCCTATCCACAGTTACAGGGCAAAGTGGAGGCATATAACAGATAGTACAGGAGGAGTTTCTGACAATTGAGGTATGCCCATAAGGATGACTGAAAAACTATGACATGATATGTTTGTTAAAACAAACAATTAGACTAGAGAACATTGATGGATCAATGGTCTTACTCCATCAAAGGTATTACAAAGGTTAATTTCATCCATAGTACGTACGTGCAAGAACAAGCGGCAAAGTGTAAACCCCGTCTATAATCAAAATGTAACCTATCTGGGTAAGTACAGCAAGTAGAAAAAAGTCGTTATGTGTAAATAGTCTGTTCTGGAAAGTGAAGATCATTGTTTACAATTCCTAGTATATTTACTCTTGTATCTTCAACTGAGGTACCTGAATAGATGGATGATTAATATTCAACTGGAACTATCAATCATTATATCTTTGGATTTACTTATGTTGGGTCAATTTTGAACTAATATTGGCTCGTACAACTAGATGAAAATCCCTTTTTATCTGGT
>Ga0164309_10001845_pt1 | contig 10107 bp, 8 predicted proteins | sample Whisoiple_247_MG_FD_109984 | JGI IMG/M metagenome (GOLD analysis project Ga0164309, IMG submission 109984) | Soil microbial communities amended with fresh organic matter from upstate New York, USA - Whitman soil sample_247_MG | ecosystem: Environmental > Terrestrial > Soil > Unclassified >... | reverse complement strand
GTCGCCGGCACCACCGCCTCAAGACCGACGGCGGCTTCCGGCTGCGCCAGACCGGACCCGGCCTGTTCGAGTGGGTCACCCCGACCGGGCACCGCTACCTCACCCGACCCGGCACCGGGCAGTCCCACGACGCCACGGCCGACCCACACGACGAGCCGCCCCCGTTCTGAGCGACAGGTCGCCCGCCGTAGCCGGCTCGCGCAGCCGCGCCCGGCCACGATGCCCCGGGCGTCGCGCTCAGGACGCCGGGCGCGCACGGTCGCCCTCACGACGCCGCGCCTGGAACGCCGCACCCGCGAGGTTCGACCGTGCGACCGCGACCGCGCGACCGCCGCGACCCGTGTCGGTGCCCTCGGGCACCATGTCCCCATGCCCGACTACGTCGCCCACCTCACCGTCCCCGACGTGCCCGACGACGAGACGCGCGCCGGCATGGCCGACGCTCTCGGCGCGCTGCGCGACGACGCCCCGGACGGGTTCACCGGCGGGCGGGTGACCTTCGACCTGCGGGGCGAGGCCCCGGATCTGGAGACGGCCGTCCGCGCCGCGAACACGCACGCGGCGGAGATCCTCGACGACCTGGCGTGGGAGGTCGACGTCGAGGTCCTCGGCTGACCTCACGAACCTCGGCGCAGGTCACGAGCCTCCTCCGCTCACGTCGCGACTCGCAGGTCACGTGACCTCCAGCGGCACGTCACGACCCTCGGGTCACGTCACGGCCCCAGGTGACGTGACCCCCAGCGTCCAGCCACGACCCACCTGGCGTGACCCCCGAGTCACGTCACGACGCTCGGCCGACCTCTCGGCCCCCGGCTCACGTCGGGCCCTCAGCTGACGTCGAGGCCGGGGGCACGTGCTCGGCCGCGCCGAACCCACCGACACGCCCCCGTCCGCGCGGCCCCGAGCGTCGCCGACCCCCGCATCCGACCCGCTCAGTTGCCCCGCCGCCGCTGCGGGTCGCCGACGCGCTCCCCCCGGTGCTCGGCGACCCGAGCGCCGGCCCGCTCCTGGTCCGGGACGACGCCGTCCCGGGGACGGCCGACGCCCTGCGCACGGTGGTGGTCCGTGCGCAGGGCGTCGGGGGCGGGGCGCTGGCCTACGGGTGGGTCGGGCCGGACGGCGTGCGCCCGGTCACCGCGTTCCCCGTCGACGCGTCCCCGCGGTGGCTCCGCGAGACCGGGTCCCTCCCCCGGTCCCGCGGTACGACGTGCTGGTGCCCTGAGGGCCGGTCGTCAGCGCGGGCCGTCGGCGGGGTCGGCCGGCGGCTGCGGGGTCGTGGGCGGGGTCGGCGCGGCCGGCGCGGCCGGCGGCTGCTCGCCGTAGCCCGGGTACGGCTGCGCGTACGGCGCCTGCTGCGGCGCCGGGTAGCCCTGCGGCCGCGCGCCGGGGAACGCCTGCGCGTACGCGTTCGGTCCGTGCACGCGGGCGACCCAGTCCTCGCCCGGCATGAAGATCCACAGCAGCGGGTAGATCAGCAGCGGGCTCCCCGGCAGCACGATCAGCACGATCAGGAACAGCCACCGCATGGGCCAGGCGTCGATGCCGAACCGCCGCGCGAGCCCGGCGCAGACGCCGCCCAGGACCCGGCCGTCCAGCGGCCGCACCAGGCCGCTCCGCCACAGGGACTCGTAGATGCCGGTCATCGTCGTTCTCTCCCGTCGTGCTGCGAGTGCGCCGCGGTGCTCCGCGACACCCCCTACGGTGCCGGTCCCGGTCGAGCGGCACATCCGGGACGGACCCTGGCCGGACCCTGAACCGCACCCTGACCGGCGCCGCGCGCGCCCCGGAGCGCCCGGGCGATCAGGCCCGCCGCACCCGAACGCCCGCGTCGGTCACCTCGAACCGCACCGCGGACAGGTCGTCGACCACCAGGTCCGCACCGCCGCCCGGCCCCGCGGCCTCGGTCGTGCGCAGCGCGAGCACCGCGGCGCCTGCGGCGCGGCCGGACCGGATCCCGGACTCGGCGTCCTCGACCACCAGGCAGCGCCGAACGTCGACGCCGAGGCGGGCGGCGCCCGCGCGGTACGGCTCGGGGTCGGGCTTGCCGCGCTCGACGTCGTCGGCGGTGACCACGGTCGCCGGGGCCGGCAGGCCGACCGCCGCGATCCGGGCGGCGGCCAGGCGCGCGCCGCAGGAGGTCACCACGGCCGCGCGGCCCGCGCCGCCCGCCGACCCGCTCAGCGCCGCGAGCGCCTCGACCGCGCCCGGCAGCACCTCGATGCCCTCGGTGTCGGACACCTCCAGGTCGACCACCCGGGCCAGGGCCGACGCCCGCTCCGCCGGGTCCCGGTCCGCGAGCAGCAGGTCGAGGATGTCCCGCGCGGGCACGCCGTGGTGGCGGAACGGCGACAGGTCGTCGGTGGGCATCCCGAACTCGCCGGCGAGCCGGAGCCAGCACCGCTCGACCGAGCGCGTGGACGAGATCAGGGTGCCGTCCATGTCGAACAGGACGGCGTCGAACACCTCGTCGAGCACGTCGCGCGCGGGGGCGGGGCGGGGGTCGGTGGTGGCGGTCGTCATGCCCCGAGCCTCGCACGACGGCCCGGGGCGGGGCGCGCCCGGGCACCTCAGGGCCGCCTCAGGCCGACCTCAGCCCGTGCGGCACCGCCTCAGACCCGCCTCAGGCCGACGCCCGCCGCGACCGGTCCCGCGGACTGGTCGGTCGACCGATCCGGCGCCCCCGGCCTCAGGACCAGTGTGGTTCGTGCCGGGAGGGACCCGGCACGCCACCGCCGGACCGGCGGGGCACGCACCGCAGGGAGACCGACATGGACACCATCTGGGGCCCGGCGCTCGACGCCGAGGTGGCCTACCGCCAGGAGGTCGTCCGCGCGGCCGTGCGCGGGTCCGACCTGGGCTGGCGCTGGCGGCGGCGGCGCCGCTGATCCGCCGACGGCAGAAGGAGGGGACGCGTGTCGGTGGAGGCTGGGACCATCGACCTCATGAACCGGTCGGTGGGACGCGCGCCCTTCGTCGCCCGCGACGAGGAGGTCGCCGCGCTGCTCGCGGCCGTCGAGCGCGCGGGGGCCGGCGAGCCGGGCCTGGTGCTGCTGGGCGCGGACGCGGGGGTCGGCAAGACCCGGCTGCTCACGCACACCGCGCGGCTCGCGGCGGCGCGCGGCGCGACCGTCGTCATCAGCCACTGCGTCGACCTGGGCGAGATCGGCCTGCCGTACCTGCCGTTCGCGGACGCGCTGCACCAGGTCGTCGACGCGGACTGCCCCGGCGTCGCGGATGTCGTGGCCGCGCGGCCCGCGCTGCGCCGGTTGCTGCCGTCGGCCGCCGCGGGGTCGGCGGACCCCGTCCGCACCGGCGCCGACGAGCAGGCCGAGCGCCTGCAGCTGTTCGAGGGCGTGGCCGCGGCGCTCGCCGCGGCGGGGACGCCCGGGCGGCCGCTGGTCCTGGTGCTCGAGGACCTGCACTGGGCGGACTCGTCCAGCCGCGACCTGCTGCGGTTCCTGGTGGCCCGGCTGCGCGCCGAGCCGGTGCTGCTCGTGGGCTCCTACCGTGCGGACGACCTGCACCGCCGGCACCCGCTGCGGCCGGTGCTCGCGGAGCTCGGTCGGCACCCGCGGGTCGAGCGGCTCGACCTGCGGCCGTTCACCCCGGACGAGCTGCGCGCGTTCACCACGGGGCTCGCGGGGCAGCCCCTGCCCGAGGCCGCGCTGCGCCGCATCCAGCGGCGGTCGGAGGGCAACGCGTACTTCGCCGAGGAGCTGACGGAGGCCCGCGGCACCGGCGCCGACCTGCCGGGGACGCTCGCCGACGTGCTCCGGGCACGCCTGGAGTCGCTCGACCCGGAGGTGCAGCGGCTGGTGCGCGCGGCGTCCGCCGCGGGCCGGCGGGTCGCCGAGCCGCTGCTGCGGGCGGTCGTCGCGGGCACCGCGGACGACCCGGACCGGCACGCGGCGTTCGACGCGGCGCTGCGGGACGCCGTCGCCCACCACGTGCTGGTCGGCGAGGACCGCCGGATCGCCTTCCGGCACGCGCTGCTGGCGGAGGCGGTGTACGCCGACCTGCTCCCCGGCGAGCAGGTCGGGCTGCACCGGGACTACCTGCTGGCCTCGGCGGCCGACCCGGCGCTCGCCACCCCCGCGGAGCGCGCGCACCACGCGCTGCTGTCCCACGACAACCGGCTCGCGCTGCTCGCGTCCCGGGACGCCGCACGGGAGGCCGGCCGGGTGCTGGCGCCGGCGGAGGAGCTGCGGCACCTCGAGACCGTGCTCCGGCTGTGGCCGGGCGTGCCCACCGCCGCCGACGACCTCGGGGAGGAGCGGGTCGACGTGCTGCTCGCCGCCGCGGCGGCGGGCGGCCGGGCCGGGCTCGGGGACCGCGCGGTGGCGATGGCGCGCGAGGCCGTCGCCGCGGTCGACCCCCCGGCGCGCGACGGGAGCGACGGCGCCGGGGCACGCCGGGTCGCGGCGCTGCGCACCACGCTCGCCCGGCACCTGCTCGGCGCCGAGCGGGTCGACGAGGCGCTGCGCGAGACCGACCGCGCGCTGGCGGCCCTCGCCGACCTCGACGGCACCCCCGACGCGGCCCGCGCCTGGGCGCTCGCCACGCACGCGCGCGCCGCCCTGAACTCCGACCTCGACGACCAGGCCGAGGTGTCGGCCGCCGCCGCGGTGGACGAGGCGCGCGCCGCGGGCGCGGTGGACGCCGAGGCCGACGCCCTGATCTCGCTGGCCGTGCTCGTCGTCGACGACCGCGACCGCGCCGCCGACCTGCTGACCGTCGCCCTGCACCGCGCGCGGGACGCCGGCGACACCACCACCGAGCTGCGCTGCACCTACAACCTCGCCGCGAACCGGTACTACGCCGGCCGGCTGGACGAGGCGGCCGCCACCACCGCGGCGGGGCTGGAGCTCGCCGCCCGGTCCGGGCTGACCTGGAGCGCGTACGGCGTCGAGCTGCGGCTGTTCGCCGAGATCGTCCGGTACGCCCGCGGCGACCTCACCCCACCCGCCCCGACCGCCGACCCCGGCCCGCCGCGCGCGGCGTCCGCCGTCGACGGGGTCCAGATGTACGCGGCCGTCGCGCGGGGCGACGCGGACGCGGGCGAGCGCGGGCTGTCCCTCCTGCACGGGCAGCACGACGACACGATGATCACGCTGATCGCGGGCGGGTGCGCCGTCGACGCGCTCACCTGGGCCGGGCGGCTGGACGAGGCCGTGGCCCTGGCCCACGAGCTCATCGACGAGATCAGCCGCGTGTGGTCCGACTACTTCCTCGGCGGCATCTGGTTGTCGGCGCTCGGGATCGCCGCGCTCGCCGACCAGGCCGCCGCCGACCGGCTCGCCGGCCGGGACCCCGGGCCGCGGCTCGACCTCGGCGCGCGGCTGCTCAACCGCGCGGTCGTCACCGCCGACCGCGGCCGGCCGCGCGGCGGGCAGCTCGGCCCCGAGGGGCGCGCGTGGCTGGCGCGGGCGCACGCCGAGCACGCCCGCCTGCTCGGCGTCGCCGACCCGGACGCGTGGGCCGCCGCCGTCGCCGAGTTCGACTACGGCTACCGGTACGAGCTCGCGCGCACCCGGTGGCGGCACGCCGAGGCGCTGCTCGGCGCGGGCGACCGCGCCGCCGCGGGCGAGGCGGCCGCGGCGGCCCTCGCCGAGGCGCGGGCCGTCGGCGCCGCTCCCCTGGTCACCGCCGTCACCGACCTCGCGCGCCGCGGGCGGCTCGACGTCCCGGGCGTGGTGGCCGGCGGCACCGACGTGCTCACGGGCCGGGAGTCCGAGGTGCTGGCGCTCGCCGCCGAGGGCCTGAGCAACCGGCAGATCGGCGAGCGGCTCTACATCAGCGGCAAGACGGTGTCGGTGCACATGTCCCGCGTGCTGGACAAGCTCGGCGCCGGCGGACGGGCCGAGGCGGTCGCGATCGCGCACCGCCGGGGGCTGCTCGGCGTCTGACCTGCGGGCCCGCGGACCGGTGACGCGGGTCACCCGGGTGAATCCCGCGCACCTCAGGTGGGTCCCAGGTTCCGGGCTTACCGTGGATCCAGATCCCGCGGTCCGGACCATCGCCGCGGCGCCCGACGACCGGCCGCAGACGGCCGGCCGCACCTCCCCCCCGGAACGGCGCATGTCCACCCCTGAGAACCAGCCGCACCCCATCGTGCTCGTGCACGGCACCCGCACCTCGTCGAAGATCTGGGACGACCAGGTCCGCGCGCTCTCCGAGGGCGGCCACCGGACGATCGCCATCGACCTGCCCGGCCACGGCAGCCGCGCGCACGAGCGCCTGACGTTCGAGGGCGGGCTCGCCGCCATCGACGCCGCCGTGCGCGCCTGCGCCGAGCCGCCGCTCCTGGTCGGCCTGTCCCTCGGCGGGTACATGTCGCTCGCCTACGCGGCGCGGCACGAGGACCGGCTCGCCGGCGTCGTGCTCGCCGGCTGCTCGACCGACCTCAAGGGCAAGCCGCTGGGCGCCTACCGCCGCGCGTCCCGCCGGGTCGTCGACGCGCTCGGCCTGGGCGGCGGCACCTGGCACGTCGTCACCGACATGCTCAGCGCGCTGCACGGCTACACGCCCGTGCAGGACCTGCGCCGGCTCGCGCTGCCGGTGTGGCTCGTCAACGGCGCGCGGGACCCGCTCCGGTTCGGCGCCCGGCGCTACCTCGGCGCCCACCCGGGCGCACGGCAGTGGGTGGTGCCGAACGCCGGGCACGACGTGAACAGCCACGCGCCGGTCGCGTTCAACCGGATCCTGCTGCACGTCCTGCGCGATCTGGCTCAGCGCGTCCCGTTCGCCGCCCCGCGGCTGGGCTGATCTCGACGCGCCACCGTCGACGTCCCGCGGACCCACCACCCGAACCCGCCCCACCCGCCACAATGGCGGCATGACCTCGACCGACGACCGTCCCTGGGTCGCGCAGTACCAGCCCGGCGTGCCCGCCGACATCGAGCTCCCCACCGAGTCCCTGGTGGCGATGCTCGACCGCTCCGTCGCCGAGGCGGGCGACGCCCCCGCGCTCGAGTTCTTCGGGCGCCGCACCTCGTACGCCGAGCTCGGCGCGCAGGTCGAGCGCGCCGCCGAGGGCCTGCGCCGGCTCGGGGTGCGGCCGCGCGACCGGGTCGCGCTCCTGCTGCCGAACTGCCCGCAGCACGTCGTCGCGTTCTACGCGGTGCTGCGCCTGGGCGCGGTGGTGGTCGAGCACAACCCGCTGTACACGTCGCGCGAGCTGCGGCACCAGTTCGAGGACCACCAGGCGCGGGTCGTCATCGCCTGGGACAAGGCCGTCGAGCAGGTCCGCCAGTTCCCCGCGGACGTCGGCGTCGACCACGTGGTGTCGGTGAACCTGCTCCGGGCGTTCCCCGCGGTGAAGCGCGCGGCCCTGTCGCTGCCCGTGCCGAGCCTGCGCGCGACCCGCCGCTCGCTCACGGCGCCCGCGCCGGGCACGATCCCGTGGGAGGACCTGCTGTCCCACGGCCCGCTCGACCCGGCGCACCCGCGGCCCGCGGTGACCGACCTGGCCGCGATCCAGTACACCTCCGGCACCACCGGCCGGCCCAAGGGCGCGATGCTCACGCACCTCAACCTGCACGCGAACGCGCTGCAGGGCGAGGCGTGGATGCACGGGGCCGAGTACCGCAGGGAGGTGTTCTACGCGATCCTGCCGATGTTCCACGCGTTCGGCATGACGCTCTACCTGACGTACGGCGTGCTCAAGCAGGGCCTGCTGGTGCTGTTCCCGAAGTTCGACACCGGCCTCGTGCTGGACGCGATGAAGAAGTCACCGGCGACGGTCTACTGCGCGGTGCCGCCGATCTACGAGCGCACCGCGATGGCCGCGAAGGAGCGCGGGGTGTCCCTGGCCTCCTGCCGGTTCTGCATCTCCGGCGCGATGAACCTCCCCGACGCGACCGTCGAGCTGTGGGAGTCGATGTCGGGCGGCCTGCTCGTGGAGGGCTACGGCATGACCGAGTCGTCCCCCGTGGCGCTCGGCAACCCGTTCCACCCGACCCGGCGCACCGGCACGATCGGCATCCCCTTCCCCTCGACGCGGATGCGGGTCGTCGACCCCGACGACCCGACGGCGGACGTCCCGCCGGGCGAGCCCGGCGAGCTGCTGCTGCACGGCCCGCAGGTGTTCGCGGGCTACTGGAACAACCCCGACGAGACGGCCGCGACGCTGCTCCCGGGCGGGTGGCTGCGGACGGGCGACATCGTGACCGTCGACCCCGACGGGTTCACCACGATCGTCGACCGCGCCAAGGAGCTGATCATCACCGGCGGGTTCAACGTGTCCCCGTCGGAGGTCGAGGCCGTGCTCCGCGGCCACCCGTCGGTGGCCGACGCCGCCGTGATCGGCAAGCCGCTGGAGCGCGGCGGGGAGATGGTGGTCGCCGCGGTCGAGCTGGAGCCGGGCGCCGACCTGGACGAGGCGGCGCTGCGCGCGTACTGCCGGGAGCACCTGGCGGCGTACAAGGTGCCGCAGCGGGTGGTCGCGATCGAGGACACCCCGCGGTCGATGCTCGGCAAGGTGCTGCGCAAGCAGGTGCGGGAGCAGGTGCTGCCCCGGCTGTGACCGGGCCCGGCCCGACCCCTGGACGCCGCCCACCTGCACCGGGCCGCGGTGCGACGATGAGCCCGCACGTCCGCCAGAGCCGGGAGACCCGATGATCCGCAGCACCGACCACATCCTCACGAGCCAGGCCGGCAGCCTCCCGCGCACGCCGGAGCTGATCGCCGCGAACGCCGCCCGCGAGGCCGGCCAGGACGCCGGGGACCACGCCGCCCTGCTCCGGGACGCCGTCACGGACCTCGTGCGCCGCCAGGTCGACCTCGGCCTGGACGTGCCGGGCGACGGCGAGTTCGGCAAGGCGATGACCAGCGCGATCGACTACGGCGCCTGGTGGTCGTACTCGTTCCAGCGGCTCGGCGGCCTGGAGCTGCGCGACGGCGCGTCGTGGATCTTCAAGGACGTGCAGTCCGGCCCCGGCGACGTCAAGGTGACCGGGTTCGGCCGCCGCCGCGACCGCGCGGCGTTCGAGGAGGCCTACGCCGACCCGACGAGCGGCGTGTTCCACGGCGGCGACCCGAAGCCGTTCCCGACCGCCGTCGCCCCGGTGACGTACACCGGCCAGGACGCGGTGGCCGAGGACGTCGCCAACCTGCGCGCGGCGCTCGACTCCACCGGCGCGCGGGAGGGCTTCATCACCTCCATCGCCCCGGCGTCGGCCGCGCGGATGGACAACGAGTACTACGCCACGGACGAGGAGTACGTCTGGGCGCTCGCCGACGCGCTGCGCGAGGAGTACGTCGCGATCGTCGACGCCGGTCTGGTGCTGCAGATCGACGACCCGTCGATGGCGGAGAACTGGGACCAGATCACCCCCGAGCCCACGGTCGAGGACTACGTGCGGTTCACCGAGATCCGGGTCGAGGCGCTCAACCACGCGCTGCGCGGGCTGCCCGAGGACCGGATCCGCTACCACCTGTGCTGGGGCTCCTGGCACGGCCCGCACACCACCGACCTGCCGATGAAGGACATCGTCCGGTCGATGCTCAAGGTGAACGCGGGGGCCTACTCGTTCGAGGCCGCCAACGTCCGGCACGAGCACGAGTGGCGGGTCTGGGAGGACGTGCAGCTCCCCGAGGGCAAGCTGATCCTGCCCGGCGTGGTGTCGCACGCGACCAACGTCGTCGAGCACCCCGAGCTGGTCGCCGACCGGATCGAGCGGTTCGCGCGCCTGGTGGGCCGGGAGAACGTCGTCGCGGCGACCGACTGCGGCCTGGGCGGGCGCATCCACCAGCAGATCGCGTGGGCCAAGCTCGAGACGCTGGTCCAGGGCGCCGAGATCGCGACCAAGCGCCTCTGGGCCTGACACCTCCGGCACGCGCGACGGCCCGGCACCCCGAGGGGGTGCCGGGCCGTCGCGCGTCCGGGGCGGGCCCCGTCAGCCGGTGTTCTGCAGGCCCGCGGCCACGCCGTTGACGGAGAGCAGCAGCAGCCGCTTGTACTCCTCGACCAGCTCCTCGGACTCGCCGGTCCGCAGCGCGCGCAGCGCCCGGATCTGCAGCAGCGACAGCGCGTCCACGTAGGGGCTGCGCAGCTGGACGGCCCGGCCGAGGATCCGGCGGCGGGACAGGATGCGGTCGGAGCCGGTG
>Ga0164309_10001844_pt1 | contig 10116 bp, 8 predicted proteins | sample Whisoiple_247_MG_FD_109984 | JGI IMG/M metagenome (GOLD analysis project Ga0164309, IMG submission 109984) | Soil microbial communities amended with fresh organic matter from upstate New York, USA - Whitman soil sample_247_MG | ecosystem: Environmental > Terrestrial > Soil > Unclassified >... | reverse complement strand
GGGATCGTGGCGATCGAGCCGCGGCGGTCGCTGCTGGAGCGGCGCATCCCGCTCGGGCGCGGGGCCCGGCCGGTGGCCGCGAACATCGACCGCGTGGTGGTGATGACCGCGGCGGCCCGCCCCGATCCGATCCCGTCGCTCATCGACCGGCTCCTCGTGGTCGCGGCCGCCAACGACCTCGCTGCCGCGCTCGTGATCAACAAGATCGACCTCGATCCCGGCTCGGCGCTGGCCGACCGGTACCTGCAGGCGGGCTACGAGGTCCTGCGCGTCTGCGTGAAGAGCGGGGAAGGGCTCGAGGAGGTCCGCGCAATGCTCGCGGGACGCGAGTCGGTGATCACGGGGCCGAGCGGGGCGGGGAAGTCGAGCCTGTTGAACGCGCTCGAACCGGGCCTTGCGCTCCGGACCGGCGGGGTGAGCGAGAAGATCGGCCGCGGCAAGCAGACCACCGTCGGCGCGGTGATGATCCCGCTCGCGACCGGGGGGTTCCTGGTGGACACCCCGGGGTTCAGCGAGGTCGGGCTCTGGGGGATCGTGCCGCGGGAGCTCGCCGGCTGCTTCCCGGAATTCCGCGACCTCCTCGATCAGTGCCGCTTCCAGGACTGCAGCCATACCCACGAGCCCGGCTGCGCCATCCAGGGCGCCGCCGATGCGGGGCGGGTCCATCCCGACCGCCTCGCGAGCTACCGGACGCTGCTCGCCGAACTGGAGGCGGAGCCGAAGGACTGGGAGTAGGGAGAGAAGGGTAGGAGAGGGGAAGAACGGAGAAGAGGGGGTAGGAGAGGAGATGGTCTCCTTTCTTACCCCCTCGTACCCTCTGGTTCCTTTCCTACCGCTGCTGCTTCCGCGTCCACCGATCCTTGTCCCGCCCCTCGACCTTCTCCATCATCCGGTCGAACGCCTCCTGCAGGTCGATCCCCTCGCGGTTCGCCATGCAGATCAGCACGAAGAGGATGTCGGCCATCTCCATGCCGAGGTCCCCTTCGAGCTCATCCTTCTTCTTCGTCTTCTGGCCGAAGCGGTGGTTCACCTCGCGCGCCAGCTCCCCGACCTCTTCCGCGAGGCGGGTCATGTTCGTCAGCGGATGGAAGTACCCCTCTTCGAACTGTGCGATCCAGGTGTCGACGCGTCCCTGGGCATCCTTGAGCGACATCCCGGGGTCAGTCCGCGTTCTGCTGGGACTCGCGCCACCGCTCGATCCGCTCGTCCAGGTCGCGCGGCTTGGTGGCGATCACGTCCCCGGTGATGGAGACCCAGATCGTCGCCTTCCGGATCCCCGGGACCCGGCCCCCTTCGTACGTGAAGACCCACGCGCGCGGCTTCCCGGGGAGGGAGTCGACCCCCTTCCACGCGAGCTCCCAGGTGCGGGGGCCGATGGGGTCGTCCACCCCGGTCACCTCGCCCTGGGCGAAGTAGGCGGCAGCGTACGAACCGCCGCCGGCGAGCACGGCGACCAATCCGACGATGAAGACGAACTTGAAGAGCTTGCCCATGAGCGGCCGGGTGAGGGATGGCAGGATAATGTCAGCCGGCCCGCCGGCGGGCAACTCCGCCCCTTCCCGCCCCCGGAGCGGCCGTTACTATTCCAATCCCCACCCTCTCACCGCTCCACTATGCGCCCCCGCGACGAGATCCTCGGCAACCTCGAGTCGATCTACCGGTCCTCGTACGATGCCGCCAAGCAGACCGAACAGCCCCGCCGGATGGAGGAGCTGGACAACGCCTACCAGCGTGACCAGCTGATGCTCGAGATCCTCCTCGACGTGCGCGACCTGATGGCGCGGCAACCCGCCGCGCCGCCGGGGCAGAGCGTCGTCGACCAGCTCGAGGCGCTCCGCCGCCTCACCAAGCGCTGACACTTCCTTCCTCTCCCTCCCCGGAACCTCAGATGGCCTCCCGCTTCCGTTCGGCCCTCGCCCTCGCCGCCCTGTTCGCCGTCGCCTGCGCCCCAGGCACGCCGGCGGCCTCGATCGTCATCTATGGGAAGGTGTGGACCGGTGACACCGCCCGTCCCGCCGCCACCGCGATCGCCATCGTCGGCGACACCATCGCCGCGGTCGGCGACAGCGCCGAGATCGCGAAGTGGGTCGGCGCAGGGACCGAGGTGATCGTCGCCCCCGGGCTCGTGGTCCCCGGCTTCGCCGACGGCCACACCCATTTCATCGACGGCGGATTCCAGCTCGGCCAGATCGACCTGCGCGACGCCCACACCCCCGAGGAGTTCATCCGCCGCATCGCCGCCTACGCCAAGACCCAGCCCAAGGGCGCGTGGATCCTCGGCGGCGACTGGGACCATGAATGGTGGCCGGGCGGCCCCCTCCCGACCCGGTGGATGATCGACTCCGTCACTCCGGACAACCCGGTCTTCATCAACCGGCTCGACGGACACATGGCGCTCGCCAACAGCGCCGCGCTCCGTGCCGCCGGCATCACCGACGCCATCGTCGAGCCGGCGGGGGGCGTGGTCGTGCGCGACGGCCGCGGCCGCATCACCGGGATCTTCAAGGACAACGCGATGAACCCGGTGTACGTCGCGATCCCCGCGCGGTCCCCGGAACAGAACGACAGCGCCCTCGCCCGCGCGATGCGCTACGTCGCCACGCTCGGCGTCACCAGCGTCGCCCACGTCTCCGCCGGGTGGGGGGACTACGAGGCATACCGCCGCGCCGACGCCCGCGGGGCGATGACCACCCGCGTCACGGTGTACCCGCCGCTCGACTGGTGGCGCGGGGTGGCGGACACCATCGCCAAGAACGGCACGGGGGACGCCTGGGTCCGGATGTACGGGGTGAAGGGGTACATCGACGGGTCGCTCGGTTCCACGACCGCGCTCCTCTACGGCACCTACCTCGACGACCCGCACAGTCACGGCCGCCAGCTCTCCCCGACCGACTCGCTCCGGAGCTGGGTCAACAGCGCCGACTCCGCCGGGCTCCAGGTGGTGGTGCACGCCATCGGCGACAGCGCCAACGGACTCATCCTTTCCCTCTACGACAGCGCCGCCAAGCTCCACGGCCCGCGCGACCGACGCTTCCGCGTCGAACACGCCCAGCACCTGACCTTCCCCGAGATCGCGGCGATGGCGCGCCAGCATGTCATCGCGTCGATGCAGCCGTACCATCTCATCGACGACGGGCGGTGGGCCGGGAAGCGGCTCGACATGGCGCGCCTCCAGGGGACCTACGCCTTCCGGGCGCTCATCGACTCGGGTGCGGTGCTCGCCTTCGGGTCCGACTGGACCGTCGCCACGATTGATCCGCTCTGGGGGATCTACGCCGCGGTGACCCGCCGCACCCTCGATGACAAGAACCCCGGCGGCTGGATCCCGGCGCAGAAGATCACCGTCGAGGAGGCCCTCCGCGCCTACACGATGGGGAACGCCTACGGCGTCTTCCGCGAGCGGGAGCTCGGCTCCCTCGCCCCGGGGAAGCTCGCCGACATCGCGGTGGTCGACCATGACCTCCTGACGATGCCCCCCGAGTCGCTCGCCACCGCCCGCGTCGCCACGACGATCGCGGGAGGGAAGGTCGTCTACCGCCGCTGATGTCGAAGCGCGTCTGGCTGGCGGTGCTGTGGAGCGTGGCCGCGACCCCGGCCTCCGCCCAGTGGCGGCAGGGCCTGAGCGACCGGGGCCTCGACTCGCTCCGCCAGACGACGCTCCGGGACTCCGTCGATGCCGAGGCGCAGTTCCGGTACGGGATGGGGCTCTGGGAGAAGCGTCGCTACGACGCGGCCGACACCGCCTTCCGCCGCGCGGTCACTCTCCAACCCACGCACGCCGGGGCCCATCTCGCCCTCGGCGTGCTCCCGTATGGGCGGGGGGACCGCTACCTCTTCGACCTCCCGCGCCGTGTCAGCGCCGATTCGCTCGAGCGGTTCTTCAATGACGCGTCGCGCCATTCCCGTGACGCCTTCCTGTACGACCCCACCGTCGACCTCGCGCCGCTCCGCTTCGTCCCCGACGAACGACTGGTCCCCGACAACAGCGGGATGACCTGCTTCGGCGGACTCTGCTTCCGGACGGTGACCGACCGGAAGTGGTGGAGGCCGACGCGGACCGCCGCGCGCCTCCTGGTGGACGGCCATGCCGACAGCGCTTACGCCCTCCTCAAGGCCGCGCTCGCGAAGCGCCGCACCGACGAGATCGTCCCCGACGACTTCATCTGGTACTTCGCGCTCGTTGCCGACCGGACGGGGCACCCCGTCGAGGCCGCGAACGGGTTCCGCGAACTCGCCCAGCGCGCCACCCGCCGCGAGTCGGAACGCCAGGTGATCAGCGTCTCCCCGCGGAGCCGCGCGATGTACCTCCTTCTCTACGGGATGGCCTCCGACCGCGCCGGTGACGTCGCCGTCGCACGCGCGGCCCTCCGCGAAGCGCTCATCGCCGACCTGACCCTCTTCCAGGCCCACAGCCGGCTCGCCGACATCGCCGAGGCGCGGGGGGAGACCGACGAGGCGATCACCGAGCGTCGCTCCGCGATCGCCATCGCCCCCGAGCTCGCCCGGCTCGAAGTGGACCTCGGCATCTCGCTCCTGCAGATGGGGCGCACGGCCGACGCGCGCGACGCCTTCGCGGCGTCCGCCTCCCGCGCCCCCTGGGACCCGGTGACCCAGCTCTTCCTCTTCCAGGCCGCGATCACCCTCCAAGACCGGCCGCTCGCGGAGCGTTCCCTCACTGCGCTGGAGCTCTACGCCCCCCTCCGGAACCGGGAACAGGTCGCGGAGGCGCGGCGCCGCCTCGGTGAGTTGCCGTGAATCCGGGCACTCGGCATCTTGGGATGGACCTTCACGGCAGCGGCAGGATGATGCGTCTCCGGCGCCTGGTGATCGCAGTCGGCTTGGGGGCGTGCCTGATCGGCGCCCCCGCCGGAGGCGCGGCCCAGGTGGTGCTCAAGCCCGGGGTCACGGTCCGGTCGCTCGAGGCGGCGGTGGCCCGCGACTCCAACGACACCGAGGCGCTCTACGCCCTTGCGCTCGGGTACTGGAGCAAGAAGCGCTGGAACGACGCCGAGCGGATGCTGAAGCAGACCCTCGCGATCGAACCGCGGAACGCCCGCGCCCTCCTCGCCCTCGCCCACCTTCCCTACGCCCGCCGCCCCAAGCTCTGGGACGAGGATGTCCGCGGTCAGGTCCCGCCGGAGTGGCAACCCGCCCTGATCCTGAGCGAGCGCTACACCCGGCTCGCGATGCAGATCGACCCCCTCGTCGACCTCCAGATCGTCGGCGCGGTGGCCCCCGATCCCAATGCGCTGCTGCAGGGGGCCGACCCGGGGAGCATCGAGCGGAACGCGATGGTGGGACAGGCGAACTTCCAGAACGCGCGCTACGACCAGGCCTACGCCTGGTTCAACCGGTTCGCCCGGCTCCTCGGCGAGGAGGTCGATTCCTCCCGCGTTCCCGACTTCGTCCTCTGGTTCCGCGGGCTCTCTGCGGCGCACCTCAATGACTTCCCCGCCGCGCTGCGCGACTTTCGCGCCCTCCACGCGCGGGACCCGGAGCGGGAACAGACGATCCTCAGCGTCGACCCCGTCGACGTGACCTACGTCCTCGCCTGGCTGGAGCAGTACACCGGCGCGCTCGACGCCGCGGCCCCGCTCTACGAAGAAGCGCTCACCCACGACCTCGGCCTCTGGATGGCGCACGTGCAGCTCGCGAAGCTCCACGAGGACCGGCGGGAGTGGAACGACGCGATCCGCGAGCGCCGCCTCGCGGTGGATGCCGATCCCGAGGATGCCTCGCTCCTCCTCGACCTCGGGATCACCCTCTACCGCTCCGGCCGCGCCGACCAGGCCGCGCCGGTCCTGCTCCAGGCGCGCAGCGGTCTCCCCCGCAACTTCCGCGTCTCCTACTTCGAGGGGTACGTCGCCCGCGACCTGGCCCGCCCCGACGCCGCCCGCGAGGCGTTCCAGCGCTTCCTCACCCTCGTCCCCAGTCGCTACGCCGGAGAGATCGCGGAGGTCCGCGGTCGTCTCCACGAGATCCCGTGACCCCGAGGTCCCGCCGTATGCGCATGTGCACGGCCCGCACGCTCCTCCTCCTCGCGACCCTCGCCGCCCCCGCCGCGGCCTCCGCCCAGGGGAGCGTGAAGGTGACCGTCCCCCTCGACCAGCTGCAGGCCGCGGCGCGCCGAGACTCGAACGATCCTGCCGCGCACTACAACCTCGCGCTCGGCTACATGAGCAAGAAGCGGTGGGGGCCGGCCGACAGCGCGCTCCGCACCGCGCTCCAGATCGACCGCCGCTTCGCCGCCGCGCACCTCGCGTTCGCGTACCTCCCCTACCTGCAGCGGCCGAAGCTCTGGGAAGAGATCTCCGAGGGAAAGGTCACGCCGGAGTGGCAGCAACGCCTCGCCGAGGCCCGCTCCTCCGAACGCGCCTCCTACCTGATCGATCCGCTGGTGGATCGCCGCATCCTGGGGGCGGCCCGGTACCGGGTCGGCTGGCTCTTCAACGCCGGGGTGTTCGGGGAGTTCTTCAACCTCTACTTCCAGGGACTGGCGGACCTCGAGGACGGGAAGTTCCAGGAGGCCTACGACCGCTTCAACCGGTTGGCCTCGATGGGGCTCACCTGGTCGGATGGAGAGCCGCTCTGGGTCTACTGGTACCGCGGGAACGCCGCGGCCCAGCTCGGCAACTGGCCGGTCGCCACCGGGGACCTGCAGCGACTCCTCGACGCCTCGGTCGCGGAGGAGAAGACGGACACCACAGTCAACGTCCCCCTCCTGACCAACGACTACCGCTACATCCTGGCGATCTTCCGCCAGAAGGCGGGGAACCTGCAGGGCGCCGAGCAGCTCTTCAAGGAAGCGCTCGACCAGGATGTCGGGATGTACATGGCCAACGTGCACCTGGCCGAGATCTATGAGGCGGGATCGCTCTGGGACCTCGCGATCCGCGAACGGGAACGCGCCGTGCAAGCGAATCCGGACGACCCGTCGCTCCTGATCGAGTGGGGGATCACTCTCGGGAAGTCGGGGCACTTCGCCGACGCCGAACAGCGCCTGCAGGAGGCGATCCAGCTCCAGCCCCGCGACACTCGCGCCTATTACTGGCTCGGCATCGCCCAGCAGCAACTGGGCAAGGGCGCCGAGGCGAAGGCCACCTTCGAGCGGTTCGTCACGCTCGCGCCGAGTCGCTACGAACGTCAGATCACCGCCGCGCGCCAGCGGATCGCCCAGCTCCAGTGAGCCCCTCCATGCCCCGCACTCTCCGCGCCGCGCTCGTCGCCCTCCTGCTCGTCCTTCCGGTCTCGGCCCGCGCCCAGGGTCTGCCGGCCCCGGCGCCCCGCACCCAGTCGAGCTACGAGTACCTGCAGACCTTCTCGCAGGTGCTCAACTTCGTCCGCCTCAACTACGCCGACTCGGTGGCGTATGCCGAGCTGGTGCGCGCGGCGATCGACGGGGTGCTCCATTCGCTCGACCCGCACAGCTATTTCCTCGCCCGCGAGGACTTCCTCCGCATGAATGCGCTCGACCGGGGCGAACTCGCCGTCACCGGGATCGCGGTCGATGTGGTGGACGGGCGCGCGACGGTCCTCGGGGTGTGGGAGGGGAGCCCCGCGGCGCGGGCCCGGATCCAGCCCGGCGACCGTCTCCTGACCATCGACGACACCACCACCGGCGGCATCGACGCCCAGCATCTCGCCCTCCGGCTCGCCGGCGAAAAAGGGAGCAAGGTCCGGCTCCGCTTCGCGCGCGGGTCGTTCCTCGAGCCCGACACCCTGAAGGTGACGCTGCGCCGCGACCACCTGACCGAGCGGGCGGTGTCGCTGGTCGGGATGGCCGACCGGACCACCGGGGTGATCAAGCTCTCCCGCTTCACTGCCACCGCGGTCGACGAGGTGGAGCAGGGGCTCAAGGACCTCCGCACCCGCGGGATGCAGCGGGTCATCCTCGACCTGCGCGGCGACCCGGGGGGGTACGTCACCGCCGCCGTCGGGGTGGCGGGGCTCTTCCTCCCCCGCGGGACCCTGGTCTTCAAGACCCGCGGCCGCCGCCGCGACACCGACACCGACTACACCACCCAGCGCGACGGCGCCTTCCGCGAGCTCCCGGTCATCGTCCTGGTGGATGATCGGAGCGCGAGCGCCTCCGAGGCGCTCGCCGCCACCCTCCAGGACCACGACCGCGCGCTCATCCTCGGCCGCCGGAGCTTCGGGAAGGCGCTGATGCAGCAGCCCTTCTTCCTGCAGACGGGGGACGTCGTCTACCTCACCGTCGGGCGTGTCATCACGCCGAGCGGCCGGTTCATCCAGCGCCGCTACGAGGGGATCGGGATCGACCAGTACCGCGATCTCCGCGGGACCGAGGGGGCCGCCGAAGACACCGCGAAGGCGTACACGACCGACGCCGGTCGGGTGGTCCGCGGGGGCGGGGGGATCCGCCCCGACGTGGAGCTCCCGGCCCCGGCCCTCCTCCCGGTCTGGTTCTCGGTCGCCTCCGATCCGAGCTACGACACCGCCGTGGCGGACAGCGTGGCCCAGACCCTCGACCGCTCCCCGGCGGCCCGGGACGCCTGGCTCGCCGACAGCGCCCGGTGGCGGGAACAGCTCCTCCCCCCCTTCCTGGCCCGCACCCGCGCCGGGCTCCAGGCCGCCGCCCTCCCCGACCAGGCCCAATCGGCCCGCATCGCCCGGAACCTCGCCTACCGGGTCACCGAGGTCCGCTGGGGGCCCGAGGCGGGGCAGCAGTTCATCCTCCGGAACGACCTCGACTACCAGGCCGCCCTGGCCACCTTCCCCCAGCTCCGCGCCCTGCTGGCCCCACCCTCGCCATAGGCCTATTTTCAGGGCCTATGGCTACCCGCACCAAGGCCGGCCCCAAGGCCGCCAAACCCCTCGCGAAGACCGATCTCCTCGACCTCTACCGGGTCATGCTCCTCTCCCGGCGGGTGGACGACAAGGAGATCCAGCTCAAGCGCCAGAACAAGATCTTCTTCCAGATCTCCGGCGCCGGACACGAGGGGATCCTCGCCGCCGCGGCGAAGGTGCTCCGGGCCGGCCACGACTGGTTCTACACCTACTATCGCGACCGGGCCCTCTGCCTCGGCCTCGGGATGACCGCGACCGAGCAGCTCCTCTCGGCCGTCGCCGCCGCGGACGATCCGAACTCCGGCGGCCGGCAGATGCCGAGCCACTGGGGGCAAAAGGACCTCAACATCGTCAGCTCCTCGAGCCCGACCGGGACCCAGTTCCTGCAGGCGGTCGGCGCCGCCGAGGCGTGGCTCCGCGCCGACCAGAACAAGGCGGCGGGGGAACAGGTCGCGACCGAGCGGGACGAGGTCGTCCTCGTCACCACCGGCGACGGCACCACCTCCCAGGGGGAGTTCTGGGAGGCGATGAGCTCGGCCTGTAACCTCAAGCTCCCGGTCATCTTCCTCGTGGAGGACAACGGGTACGCCATCTCCACCCCGGTCGAGGTCAACACCCCGGGTGGCAGCATCTCGGCGCTGCTCGAGAGTTTCCCCGGCCTGCACATCGAGCGGTGCGACGGCTGCGACGTCCTCGCCTCGTACGATGCGATGAGCCGCGCCGTGGAGTACGCCCGGCAGCGGAAGGGGCCGGCGCTGGTGCACGCCAAGGTGATCCGGCCGTACAGCCACTCCCTCTCCGACGACGAGATCCTCTACCGTCCGGCGGCCGAGCGTGAGGCCGAGGCGAAGAAGGATCCGCTGGTGCGCTTCCCGAAGTACCTGATCGAGGAAGGGGTCGCGACCGAGGCCGAGATCGACGCCATCAAGCAGCAGGTCGACGAAGAGGTCGACGCGGCCACCGCGACCGCGCTCGCTGCGCCGCAGCCCGCCAAGGACTCGGTCTACAAGTTCGTCTACTCGCCGGACGTGGATCCGACCTCGGAGCAGTTCGACACCGAGGACGACCCCAAGTTCACCGGCGAGCCGACCACGATGGTCGACCTTCTCAACAGCTGCATGAAGGAGGATATGGCCCGCGACCCCCGCATCCTCGTCTTCGGCGAGGACGTGGCCGACGCCTCGCGTGAAAAGGTGCTGGGCGATGTGAAGGGGAAGGGCGGGGTCTTCAAGGTGACCTGGGGGCTGCAGCGGGCGTTCGGCGGGAACCGGGTCTACAACTCCCCGCTCGCCGAGGCCAATATCGTCG
>Ga0164309_10001843_pt1 | contig 10123 bp, 12 predicted proteins | sample Whisoiple_247_MG_FD_109984 | JGI IMG/M metagenome (GOLD analysis project Ga0164309, IMG submission 109984) | Soil microbial communities amended with fresh organic matter from upstate New York, USA - Whitman soil sample_247_MG | ecosystem: Environmental > Terrestrial > Soil > Unclassified >... | reverse complement strand
TGCATCATGACCGTGTCTCGCAGCTTCGCGCCCACCGGCACTCCGCGCACGAAGCGCTGAGGGTCGAGCAACTCGAGCAGTGCGGAGAAGCTGTTGCTATGGCCGTTGTGCGGCGTCGCCGATAGGAACAGCTTGTGTTCGAACCGCGGCGCAAGCTCACGGAGGGCAAGCGTCAGCTTGGAGTCGAGCGCGTATTTGCCGCCGCTCGCTGGTGCGACGTTGTGAGCTTCGTCCAGGATGAGCAGGGAGCTGCTCGAGAAGTCGCCGAGCCAATCGCGCAGTGGTGCCGCGTAGACTTCATCGCGAACCAGAGAGTGGGAAAGGATGAATCGAGTATGCGTTTTCCACGGATTCACGGCGTACCCGCGCTCTTGGCGCACCCGAGCGACGTATTCCCGATCGTAGATCACGAAGGTGAGCCCGAAACGTTCCTCCATCTCGTCTCGCCACTGGCGAACAACGGACGGCGGTACGCAAATCACAACGCGCCGCACCTTCTGACGCATGATCAGCTCGCGTACGATCAGGCCAGCCTCGATGGTCTTCCCGAGGCCCACGTCGTCAGCGATGAACAGGTTCACGCGCGGCATGCCGAGCGCCAAGCGAAGCGGTTCAAGCTGATAGGCCTTCACCTCAATGCCGGCGCGGTATGGTGCCTGGAACAACTTCGCGTCGGTGGCGGTCACGCAGTTCCAGCGCAGCGTGTGCAGGTAGGCTGAGAAGTGCCGTGCCTCGTCGAAGCCGCGACTCGCGATTCGATTCCAGTCCGTTTCCCGCAGCAGCTTCGCATCGATCTCCCGCTCCCAAAGCACCTCGAGCGGTTCGCCCTGTGCATCGTCCTCAAGGCACGACAGCCGAACCAGCGTGCTGTCCCCCTCGTTCGGCGGCTGGTCCACGCCCTCGACGAGGTACTGCCGGGAGCGCACGCGGACAATGTCTCCGGTAGTCGGCATCATGCTGCACACATTGGGAGCCACGCTATCACGCCGCCCGACCATGTCGGAGCCCATCTTCGCTGAGGTCGGACAGGGTACGACCCACCCGACGGTTGGTGCCCCGCGCATCTGCGGGCCCGACCGGCTGTAGCCGGTCGTCCGTTTAGACGGCCGGGTTGTTCTTCCCTTGCCGCGTGCAGGAGGCTTGGCGATACGGAGCTATGCGTGTCGATTCCCAGCTCGTTGTCAGCTCGCCAGCGCTTCGAGTTCGCCTGCTTGGCTGCGCGGTTGCGAATGCGCGGGTGAGGCCCGTAGCGCCTTGACGTCCTGTTCGTTCCGCACAGCGTGCTGCTCGCAGGTAACCAACGCTGCCGTCACATCTTGAGTCGGATCGAACGGCGCCTACGGCTTGGTGATCAAGGCCAAAACTCTACCTGTCCCTGCAATCATCGCTTCTGCCACGACCTTGCGCGGGGGCAGCGCTTTGCCGTCCGAAATCCACCAAGACAGGTCTTCACGCACCGGCTGAAATTCGCATGCCTCGCCCAGGTACAGCCGATGGATCACCGACCTCTCTGGCACTCGGATCCACTGATGGATGAACAACTTGTGCTTCACGGCGGCGGGATTGTGAGCCGTGGTGATCGCGCGAAGCTTCTGTTCTGGGGTGCCGAGGTCAAAAAGCGAACCTTGCTTCAGTGCTTGCTTTTCTGACTTCTTGAGGCTCATTCGCGCCTCGATCAAGACGGCGGGCACGGGGGAGTGGCGCAAGACGGCGATGAGCGTCGCGTGCAAGCTCGCGAAGTTGAGAGCGCTATTTTGAAAAGTCTGGAGCTTGGTGAGCTTCGGCGCAGACAAATCCACACCGAAGTCCTCCAATGCGGGAAGCAGCAGCTTCGGATAGAACGCCAGCTCGGCTGCGATCTGGTCCATGAGACGCTCCACCGGGTCGCGTCGCGTCGCCTGCGTTCGCCGGAAGGCCAGCTTCATTTGCGGCTCGGCTATCAAATGTGCGAGCTCGTGCCACTTGCTAAACCACTCTTTGCTGGCTTTGGCGCCCCGAGCATCAATGACGGCGACATACTTCCTATCGCTCCAGGTCGGGGCTTTTTGCAGGCGCACTACGGCAGCGTCGGTGAAGTTGTCGAACGTCGTTGCCAGCGTCGCAAAGCCAGTCTCTCCGGCTTTGAGGTAGCGACCAGCAATTGCGCGAACGTCAGCATCAGACCGAATCACCTCAAAGTGCACCCGAAGCTTTGCCGCGACGATCTCGATGAGCTCTTCAAACGTTTCAGCAGGCCCCAGCTCATCGAGCCAGGCTTCGACCTTCCGAACACACGCGGAAACGAGTCGCGGTCCCGGATCACCGACTCCTGCCAGTGAGACGTCGAGCTGGGCTGCGATGTTGCGGATGCCGTGCGTCAGTTCCCCCTTTGCCATGCGCCCTCCTAGTCTTCCTCGTCATCTCCATCGATGAACGGTGCCAGCGCGGCAGCCAGTTCGCGCCACTGCGTCGTAGTGTACGGACGTCGCGCCTGCTCGCTTCGACGAGCTATGACTGCTTCACGCGCCTCCACAAGCTTGCGCACCTTCGGGAAGCTCCAGCTCTCCAGCTCCGCCAACTCGACCAGCTCCGCCGGGATCTCTACTTTACGCGCGCGTTCGACCGCGGGTCCCGCCGGGCCCTCGTCCCCTTGCACGAGGTAGTCGACCGAAGCTCCAAGGGCGCGCCCCAGCTTCAATAAGATCTTGCCGCTCGGCGTGTTGTGCCCGTTCTCGACGGCGCTCATGAATCCTTTCGACACGCCCGCCTCATTGGCGAGCTGTTCCAAAGTCCAACCTTTTCCATGTCTTAGCCGTCGAACGCGCTCGCCGAGGCCTGAAGTCTCGCCCATAACTCAAAAATCCCGTTGACCGTTCAGTCACGCAGGTTCAGTTTAAGTTCGAAATGTCGAACCTAGTTCGATGTCTGGTCAGTTACTGAACACCCTAGCACGGGGACCCCTGAATGGCGAGCCGAAGCCGATCCACAAGCGCGAGTGAAGACATCTCGCGCAGTTTACCGGACAGAACTCGATTGATGCTTGCGGTCGCAGCCGGCGGCCGTTGCGAGTTTGCCGGGTGCAACGACTTTCTTTTCGAGCATCACCTTACGCTGCGGGGAGGTGTGTTTGGGCAGAACGCGCACATCATCGCGTTCTCCGAAGATGGGCCGCGCGCTGCGGCGGAGAGCAACACCGAAGCCGTTCACGCCATTGGCAACCTGCTTTTGCTGTGCCCGAAGTGCCACAAGTACGTCGACGACGAGCCCTCTCAGTTCCCGACGGAGGTGCTGCGCGAGTACAAGCGCGTGCACGAAGCGCGCGTTCGCCTCGTTACCGGGCTTGGTCCCGACCTGCGTACCGAAATCGTCCAGCTGAAAGCGACGGTTGCCGGTCAGAACGTCGGCATCCCTGCGCCGCACGTCTACGAAGCCGTTGCCCCTCGCTATCCGGCGGACGCGCAGGGCTTCGTCATCGATCTAACCGCGCTGCAGTGTGAGGACGGTTCCTTTTACGCCTCAGCCGAGAAGGTGATTCGGCGGCGAGTCGATCAACTCTTCGCTCCTGGTGTTGAACCAAAGGGAGCGCGCCACCTTTCGGTCTTCGCGCTCGCGCCTATTCCAGTTCTCATTCTGTTCGGCGCCATCCTTGGTAACAAAGTCGCAGCAGACGTGTACCAGCGTCACCGTGATACCGAGGATTGGAAGTGGAAAGTCGACGGGGCGCCGATCGAGTACGAGTTCAAACGCTTGCGCGCCGGCTCACCCGACGGCGACGTCGCGTTGGCTCTCTCGCTGAGCGGCAAGATTGCCCTGGATCAAGTTGTCGCTTCGATGGGAGAGGCAGCCACGGTGTACGAGCTAACGCTCCTTGGCGTTCCACCGCAACCAACCTTCCTGCGTCTCCGTGAAGACCTCTCGCATTTCGCGGCGGCATACCGCGATGCGCTGGCGGCTTTGCGTGCGGCACACCCAGGGCTGGCGCAGCTCGGCGTGTTTCCCGCGGTGCCGGCTCCGGTGGCCGTGGTTATGGGCCGGGAGCTGTTGCCAAAAATCGACCCCGTTCTGCTCGTCCACGATTTCGACAAGGTGAACGGTTTCCAGCCACGAATGAAGGTGAACGCGTATGACCCCAAGTGAATATCTCTCCAAAGTTCTGGACGATCAGACCCTCGCTGAGGACAGCGACGAACTGAAGCAGTTACGCCTTCGAAGGGCTGAGGTCGAAGAGTTGCTGCGTGCCGATTTCGGCTCGAGCCCCACAATTCGCTACGGCGGCTCGAAGTCAAAGGGCACGCTGATCAAGGAGGCCTACGACCTCGACGTCATCTGCTACTTCCCTCGCGACGATGAGGATGCAGGCGGTACCCTCGAGACCATCTTTGACAACGTCAAGAAGTCGCTGGACAAGAAGTACATCACGGTGCCGAAGACGTCGGCGATTCGCCTGCAGAGTCAGAATTACCAGGACTTCCACGTCGACGTGGTGCCCGGCCGGTTCGTCGATGACAAGAACCAAGACGCCTTCTTGCATCGAACCACCGGTGAAAAAAAGCGGCTCAAGACAAATCTCGACGTGCACATTGAACACGTTCGCGGAAGCGGGGTCGTGCCGGCCATTCGCCTGGGAAAGCTGTGGCGAGTGCGACGCGGCTTGTCGATCAAGCACTTCAGTCTTGAGTTGCTCATCGTCGACCTGCTCACCGAGAAGAAGTCGGAAAGCCTCGACGTGCAGCTCAAGCACGTCTGGCAAACACTCAAAGACTACGTGGATTCGGTCAGCATCGAAGATCCGGCCAACCCGCACGGCAACGACCTGAGTGAACTTCTGAGTCAGGTCGTGCGTCAGGAGCTGTCGAGCGCCGCTTCGCAGACACTATCGACCATCGATCGAGAAGGCTGGGAGGGAGTGTTCGGAAAACTCGCAGCTGCCGAAGAGAAGAAGGCGGCCGTCGTGAACGCAGCGAGAACCGCGAGCGTCACAGCCAAGCCCTGGTGCCATCGCTGAATGCCAAACCTGTGGCGCGGCGAGTCTCTCGCGGAGATCGCCGCTGCGCTCGAAGCAAGCTGCCCAACGTTGCATTTAGGCGTTGGGCAGCGCCGGCGCGTTATCGGCGGTGTCTATAACGTCCAGCATGACGGAACGTTCCTGGCTGGTTTTCAAATTGAGATTTGGCTCGACCGCACGGACGCGTTGGGGCTGCCGACCGTCAAGGAGGTTGGTGGCCGCATCCCCCGCCTTGCAGACCGCCACGTCAACGAGCTGGACGGCTCGGCGTGCCTGTACCTTCCGGAAGACCTCGCGGTGTGCCACAGCGCACCGTTTAATATCGTCTCATTCCTTGACGGTCCCGTGCGCTCCTACTTTCTCGGTCAAGCCGGCGTCGAGCTGGGTGTACCGTTTCCGCTCGGTGAATGGGGACATGGCACCGATGGGTTGCGTGAGATGGTGCGGACGCTCATCGGCTTTGACGACGTCAAGGTCTGCATACGCTTTTTGGAACTGCTGGGCGGCAAGGTAATCAAGACTCACTGGCTCTGCCCGTGCGGAAGTGGAGGTCAGCTGCTCCGCTGTCACCTCGAAGTCGTTCGCACCCTCCGTTCGCGGCTGACGCTGAGTACCCGGCGATTCCTACTAGAGCGCGCGCGGGCAGTGCTCGGGCGCAAGACCTAGCAGTGCGGCGATGACGATTCGTGTTCCGGCGTACGCGTCGTCCCGGCGCGTTGAACGGTCGATGCGCAACCAGCTCTCCGCGATCACATCGGCGTTGGTAAAAAGAGAAGTGGCGCGAACCAAGACATGCTGACGAAAACTCCATTGCCGTGATCGACAGCGCGCGCAAGCGCGAATTCGCCTTCGATGTACTCTGCGATAGCTGCGATGAAAGGCTCCGCGGGCCCCGTAAAAGCCGCGACGGCATTGAGAACTTGGCCAGCCGCTATGCCCGAGTGAGTCCAGTCATCCATCAGTGGTTCCGGCACGATGAGGTGGAACCCCCACCAGAATGTCTCGGCTAGAATCGTAGGTAGCCCTGGCATGGGAGGCGATCGCACGGGACGAGGTTTGTCTGGTTTGGGCGGCGTGAGCGTCCAGCCCCAAGCGTTGGCCGGATTGGGCGGCGCTGGACCGGTTACGAGTCGTGGCTTGAGAAGCGAGAAGCCGGGCTTGACTGGTCCGCCGTTGCCATTCAGCCAGTGCCCCGACGCTCCGAGATCTGCCGCACGGAGCCAGATCGGCCCAGGATCCGCACCGTACATCGTCCACCTTGTGCCTGGGGATGAGGCATCTGCCTGTAGAAATGGAGGATAGTCAGGGGTGGCGCTATCGAGAGCCGTGAGATAGCGCCGGTCGTCGTCTTCGGATTCGAGCGAGTACAGCAGGACGTCGGGGGTTGGGTTTTGATTCAGCCTAATGCGAAGGAATGGAGCATAGGCCGTCTCACCGACCCCGACGCTGCCAGAATCTGGGTGTCCGCGCATCGTTCCAAACTGCGAAGTCAGCCAACCAACCGATGTGCCGTCGTCGTTGGGTTCTCGGGCAGCGCTTCCCGCTGGGATCATTGCGTCAATCTGGTTGAGCTGGGCCACCGCTTCAGGTGGCATCTGATCCTTTAGTGATTCTAGCTCTCCCATGTTGATAGGCGTTAGCGCGCCCAGATGCACGCCCGAAATAGTCATTGCTTCAGACGTGAAATTCCTTCACCGCTTGCGCCCCTCTTCGAGGGCCTGGCGAATTGTGGCAAGCATGTCGAGCCGCGCACTCTGAACGATCACCGAAACCAGTGCAGCAACCCCTTCGTTTGCGGCGTGCTCCAATCGCAGCGCCGCCGATCGTGGCGTGGCCTTGGCCGCGGGCTGCCCGCCGGTCGCGGCGCATTGCATTCGTCGCGCCAGCGATTCGAGCGCGCGCGCGTACATGGCAGCGAGTTCGAGAGCATGGACGCCTTCGCTGTCCAGCCGGGCGAGCACCTTTTGCGTGTCGTCGTCCATGGCGCTAGTTCTCCACCGGAATGCTCGCGCGGAGTGCCGCGAGCGCGTTGACCTGTTCGCTCGTCAGCCACGGCGGCGAAGTCTCGAGGACCTTCGACAGTTCGCATGCCGCTCGCGTGAAGTCGAAATAGGCTTGTGCGCCTTGCTCGAATTCCCAATCGTGGCCCATGCGTTCGCCCGCCACGCGAAAGAGTTCGCGCAGGCAATCGTCCTTGATTTCTTCGAGGTCCGCGCCGATCTCTTTTTCCAGCGCGCGGCGTAGATCGGCGCGGCCCCACGCTTCCCAGGCCTCGGAGCCGAGCTGGCATTCAAGCTCGGAGAGTGCCTCATCGTTCACATTGGGGTAATCGTCCAGCGAGCTCAGCACCTCCCGAATTTCTTCGGGGAGTGCCGCGTAAACGAGGAACAAAGCATAGGTGCCATGCCCGCCGTAGGCCGTGCACCATACGCAATCGGGGAGGGCAGGGTCCTCGCATTCCGTGAGCAATCGCTTGACCTCGCGCTGGTTTGCGAGCGTGACGGTTCCGCCGGAATAGTCGGAGCCGGTCGCCTGCTCCACCTCGCACCATTGCGGATCGCCCGCGCGCGCCGCACCCGGTTCGAACGTGCCGTAGCACACGCTGTCACCGTTTGCCGTGGGAGCGTCGCGCCAGGGGGTCAGCCGTACGGCGCGCAGGCACTTCGGCACGTCGCGCACATCCTCGGCGCTCGCAGATACGATCGCCATCACCACTTCACCTCTGCGGGAAGTTCCGCGTAGATGCGTTCGATCGCGTGTTCGTGCTGTGTCGCCCTGTCGATGCTGCCACCGACCCGATACCGGCGCGCGTTCGCTTGGAGCGTCGCGATGTAGGCCAAGCTCCGAAGCACGCGCGATGCCCGCCGAAGATCTGCGGGGACCGTGCACGTTTCGAGCAACGCGCCGATCTCTTGAATTGCCGCGGCCAATGCCGTTTCCATCTGCGTTGCCGCCAATCGCTTTCCCCGCGGCGACTTCGTTTCCCTGGTTCTCTGAGACATGAAATGCTCCGCACATTCGGACGCGAGCGCGGTTTGGCGCACTCACGCAAAACAACTTCCCCAGCGGGGCGCAGCAAGGGCGCGCCCCGAATCATGTGTGACGCACTTTTGGTGCGTCAGTGGTTCGAGAAAATATGGACTTTGCCGTCCACTTCTTCCGAAAAAATGTCTCCGCTCATCTCGAGATCATTCGCCCAGCGTGCAAAATCGATATAGCTACGCAGTGAGTCGGGAACGTTCTCCAGCCCGCCGGTGTCCTTGAGATAGTCTTCCGCCCAGTCCGCCAGGCTCAACCATTCCCCATAGTATTGGTCGGTGAGCGCCTTCCGAGCTTCCTCGAGGTCGCTGAAGTGGTTGTATGCGATCGCCCCGGCGCGTTCGTGCTCGCGGAGTAGCTCCGCGATCGCGGCAACGTTTTCGATCGAGGTGCTCTCACCGATCTCGATGCCCTGGAAGTTTTCGTGATCGTGGATCGCCCACTCTTCAGCACCGGGCTCCGGCGACCGCGAAAGCATTTGCTTGATCGCTTCGTGTATCTCGTCGGCGCTTTGATCGGCGTCGATCCATGCCCCATGCAGCCTGCCGCCGTTGTATGCCGCCAGGCACGCAACGTAGATGCGCGGTGTGTCCGCCATTTACCGTTCTCCGGTTGAGTGTCTCGGAAGCCGTCCGATAACGGGTCGGCGTGGTTCTCACGCTGACAACCTGAGCCTAGCAGCCGGGAATCCAGGGGCAAATATATTTTATCGAAACTTACGTGCGGATAACTGGCACAATCCGCCAGGATGCCGAAAATCAGGGCAAATCGTGGTGTTGCCGGTTCCGCTAACGGTGTAATTCCGTCTCGGGTGGAAGTGGGCAATTTAGGGCTGCTGGCGGAGGTCAGCGGGCCGAATTCTGGCCTCGTTGAGTACACAGAGATCTCCGGGCGCGTGCTTCGGTTCCCAGCTCCGCGGCTCGAAGTCGCGACCTTTCTCGAGCGGCTTTGCGCGCTCCTCGACGCGCCGCACCCCTCAGCGGAAAGCGTGCGGGCGCTCGCGTTCGGGCCCGAGAATCCGATCCTGGCGCGACATCCGACGTTGCCGGGCGCTTACCCAGACGCGTCGAGTGTGCGCGAGCCCGCGTACTGGGTTTGCGTTGACGTTGTGCTTCGCGCTGAGGCTCGTGAGGCCGGCGTGTCGTTAGAGAACGCCGGGCGGCCATTCACCACGACGATGGCCGAGGCGGCGCGCAAACTCGGCCGTGTTCAGAGCTCGATCGTGAACGCCGTCGAAAACCGAACGCTACATGCTTGGGTACACGATGGGCGGCACTACTTGCTGCCGGCGGAGGTTGCGGCCTACAACGTGCCGAGGCGCGGAAGACCGTCGAAGAAACAGACTTGAATGAGCACGCCGCTGCAATTTCGTTCTGGGAGCAAGCTAGGCCGCAACTTTCAGGTGAAGCACGTGCCGAGCGGGACCGTTGAAAGAGACGGCGGCGCTAGGTTGGGCGTGATCGCGGAGTGGACCGCTGTCGCGGTGCGCTCGGTCAAAAAGAAGATCGTGCAGGATGTAGCCGGTAATTGGCGCGACAGTGTGTATTTTTACGAACTCGCGCCTGCCGACGAAGAGAACGAAATCAAATTCGACGAATACTTCGTCCGCGGCCGGTTCAAGATCGTCCGTCAGGAGACTGACGCTCAGCGTGCTCGCGACGACTGGCATTCGTTCGAGACGCGGTAGCCCGAAAGCGCTCGGGACAACGGTTTCCCACGCGAAGTTGGTCAGCGGGCGCGGAGTACCACTCGTCCGGGAACGTCGTCGAGGTGCTGCACCGTGAGACCAGCCGCGCGCGCATGACGAAAGAGGTGGGTCCAGTCGGGCTCAGTTGCTGGCCACATCCAGTAGTTCCCGCGAACCATGATCTGCGTTGCCGTTCGCAATGCGGTGGGATAACCGGTGCACTCGGCGATGCGGAGCGCCATGAGGCTCTGCGAGACCCGGAAGCGCTCACTAAGAGCGGGAATGTCCTCGCCCAATTCATCACGGGCACGTTGGAAAGCCGGCGTTGGCACGCACACCGCAGCGGCAATGCGGCGCACGACGGATTCGACCTGCGCGCCGTCGTAGGCGTGGCGGGTGAGGTACCATTTGAC
>Ga0164309_10001841_pt1 | contig 10130 bp, 11 predicted proteins | sample Whisoiple_247_MG_FD_109984 | JGI IMG/M metagenome (GOLD analysis project Ga0164309, IMG submission 109984) | Soil microbial communities amended with fresh organic matter from upstate New York, USA - Whitman soil sample_247_MG | ecosystem: Environmental > Terrestrial > Soil > Unclassified >... | reverse complement strand
GCAGGAATGCCGATCATCCCGGCGATGAGGACGAAGAGCCACGTTCCGGCGTCGCCGAAGTCGACGGCGCCCGGGGGCAGCCCCGCGGACTTCTTGGCGATCGGCAGGGCGAGGGACCGGAGGACCACCGCGGCGACCATCCAGATCAATGCGGCGACCAGCCGGTCCCAGCGGTTGGCGGACGGCCGGACGCGCAACGCCGGTTCCGCGACCGCGACGGCGACCCCGGCCCCCAGCAGCAGCGCCAGCACCAGCAGGTGCGTCGGCAGCGTGGCCAGGTCGGGGGCAGCCGCGAGCACCAGCACCAGCGAGGTGAGCACCCACAGGGCAGCCGCTCCGACACAGCCGAGCGCCACGCCTGGCGCCCGGCGGGCGAACACCAACCCTGCCGCCAGGGTCATCGGGGCGATCGGCAGCAACCAGATCAGCGCGCCCGGCCAGGCGCCGTCGGGCAGGTTCAGCCTGCTGTCGTGCTCCGGTCCCTGCAGCGCACTGGTGCGGGCCACGAGGACCAGCAGCGCCAGCACCAGGAGGGCGAGCGCCACCCAGCGCGCGGTGGACATTCGTCCGGTCGCGGCCCGGGCCGGACGTGCCGCGGTGGCGGACGACGTTCCCGACCCGGCCGTCGCCTGAGGGGTGCGCGAGGACGCGGTCTCCCGGGTCGGCTCAGACTCCTCCGCCACGTGCGCGATCGCGTCGAGGAGGTGCTCCGCGTCGGGGCGGAACGTCTCGTGCCGCAGCCGCACCGACTGGTGGCGCGACAGCGGCACCAGGGACGGCGGCAGGTCCGGGGTCTTCGGCATCGAGGCGTTGTCCACGAGCACCGGGACCACCCTGGTCCGGTTCCGCAGGCCGGACTCCACCTCGAGCCTCAGCCGGTCGGCGGGATTGTCGATCCGCCGGTTCCCGTCGCGATCGCGCGCCGTCAGCCACTCATCGCCGATCAGGACGAGCATGACCACGCAGCTGCTCACGTAGCCGTCGATCGCCTCGACGTAGTCGGTGCCCGGCTCGATGTCCTCGACGTCGACGAAGACCGACCTCTCGCCGAAACGCGTGACGATCATGTCCCGCAGCCGGCCCGCGGCGTGCCCCGTGTCGGCGCGCCGGTAGTTGATGAAGACGCGCACCTGCTGGGTGGGCGTCGCCGTACGACGTGGCCGCTCCGCCATCACTGCCCCCTCAGGTCTTGTCCGCCGACCATCTCGCCATCCAGCCCTTGTTCTGGACCGAGATCACCTGCTCGCAGCGGTCCACCAGCTCGTCGGCGCTCGCCTCGTCGCTGGTGTCCGCACCCGCCCACTCCTCGTGGAGCCGGCTCAGCTCGCCGGCGGTGCGGAGGTACTCGACCAGCTGGTACTCCCACCGGGAGGCGGCCACGTGCGAGCTCAGCGCCGCGGTCATCGTCGTCACCACCGCGACCCAGGCCGCCACGTCGAGCCGGAACGTCGCCGCGGTCGCGGCCAGCACCACGCCGACGACGCTGAGCACGAGCTCGGCGCGTCGGGCCCGGGCCAGCCAGCCGGCCAGCTGTCCGGACCGGTTCTCGTACCACCGCACCTGCGGGAGCAGCCGCAGCCTCACGTAGGACGACACGTCGGCCACGGCGGGCACCTCCCGGGTCACCGGCGCCACTCCCGCCGTGTCCACCAGGAGATCGGCCGCCGTGTCCTGCACGGCGTGCGAGCGCGTGGCCAGCACCGCCTCCGGGTCCGGCCCACGGAACGGCTCGACGCCGGCCAGGAACCGGTAGACCTGCGACTTCAGCTCCTCCGCCACTGCCCGCGCGCGGGTCCACCGGCTCACGGCGTCTGCGCCCAGCCGGGCCCGGACCACGGGCACCAGCCCGACGGAGATCCCCGCCGCGAGCAGCAGCACCTTGCCGCTGACCTCGTTGAGCGAGGAGACCTCGGCCGCCAGGGTCGTCAGGGCGGCGGAGGCGATCCCGAGCCCGAGCATCACCAGGCGCAGCCGGTCGATGCGCGCCTTCAACGCGTCGGCAGTCGAGGACCAGACGCTCTGGTGCTGCCAGACCGAGTTGACAAGCTCCCGGGAGCCCGAGTCAGCCATGCTTCGATCGTGACAGTGGACCCCGTCGAGAGATAGGTCCTCAGGCCTCTTGTTTCCCTGCTGTCCCGCTCGCCACGTGCGTCGGCGGCGTCAGCGGGGTCGGTGCAGTCCGGACGCCGTGAGGAGCGTCCGGATCTCCGGTCGCGCGGCGTAGGCGCCGGCGCCGAGGAACGACTCCTGGACGATCCGGTCCACCCGGTCGCGGGCCATGAAGTCGTTGCCCATCGCCGCCAGCTCGGCCCGGCCGGGCCGGAACGTGATCACCGCCGTGCCGCTCTCGCGCAGGGCCCGGGCCTCGCGCCGCGCCAGCCGCGCGGCGTGGCCCCGGGACACGCCGTACAGGTCGGTCAGGAGGCGCACCGGGCCGGACATCGGCGACACGATGATGACGAGGTCGAGCTCGCGCTCCCGCAGGATGGCGGCGTTGGTGGGAGAGTGCGCTCCCCCGTCGACGTAGGTGTGGTCGGCGATCGTCACCGGCGCGAAGTAGCCGGGCACCGCGCAGGACGCGGCGATCGCCAGGTGCAGCGGCGCCGCGGGGGTGCCCGGCCGGCCGAAGACGACCCGGCGGCCGTCCCGGCGCCGGACGGCGCAGATCCACAGGTCACGCTTCGGCCAGGACTGTCCCTCCACCTCGCGCAGCATGCCCAGCTGCTCGGCGATGTCGAGCCGCCCGGGGGCCAGCAGGGCGAGCCCGGCGGCCAGCGGGCGGAAGGCCCAGGGGCGGACGATCGCGCGCTGCACCATCGCCCGGCCCGGCAGGTCCGGGATTCGGCGCAGCAGGGGAAGCACCCGGAAGGGCTCGAAGGCCGGGATCTCGAAGCCCAGCATGTCGTGCAGCACCTGTCCCTCGTCCGACAGGGGCGCCTGCACGACCCACGCCGCCAGCTCGGAGGCCGGGACCCCGACGCGCAGCAGGGTGCCGGTGATCGAGCCGGCGGAGGTGCCCACGACGACGTCGGCGGTCCGCGGGTCCCAGCCGCAGTCGTGCTCCAGCGCGGCGAGCACACCGGCGTGGTAGGCCTGACCGACGACGCCGCCGGCTCCCAGCACGAGCCCGACCGAGGTCATGCGCCGACCATGGCCCGCGGGCGCGGCCCAGCGACAGGGCCAAGGGCCCCTGTGCCGTTCCCTGTGCCGTCTCGCTGGGCCGATCAGCGGTTGCGGCGGAACGTGGGCGCCCAGGGCGCGTTGTCGAGCCCCACCCGGTCGATCGCCCCGGCGGTGTGGGCCGCCAGGGCCTCGAGGTTCCGGATCAGGCCCGCGTGCGGGACCCGCCGCACCGACCAGTACACCCCGAGGGCAGCCGACGGCTTCTCCTCACCGACCGGGACCACGACCAGGCTGCGCACGAAGGTGGGCCGGTAGGCCTCCATCGGGATCCGCGGGTCGAGGGAGACGTCGGGGACGACTGCGGTGGCGGCGTTCAGCATGGCCCACCCGCTGATGCAGTGGTCCAACGGGAAGCGCTGCCCCTTCCACAGCGGGGAGATGGCCTCCTCGTCGGCGTAGAAGCAGTCGTCGCCGTCACGCACGACGAACGTCGCCCCGTCGGCCCCGGTCAGTGCGCGCGCCGCCGAGCGAGCGATCGCACCCACCTCGGTCACGTCGACGGCATCACCCAGCGCGCGTTCGGCATCGTCAGCCATGGCACCTCTCCCACCGCGTCCCACGATAGTCCCGGTGCCGTCGACCCGCTCGCCATCCCAAACAGTCATCGGTCGGATCGTAGGGAGGACTCCCCGCGGGGTGGACGCCGCGCCGAGGCGGATACCGAAGATGGGGGAAATCCCTGGCCCGGCCGGACCGTCAGTAGCCACCCCGCGCACCCGAGGAGCTGCTCGACGAGCTGCTCGTCGTCGTCTTCACCCAGGAGCCGTCCGGCCCCACGACCCACCACAGGCCGCCCGACAGGTTCTTGCCCTGGCCGTTGGCCTGACCCGGCGCGGAGTCGCCGGCGTAGGTGTACATCGGGTAGCCGTCGACGGTGAGCTGGCTGGACCCGTCCGAGCGCTTGGTCGTGCCGAACTTCGCGGTGACGGCCGCCACCGAGCCGTGCGGCATGTCCGAGCCCGGGACCGGGGGCCAGTACACCGCACACGAGCCCGTGCACGTGGTGTGCCCGGGGGTGTCGTTGGCGAAGGCGTAGAGCGTCATCCCGCTCGGGTCGACGAGGACCTTGCCCACCGAGGTGCTCGCCAGGGCGACGGTGCCCGACGTGGAGCTCGAGCTCCCCGAGGAGCTCGGCGAGGTGGACGAGCTCGACGAGCTGCTGCCGCCCGAACCACAGGCCGAGATCAGCAGCAGCCCGGCGCCGGCGACGCCGGCGAGTGCCATGGACCGTGAGCGCGTGTGCATTGCTTCTCCTTCTGTCGTCCCCGCACCCATGACACGTGTGTCGGCCCGGGTGCGTTCAACGACATCGGGAGGAGCGGCTCAGGGACGGTGCACCGCCACGAGCTCGAACGACTCGTGCCCGCCGGCGACGTCCTCCTCGCTGATGATGCCCACGCCCTTCCCGTAGAACTTCTGCGACACCACCCCGGGCTCGAGGCGCGACCACTCGAAGCCGCGCACGGCATCGTGGAAGCGCCGGTACGGCGTGTGCACGACGGCGGTCCTCTGCACGATCCAGCCCTGGTCCTCGGCCGAGCCGTGCTGGAACTCCTGGCGGTACGCATCGGTCGGGCGCGGGTCGGCGGGCATGATCAGGCCCGCCCGGGCGCCATCGACCCCCGCCTGCCAGGAGCCCTCGCGGCTCCTCACGTGGCCGTGCCGGTCGTAGGTCGCAGTGTCCTCACCGAAGTACCAGACGTTGCCGTCGTTGTCGCCGGCGTACCAGTCGTGGGTCTTCTCGGCGACGCTGCCGTCGAGCCGACGCAGCGTGTCGAGGACGACCCGGGCCCGCACCCCCTGGATCGTCTTCGTCTGGTGCGTGACGAGCACGCGCTCGCGGTAGCGCTGCGGTCCGTCGCTCCCCCGCAGCCGGGTGACAATCCCCGGCTGTAGCGGGTAGTACGGGTTGCCCACCGGGTGGGTGAACCGGGACGGGTCGACTCCTGCCGACGCCGTGCGCGCCGGACGGTCCGCACCGTGGGCGGGCAGGGTGGCGACGACGGAACCGCCGGCGAGGGCCGCCGAGGTGCACAGGGCCGCGATGCTGATGGTCTTCATGTCTCCTCCTCAGGATCCAGTCCCGAGCATGACCCGCGGGCGCTGAAGCCCCGCTGAAGTCCGGCAGGACGAAGCCACGCGATCGGGACCGGAGCGGGGGTGGGTTCTGGCATCATCTGCACCATGTCCACGGCGTCGGGAGAAGTCAGGCGGGCTCTCGTCGTCGAGGACGACGAGGACATGCGGTCGCTCATCGAGTTCACCCTGAGCACCCAGGGCTTCCAGGTGATGACGGCCGACTCCGGCACCGCCGGGGTCGATGCGGTCCGTGACCACGACCCCGACCTCGTCACGCTCGACCTCGGCCTCCCCGGCATCGACGGCATCGAGGCCTGCCGCCGGATCCGCGAGATCAGCGACGCCTACGTCGTGATGATCACCGCCCGCGACGACGAGGTCGAGAAGCTGATCGGGCTGGAGACCGGAGCCGACGACTACCTGTCCAAGCCGTTCAGCCCCCGCGAGCTGAACGCTCGCGTCAACGCGATGTTCCGCCGCCCGAGGCGCGGACAGGGCGCGGCGTCACCGGCGGCGGACGCCGGCCACGAGGTGCTGCGGCACGGGTCGCTGAAGGTCGACGTCGACGGACGCCGCGCCTTCATCGACGACAGCGAGGTCGCGTTGACGCGCACCGAGTTCGACCTGCTCACCGAGCTGATGCGCACACCGGCGCGGGTGTGGACACGCGAGGCCCTGCTGCGCTCGGTGTGGGACACCGAGTGGGCCACCGACACGCACCTGGTCGAGGTCCACATCGGCAACCTGCGCCGCAAGCTCGGCGAGGGTCGTGACAGCCCACGCTTCATCAGGACGGTCCGTGGCGTGGGCTACCGCATGGAGCAGCCGGCCTGACCGCCCGCTCCCTGCGTTCGGATCAGGCCTCAACCCGGATTCGACGTCAGCGGGCGAGATAGGCGCCGAGCGCCTGGTCCGCACGCACGGCGGCCGGCCACAGCAGCGAGGCCGTGGTCCGCGCCGCGGCCACGTCGTGGTGGCGCACCTCGGTCTCGACCTCGTGCGCGAGGGCAGCCAGCTCGCAGGTGCCGACCGTGGCCGAGGCGACCTTCAGGCTCAGCGCCGCGTCCAGGGCACCCTCGACGTCGAGTCGCTGCAGCGCGGTCGTGATGCGCGCGACCCGACCCACGAGCATCTGCCGGTAGCGGCACGCGAAGAGCCAGGCGAAGGCACGGTCGTCGACCTCGAACGACAGGCGGCGCAGCGCCGCCTCGTCGAACGTCGCGAGGTCGGACATGGGGTCTCCTGGGACGGTGGCGCTGACCTGACGGCTCCAGCCTGTCGGACCGTGCTCAAGGCTCGGGCCGCCACTTGCGCAAGGAATCCTCAAGTGCCGCACCCGACGCGCAATCAGGTTGGTTGCAGGTAGCGTCGGGAAGGATGTGGGCGTCCCCCCTTCGTGAGGAGAGCTCGTGTTCGACCTGATCAACGGTCTGCCCATCCACCCGCTCGTCGTCCATGCGGTCGTGGTGCTGCTGCCCCTGGCGGCGCTCGGCACCATCGCCATCGCGGTCCGGCCCGCCTGGCGGCACCGGTACGGCGTGCTGGTCGTCGCCGCTGCCGCCCTGTCGTGCGTCCTCACACCAGTGGCCACGTCGAGCGGCGAGGCCCTCGAGCAGCACGTGGGCGACCCGGGTCAGCACGCAGAGCTCGGTGACCAGCTGATCTGGTTCGAGATCCCGCTGCTCGTGCTGGCGGTCGTGCTGGTGTGGCTCGACCGTCGTCACCGGGCCGCCGCTGCCGTCACCGAGCCGTCCCACGCCGCGGGCGGCTCCTCGCCGGCCGTGTCGTCGACGGCCGTGAAGGTCGTGGCCGCCCTCGCCGTGGTCGCCGCGCTGGCGACGAGCGTTCAGGTCTTCCGCGTGGGTGACTCCGGCGCCCGCGCCGCCTGGGGTGACCAGGTCTCCTCCTCCAGCGCGGGGAGCAGCAACGGCGACTGACAGGCGGCCCGCCCGGGCCGCAGGACGAGGAGAAGGCCCGTGGTCACGGTAGGCCTCTGCGAGGACGACCCCGCCATCCGGAGAGTCGTCACGCAGGCGCTCGAGCTCACGGGTCACTCCGTCGTCTCCGCCCACAACGGGACGGAGGCGCTGCAACGGTTCGGCGCCGACGCCGTGCTCGACGCGATCATCCTCGACATCGGCCTGCCCGACGCCGACGGCCGCGACGTGTGCCAGGCGCTCAGGTCGGCGGGACAGTCCGCACCGGTGCTGTTCCTCACCGCCCTCGGTGCCGTCCACGACCGGCTCTCCGGGTTCAGCGCCGGCGCCGACGACTACCTGCCCAAGCCCTTCGACGTGAAGGAGCTCATCGCCCGCGTCGACGCCCTGTCCCGGCGGGGCCGGCCGGCCGCCGAGCCGGTCGGCGAGCTGGTGCTCGACCCGGCTCGGCACTCACTGCGGCACGGCGACGCGGAGGTGCTCCTGACCCCGACCGAGTTCCGGATGCTGGCCGCGATCACCTCCCGCCCGGGCGAGGTCGTCCGGCGCCAGGTCGTCGTCGCCGCGGCCTGGCCCGACGGGGCCCGTGTCAGTGAGAACACCGTGGACTCCTACATCCGGCGGATCCGCGCGAAGCTCAAGGAGCTCGACTCCCCCGTCACGCTGCGCACCGTGCGCGGCGTCGGCTTCACACTCAGGTGAGAGCGCCCCGCTGGCTCGCGACCAGCTTCCGCTCCCAGCTCGTGCTCACCACCATGGCCCTCACGGCCGTCGGCATGGTGCTGGTCACCCTGGGTCTGCAGCTGATCCTGCACCGCATCATCGAGGGCAACCTCGACCAGGTCCTCCACGACCGGGCCGACTCGGTCACCGCGGTGGTCGACTCGAGCCCGAGCGGGCACCTGAAGGTCCCCGACGACGTCCTCGAGCCCGGCGTCCTCGTCTTCGACGACCACGGAGACGTGGTCGCCGGTACGGCGTGGCCCAAGGCCCGCTCCCAGATGAAGCAGCTCGCCACGGTGACGTCGCCACGCACCGTGGCCGTCGGCGAGAAGTACCGGCTCTACGCCACTCCGTTCACCACCGAGTCGGGGTCGCGCGGCGTGGTCGTGGTCAGCGAGTCGCGGCACGCCTACGAGGAGGCCGAGCTCTACATCATGCTCACCAGCCTGCTCGTCGGCGTCCTGGTGGTGGTCGCGGTCGGGCTCGTGGCACGGCTGGTGACGTCGCGCGCTCTCGCGCCGGTGGCGCAGATGGCCGAGCGGGCCACCGACTGGAGCGAGCACGACCTCGGTCGCCGCTTCGAGCTGGGCCCACCGACCAACGAGATCTCCGCCCTCGGCGCCACCCTCGACGGGCTGCTCGAGCGGGTCGCGATGACGATCCGCGCCGAGCAGCGACTCACCGCCGAGCTCGCCCACGAGCTGCGCACCCCCCTCGCCGCGATCCAGGGATCTGCGGACCTCGCGTTGCTGCGCGGCGGGCTGTCGGAGGACGCCCGCGTCGACCTCGAGCAGATCGCGGCGTCGTCCCGGGTGATGGCCGAGACGATCACGACGCTGCTGGAGCTGGCCCGCAGCGCCGGCGAGTCGCCCGAGAGCGCCACCTGCCGGCTCTCGGACGTCCTGGACGCGGTGGTCCCGCTCGTGCCCGACGAGCTGGTCCTCGACAACAGGGTGACCGACGCTGCTTCGCTGCGGCTGGCGGCCCCGCGCGACCTCGTGGTCCGCGCCGTCTCCCCCGTGACGGAGAACGCGGTGCGCCATGCCCGCTCGCGCGTGTGCCTCGAGGCCGTCGCGACGGCGACGTCGGTCGAGCTCCGGATCGGCGACGACGGCCCCGGGGTGCAGGAGTCGGTGCGCGACACGCTGTTCGCGCCGGGCATCGCGGGGCCCGGTGGCGGCACCGGCCTGGGGCTCGGCATCTCGCGCCGGGTGGCTCGTTCGATCGGTGGCGACGTGGTGCTCGCCGACGGCGACGGAGGAGCCGTCTTCGTGGTCCGGCTCCCCCGCCTGTGAGACCCGCCCTACGACCCGGTCAGTTGAGGATGCGCATCGTCGGGGGCACTCCACCACCGCGATGGACCTCCTCGACCAGCTCCTGCAGCGCGGTGAGCGCGACGTTCTGCGCCATCGGCCCGTAGGAGACGCGGGCGACGCCGAGCTCCTCGAGCCGGGCCAGCGCGGGCGTGCCGGGGATGCCGATCATCGTGAGGCGCTGCGGCCCGAAGGCGTCGACCAGGGTGGCGACCTGTGCCTCGTCCAGCCGGGCCGGCACGAACACCACCGGCGCGCCGGCGTCGAGGAACGCCTTGCCGCGCTCGACCGCGTCCTTCAGGGACTCGGCGGGGTCACGGTCGCGGGCTCGGGCGAAGGCGTCGGTCCGGGCGTTCAGCACGAAGTCGACGCCCTCCTGCTCGGCGACCTTCATCATGTTCTCGACGTTGGCGGCGGCCTCCTTCACCGGGCGCAGCTGGTCCTCGATGTTGGCACCGACCACGCCGATGCCGATGGCGCGACGGATGGTCTCGGCGGGGTCGCCGTACCCTCCCTTGAGGTCGGCCGTCACCGGGAGGTCGGTGGCGGAGACGATCCGGCCGACCATCTCCAGCATCAGGTCGAGCGGGATGTTCTCGCCGTCCTCGTAGCCGAAGGTGGCGGCGATCGAGTGGCTCGCGGTCGCCAGGGCGGAGGTGCCCTCGACGGCGGCGACGGTGGTGGCGCTGACGACGTCCCAGACGTTGACGACGGTCAGCAGCTTCGGGTCACGGTGGAGGCGGAGCAGCTCGGCGCCCCGCAGAGAGGTTGCTTGGTCAGCCATGGTCCCGAATGTAGCGGGCGTGCAGCCGTCCACCTCACGTCGCGAACCCGGCGTGCACGTGGTCGTGGTGGGTGGCGTCGGAGAAGTACTGCGGCGCCGGGCCGAGCAGGT
>Ga0164309_10001840_pt1 | contig 10130 bp, 10 predicted proteins | sample Whisoiple_247_MG_FD_109984 | JGI IMG/M metagenome (GOLD analysis project Ga0164309, IMG submission 109984) | Soil microbial communities amended with fresh organic matter from upstate New York, USA - Whitman soil sample_247_MG | ecosystem: Environmental > Terrestrial > Soil > Unclassified >... | reverse complement strand
TTCGTCATCGCGGCAGCCGTCAGCTTCAACGGCTTCCTGGTCGGGATGGCCCTCGGCGGCCTCGGGTTCGGGCTGTACATGGCCGTCGACCTCGCGCTCGTCGTCGACGTGCTTCCGGACCCGGACACCGCAGCCAAGGACCTCGGCGTCCTGAACATCGCCGGCGCCCTACCCAGCGCGATCGCGCCGGCGATCGCCCCCGTCATCCTCGCGGTCGGAGGAGGCAGCTACGGCGTGCTGTATGCGGTCGCGGGTGTCTGCGCCCTCGCCGCAGCCGCCGCGATCATCCCCGTCACCCGCGTCCGTTGAGCGGCGCCGCCTGCAGATACAGGAGGATGGCGACCAGGTCGGTGGCGTTGAGGACGACGTGGGTGACGACGCCGATGCGGACGTCACGGGTTCGGACGGCGATGTAGGCCAGCGGCAGGATGGCGAGGACTCGGGTGGGGATGAGCCAGGGCGACCACAGGTGGTACGCGGCGAACAGGACCACGTGCGTCGGAACTCGCCACCGGCCGAGGCGCTGCGGCATCCGTGGCAGGAGGTACCCGCGGAAGTAGAGCTCTTCCACGACGGGCGCGACGATCACGGTGCCGAGCAGAAGCAGTGCAGCGGTGACCAGGAGGGCGCCGTCTCCGTACTGGCCGTTCGTGCCGAGTCGGATCTCCCACGCGTCCGGCCACCCCGCGAACAGGTACGTCTGCAGGGCCCGCGTCAGCGGGGCCATGAGCACGAACGCTGCCCCGGCCAGGACGATCTCGAGCGTTGCCCAGGCGAGGGTTCGGGGAACGGACAGCCGAGCGCGGTAGGCGATGACCGGTTCGAGCGGCCGCCGGTGTCGGCGCATACGGAGAGCTCCGACCTGAACCGCGGGCACGACGATGAGACCTACCGTGGCCAGTGCCGCCACCGAGGGCAGGCCGAGGGCCTCGGTCACAGGCAGCACGAGGAGGTACCCGAGGAGTCCGAGCGCTCCGGGAACCAGGTGCAGCAGGACCGTCGTCGCCGGCCGGTGTGGGGCGACGGGCCCCGCCACCGATCCGGCGACGACGGTGGTCACGGTGACACTCCGAGAGCTGTGTGCTGGCCGGCTTCGGACGCCGGGGTGACGGCGGGGGCATACCCGTCGGTGGCCGAGCGCCCGCGCCAGCGACGGTAGACGACGACCCCGGCCGTGAGCAGGATCAGGGCGGGAACGAGCTGCCAGCCGCCGGGAACGACGACCATCGCGCCGGCCGCATTGATCGAGGCGTGGATCAGGCCCGCGGCCAGGGTGCTGCCACCGGTGTCGATGAGCAACGTTCCGATCAGATAGCGCTGGAACGGCGCCGCGACGAGGAGCACGCCCCAGGTGACGAGGACGTTCTGCCAGGTGGTTCCCGACCATCCGTCGGTCTCGAACGCCAACGGGAGGTGGATCAGGAAGACGGGCACGGCGGTCAGCAGCGAGCCCACGAGGAGTCCGTGCCGGGCCATCAACCGACCCTGGACGAACCCGCCCCAGACGGTCTCCTCCCACAGGTTGGCCGTGACCGCGCCGATGACGAGGAACATCAGGTACGTCAGGGCCACGGAGATCCAGCCGTCGGACGGGGGGTCGAGGGTTCCGGTCGCGACCGCGACCGCGAGCGTGAGGAGCGGCATCGCGGCAACCAGGACGACGTACCGCCAGCCCAGCCGCCAGCGGAGCAGGCCGGCGAACAGCTGTCGGACGCCCCGGCGCTGGTCGGCGGCTCGGGAGATGGCGGTGGCCAGCCCGACGAGGAGCAGGAGCTCGGCCAGCTTGGCCGGCATCAGGTCGAGGCCGGCGACGGCCGAGCCCATCTGCGTGATCCACACGAAGGGCGTGGCCACGGCGAGCAGGAGGAGGATCGGATGAGAGATCGCGGCCCGCTGGAACCAGCTGCGAGGGACGGCATCCGGCCCGTGCTCTGGGCTCTCGGGGACAACAGGTTGAATGTTCATGGCGTCACCGTCGCGCCGACGTCCTGTCGCTGTCGTCGGCCCGGGAGCGGAAGCCTGGCCCGCCGCGTCACCCTCTCGGCGTACGCCCGGCGGCCGATGCCCACCGACGACTCTCGCGGCTACGTTGTGCCCTGTGCACCGTCCGCAGCTGACCATCGGTGCCCCGGTCGGCCGTCGCTGGGCGACCATCCGTGAGCCGGTGCTCGACACCACCGTGGCGGCCCTGCTGTGGGCCGGCATGGCGGTCGACCTGGCGACCCGGCCGCTGACCGAGGGTCAGTCACCGACGACGCCGGTGGCCTACGTCGTGACGGGACTCATCGCGGCCCCGGTCGCGATCCACCGGCGATATCCGGTCATCGCGATGCTGGCCTCGACGGCGGCCATGGTCGGTTACTCGTTGGGCCGCTTCACCGCGTTCCCCGGGTACACGACCTTCGTCCTGGTGTTCCTGGTCGCACTGCACGCGGGTCGTCGCCGGGCACTGGTCGTGTACCTCGGCGGCGTCGCCGGTCTGAGTGTCTCGCTCCTGGCGCAGCCGCCGGCCGTGGCGACGGCGTCCTCGTGGATCAGCACGGTTCTCACGGTGACCGTGGCCTGGCTGGCCGGGGAGAACCTGCGGTCCCGTCGGGCTCGGCGGCGAGACGAGCTCGAGGAAGCCCACCGCCAGGTGGCCCAGAAGGCCGATGAGGCGCGCCGAGCGATCACGGCGGAGCGGCTGCGGATCGCCCGCGACCTGCACGACGTGGTGGCCCACTCGATGAGCGTCATCGCCGTCCAGGCCGGCGTCGCGCACCATGTCATCGAGGAGCGGCCCGAGATCGCTGGCGACGCCCTCGGCAGCATCGAGGTCACCGCCCGGGAGGGACTCGTCGAGATGCGCCGCTTGCTCGGGCTGCTCCGCTCCGAAGGTGACACGACCGACGACTCCGGCATGGCACCGGCCGAGGGTCTGCGCGACGTCGACCGGCTCCTGGCCCACTTCCGCGACGCCGGAGTGCGGGTCGAGGTGGCCGGTCTCGGCCGCGTCGGCGACTTGCCGCCGGCCCTGGACATCACCGCGTACCGGATCGTGCAGGAAGGCCTCACCAACGTGCTGCGCCACGGCGGCCCGGTGGCATACCTCAGGATGGAGCGGTCTCCCACCGAGCTGCGCCTCGAGATCCGTGACGACGGGCGAGCCTCCGCAGCGGCGACGCCCGGATCGGGGCACGGCCTGACCGGAATCCACGAGCGGGCCGCCCTGTTCGGCGGCACGGTCCACGCCGAACAGCAGGCCGAGGGCGGGTTCCGGCTCACGGTCGAGCTGCCGATCGACGCCTCGGTGGTGACTCCGTGATCCGCGTCGCCGTCGTCGACGACCAGGCGCTGGTCCGCGCCGGCTTCGTGGTCCTGCTCGAGTCCGCGCCCGATCTGGAGGTCGTCGGCAGTGCGGCCGACGGAGCGCAAGCCGTCGACCTGGTCCTCGAGACGCAGCCCGACGTCGTGCTGATGGACATCCGGATGCCCGTGATCGACGGGCTCGAGGCGACCCGGCAGATCCTCGGAGACCCGCGGTGTGGCGAGGTCCGGATCCTCATCCTGACCACGTTCGACCTGGACGAGTATGTGTACGCGGCGCTCCAGGCCGGCGCGAGCGGGTTCCTTCTGAAGGACACGCCACCGGCCGACCTGCTCGCCGGCGTTCGGCTGGTGGCCGGCGGGGACGCGCTGCTCTCGCCCGGCATCACCCGGCACCTCATCGAGGCGTTCGTCCAGCGGCCGGCCGAGGTCCGAGGTCTCGACGTGCGCAGCCTCGACGTCCTGACCGAGCGGGAGCGTGACGTCCTCACCCTCGTGGCCAAGGGCCTCTCCAACGCCGAGATCGCGGCTCGGCTCTACATCAGCCCAGCCACCGTCAAGACCCATATCGCGCGCACCCTGACCAAGCTCGACGCGCGAGACCGCGCCCAGCTGATCGTCATCGCCTACGAGTCCCGGCTGGTCCGGCCCGGGGAGACCTGAGCGAAGCCGTGACGGCGTGAAACTCCTTGCCGCTGAGGACCTCTCGCGGTCAGAGTGACCCCGACCTCACCGTTGCTATCGAAGGAATGCCCATGAACACTCGCGCCGTCACGACGGATCTCGCTCCAGCAGCGCTGGGCCCCTACAGCCAGGCGGTCATCGCCGGTGGCTTCGTCTTCTGTTCAGGGACCGCCGGGATCGACCCGGTCACCGGGGAGATCGCTGACGGCATCGAGGCTCAGACCGAACAGGCGCTGCGCAACCTCGCCGCCATCCTCGACGAGGCCGGCAGCTCCCTGCGAGACGTCGTGAAGACGACGATCTTCTATGCGGACGTCGACGACTTCGCGGTCCTCAACGCGGTCTACGCACGACACATGCCGGACCCACCCCCGGCGCGCTCGGCACCGGCCAACGTCACCCTGCCACGGGGCCTACTGGTGTCGATCGAGGCGATCGCGGTGCTCTCCGACTCGTAGTCGCTCCTGCCGGCAGCCCCACATCTGACCACGGCATGTCCTGTCCGTTTCAGACCCGCCCGGGGGGATTTCTGCCAGGATCCATGCGTGCCATCACCGGTCCTCCGGACCAGACGACCGTTGATGGCCACGCTGTTGTTCGTCCTCCTTCTGACCGCGTGCGCCGAACCGGAGAACCCGGCGCCCCGGCCAGGGTCGTCGAGCGGAGGAGGACCTGCATCGGCCACGGTCGCACCGACTCCCGCACCCACGACGAGCGACGCGACGTTGGCCGCGTGGCCCAGCGCCAAGGCCGTCCAGGACGAGAACGCGAGGCCCGGCGATGCGAGGTGGACCGCAGGAGTGTCGGAGCCGCCGAGCACGCGGGTGGAGGGTTTCACCGGCCGGGCCAGCGTGACCCCGGGACAGCCGCTGGCCATCTTCATCCGGTCGCTGGACGGCCCGGTGGTGGTCAGGGCGTACCGGATCGGCTGGTATGCCGGTGCCGGAGCGCGGCTGGTCTGGACGTCGCCCGATGTAACGCAGGTCGACCAGCCGAAACCGACCTTCGAGCCGGCGACACGCACGTGGTCGGCGTCGAACTGGGCACCGTCCGCGACCCTGCCCACCGACGACTGGCCCCCGGGTGACTATGTCCTGAAGCTGCAGGCCAAGACCGGCACGGTCAACCTGGTCCCGTTGACGGTTCGACCCACGACCACCCGCAATGCGGTCGTCATCGTCAACGAGAACACGACCTGGCACGCCTACAACCGGTGGGGCGGCACCAGCCTCTACCGAGGTCCGACGGGATTCGCCGACCGCGCGTACGCCGTGTCGCTGGACCGCCCGATCGACTACGGGATGGGCACCGGCGACTACTGGGGGAACGAGGCCCCGCTCGGACGGCTGGCCGAGAAGCTCGGGCTGCCCGTCGCCTACGTGACCGACACCGACCTGCACGCCGACCCGCACCTGCTGGACGGAGCCCGAGCGGTCATCTCCCTCGGGCACGACGAGTACTACAGCCAGGCCATGTGGGACGCCCTCGTCGTCGCGCGCGACCGGCAGGGCACCAACCTGGCCTTCCTCGGCGCGAACGCGATGTACCGGCACATCCGGCTCGGACCGACGCCGATCGGACCGGACCGGCTGGAGACCGACTACAAGGACGCCGGCATCGACCCCATCCTCGCGACGAACCCCGCCGAGGCCACCTCCCAGTGGCGTCAGCCTCCCGTGCCTCGGCCGGAGAGCGTGGTCACCGGCGTCTACTACCAGTGCAACCCCGTCAAGGCGGACATGGTCACCGCGCAGCCCGACTCATGGCTGCTCGCCGGGTCGGGGCTCAAGGCGGGCGACAAGCTCGCCAGCCTGGTCGGCTCCGAGTACGACCAGGTCACTCCCAGCGTGCCCACGCCGCGCCCGATCGAGGTGGTCTTCCACTCGCCGGTCACCTGTCAGGGGCACCGCCAGTTCTCCGATGCGGCGTACTACACCACCGCAAGCGGAGCCGGAGTCTTCGCCTCCGGCACCAGCTCCTGGATCTGCGGCCTGGTGTACGAGTGCACCTTCCACCCCCAGGACCAGCACCTGGTGGACGTCGTCACCGCCGTCACCACCACCCTGCTTCAGGCGTTCGCCGCCGGCCCCGCCGGGAAGGCCCACCCTGCCCGCGACAACCTCGGCGCGCTCAACATCACGACCGCCACGGTCCGCGACATGACCCGCTAGTCGCCGACTGCCGGTATCCCGGTAGCGACCTGGCGCCGTGCGGCGTCAGGTCGCCACCACCTCGTCGAGCACGTCGGCGAGGGTTCGCCGGATCGACCAGGCCGCCTGCTCGGGCCCTGGGGCCCGGCCAGGTTCGGTGTCCATCTGAAGCGCGGTTCGGTTCTTCCGGGCGAACGCCGGGGCGACGGGTCGGGTCACGGTCGCGAGGAGCCGCAGCACCTGCGGCGGGATGTGCCGTGGCGGTCCGGTCCATCCTCGTGCCCGTTGGAGGGCGTCGGCCAGCTCGTTCATGGTGAGGGGTGGGCCGGAGATCTCGAGGATCTGACTGCGGTATGCGGCATCCGTGGCGGCGCCCGCCACCAGGGCAGCCACGTCCGCGGCCGAGACGAAGCCGATCGGTTGCTCGCCGTTGCCGAATACCACTGGGCGACCTGCCTTTCCGGCGGTCTGGGTCAACACGTCGAGCCACGTCTCGAGGAAGGGTCCCGAGCGCACGATGGTCCAGGACGCGCCGCTGTCCCTGAGGTACCGCTCGGCCTCGGCCTTGGCGCGGAAGAGATCGACGGGGCTGTCCGTGGCCGCCGGAAGCACCGAGACGAGCACCATGTGGGCGCCGTTCGCACGGGCGGCGTCGGTGAGGTGCGCGTTGCCGCGGACGTCGACCTCGGCGGGACCGGCACCCCGACCCCCAAGGAACCCGTGTACGGCACTGACCACTGCGGATGCGCCCGCCACCAGCTGGCCGAGCCCGTCCGGTCGGCGCACGTCAGCGGCTACCACCTCGACCCGGTCCCCGACGACGGACTCGGCGTACGCGGTGTCGCGGGCGAGTACCCGGACCCGCTCGCCCGCTCTGGTCAGCTCGGAGACCACGGACCGACCCAGCACACCGCTGCCTCCGGCGACGATGATCATGCCGACGTACCGGAATGGATCTGGTTTGCAACGGCCTCGTTCACCGAGGAGGTCGCCTCGTCCACCGGTTCGAGGTAGAAGCGCGCCAGCGCCGCCCGTTCGCCGTCCACGCCGAAGACGATGACGCCTCGGAGGTGGTGCCGCGTGTGATCGAGACGGGTGCCGGTCATCTCCCATTCGGACCAGATCTGGTCTCCGTCGACAGCGTGGTTCACCACCTCGGCGTGGACGTCCGGGACGAACGCGAAGATCTGTCGCCAGTTCGACCGGACCTGCTCCCGCCCGTCAAACGCGCGGCTGGGGTGGGCGGGAGCCTCGTTGCGGTACTCGGGAGTGAAGCAGTCGACCAGGGCGTCGAGATCGTGGGCGTTGGTAGCGGTCACCAGCCGGCGGAGGAAGGGGTGGACGTCGGTCGGCATGGCCGCCTCATTTTCGTTACACTTGGTTACCTCTAATTCTGCGAGTATGGACGGGGGCCATGACGGGCGTCAAGAGGCGATACGACGGAACGGCTCGGCGGGCCAAGGCCGAGCAGCTGGGGCAGGCGCTGATCGCTGCTGCCTGGCGTCAGTTCCAGGCCGTCGGGTACGCCGCGACGACCATCCAGACCGTCGCCGAGGCCTGCGGAGTCTCGGTCGAGTCCGTCTACCGCCGGTTTCCCGGGAAGCCGGCCCTGGTCCGGGCGGTCGTCGACCAAGCCCTGCGCGGCGAGGGTCCGATACCGGCCGAGGCCCGCTCCGACGAGCTGCCCTCGGCGGACCTCGAGGCGCTGCTGAGTGGGTGGGGTCGTCTCTCGGCCGAGATCGCCCCCCGGGTGGCGCCCGTGCTGCTCCTCGTCCGGGAGGCCGCCGCACAGCACCCCGAGCTCGACGACCTCGTCCACGAGCTCGACGAGAACCGGCGGATGCGCATGACCGACAACGCCGGCCGTCTCGCGTCCGCCGGGCACCTGCCCGCATCCGTCTCGGTGTCGCACGCCGCTGACCTGTTGTGGACCTACAGCTCCCCGGAGATCTACGACCTGCTGGTGCGACGGAGCGGCTGGAGCGTCGAGATGTACCAGGACTTCATCGTGGCCGGACTCAGGGGTCAGCTGGCCCCTGAACCTGGTTGACACGCTCCGATGACCTGGTGCCGCCGTCGGCGCTCTCACTCCGTTCGGCCTCGGTGCCCCCGGCAGTGCGATGTCCTGAGACATCACATCGGTGCCCCCGGCAGGATTCGAACCTGCGCTTCCGCCTCCGGAGGGCGGCGCTCTATCCCCTGAGCTACGGGGGCCGGATGGTGGTCGTGCGCGGGCGGACCCGCTGGCATACCGGCCTTTTGGTGCCCGGTGAGGCTAGCAGCCTAGGGTGCCCTTCATGGAACCGGGAGGCAGCCCGCCGCCGGTCCGGACAGAGTCCGGAACCGGGTGGGTCCTCGTGTGCGACGACACCGCGTCGATCCGGCTGTTGATGCGGATCAACCTGGAGCTGGCCGGTTTCGAGGTGCTGGAGGCCGGCGACGGCCAGGCCGCCCTCGACCTGCTCGACCGGAACCCGGACCGGCTGCCGGCCGTCATCCTCCTCGACGCGCAGATGACCCCCCTGGACGGTTGGGGAGCCGTGGCGGCGATCCGTGCGGACCCCGCCCTCGCGCACCTGCCGGTCGTCATGGTGACGGCGAGCCTGCAGCAGCGCGAGAAGGAGCGGTCGATCGCGGCCGGCGTCGACGCCTTCGTCGCCAAGCCGTTCGAGCCGGAGGACCTCGTCGACCTGGTCGGCGACCTTGCGGTGTCGGGACGGCGCACGCCCCAGCCCTAGGCTGGACGCCATGCGGGCACACGAGGCCGGGGCGCTGCACGCCGACGGGTACGGCAGCCCGGCGTGGCTGGCCCTTCCCCGCGACGTCAACGCGCTGATCCCGTCCCTCTGGGCGTCGTCCGTCGGGCGCGGTACGGATGGCGCGCTGACGGTCGGTGGCGTGTCCGTCCACGACCTCGCACGCGAGTTCGGCACCCCCGCCTACATCCTCGACGAGGCCGACTTCCGCGCCCGGGCCCGCGACTTTCGCGACACCTACGCCGAGGTCTTCGCCGATCTCGGCGGGGGCGCCGACGTCTACTACGCCGGCAAGGCCTTCCTCTGCACCGAGGTGGCGCGCTGGATCCGCGACGACGACCTCCGGCTCGACGTGTGCACCGGCGGTGAGCTCGCGGTCGCCATGCGGGCCGGTCTGCCAGGCGCCCGGCTCGGCCTGCACGGCAACAACAAGTCGGTCCCCGAGCTGGAGCAGGCGCTCCGCTACGGCGTGGGCCGGATCATCGTCGACTCCTACGACGAGATCGACCGGCTGACGGACGTGGCCCGCCGGCTCGACACCGTCGCGCGGGTCATGGTCCGGGTCACCGTCGGCGTCGAGGCGCACACCCACGAGTTCATCGCGACGGCCCACGAGGACCAGAAGTTCGGGTTCTCGCTCAGCGGCGGCGACGCGGCCGAGGCGGTCCGCCGCATCCTCGCGGAGGCCCCTCATCTCGAGCTGATCGGGCTGCACAGCCACATCGGCTCGCAGATCTTCGACACGTCGGGGTTCGAGGTGTCCGCCCGGCGGGTGCTCGCCCTGCACGCGGCCGTCGCCAAGGAGCACGGGGTCGAGCTCCCCGAGCTGGACCTCGGCGGCGGCTTCGGGATCGCCTACACGACCGAGCACGACCCGCTGCCGCCGAAGCACCTCGCGGCCGGCATGGCGGAGATCGTCGACCGCGAGTGCCGGGCCGGCGGGGTCGCCGTGCCCCGCATCTCGGTGGAGCCCGGTCGGGCGATCGCCGGTCCGAGCACCTTCACGCTGTACGAGGTCGGGACCGTCAAGATGGTCGACCTGGACGGCGGCGCCGCCCGCGCCTACGTCTCCGTCAACGGTGGCATGAGCGACAACATCCGGACCGCTCTCTACGAGGCGAACTTCTCCTGCACGCTGGCCGGCCGGACCAGCACGGCGCCACCGCGCCTGTCCCGCGTGGTCGGGAAGCACTGCGAGAGCGGCGACATCGTCGTCATGGACGAGTTCCTGCCC
>Ga0164309_10001839_pt1 | contig 10133 bp, 13 predicted proteins | sample Whisoiple_247_MG_FD_109984 | JGI IMG/M metagenome (GOLD analysis project Ga0164309, IMG submission 109984) | Soil microbial communities amended with fresh organic matter from upstate New York, USA - Whitman soil sample_247_MG | ecosystem: Environmental > Terrestrial > Soil > Unclassified >... | reverse complement strand
TAGGTGATCGCCATCCGGATGACCGGATTCTTGTACCGCTCCGCCCAGACCGCCATCTCCGCGCGCTGGGCTTCGAGCGCCTCCGGCGTCGCCCCGGCGGCCTTCGCGTCCTCCAGCATCTGGGCGCCGTACTTCTCCATGAAGTCGGGCATGAAGTTGCGGTACGTCACCTCCCACATCCCCACATAGCAGGTCGCGGCGATGAAGGCGATGAGCCCCCCCACCTTGGCGGCGCGCCAGAACCGCACCGTCCCCCCCTCGATGGTGTCGCGGTACTGCCGGATCCCGAAGTAGATGAGGAGGCCGGAGAGGACCATCGAGGTGTACCCGATGACCATCCCGAGCGCGCCCCCGCCACCGAGCTCGTCGTGGAAGGCCATCGAGAGGGACATCAGGGTGGCGAGGATGACGCCGGAGATGAGCCCGAAGGTGAGGACGATCTTCTTCATGGTTGCTAGACCCGGTACAGGTGGTGGGAGAGGTGGACGGGGCCAATCTGGGAGATCGTGTTCCGGGAGACCATCGCCCGAAAGGGTGATTTCCGGGTTGGGAGGAGGAAATCGTCCGAAAAGGTGACCTGTGACCGGTAACAAGTGACCGGGCCTGCGGTCGAGATCCCATCAAGCGGCCCGGTCACGGGTCACTGGTCACCGGTCACTAGGGGATGAGGCCCGCCTCCTTGGCGAGCTGGACCGCTTGGGTCCGTCGCTTGGCCTGCAGCTTTTCGAAGAGATTGGCGGCGTGGGTCTTCACGGTGTTCTCGCTGACGAAGAGCCCTTCGGCGATCTCCCGGTTGCTCCGCCCGGCGGCGATCGCCTCCAGGATCTCGAGTTCCCGGGGGGTGATCCCGAGCTCCGCCACCCTGGCCTCGTTCCGGGTGAAGGGGCCGGTGACGAGGACCGGGACCTCCCGCACGACCTCCTTCGTCTTCGTCAGCTTGAGGCCGAGCCAGATCCCGAGGGCGGAGAAGAGGACGGCGAGGATCCCGCCGTAGATCTCGAAGGAGTGGGTGATGACGAGATACCGGTACTCGACCACCCGGAGGAGGACGATCAGGACGCCGGCGACGAGGCCGTAGAGGAGGACGGTCTTCTTCACGAGTGATGGTGATCGTGGCCGCAGTCGCACGCATCTGGGGGCGGGAACTCCCGATGTGTGTTGAGCGGCTGCGTGGTGCGCGCCGGCTCCAGGACGAGGATCTGTGCCACCCGGGGGTCGGTGGTCTCGACGAACACGACACGCGCAAGGAGAGCGTACTCCCGGGTCCAGCGCCGGAACTCCCCGATCGTGAGGACGAACTCTCCTGTGGGAGTGCCTAGGACCACGGTGTCATCGTCCCGCAATCCCATCCGTGGAAGCTTCGCGTCGTAGTACGCGGCCTGGTTCGCCATCTGCTTTGCGAGTGCAACGTCAGCGCTCGAGGAGGGCCACACTCCCAGATACCCGGGATCGGCGAGTGGAGTGACGAGGAGCGGCTTGGGCGCATCGGCCAGGTGCTCACGCGCCTCCTCCCAGTTCGCCTCCTTCACCTCGGGAAAGAGGTACCACCGCTTGGGCCAGGTCGCGCCGGGAATGACGCTCTGGGCGATGGCAGCGACTCGGAGGGTGAACTCGGCGCAGGGATCCACGATCGTGAGGTCGGAGGGGGAGACGGGAGGGGCCCAGAAAGCATAACGCCCGCCGTGATGGCGGGCGAGAGATGGCGAAGGCCGAGCTAGTCCACCGCGTACTCGCTCTGCACCAGCCCGCTTGGGAAGGTCCTGGTCGCGACGTGCCTCAGCGGGATGTCACGCGACGTGGCACCGAAGAGGGGGATCCCCTCCCCGATGAGGACGGGGACCCAGGTGACGATCACCTGGTCAACGAGCCCCGCGACGAGGAACTGCTGGATCGTCGCCCCACCGTCGACGTACACTCGGCGGATCCCCTTCTTGTCGAGGGCGGCGGCCACTTCGGCCGGAGTCCCGGAGATCCGCTCCACGATCGCGCCGGACGGGGCGGGCTCCAGATCCCGATGGCTGAGGACGTACACCGGCGTCTTGCCGTACGCCCACGCCCCTTCGAACTCGCGGACCACGTCATAGGTCTTCCGGCCCATCACCAGTGCGTCGATGGTCGCCATGAAGGCGTGGAAGCCGTGGTCCTCGGTGGTGTCGTGCGGCAGCCAGTCGAGCCCCCCGTCGGCCCGGGCGATCTGGCCGTCGAGGCTCACCCCGACGAAGACCGCGGCTTTCACGGCTTCCCGTCCTTCACCCGCCGGAGCGAGACGTTCCGGACCAACGTCCTCGCCGGGAGATCCTCGAGCCGACCGGTCATCGCGTCCCCCTGGATCATCAGGATCCACCGGCCATGGTACCGCGGGCTCTGGAACTCGCTCACCCACGAGCCATCCCCCTGCTTCACGAAGGTGAGCTCCCCCATGAACTCCCGCACCCCGTCGACGACCTTGTCGGCGCGGAGGGAGACGGTGTCCTTCCCGCCGGCGGTGACATCGTAGATCACCGTCTCGTTCCGGCAGGCAGGGAAGTGCACGAGGTCGACGCAGGTCGAGGTCCCTCGCCAGCTCCCGATGATCTGTGCCGCGGCGGGACGGCCCGCGCTGAGTGCAAAGCAGAGAGCAAGCAGCAGGATCCGCTTCATCTATCGCTCCTTGTGATAGAGCCGCATCGCGATCGGGGCCGCGACGAGGAGGATCAACGCCGAGGCGCCGAGGACCCAGACGACATCCTCGCCGGCGGGCTGGCCATGCATCAGCTCTCGCTAGGCGTTGGCAAGGTGCGTCACCGGGTTCCTACCCACGACCGCTTGCAGTCCCGGCGGCATCGTGGAGAGCTCGACGAAGATGTTGCTCGCGAAGGTGAGCGGCATCAGGAAGACGAAGCTCGTCGTCATCACCGATTCGGGGGTGCGCACCTTCATCCCCACGATGATCCAGAGCCACGACAGCGCGAAGCAGAAGACCAGCACCAGGACGAAGGCGAGGACGACGCCGAGAACTCCACCGGCCGGGCGGAAGCCGATCAGGAACCCCATCAGGACGATGAGGATCCCGGCGAAGGAGTACCGGAACACGTCGCCGGCCAACGCCCCCATGATCGGCGCGGGCTGCCACATCGGGATCGACCGGAACCGGTCGTAGAGCCCCTTCTGGATGTCGGTGTTGAGCCCGACCCCGGTGTAGACCGTGAGGAAGACCAGCGTCTGCACCAGGATCCCGGGGAGGAGGAACTGGATGTACTCCCGCGGGCTCCCGGACAGCGCGCCGCCGAAGATGTAGGTGAAAAGCAGCGTGAACATCACCGGCGTCACGATGACGTCGAAGAGCTGGAACGGCACGTGCTTGATCTTGAGCATCGCGCGCCACGCCAGGGTGAGCACCGCGGAGACCGCCGAGGCGGGGTGGGGGCGCTTCCCGGAGGCGAGGACGGCGTGGGTCTGCTCCGCGGTGGGGAGGAGGTCGGCGCTCATTCGGCCCCCTCCTTCGTCTCTTCGGCGGGATGCCCGGTCAATGCGAGGAACACTTCATCGAGGCTCGGCGTCCCGACCGAGAACTCCGCCACCTCCACCCCGCCACTCGTGAGCGCAGTAAGGACCTCGGCGGCCTGCCCGGCATTCGCGAGGCGTGCGGCGAGGACCCCCGGATCCTCCCCTGGGGTGAACCCGGTGCCGAGCACCTTGCTCAATGCCGCCTCGGCGACCCCCTTCTGCTCAGGTCGCGCGAGCCGCACGTGCAATGCGTTGGCGCCGACCGAGTTCTTGAGCTCGCGGCTCGTCCCTTCCGCGATGACCATGCCGTGGTCGACCACTGCGAGACGTTCGGCGAGGCGGTCGGCCTCCTCGAGGTACTGGGTCGTGAGGAGGACGGTGGTCCCGGCGGTGGCGATCCGGCGCACCAACTCCCAGACCTGGTTCCGGCCCCGCGGGTCGAGCCCGGTGGTCGGTTCGTCGAGGAAGAGGACCTCGGGAGTCACGACGAGGGAGGCGGCGATGTCGAGGCGCCGACGCATCCCGCCGGAGTAGGTGTTCACCTGGCGACCAGCGGCCTCCGTGAGCCCGAAGGCGTCTATCAGCTCCGCGGCGCGTCGCCGCGCCTCCCCCCAGCCGAGGCCGAGGAGGCGGGAGACGAGGACGAGGTTCTCGGAGCCGGTGAGGTCCTCGTCGACCGAGGCGTACTGGCCGGTGAGGCTCACCTTCTGGCGCACGGTCGCGGCGTCCTTGACCACGTCGTGGCCGAGGATCGTGGCGTGCCCGGCGTCGGGCTTGAGGAGGGTGGCGAGGACCCGGATGGTGGTGGTCTTCCCGGCGCCGTTGGGGCCGAGGAGACCGTAGACCGTCCCCTGGGGGATCCGGAGGTCCACGCCGTTCAACGCCCGGGTCTCCCCGAAGCGTTTGGCCAGCGCGTGTGTCTCGATCGCGTGCATCATAGTCCTGCCGAAGATATACCGAAGCCGACAATGCGCCAGAGGGGGCGCGGGTTCCGCGGGTGCGTGCGGTACGGACGCGCGAGCGGAAGGTGTCGACACGTTTGCGTGGCCACACCGGTGTACACGACAGGGGTGAGCGCGGTGCGGCTACCTCCGGAACTCGATTCTGGAGGGTCCTTCGTAGGTGTCGAACTGGAGGAGGCTCCGGTCCTTCACGTCGACCCAGAACACCGTTCGCCCGATCGCGCCGTCCGCGGTGACGACCCAGGCCTTCCGGGCCCCGCGTCCCCGGACCTCGACGGTCTCAGGGGCGGTGACATACATCGTCGTCGCGACGGTGCCATTCGTCGCCGGTCGGGGGAAGTAGAGGGCGACCGTGGTGCGGAACCCGTCGGCGAGGGGAAGGGCGCGGGCGATCTCGGCGAACGACGCGGAGGCGTAGACTGCCCCGGCGAGCTCCGCGGTGGTGACCGTCGAGTCGCCAGCGGTGCCGTACTCGACGGTCGTGACCGAGGTCCGCGACCAGTGGATCACCGTCCGCTTCCCGTCAGCCCCTCGCAGCTCGCGGAGTGGGAGGAGGGTCCGGGCACCGACCCAGAGTGAGTCCCAGCTATTGCCACCCTGTGCGCTCTCGAACAGGTAGGCCTGAGACCAGGCATCCACGCCGTTCTCCTTCACCGCCCGGATCACCTGGATCGAATGACCGATCACCTGGCCCTCGTACGAGACCGTCATGGTGTCGGTCCCGGGGCGGAGGTGTCGCCCGTCGACCTGGGCCGCGAGGGGTGAGGTGGCGAGGAGGAGGGCGCTGAAGAGGGAGCTTGTGCGGATCATCTGGGTACGATGAGGAGGTGGAGCGGGCAAGTCAGAAGAAGCACCCGGGGACGAATGGGAAGAACTCTGCAACAATGCACGAGAGCATGAAGGTCGGGAGGATCATCGCGCCGGCGATTACTCCCCCGATCATCCCTTTCCATCCCCACCAGGCCTTCCAGTGGCCGAGCCCGCGGATGACCAACGCGGCGATGAGGGTCGGGCAGAGCCCCCACATCACCGCGGTGACGGGAGATGATTCGGTGAACGGCGACATCCAAATCACGAGGATGCCCGCCGCGACGAGACCCACACCGGTGGTGATCGCCCAAAAGCGGCGGAGTGGCCCGGTGGCATCGAGCCAGGCGAGCGCCATGCCCACGGGGAACGGGAAGAGAAGGAAGAGGGCAAAGGTCGTCATCGGGGATCCGTACTCATTGTCATCCGTCTCCGCTCCCCATCCCGCGGTGGGTGGGGGAGAAATCGTCCGACGATCCTGATCCACCGCGCCCGTCACCACCGCTCCGGGTCGCGAAGTAGATGATCCCGCCGAACAGGGCGGCCGCGGCCACGACATAGAGGACGAGCATCCAGTTCTCCCTCAGGGTGTCAGACCAACCGACGGGTGACTTCGAGGCAGCGGTCGATCTCTTCCGCGTTGTTGAAGAGGGCGGGGGAGATCCGGACCTTCCCGCTCCGGATCGTGACCCGGATCTGGGCGTCACGGAACGCCGCCTGCAACTGCGCCGGATCGCGGGTCGAATAGAAGGCGACGATGGAGGAGCGGTTGCCGAGTGGGGTGAAGAGTCGGTGCCCCTGGGCGGCGAGGCCGTTCTGCAGTCGGAAGGCGAGTCCGTCGATGCTGTGCCGCTCGATCCGTGGGATCCCGACCCGCTCCAGGTACGCCAACCCGGCGTTCAACGTATGCACGTCCCCGAAGGCGCGGCTCGAGTAGTCGAAGCTCCGAGCGTCGGCCGGGATCTCATAGCCGCCGTCGGGAAGTTCGCGACCGGCGTGCATCTCGCCGTAGCGGTCGATCTTGAGGCGGTCCGCGATCGCACTCCGCACATAGAGCGGCGCCACTCCCCACCCGGCGAGGAGCCATTTGTAGGTCCCGGCGCAGAGCACATCCACTCCGGTCGCTTGCACGTCGATCGGGAAGGTGCCGACCGCCTGGATCGCGTCGGCATACACCAGCGCTCCCTTGGCGTGGGCCACCTCCGCGATCCCCTTCATGTCGTGGCAGAAGCCGTTCTGGTGCGACACCCAGGCGACCGAGACGAGCTTGGTCCGTCGGTCGACCAGCGGCTCGAAGTCCCGCGGCTCGACCGCTCCTTCCCGGTGCTTCGCGATCCGGAGCTCGACCCCGCGGTCGCGCTGTAGCATCCGGTAGAGGATGAACTCGGTGTCGTAGTGGAGTTCGCTGATCACCACGTTGTCGCCGCGCTCGAGCCCGATCCCGTTGGCGACGACGTTCTCCCCTTCGGCGGTGGAAAAGAGCAGTCCCACCTCGTTCGGCTCGGTGGCGTTGATGAGCCGCGCGAAGCGACCCCGTGCCTCGTCGCAGGAACGGAGGAGGGGACCCAACTGGAAGGAGTGGTTCGCCTTCTCCTCCAGGAACGCTTTCCCCGCGTCCACCACCTGCCTGGGGATCGGGGTGATGTAGGCGGAATCGAGGTAGGTCCCGTTCCGGGTGATCGGGAAGTCGCCGCGGACGCCGAGGGGGTCCTTGTCAGAGACCGATGGCAGGTCCGGGACCGTTGGGGACGCCGAGGCGCTCGCGGCCATCGCGGCGGCGAGGGAGATGAAGGAGCGGCGGGAGAGGTCGGTCATGGGGGTTCGGGAGCGGCTCGGGATCTAGGCCCGATCGAGGATTCCTCTCGATGTCGGGGGCTTACGCCCCCACTCGGCACGTGCGCCCTTGCGGACGCGCTAAAGGATCTTCTATGACGAGCGCACCACGTTTGGCAGTGGGATCGCTCCCCGCGTGGAGTTTCGACGGGGCGACAGCCCCGACGTGCCGAGTGGGGGCGTGAGCCCCCGACTGCGCTCGGAGCTACTCGAGTGCTCCCACCCCCACCGTCCACCCTTCCCCATCCCGCGCAATCCTCCCGATCGCCGCCGGGAGTGCCATCCGGATCTTTCCGGCGCGGTTCTTCTTGTCGGTGCGCATGGCGGCCCAGAGGTCGGACTGCGGACTGGGGACTGCGGACTGCGTCGGGTGGCCGAGATCGGTCAGGAGGCGCGCGACGGTGTCTGCGAGCCCCTTCTCGCCGAGCCCCATCCGCTCCGAGATCCGGCACTCCTCCACGAGGCCAATCGCCACCGCTTCGCCGTGCGCGAGCGTGTAATTGCTGAGCCGCTCGAGGGCGTGACCGACGGTATGGCCGGCGTTGAGGATCGCGCGCTCGCCATTCTCATGCTCGTCGCGTGACACGACTCCCGCCTTGATCTCGACCGATCGAGCGACGAACCGTTCGACGACCTGCGGGTCGCGACGCGTGAGTGCGGCGGCGTTCGTGGCGATCCAATCGAAGTACTCCCTGTCTGCCACCACTCCGTGCTTCACTCCCTCTGCCAGCCCCTCGCGGTAGACCTTGTCGGGCAAGGTCGTGAGGAGGCGAGGATCGGCGAGGACGAGCGCGGGGGGATGGAAGGCCCCGACAAGATTTTTCCCGGCCCCGGTGTCGACCCCGACCTTCCCCCCGACCGAGGCGTCGACCATCGCGAGAAGGGTCGTCGGGATCTGCACGAAGGGGATCCCGCGGAGATAGGTCGCGGCGACGAAGCCGGTGAGGTCTCCCACCGAGCCGCCGCCGAGGGCGACGAGCGCGCTGTCGCGGCCGAGCTCGAGGGCGAGGAGCTGGTCGGTGACGCGGGCCCACTCCTCGCGGTTCTTCGCTCGCTCTCCGGCCGGCACTTCGATGACAGTCGCCTCGATCGCAGGCCAGAGACCGTTCCCGGTCAGCGCCTCGCGGATGGTCGGGTCGGTGACGAGTGCGAGTCGCCGTCCCGGGAGCAGCGACGCGATCCGCTTCCCCGACTCGGCGGCGACGCCGGGGGAGACGTGGACCTGGTAGCTGCCGGTGCGGTGGGTGACGGTGATGGAGGGCACGGAAGTAAGGTAAGCAAAAAACGTTGTTCGGTCGGCTCTGGAAGTTGGATCGAGGGTCGCCCCTCCGGGGCGACCTTGCTGGGGGCTATCCGCACGGAAAAGGCCGCGCCAGAGGCGCGGCCCTCGATCAAGGATCCCGGAAGCTGGCTGTCTATCGAGCAATGCCCCGCTAGTTGCTCGGCGGTGTCGCAGTCCGCTTGGTAAGCCACTCCTCGAACGCCGCGTCGCTCTTCGCGATCCCCAGGTGGGTGTTGAGGAAGCCGAGTCCGGAGAGGAGCGCGGCGTTCGGAAGGCGGTGACCGCTCGGGTACCACTCCTGGACCGTTCCCTCCGGGGTCGCACCCTTCAGCCGCCGCGCCTGCGGGGGGGGGACCAGCGGGTCCTGCTCCCCGTTCTGGAGGAGGAGCTTCGCCTTGCTCCCGCCGATGAAGCGGATCCCCTCGATCGGGAGGACGGCTCGGAGCCACCGATCGCGGTCGGCGGCACTCTCTTCGGCCAATGGCCCAAGGAATGTGATGCACCCCGTGACGGCGGCAGTGCCGACCAGGTCCGCGGTGCAGGGATCGCTGAAGTGCGACACCCACCCGCCGTCGGCGACGCGGAGGACAGCGGCCTTGATGCGGGGTTCCACGCCGACGAGGAGCGTCCCGGTGGCACCTCCGAAGGAGTTCCCGATGTATCCGATCCGCGCCGCGTCGACGTCGCTCCGCCCGGCGAGGTAGTCCACCCCGCGCCGCAGGTCGACGATGAACTGCACCTGGTCGACGCTGTCCTGCGGGGTGAAGGTCAGCGGGGTCTCCTGGCGCCGCGCGAAGGGAGCGTCGAGGCAGATGGTGACGGCACCCTGCCGCGCCATCGCGAGACTGGTCGTGACGGTCGCGTACCCCGAGCAGTTCCCCGGGGCGCCATGGCCGACGAGCATCCCGGGGTGGCGCCCCGGAGTGACCGGGAGATAGAGGAGCCCTGTGACCCGGCCCCCCTTCGGTGAGTCGAAGGTGAGGGTACGGACCTCGATCCCCTCGATCCGCTCGCGCACGGAGTCGCGGGCGTTGAGCGGGAGCTTGGCGTCGTAGCCGAAGGTGGCGAGGGGGGCTGCGGGCGGGGCCTGTTGGGCGACCGCGGGGACGGCGACGAGGGAGAGAAGAACGAGAGTGCGCATGGGTCCAGGAAAAGAAGAAGACCGTCAGATGTCCTTCATCTGACGGTCAATGGGGTTCAGAGGTTGCAGACGATCAGCGGGGAGCCGTCGGCGGCGCCTTCCGCGGCATCGGGGCATCCGCCATCGCCGCCTGCCAGACATAGGCCGCCATGATCGTGGCGTTCTTGATCAGGTCCTGCGCCTGGATCGTCTCGACGAAGTCGAGATTGGTGTGCCCCCCCGTCCCCGGGGTGTGGTCCTGCAGGAACTGGAACCCCGGGAGCCCCACCTCGTCGAAGGCGATGTGGTCGGTGCTTCCCACGCTCTGGTTGCTGACGGTGGTCATCCCGAGGTCGCGGAACGGCGCCATCCAGGCGGTGAGGAGCACACGCGCCGCTTCGTTCCCCTGCAGGTAGATCCCGCGGTACTGCCCTGCGCCGTAGTCCTGGTTGAAGTAGGCGTAGAGGCGCTGGTACTCGGGGGTCGGCCGCGAGGTCGAGTCGCGGGGATCGCCGAAGTGCTTCCGCACATAGGCGCGCGACCCGAAGAGCCCCTGTTCCTCGCCGCTCCAGAGCGCCACCCGGATGGTGCGGCGGGGCTGGAGGTTGAGCGCCTTCAAGATCCGCACCGCCTCGAGCGCCAC
>Ga0164309_10001837_pt1 | contig 10142 bp, 10 predicted proteins | sample Whisoiple_247_MG_FD_109984 | JGI IMG/M metagenome (GOLD analysis project Ga0164309, IMG submission 109984) | Soil microbial communities amended with fresh organic matter from upstate New York, USA - Whitman soil sample_247_MG | ecosystem: Environmental > Terrestrial > Soil > Unclassified >... | reverse complement strand
GTGGGCCACGCCGGTGCACTGCTTCCAGCGCACCGCGCAGGCGGACACCGAACTGGGCGGGGTGACCATCCGCGAGGGACAGCGCGCCGGCCTCTTCTATAGCTCGGCCAACTACGACGACGCCGTTTTCGAGCGGCCGTTCGAGTTCAACATCCTGCGCGACCCCAACCCGCATCTCGGCTTCGGTGGAAACGGCGCGCACTTCTGCATTGGCGCCAACCTGGCCCGTATGGAGATCAAGCTGATCTTCAACGAGATTGCCGACCAGATACCTGATATCTCGAAACTGGAAGAGCCACAACGGCTTCGATCAGGGTGGCTCAACGGCGTCAAGCGGCTCGCGGTGTCCTACCAGGGATAGCAGTAGTATTCCCGCGTGCGTACCCACGGCTGGTCTGGCTCGGCACCCGCCAGCGATGACGAAGCCATCGCGCGGATCCTGGAGGCGGCGAGCAAGGCGATCGACGCCCGAGGCGCAGACTTCTCCATCGCCGACGTGGCCCGCACGCTCGGCGTCACCCGCCAGACGGTCTACCGGTACTTCCCGAGCACCGACGCCCTGCTCGTCGCCGCTGCCGTGCACGCCGCTGACGACTTCCAGAAGCGTCTGGAAACCCACCTGCGCGGCATCACCGACCCCGTCGAAGCCGTCGCCGAGGCCATTGCGACGGCACTCGAGTGGCTGCCCAAGGACAAACATCTCGGTCTGCTCATCGTGCCTGGCCGGCCGAACCCGCATATCGAGTCGGTGACGGGCGACATCGCCCTAGACTTCGGTCACTCGATGGTGCGCCGGTTCGACGTCGACTGGGCAGGCCTCGGATTAAGCGGCGACGATCTGAACGAGCTTGCCGAGCACCTGCTGCGGATCATCCAGTCGTTCGTCACCGATCCCGGCCGTCCGCCCCGCACCGGTGAGGACCTGCGGCGCTACCTACGGCGATGGGTCGGCTCAGCGGTGGACGGCGGTCGTCGTTAGCACTTCGCGCTCGGATCGGCCGTTTGGAAATTCTTGACCAGACTGACCCACAGGCTGTCCTTGGCGTCGACGGCGCCCCGGACGTCTGGCACACCCTCGGCCGGCGTCTCGACGACATCTGCCGCGGTGGCCACGTCCACCTGCCGACGGTCGAAGTCGATCAGTCCGCGAAGGTGCTCGCGCAGGGTATTCGCCTGTACCTCAAAGGTTCCCGGGGGCCAAGAGATCGCGTCGACACTTTTGATGTAGCGCTCGAGCGCAGCTATCTCGATCGCATTGGCGGCCTTGGCCGCGGCCAGGTCTTCGGCTGCCATAGCTGCCTCCCACTTCGGCTGAACCGGTGCGCGGTCGTTGTAGAACGTGGCTTGCGCCGCCTCCAGCAGATCCGCCGCGTATCCAGCTTGTTGCACAGGGTGGCCGAGCGCCTCGCGAAGGTGATCGCCTTCCACCACCATCGCCGAGTCATCGGACCAAACTCGGTTCCGCAGCGTGTTCAGCAGGCCCTCGTCCTTACCGTCGTACTGTCCCAACTCATTCAAGCCGGCCAACTGGTCGGAGTTGCGTTCACGCATCCTCTTGATGATGGGCTCTGCAGCAGGGGGAAAGCCGATCTCGCCGAGCCGGGAGTCGAACGTCGCCAACACATCGCGATACTGGAAAGCCTTGGTCTTCATGATTCCGAAGTTGCCCTTGCGGACCGCTTCGTCCATGTCGCGGCTGGCCGACGAGCATTCGACGGGCTTCACAGCTTCCTCGTACTGCTTGAAGGCGACACTGGGATCCACCGACGGGCTCGGGGGACTCGACGCGTCGGAGCCACCGCAGCCGCTAACGCTCATTGCGACCGCGGTACCGACCGCGACTATCCAGGTTGTCCAGCGAGTACGTCGCATCCGCGGAGAGTAACCCATACCCGACGCGGCGATAGCTAATCAGCCGTTTGACACCACTGCAGATAAACCGCCGTTTGGGGTCGCCTGGGCAATCAGACGACCGTCAGCGGCAGCGACTTCCGCGGAGCGAACACCCACGACGAGCCACCGCTGACCCGCACAACCGAAACCTCGACGAGTTCCTCTGCAGCCGCGTCGGTTTCGATCACTCGGGCCGTCCACTCGGTGTCGCCTCCGGTGATCTGCACATCGAGGTGCGGATCGATAGCCGCGACGGCGGCCTGCAGCGGCCTCGTCGATGAAGGCCCGACAAGCGAGATCCACGCACCGTCCTCGTGCGCGGCCGCCTTGCGCACCTCGACAGCGTCCGGTCCGAATTCCGCCGTCACATATGCGGCCGGATTGAACAGAGGGTGTAACTCCAGCGTGCGCAGCGCGCCTTCGACTCCACCCGGCAGCCCGAGGGCGCGGTGGATGCGTTCAGCCGCAATGCCCGCGATGCCGGTCAGCTGATTGGTGCAGATCTTGTTGGCGAGCTCGGTGTCGGTACCGGCGCGCTTGCCCACCGCGATGATGAACGACAGGTTCAGCAAATGCATCTGCAGACAGACTTCATCGGCGATCCGCACAAGGGCCGAATGCGAGAACTGTGCGAAGTCGACATCGGACACCAGCTCACCGGAGTAGTCGGCCTGCCCTTCGTCACCGGGGTCGATGGGGTCGAGTTCGGTTCTGGCGGCGCGGGTTTGACGCATCACGGCGATGACCGGGTGGTCTTCGATCTCCGGATGCGACTCGTCGATGATCACCGTCCATGCGCAGTGCGGGTGCTGGTCCGGGGATTTCCGCGGCGGGCGATGAATCGGGCGGATCTGGGCCCTGCGGTTGGTCGCGACAGCCGTGGCGTCGAACGTCGGATCCTCGATATCGTGGCACATCCCGCGGACGTAGTCCTCACCCATCGGCTCGACGTCCATCAGCGCACCGCAGTGGTCGAGGTGAAACTCGCCGTGCCAGCGATCATGCACGGTGTACCGGAAGTCCATGAACTGTGGTGGCGCACCGATGTCGAGTTGCAGGCCCTTGAAGATGGTGATGACGTCCTCGCCCTCGTATTTGAGAGCCTTTTGCATCCGCCTGGTATAGATGGGGCTCGCACCCATCCACTCCTCGATCGCGATCTCCAGCATGCCCGGGTGCCCGAAAGGCTTGATGCACCAACCCATTCCGGACCGGTCGATCAACTGACCGATCAGAAGCAGTTCCGGCACCAGAACGGCGAGCTGAACGCGCGAGAGGCTCGCGAACCTACTTGTCATGGACTTTTCCACCGGAGTGCATCTTGACCGCGGCGTTGACGTTCGCCTTCTTGTCCTCACCCGTACCCGCGTCTGCCGCCTTCTTGCGATTCTTGATCACCTTGGTGACCGCTCCGTCGAGCTTGGAGCCGAGCGGGAAGCCGAGGTAGTGGGTCAGGAAGATCGCCATCTCCTTCAGCTCGTCCTCTGAGATCTCCCCGTTGGCAAGGGCCGCGTTGGCCTGGATTTCGGCGAGGTCTGTGATACCGAGGGCCGTCACCACGGTCAACGTCATCAGCCGCTTGTCGCGCATCGACAAACCGGGCCGCGACCAGATGGTGCCGAAGAGGTGGTCAGCGGTGAGCGCGAAGTAATCGCCCGGCATGTCGGGCATCTCCCAGCCGTAGACCTCGTTCATCTTCTCGAGGCCCTTCTTACGAAGCTCGTCCATGGCTAGTCCTTCGTCGTAGAAGCGGTGTGCGGCACGCCGAGCCCGGCCGCCAGATCCCGTAGCGCGATCTCTGCCAACGGCAGATCCACACCGGTGGCCTCGCCGAGAGCGAGTGCCAAACCCAGGTCCTTCTCGGCCAGTCCGCGGGTGTGGACGAACATGTCGTGCACGAAGTGGTCGGGAGCCAGCGGATTCGTGTCGTCGCGGACCATGATGGCGCCGGGCCCGCCGCTCTGCGCGTCGGAGTGCCGCACCACCCGTCCGAGCTTCTGTAGGTCGATGCCAGCCGCCTCAGCAAGCTTCTGCGCCTCGCAGGCGGCGGCGAATCCGATGTAGGTGAGCATATTTCGAGCCAGCTTCATCCGCGTGCCTGCTCCCGGCTCACCGGCGCGGACCACCAACGAGGCCCACTGCTTGAACACGGGTTTGACCACGTCGTACGCGTCGTCGTCTGCCCCGACCATGACAGCGAGCTCGCCCTTGTCCGCTGCACCCGCCCCACCGCTCACGGGAGCATCGACGATGTGAATCCCCTTGGGTCGCAACTGCTCGGCCAGTTCGCCTGCCGTCTGGGGATCGATCGTGGAGTGGATCGCGATGACCGTGCCGGGTTCTGCGTGCGCCGCGAGTTCAGCGACGACGTCGCGCACCTGAGCGTCGGTGAGCACGGTGACGCTGATGACGTCGGCCTTTGCGACATCCGCGACGCTGTCCGCCAGGTTGGCGCCTGCCTCGGCCAGCGGCGTCATCGCCTCAGTCCGGACGTCGAACACGATCAGGCCGCCCGGCCAATTCACCAGCCGCTTGGCCATCGGCAAGCCTTGATTGCCCAGTCCGATGTAACCGAGCTTCACGTCACTCATGACCGGATGATCTGTCCGCCGTCGACGTTGAAGATCTGGCCGGTGATCCATTTCGCCTGATCCGAAAGCAGGAACAGACACATGCCCACCAGATCCTCTGGTTCGCCCATCCGCGACAACGGAATTCGCTTCACGATGTCGTCGACCATCTCTTTGGGCGTCGTCGTTCGGTTTGCCTCGGTGTCGATCGGTCCAGGCGCGATGGCGTTGACCCGAATGTTCTGGCCGCCGAGTTCCGTGGCCAGCTGCTGGGTCAGGCCGTTGATCCCGACCTTGGCCAGCCCGTAGAAGTTCGAGTACAGCCACGCAGCGGTCGACGACTGGTTGACGATCGCGCCGCCGCCACGCTTGGCCATCTTGCGATAGACCGCCCGCGTGCACACCAGCGCACCGTCGAGGTTCACGCTCATGAACTTCTTGTAGTAGTCCCAGTCGACGGTGATGAGGAAGTCGAGCTTCATGCCGCCGAAGATCGCGGCGTTGTTGACGAGGTAGTCGATGCCGTCGAACTCCGAAAGTGCCTGCGCGGCCATCTCCTTGGCCGAGTCGGGATCGGATACGTCGACCCGCACGGCGATCGCGTTTCCGCCTTCGCCCTTGATACCGTCGGCGACCTTCTGCGCGCCCTCGGTGTTGATGTCGGCGACGACGACGGCCGCACCCTCGCGGGCGAGCGCCTCGGCATACGCCTGGCCGATACCGCCGCCGGCACCGGTGACGATCGCTACCTTGTCCTTGAACTGATCACCATAAAGACCCACGCGCAGGCCCTCCGCTCTTTCTAGTTGACTCCGGTGGCGATGGCCTTGGTTTCCAGGTACTCCTCGAAACCGGCGAGGCCCATCTCCCGGCCGATACCGGACTGCTTGTAACCGCCGAACGGCATATCGGCCGAGTACCAGACGCCACCGTTGATGTTGACGGTGCCGACACGCATCCGCGCGGCCACACCGGAGGCCCGGTCGGGGTCTGAGCTGAAAACCGTGCCCGACAGCCCATACGGCGAGTCGTTGGCGATGCGCACCGCGTCGTCGTCGCCGTCGTGGGCGATCACCGTCAGCACCGGCCCGAAGATCTCTTCGCGGGCTACCTTGGCGTTGTTGTCGAGGCCCGCGATGACTGTCGGCTCGATGAAGAAGCCGGCATCGCGGTCCGCGGGACGTCCTCCGCCGCAGGCGAACTTGCCGCCTTCGTCGATCGCGGAGTCGAGGTAGCTCTGCACGCGATCCCGCTGCCGGGCCGAGATCAACGGTCCGCACACGGTGCCCGCGTCGGTGGGGTCGCCCGGTTTGATCGAGCCCATGGTCGCCGCGGCCGCCTCGACTGCCTCGTCATACCGGGCACGCGGCACCACGAGGCGGGTGGTGATCGCACACCCCTGTCCAGCATGCATCGACGCGGTAAAGGCCGACATGGAGCATGCGCCTGCGAGATCGGCGTCATCGAGGACGAGGAACGCCGACTTGCCGCCGAGTTCGAGGAAGACTCTCTTCAACGTCGCCGCGCCGTCGGCCATCACGGCGCGCCCGGTCGCCGTCGACCCGGTGAACGAGACCATATCCACGCGTGGGTCTTTGGACAGCAGCGCACCGACGGCGTGGTCGCTTGACGTGACGATGTTGACGACGCCGGGCGGTATGTCGGTGTCTTCGGCGATGAGTTGGCCGAGTGCCGCGGCGCACCACGGGGTGTCCGGTGCGGGCTTCAGCACGACGGTGTTGCCTGCGGCCAGCGCCGGCCCGAGCTTGGCGAGGTTGATCTGGTGCGGAAAGTTCCACGGGGTGATGGCGCCGACGACACCGACCGCTTCCTTCGCGATCGTGCGATGGGTCTTGATGCCCATCGGGGAGGCGACACCCGCATCGGTGGTCCACTGGTAAGACTCGGCGGTATCGGCGCAGAAGCTCAGGTCGGCGACCGGACCTTCGAGTTGCGCCATCGACGTCAGCATCACCGGCGCCCCCACCTCGGCGATCGTGATCTCGCGCAGTTCTTCGACGTGGTTGGTCAGCACCTCCTGCAACTGCCGGATGCAGCGCACCCGCAGCGCGGTGTCGGTCGACCAGTCGGTTTCGTCGAAAGCGCGACGGGCCGCTTCGATCGCCCGGCCCATATCCTCCTGGCTCGCATCGGCGGCGACGCCCAGCACCTCTTCGGTTGCCGGATTGACCGTCGGGAACGTGCCCGCGCTGCCCGCCACGAGCTTCCCGTCGATGAGCAGCTGACTCTGGCGATCGGCCAGTATCCCCATTCCGACTCCCGTTTTGTCGCTGGACAAGTGTCCGAATAATCAACCCGAACGATAGCCGCAGACTGGTGTGAGACGCAAGGTTGGCTCGACCGCGACTAAAGACCATCGGCCCGAATAGCCTCGCTGTGCTGGTATTTTTGTCGGCGCACTTGCTAGTCGCCGTCTTGGTCCGATAACTTGGACATGTGTCCAGTCATGTCGTGGCCACCGTCGCCGACGAAGACGGGGGAACGCCCCGCAACCGGCGGCAAGAAGAAACATTCCGCAAGGTCCTCACCGCAGGTGTGGAGATGCTGCGGGAGTCTTCGTACGCCGATCTGACCGTGCGCGCCGTCGCCGCACGCGCCAAGGTCGCGCCCGCGACCGCCTATACCTACTTCTCGTCGAAGAACCACCTGATCGCCGAGGTCTACCTGGATCTGATGCGCCAGGTGCCCTACTTCACCGACGTGAACGACAGCACCCCCGTCCGCGTCGAGCAGGCGCTGCGCGCCATGACTTTGATGATCGCCGACGAACCGGAGGTCGCGGCGGCCTGCACGACCGCCCTGCTGAGCAACGGCGATGCGGCTGTGCGCGCTGCTCGCGACCGCATCGGTGCCGAGATTCACCGCCGCATCCGCTCGGCGATGGGCCCCGACGCCGACGCGCGCACCGTGTCGGCGCTGGAGATGACGTACTTCGGTGCATTGGTGCACGCAGGCAGTGGCTATGTCAGCTATCGCGAAATCGCCGATCGACTCACGTACGTCGTCGGCCTCATCCTTGGAGAGGACCGGGATACTCGGTGACCGTTCCCACCAACGAGGCGATCCTCGATCCGTACGACTACGACTTCCACGAGGATCCTTACCCGTACTACAAGCGGCTTCGTGACGACGCCCCGCTCTACCACAATGACGAGCTGGGGTTCTGGGCGCTGTCGCGACACCAGGACGTGCGAGAGGGGTTTCGCAACAGCACGACGCTGTCCAATCGCGACGGCGTCTCCCTCGACCCGATATCGCGCGGTCCGCATGCGAGCAAGACCATGTCCTTTCTCGCGATGGACGACCCCGCACACCTGCGCCTGCGCACACTGGTGTCGAAAGGCTTCACGCCGCGACGAATCCGGGAGCTCGAACCACGGGTCACCGATCTCGCCGTACAGCACCTCGACGCCATGTTGGAAAGGGCTCGCAGCGGCGAAACAGTCGACTTCGTCGCGGAGTTCGCGGGCAAGCTGCCGATGGACGTCATCTCCGAGCTGATGGGTGTCCCGTTCGAGGACCGGGACCGCATCCGGGCCATGGCGGACGGCGTCATGCATCGCGAGGACGGCGTCAACGATGTACCTCAATCGGCCATCGAGGCGTCCATCAACCTGATGGTCTATTACCACGAGATGATCGCCGACCGCCGCAAGAGGCTCACCGATGACCTCACCTCTGCGCTTCTGGAGGCCGAGATCGACGGTGACCGTCTGACCGACGAAGAAGTGCTCGGCTTCCTGTTCCTCATGGTGATAGCCGGCAACGAAACGACCACCAAACTCCTTGCCAACGCGGCGTTCTGGGGCCATCGCAATCCTGACCAGCTGAGCCCGCTGTATCACGATCTCGAGAAGATCCCGTTGTGGGTCGAGGAGACGTTGCGCTACGACACATCCAGTCAGCTGCTGGCGCGCGTTGTCGCAGGAGACTTCAACCTCTACGACACCACCATTCCCGATGGCGACATCGTGTTGTTGCTCCCCGGTTCGGCGCACCGCGATGAGCGCGTGTTCCCCGATCCCGACGACTATGTCATCGGCCGCGAGATCGGTTCGAACCTGCTGAGTTTCGGTAGCGGTGCTCACTTCTGCCTGGGCGCCCACCTCGCCCGCATGGAGGCCCGGGTAGCGCTGGCCGAACTGTTCAAGCGGATCCGCGGGTTCGAAATCGACGAGGCCAACGCCGTCCGCGTCCACTCCAGCAGTGTCCGCGGATTCGCCCACCTACCCATGACCGTGGAGGTCTGAGTACATGCCGCGGTTTGAACCCCTTCCCGAACGCAGGCCTGCTCTCGTAGCGGGCGCGTCGTCCGGTATCGGCGAAGCCACAGCCATTGAGCTCGCCGCACACGGATTCCCGGTTGCGCTCGGCGCACGTCGTGTCGAGAAACTCACCGAGCTGGTCGGCAAGATCGAGGCCGACGGCGGCGAGGCCGTGGGTTTTCACCTGGACGTCACCGATCCGAATTCGGTCAAATCCTTTGTCTCGCAGTCGGTCGACGCCCTGGGTGACATCGAGGTCCTGGTGGCAGGCGCCGGTGACACCTACTTCGGCAAGCTGGCCGATATCAGCACCGACGAGTTCGACTCACAGCTGCAGATTCACCTGGTCGGAGCGAACCGGCTGGCAGCAGCCGTGCTACCGGGCATGCTCGAGCGGCGCCGCGGTGACCTCATCTTCGTCGGTTCCGATGTCGCATTGCGGCAGCGCCCGCACATGGGCGCATACGGTGCGGCCAAGGCGGCCCTCGTCGCGATGGTGAACAACCTGCAGATGGAACTCGAAGGCACCGGTGTCCGGGCATCGATCGTGCATCCCGGGCCGACGAAGACCAACATGGGCTGGAGCCTGCCCGCGGATCTGATCGGGCCTGCACTCGAGGACTGGGCCAAGTGGGGTCAGGCGCGCCACGACTACTTCTTGCGCGCAGCGGACCTCGCGCGCGCGATCACGTTCGTCGCCGAGACTCCGCGCGGCGGGTTCATCGCGAACATGGAGCTTCAGCCCGAAGCGCCGTTGGCCGACAACACCGACCGCCAGAAGCTCGCCCTGGGCGAAGAGGGGATACGGGAACAATGACGACCGCGATGGTGCCACGCGTATCGGGTGGCGAAGAAGAGCACGGCCACCTCGAAGAGTTCCGGACGGATCCCATCGGATTGATGAAGCGGGTCCGTGACGAATGCGGCGACGTCGGCTGGTTCCAGCTCGTCGACAAGCACGTCATCCTGCTGTCGGGCGCCGAGGCCAACGAGTTCTTCTTCCGTTCGGCGGACACCGATCTCGACCAGGCCGAGGCGTATCCGTTCATGACGCCGATCTTCGGTGAGGGCGTGGTGTTCGACGCCAGCCCCGAGCGGCGTGCCGAGATGCTGCACAACTCGGCGCTGCGCGGTGAGCAGATGAAGGGTCATGCCGCCACCATCGAGGGCGAGGTCAAGAAGATCATCGCCGACTGGGGCGACGAAGGCGAGATCGAGCTGCTGGACTTCTTCTCCGAGCTGACCATCTACACATCTACTGCGTGTCTCATCGGGCTGAAGTTCCGCGAGCAGCTCGACAGTCGTTTCGCGCACTACTACCACGAATTGGAGCGCGGCACCGACCCGCTCTGCTACGTCGACCCGTACCTGCCGATCGAGAGCTTCCGGCGCC
>Ga0164309_10001835_pt1 | contig 10143 bp, 7 predicted proteins | sample Whisoiple_247_MG_FD_109984 | JGI IMG/M metagenome (GOLD analysis project Ga0164309, IMG submission 109984) | Soil microbial communities amended with fresh organic matter from upstate New York, USA - Whitman soil sample_247_MG | ecosystem: Environmental > Terrestrial > Soil > Unclassified >... | reverse complement strand
GACACCGGCATCGGCAAGGGACCGGTCGAGTTCGACGGGGCGGTCGCAGGCGGGACGGATGTCTCGGGCCAGGGCACTTCCGACGGTCGCACGCCGGTCGGAGCCGTCGACGCGAACCACGGCAGCTGGGTGGCCTCCCTCGCCGCGGCGCGCGGCACGGGGCCCGATGCGGGCATGATCGGCGTCGCGCCGGAGGCGCAGCTGCTCTCGGTCTCAGTGGGCTTCGGCTCGGGCGCCCAGGTGCCGTTCTCGCAGCAGATCGCCGAGGCGATGCGCTGGGCCGTCGACAACGGCGCCGACGTCATCAACCTCTCGCTCACGACAAACACCCCCGACTGGGACGAGAGCTGGGACGACGCCTTCCTCTACGCCTTCCAGCACGACGTCGTCGTCGTCGTCGCCGCCGGCAACCGGGGGAGCGGCACGACGCGGGTCGGGGCCCCCGCCACCATCCCCGGCGTCCTGACGGTCGCCGGCGTCGACCCCCAGGGCCGTGCGAGCGTCGAGGCCTCGACGCAGGGCATCACGATCGGCGTGTCAGCGCCCAGCGAAGACCTCGTCGGCGTCTCGGCCGACGGCAGCCTCGTGCTCTGGAACGGCACGAGCGGCGCCGCGCCCATCGTGGCGGGCATCGCGGCGCTCGTGCGCTCGGCGCACCCCGACCTCGACGCGGCGAACGTCATCAACCGCATCATCAAGACGGCGCGGCCCGCGGCCGCCGAGAAGGCGCTTCCCGACCCGCTGTACGGCTACGGCCTCGTCGACGCGGCAGCGGCGGTCTCGGCATCCGTCCCCGCCGTCAGTGCGAACCCCATGGGAAGTCTCGAGGACTGGATCCGGCTCTACCGGCGCGCCGCCGCGGGACCGGTGCCGCAGCCCACGTCGACGCCGGTCACGGTCGATCCGCTTCCGCAGGCCGATGTGCCCACCCGTCCCGGGTCCCCCCTTCTCCCGTCGGCGAACACGCTCCTGTACGGGTCGCTTCCGCTCGGGGCCGCCACTATCGCCGCTATACTGGTGGCGCTCGGCGTCACCGCTGCTGTCCGACGCATCCGTATGGCGCGCGATCCCCGCACGTCGAGCCGTTGAACTGCGAGGAGTTCATCTCACCGTGTCTAGCACCGCGAAAAACACTGTGCCCAGGATCCTCATCGTCGGTGGTGGCTATGCCGGCTTCTACACCGCGTGGAAGCTCGAAAAGCACCTCCGCAAGGGCGAGGCCGAGGTCACGATCGTCGACCCGCTTCCCTACATGACGTACCAGCCGTTCCTCCCCGAGGTCGCGGCCGGCTCGATCGAGGCGCGTCACTCGGTGGTCTCCCTGCGCCGTCACCTGAAGCGCACGAAGATCGTCGCCGCCAAGGTCACCGGCATCAATCACGCGGCCAAGACCGCGACGATCACGCCCGAGATGGTCGAGCCCTACGAGCTCGAGTACGACCACATCGTCGTGACCGCGGGCGCCGTGTCGCGCACCTTCCCGATTCCGGGCATCGCCGACAACGCCATCGGCCTGAAGACGATCGAAGAGGCCGTCGCCATCCGCGACCGCCTCATGTCGAACTTCGACCGCGCCGCGACGCTTCCCCCCGGCCCCGAGCGCGATCGCCTCCTGACGGTCATCGTCGTCGGCGGCGGCTTCGCCGGCATCGAGGTTTTCGCCGAGCTCCGCTCGCTCGCCTCGTCGCTCGTCAGCGACTACCCCGAGATCACGTTCGACGACACGCATTTCCACCTCATCGAGGCGATGGGCCGCATCATGCCCGAGGTCTCGCTCAAGACGAGCGAGTGGGTGCTGAAGAACCTCGCGCAGCGCGGCGCCTACGTGCACCTCGACACGCAGGTCACCGGCGCCATCGGCGGCAACGTCGAGCTCTCCACGGGCGAGGTGTTCCCGAGCGACCTCATCATCTGGACGGCCGGCGTCATGGCCAACCCGACCGTCGTGCGCGGCGGCGACCTTCCGGTGGAGGAGCGCGGTCGCATCCGCACGCGGGCGGATCTCCGCGTCGGCAGCGACGACGAGATCGTGCAGGGCGCGTGGGCGGCGGGCGACGTGGCCGCGGTGCCCGACCTCTCGGGTGGCGGCGTCGGAGGCTTCTGCGTCCCCAACGCGCAGCACGCCGTGCGCCAGGCCAAGCTCCTCGCGAAGAACATCGTCGCGGATCTCCGCGGCGAGCTGCCCCGCGAGTACTACCACAAGAACCTCGGTGCGGTCGCGGGCCTGGGCCTCTGGGTCGGCGTCTTCCAGTCCGGCAACATCGCCCTCAAGGGCTGGATCGCCTGGCTCGCCCACCGCGGCTACCACGGCCTCGCCATGCCGTCCTGGGAGCGCAAGTTCCGCGTCGTGTGGGGCTGGTGGAACAACTTCTGGCTCGGCCGCGACATCGTCAACCTGCAGACCGTGCAGAACCCGCGCTACGTCTTCGAGGAGTTCGCGGCCCGTCCGCGTCCCGCGCAGCCGGCCCCCGTCGAGGCGGCGCCCGCCACGGCTCCGACCTCGGCCACCGAGACGCCCGAGAAGGTCGCCGCGTCGCGCTGACCTCAGGATCGACGAACCCCGCTGGACCCGGCTCCGGCGGGGTTCGCCTGTTCTGCGGGGCGGATCGCCCGGCTCGTCGCGTGGACCATCGGCCGGGGGTCTCGCGGATCGGCGGCCGCCGCGGCGGCGATAGTCTGAGCGACGAGTTCCGAGGCATCCGTGCACCGGCCCCCGTAGCCCAATCGGCAGAGGCAGGCGGCTTAAACCCGCTCCAGTATGGGTTCGAGTCCCATCGGGGGTACGTGTGATCCCGTTCCACGCAGCGTGAGACGCGGTTTCCTCGGCCAATGATGATGCCGCGCCCCGCAAGGCCTCACCCTCCGTTCAGGGCGCCGTTCGGCGGGCTTTAGGCTATTGGGATGCGCACCGAGGACGGTGCGCGAGAGGACGACCCCGATGACCCTCGCCCTGCTGGCACAGCCCGCAACCGCCGAACCGCAGACCTGGTCAGACCCCGCCGCCCACTGGCGCGCAATGACCGCCGCCGTCGCGGATGTCTCCGGTCCCGTGGCGGCGCTGAGCGTGCCCGCCCTGCGCTACAACGCCCTCGACATGCTCGTGCGCGCCGGCGGCGTGCCGATCCGGGTGGCGAGCAAGTCGGTGCGCGTCCGCGAAGTGATCGACGCGACCCTCGCCCTGCCGGGGTACCGCGGCATCCTCGCCTTCACGCTCCCCGAAGCCCTGTGGCTCGCCGAAACGCACGACGACGTCGTCCTCGGCTACCCGACCGCCGACCGGGCGGCTCTCACGCGCCTCGCGGGCGACGAGGCCGCGGCAGCCCGCGTGACGCTCATGGTCGACGACATCGCTCAGCTCGATCTCGTCGACGCCGTCGTGCCGCCAGCGCGCCGTGCGACCATTCGCCTCGCGATCGACGCCGACGCGTCGTGGCGCGCTCCCGGCCTCGGCCATATCGGCGTGTACCGGTCGCCCGTCCACGAGCCCGCCGAAGTGGCGAACCTCGCGCGGCTCATCGCCGATCGTCCCGGTTTCCGTCTCGTCGGCCTCATGATGTACGAGGCTCAGATCGCCGGGCAGGGCGACGCGACGGGATCGGGGGATGCCGTGATCCGCTGGATGCAGCGCCGGTCCGGCCACGAGCTCCTCGAGCGTCGAGGCGCCATCGTCGAGGCGGTCGAGCGCATCGCGCCGCTCGAGTTCGTCAACGGCGGTGGAACCGGATCGCTCGAGCTCACGGCATCCGATCGCTCCGTCACCGAGGTCACCGCCGGGAGCGGCCTCCTCGCGGGTCACCTCTTCGACGGCTATCGGGCGTTCCACCCGGCCCCGGCCGCGGCGTTCGCGCTCGAGGTGGTGCGCAAGCCGGCGGCCGACATCGCAACCGTCCTGGGCGGCGGATGGATCGCGTCGGGCCCGCCGCTGGCGTCGCGTCAGCCAGCCCCGGTCTGGCCGCAGGGTCTCACCACGATGCCGCGCGAGGGCTCGGGCGAAGTGCAGACCCCGTTGCGGGGAGAGGCGGCGCGCGGGTTGCGCGTCGGCGACCGCGTGTGGTTCCGGCACGCCAAGAGCGGCGAGCTCAGCGAGCGCGTCGCTGAGTTCCAGCTGGTCGACGGCGATCGCCGGGTGGGCGCGGTGAAGACGTACCGAGGCGAAGGGAAGGTGTTCCTGTGAGGTCGTGGTCTGGCGGAGCACGTGGCATGGGTGGCGGAGTCCTCGGTGAAGTCGCGGTGTTCCTGTGAAGTGCTGGTCGGATGGAGCGCGTGGCATGGGTGGCGGAGTCCTCGGTGAAGTCGTGGTGATCCTGTGACGCGTCCGGGAGGCATGTGGCAGAACTGGGGCCGCTCCGAGCGCGCGCGCCCGCTGCGGGTCGAGCGTCCGGCGTCCGTCGAGGCGGTGCAGCGATCGATCGAGGCGGCCAAGCGCAACGGCATGACGGTCAAGCCGATCGGCGCCGGCCACAGCTTCAGCGGCATCGCGGTGGCCACCGACGTGCTGATGGAGCTCGACGACCTCACCGGCCTCATCGACGTCGATCGCGAGCGCCGGCGCGTGCGGCTCTACGCCGGCACGCGGCTGCACCAGATCCCGAAGCTCCTGGCGCCGTACGGCCTTGCGATGCAGAACCTCGGCGACATCGATCGCCAGTCGATCTCGGGCGCGATCTCGACCGGCACCCACGGCACCGGCGCGCGCTTCGGCGGCCTCGCGACGCAGATCGTCGCGGCGACGCTCGTGACGGGCTCCGGTGAGCTGCTGACCGTCGACGAGACGCACAATGCCGAGTTGCTGCCCGCCGTCGCGCCGGGGCTCGGCGCCCTCGGAGTGCTCGTCGACGTGACGGTGCAATGCGTGCCGGCCTTCGTCCTGCACGCCGTCGAACGTCCTGAGCCGCTCGACGATGTGCTCGCCTCGCTCGACGAGCGGGCCGAAGCCGATCACTTCGAGTTCTACTGGTTTCCGCACACCGACGTCGCGCTCACGAAGACCAACACCCGGCTCCCGGGCGACGCGCCGAGGCATCCGCTCCCTCGCATGGGCAGGTGGGTCGACGAGGAGCTGCTCTCCAACGGCGTGTACCGACTGGTGTGCGCGACCGCGACCGCCGTCCCCGCGATCGTGCCCCCGTTCAGTCGCCTTGCGGTCAGGCTCACGGGCAATCGGGAGTACACGGATGCCTCGACCGGCGTCTTCACGCAGAACCGCGATGTGCGGTTCCGCGAGATGGAGTACGCCCTTCCCGCCGAGAATGTCCGGCCCGCGTTCGAGGCCCTGCGCGCGCTCATCGACGAGCGGGGCTGGAAGATCTCGTTCCCCGTCGAGGTGCGGTTCGCGGCATCCGATGACCTGTGGCTCTCGACCGCGCACGGCCGCGCCTCGGGGTACATCGCGGTGCACCGCTACTGGCGTGAAGACCCGGCGGAGTACTTCGAGGCCGTCGAGCAGATCATGCTCGACTTCGGCGGGCGTCCGCACTGGGGGAAGATGCACACTCTGGATTCCTCGATCCTGCGGGCGCGCTACCCGCGCTTCGACGACTTCCTGGCCGTCCGCGATCGTCTGGATCCCGACCGGATCTTCCAGAACGGATACCTCGCGCGCGTCCTCGGCGAGTAGCGGGGGAGAGGGCGCGACAGGGCGTCTCGCGGGTGCTGAGCGGCCGAGTGACCGCCTGACTCCGCCCATTCGCGCGCCGCCGTCGGTGGGTAAGGGCTGAGAGTCGGTTTCGCGTACTGATCAGGGGCGGTCGGCATCGCTAGGATGTGGCATATGTGGGAGTGGCTGATCCCTGTCCTGATCGTGGTCGGGCTGATCGTGATCGTCGGCATCTATCTGTGGGCGACGTACAACTCGCTCGTGCAGTTGAACGTGCGTGTCGACGAGGCGTGGAGCGACATCACCGTGCAGCTCAAGCGGCGTGCCGACTTGCTGCCGAACCTCATCGAGGCGGTGAAGGGGTATGCCGCGCACGAGAAAGCGGTCTTCGAGAACGTGACACGCGCGCGGGCCGAGACGCTGTCGGCCGGGGGGCCCGCCGAGGCGGGCGTCGCCGAGGGGCACATGCAGCAGGCGCTGAAGTCGCTGTTCGCGGTCGCCGAGGCGTATCCGCAGCTGCAGGCGAGCCAGAACTTCCTGCAGCTCCAGCAGTCGATCGTCGACACCGAAGACAAGATCCAGGCGTCGCGCCGGTTCTACAACGGCGGCGTGCGCGAGCTGAACACGAAGATCAAGGTGTTCCCGAACAACCTCTTCGCCCGCAATCTCGGGTTCCACGAGCGCGAGTTCTTCGAGGTCGTCGACGGCGCCGCGATCTCGGAACCCCCGCGCGTGCAGTTCTGATCTCCGCGGGCTGAGCCGTGTACTCGGCCATCGCGCGCAACAAGCGCAACACGTGGTTCATCCTCACCGCGTTCATCCTGCTGCTCGCGGGCGTGGGGCTTCTCGCGGGCTGGCTCATGGGCAACAACTGGTGGGTGACGGCGTTCATCGTGCTCTTCGCCGCAGGGTACGCGACGTTCCAGTACTTCTTCGCCGACCGTGAGGCGATCGCGATGGCGGGCGCCGTGCCGGTGACGCAGGCCGACGCGCCGCGGTACTACCGCCTCGTCGAGAACCTCTGCATCACGACGGGCACGCCCATGCCGACGCTCTACGTCGTCGAAGACCCCGCCCCCAACGCTTTCGCGACCGGCCGCAAGCCGGAAGAGGCCTCGATCACCGTCACGACGGGTCTCTTCGAGATCATGACGGACCGGGAGCTCGAGGGCGTGCTCGGGCACGAGCTCGGCCACATCCGCAACTACGACATCCGCGTCTCGCTCATCGTGTTCGGGCTCGTCGTGGCGGTGGGCATCATCGCCGACGTGCTCCTGCGCGTCGCGTTCTTCGGGGGTGGCCGTCGCGGCGGCAACGCCCAGGGGCAGCTGATCTTCCTGCTCTTCGGCATCGTGGCCGCCCTCGTCGCGCCGCTCCTCGCCGGGGCGGTGCAGGCGGCCATCTCGCGCCAGCGCGAGTACCTCGCCGATGCGACGAGCGCGATGACGACCCGCGACCCCGACGGGCTCGCCTCGGCGCTGGGCAAGCTGCAGGAGCATGCGCAGCCGCTGCGCAGACCGAACACGTCGATGGCGCACCTGTGGATCGCCGACCCGCTGCGCCCCAACGCGATCGAGCGCCTGTTCTCCACGCACCCGCCGCTGCCCGACCGTATCGAGCGTCTGCACACGATGGGCGGGCAGTTCTGATCCCGCGGGCCGCCGGGAGATCCAGCTGACGGATGTCGCCGCTGCGCGATAGCGTCGCCTGATGGTGCGACGGCTCTCCCGCGAGGCGGCACGGCGGATCGCCGTGCAGGCCCAGCTGCTCTCGGCGGAGCGGCCCGCCGACATCGTCGAGACGATCGACGGACTCACGATCGTGAACATCGAGCCGACGGCCGCGATCGCGCCGAGCGCCGATCACATCCTGTGGAGCCGGCTCGGCTGGCCGTATCAGCCGGCGGATCTCCGCCGCCTCGTCGAGGAGGATCGCGCCGTCTTCGAATGGGGCGGCTTCTACCGCCCCATGACCGACCTGCCGCTCATCCGTCCGGTCATGCGCGAGCGGCCGCAGTCGCGGGAGGCGCGCGACTGGCTCGCGGCCAACGACGTCTTCCGTCGCGAGGTGCTCGACCGCCTGCGGGCGGACGGGCCGCTCCGGCCGGCCGACATCCCCGACACGGCGCAGGTCTCGTGGCGTTCGTCGGGCTGGACGAACGACCGCAATACGATGCAGATGCTCGAGATCCTCGCCGCGCGGGGCGATGTCGCGATCAGCGGCCGCGACGCGAAGGGCCGCCTGTTCGACCTCGCCGAGCGCGTCTATCCGACCGACCTTCTCGAGCTGAGTCCTGAGGATGCCGCGCGCGAACGCGCGGAGCGCCGGCTCGGGTCGCTCGGTCTCGCGCGCGCGAAGGGCGTCAGCCAGCCCTTCGAGCCCCTCGACGTCGGGACGGTGGGCGAGACGGCCGAGGTCGCGGGTGTCGACGGCGAGTGGCGGCTCGACCCCGGCGCTCTCGCGGCGGCCGAGGCGTTCCAGCCGCGCACGGCCCTGCTCTCGCCGTTCGACCGGCTCGTCTTCGATCGCGATCGGCTCCGCGATCTGTTCGGCTTCGAGTACATCCTCGAGATGTACAAGCCGGCGGCCAAGCGTCGCTGGGGCTACTTCGCGCTGCCGATCCTGCACGGCGACCGCTTCGTCGGCAAGCTCGATGCCAAGGCCGACCGCAAGGCCGGGGTCCTGCGTGTGCACGCGATCCACCAGGACGAGCCCTTCACGGGCGAGGTCGAGACGGCCGTCGACGCCGAGATCCAAGACCTCGCGCGCTGGCTGGGGCTCGAGGTCGTCGGGGTCTGAGCCCCCTCACTCGGACGCCGTCTGGCACTCGGCACCGCGATCCGCGATCTCGCGCGCTGGCTGTGGCTCGAGGTCGTCGGGGTCTGAGCGGGCCCCGGAGCATCCCGACCAGTGGCGGCACCACCGCAACGGATTCGGCATGGACTCCGACGCCAAGCGCTTCTCGCGCCCATTCATCCAGCGCCTGCTCGCCGCCGTGGCGATCCGGTCCCCCGCCGTCGACCCGGCGGGCGGTGCGGACCCTGGCTCGCCGGCGAGACAGGGGATCCGCGTCGAGGCAAGGCAGATCTTCCCCGGTCTGGACGAGAATCCCCGGTTTCGAGTCCGCGGACGAGGACGCTCAGCCGACGTAGCCCGGCCGGGCCGCTGTGTCCCGCAACGTCCCGCACCGTCAGTCCACGGCGAGCTGCATCCCATCGCGCGTGAGCGAGACCGTCCCGCGGAGCGCCCAGTCGTCGGCGCGATACGTGAACGCCGCCTCGGCGCCGTCTCGCGTCGTGCCGGTGGCGGTCGCCACGATGACCCCACTGGTCGCGGCGAACGTGGTCAGATCGGGGCTGAGCGTGATCTGGGGCGTCTGCTCGACCCGGAACGCGATCGAGGTCAGCGTCGCGAGATCGGCCGCCCACGGCACGCGGATCCCGCACTTCGCGGGCACCGCCTCCGCCGGTGCCGCGCAGCGCTGCGCGTAGAGGTCGAGCTCTTCCTGCGCCTTCGTGACGGCGGCGGGGGAGACGGATGCCTCGACCGAGGCCTCGGCGGATCCGCCGGCCGTCACGGCGGCTGTCGTCGTCCCCGAGAGGATGTTGATCGGAGCCGCCTGGACGGCATACACCGCCGGGAGGAACAGAGTCTCGGTCTCGGCCGGCACGTAGGCTCCTCCGACCAGCACGTGAGCGCCCAGCGTCGTGCGCGGGCTCACGGCGCCCAGCCCGTCGGCGCCGACGCGCCATCCGTCGCCCGTGTCGACGAGCGTGAGGGTGGCCTTGTGCTTCGTTCCGTCCAGGGAGTACGTCACGTCGACACGCGCCGCGCCCTTCACGGCGGTGCTCTCAGTGCCGGTGTCTGCGCCCGCGCGCGTACTCCCCGTGCCCGTGCCCGTGTCCGTGCCCTCGCCGTGCACGGTCTCGACCTTCGTCACCGCGACGTCGGTGACGAGACCCTGAGCCTCGTCGAGAACCTCGGCGCGGTCGATGTCGTCGGAGGGGGTTTCGGCAAGGAGCGCGAGCGCCTTCTCGCCGTCGCCGGCGGCCAGCGCGTCGAGATACGACCGGGCCGTCGCCTCGGGGCCCTGGGGCTGTGCCAGGAACCACCACGCGCCGACGCCCAGGATCACCGCGGCGACGGCCGCGATCACGATGCCGACGACCGCGCCCCGCTTCACGCCGGCTCCGTCACGAGCTCGTGGGGCTCCCGCAACGCGGGCTCACGCGGCTCACCGGGCTCACTCGCGCCGGGGACACCGGGCCCTCTGGACCCACCGGGCTCGCTCGCGCCGGGCTCACCGGGCTCACCCAGGCCGGGGTCACGAGACGCACCCGAGCCGGGCTCGAGCTCTCCGGACTTGGCTGGCTCGCCGGGTTCGTCCGCCGCGAGCTCGACGGGCTCGCCGCGCTTCACGTCGTGGCGGAGCGCCTCGGGCAGCGCGCGGGCGAGATCGTCGGTCGCGTCGCCCCACCTCGAGATCGAGATGGTCTCGAGCCACTGCCATTGCGCGGCGAGTCGCAGTTCGTCGGCGAGGCGGGCCG
>Ga0164309_10001833_pt1 | contig 10148 bp, 14 predicted proteins | sample Whisoiple_247_MG_FD_109984 | JGI IMG/M metagenome (GOLD analysis project Ga0164309, IMG submission 109984) | Soil microbial communities amended with fresh organic matter from upstate New York, USA - Whitman soil sample_247_MG | ecosystem: Environmental > Terrestrial > Soil > Unclassified >... | reverse complement strand
CTCCTCGAAGCGCAACCAAAACCCCAAAAAAACAAAGACTGAAAGTATCCGTGGAGGACGGAAACGGATATAGCGGTACCTGCCTTACCGGGGGAGGCTATGGATCCTAATCCACGGTGACCCTAGACCACCCCACCCCCTCTGTTCAACTCAGGATAGGTATCAGCGGCTCTATCGCAGCGCGCCTCTTAGTTCGGCGACTTCCCTTCGTCTAATTCTTGAAGCAATTCGTTGAAAACGTCACGCAGGACGGCGCGTTTTAATGCTTGGTCGCCTTCTAGCTCTTTGAGCCGGCTGATCAATTGGTCTTCCGTTTCGTCCGGATATTGTTCTTTCAGGCTTCGTATCAGTTCCAATGCGTCCCCTTTCGCTCCGGTCATTGCTCCCTCCCATCCGTTAGTCACCGTCGCGGGGCAGAAACGCCTCGATCATCCGCCGCGGTTGCTATCTCCGTAAATGGTTGCTTGCATTCAAAGCAATAGCTGACGGCGCCTTCGTCGGACATTGTGGGAGCCGTGCGCGAAGGACAGGATTAAACTTACCCCCAGTGGCTGGCCTTGCTGATGCGTCACCCTTTTTGCGTCGGATCATCGGGCCGTTCAGGAGGATCAACAATACGGCGCACGATGAACCTCACGTGCTCGCAATCTATCTCCCTGATCGTTCCAGCAGCGACCAGTCGATCAAGCTCGTCCGTTTTCATTCGGGAAATGGCTTCGTCTTCCTCGATTTGCCACTCACAGGGATCGTAGATCAGCCTTCGGCATATCCGGGGTCGATCAGGCGGATCGCCGCCATCGCGGCCTCGCATTGCAGCCTCGAGCTTATCCAACCTACCCAGCGATGGGGGTGGGGTTGTGGTCCCTAATCACGGGTATACCCCGACACCCCAACCCTCCGTTTAAGCTCACTCGTTGTCGGCTCAGTGTCGTTGCTTCCGCATGGACTTTCCATGCAAATGCACTCGACATGTCCAGACAGGAAGTGAGGATGGTTCTCTCTCGGCGAGAAACGCGCGTGAGGCTCAATTTTGTGTCCGCAGAGTGTCCGGGTCTCGAAAACCGATCTGAATCGAGTAAGAGAAGGCTTCGTCATTCAGGGTTTTCGGGGGCGGTGGAAACGGCGCTGCATTCTGTACAGTCGCAAGGGCCATTTCGTCGAGCGCAGCGTTGTCGCTTGAATGTTCGATTCGCGCGTACCGAAGCGTGCCGCTTGCACTAATGGCGAAAGTTACAGTTGCACTGCCGAGTGGCCCAACAGCTCTGGGTTGGCGCGCAAGGAACGCCCGAACCTTTGCTCCATAGGTGCCCACATTCTCTCGCGGGGTCGTAGCTTTCAAGAGTGACGGCGATGGCTCCTTTTCGTTCGAGGCAAGCGCCATAGCTTTCCAGGACGGTTTGTCGTGGGACTCTGAGGCAGCGGTTTCTTCGCGTTTAGGGGGAGCGGCTACCTTCGTTTCACTGGCTGCCGCGCGGAGCGAGGAGGTGTCTTTTGACGAGACTGGGTCGACTGGGTCGGTCCCCGGCAGCGATAGTGTGGATGTACTCTCCTCGTTCGCGGGTTCTTCCAGGCTTTGTTCTAAAACAGACGCGACGTAATCCGGCTCTTTGGGCTCTGACGAGGGGAAGGTTGTGGGGGTTTTCAGGTCAGTTCCGCCACGAATGGTGCTGACCGATTTTGCATGGATCGAAAGCTGAGCTGAGTTCGCCGCCGTCAGTTCAGGCGGCTCGACCTCGTTTTTTGGAGAATCCTTCGATGAGCCCAGCAGAAGAAACATAAGCGTCGCGCAAATCAAGGTGGCGCTGATTGCAGGAGCGCCAAAAAATAAGAGAAATCGCTTCTCGGACATGACAGTGGGTTAATGGCTTGCTGCACGTTGATCACACCGCGATATGGTTGAGGAAGGGTGAACAGATGATTTCTTTACCGCTCACACGGGAAGGCAGATGCGGCTTGCATCTCTGCGCCTACAAGCTTCATGAAAACCAGAAGCGACTCCGCCGTTATCGGAATGCAACCCCATACCTTCCTGGGCGTCGGCTTCCGGTCCGGTTAGGTCGGCCAGCCGTACTCGCTCCGTGTCGACAATACCGTTTATTCACGATGAACCCATCACGCACGAATGAATTGCGTTAACTCGGATCGTCGAGCCGACATCGCAATGGAGAATGACCAATGCCGAGTACGCTAATCACTGGTGCCAATCGAGGACTCGGGCTTGAGTTCGCTCGTCAGTATCTTGCTGATGGATGGCGGGTCTACGCAGCTTGTCGTGATCCAGCAGCTGCTTCCGGATTGCACGGACTTGCCAAGCAAGCCGACGACAAATTGCGGATACTGGCTATGGATGTCACTGATCCGGACAGCATCCACGCGGCGGCAGCTGAACTCGATGGACAACCCATCGACCTCTTGCTCAATAACGCTGGCATTATCGGCCCGCGAGGCCAAATCATTGGAAACATTGACTACCAGGCCTGGGCGCAGGTGCTCGCCATCAACACAATGGGCCCTATGCGGGTGTCTGAAGCTTTTGTCGAGCATGTGGCCCAGAGCGATCGCAAGCTGATCGTCACACTTACTAGTGGCATGGGATCCATTGCCGACAACACTTCTGGAGGCTCTATCGTCTATCGCAGCTCGAAGGCCGCAGTGAACATGGTCATGCGCAGTCTCGCGATCGATCTCGCTCCCCGCGGCATCACTTGCGTCGTCATCAATCCAGGCTGGGTCCAGACGGATATGGGTGGGACGAACGCCACCCTCGAACCATCCGACAGTATCAGCCGGATGAGACGTGTCATCGCAACACTCGGCCCCAAGCAGTCCGGCAAGTTCTTCAATCACACCGGTCGCGAATATTCCTGGTAGGGCATCTACCTAGGCATGAGCGGCTTCAAAGGTTATTTCCTTCAATCGATGCTACGCCGCCAATCGAGGTGCGGCTGCGACAACTGGCCGAAGTTCTGACAGTGGCCCGCTCGCTTACCGTCCCAGGGGGACCTCCTATACCGTCTCCGACAACGCACTGTGGCTCATCAGCGTGCAGATTCGCGATCGAACTCACCCCACCCATCCCGGAACGGAACTGCATACATATCGATGTGTCGATTGCGTCAATGTGTCGATCGCGGACCGGTCAAAACCACGTTCGACCGCGTTCGGGTGGATTGACGAGAGCGGCATAGCTTCCAATTCCGCGGACGGCGAAGAGCAGCCTCGCGCAGCTTTACCGAATTGCGCGGACGGCTTTAGAGGAAGGTGAAGCTCCGACCCGGGCCCCATCATCACGCTTCCCCAATGACTCGACCGCGCGCTGATAGTCGAAAGACTGACTAGTACCAGCGCCCTCGGCCATACCAGCCGCCGCTGAGCAACAGCAGCACAACGATGATTATCAGAAGTGTCGTGGTATCCATATTCTTCCTCCAAACGATTTTGTAAAAAGCCCCGAACAGGTAGCGCCCTGTCCGAGGCCTTAAGCTTTTACGAGATACCTGGGCCGGCAGTTCAGTGGGGGAAGCCACCGGTCCAACTGAATGCATAACCCGGGCTTCAACCATTGGTTCCATTCAAGGGCCAAGCTCGCGCTACGATAGTCGATATGTCGTTGTGGATGCTTTTGGACCATTTCGCGGGCGCAAGCCCCTGGGTCGCTTCTGTCTCCGGGGCTCGCTGCGGTCAAAAATTTAACGTGCGCTTACTTCACGAAGCTGCCAACGCGGTAGTTCGCAAATAGTGCGAGCCGAAGCCTAACCAGTCCAGGACACTCGCGATCATCGGGAGCCCTCCGCTTCCCAAGCGTTCCTCTGAGAGTGACGTAGAGCATGTCAACGAATTTGGGCATCTCCGCCTTTTTAGTTTTGGTCGCTTTATCAACGAGTGCAAACGGCGAAGATCGTAGCAGCTTCTTGGTATGGCGACGAGCTTCGCGGTAATAGGACAGCCTCGGGAGAAAAGTTCAATCCAGACGGACTAACTGCCGCTCACAAAACTCTGCCGTTTGGCACCTGCCTTGTCGTCGGCAACCCACGCAATGGCAAATCTGTCAACGTTCGGGTGAACGACCGCGGACCGTTTGCGAAGGATCGAGTGCTTGACCTGGCGGCGGTTCTCGGCTGCGCGGGCTATTGGAATGGTTGCAACGCAAATCATCACGATGGGACGCTGCTAAGCGAGCTACGGTGTGGACCTAGGCTTCCCGGGGCTTCTTCTCCTATAGTGCGAATCGTGGAGAGAACAGGGGGGTGCTCACGAAAATCGCAATGACCATCCTAGCAGCTTCGCTAGCAGCCACCCTGGTAATTCCAGCCACCGCGATGGCCGAGGGCGAGTGCCAGCAGGATAGGCGGAAGTTTTGCAGTACCGAGACGAAGGCAACCGTTGGGGCTTGCCTCGATCAGCACATGGCCAAGCTAAGCGAAGCTTGCAAGGCCATGCGGCAGGCTCGCGCACTCGCGTCGCCTGAGACTGCCGAAACAAGCCCCAAGCCTCCGAACGCGCAAAGTAGCAGCAACCCGCCAAGCACTGAGGCCAAGCCCAACACTCAGGCCGAGCAGGCTAAAGCCGACGCTTCCACCACAAACCCGGAATCAAGGCCTGAAGCTGTGGAGGCAGGCACCAAAGAAACACCAGCCCAAGCCGGGGCTCAGATTCTCATCAACATCGACAAGTCGCTTCAGCAGATGACGGTGTTTGTCGATGGGATCCAGAAATACTCTTGGCCAGTCTCAACCGGTAAGTATGGATATTCAACGCCGTCAGGCACCTTCACGCCCACGTCCATGAATGAGGTCTGGTACAGCAGACAGTGGGACAACTCCCCGATGCCCCATTCGATCTTCTTCTTGAAGGATGGGCACGCCATCCACGGCAGTCACGAAGTCAAGAACCTCGGCCAACCCGTCTCGCACGGCTGCGTGCGCATTTCGCCAGACAATGCCGCCATTCTGTACGACCTGGTCCAGACAAACGGCATGGAAAATACAAAGGTCGTTCTTGCCGGCGTCACGCCGGGCGATGAGTCAAACGTGCCGGATGAGCCGGCCTATTCTTATAATTATGGCACGGCTCCCTGGGGGCCCGGGCCTGGCTACTTTCCGCCGCCGGCTCCGAGACGAGGTCTTTTTGGCGGGTGGTTCCGGGGGCCTTATGGCGGTCCGCAGGGCTATTACCGGCCCCCGCGTGGTTACCGAGGATATTAAACTCAGCAAAAACCTAATTCGGGAGCGTGAAACCTTGATTTCTCGCAGCGCGCAAAAGAAGCGCCGCGCCTAGCGCCGCCCTAAGGGTAAATCGTAGGAATAGCGGTAATAGTCGCAGCCCCAACCGCCGCCATAGGCATAGAGGCGGCCACCTTTGCAGCGAAAGTAGCGGTAGGGAGGAGCGACAACTTTGCCGCGGAAGGTTTGATAATGGTGTGGACCTGCTGCTTTGGCGGCCACCGCCGGCGAGGCGTGCGAGCCTGCCAAAAGGATCACGAACATTGTCGCCGTCGTTAGGAAACGCCACATCACTTGCACTCCAAACGCTTGCATGCCGCCAGTGCACCTGAACCGCCAGGCATAGGGCATATGCTTGTAGGACCTCAGATTAGGACCTCAGATAGAGAGATGTTTAGACCTCGTCGCGGCCGTGGACCTCGGCTGGCGGGGCAGTTGCCTCTACAGCCGTGAAGGGTTCAATGATCGTGTATTGGTGGGTGGCCCCGGCGGGCACCAACCAGGAATCTCCGGCTTTTAAGTTCAGGGTCTGGCCTTCCAAATCGAGTTTTGCGCTGCCCGAGATTACATACCCTACCGTCTCGTAATCTCTCGATGTTGGGCCTTTGAGCTTCCCACCGGGTTCGTCGATCCAAATGCGCATGGAAACGCGCTTACCAGCGACAAGATATTTTTGGCCCATTTCTCCTCGCGGGGATGAACCGGCCTCAACCTTCTTAATCGTTGTGTCTGCCATCACATCTCCTCGTGCACGACCAGGATCATTTTAATTTTAGTTTGAGCCCTCGATTTCTGCGTTCATGGCTAGCGGCAACATTGGTGTTGCCGGAGGTTGCTCATACGGGGCTAACTGGAACATCACGGGAGGTTGCTCATACGGGCGGACGGACGTAGGCAGACTGCCCCATGACTCGGGGGAAGCGTACTCCAACGATGCTCGTTGCGGCATATCCACGACCACCGCATGGACCTCATGCTGATCGGTTGTAGCGACCACTATTTCCGTCGATGGGATGCAAGTCGCCCTAATCGCAGGGTCCACAAGATTAAGATAGGGCGTGGTGGGTGCGAAAACGGCAGCCAGCGTTAGGCAAAACGAAACCAGCACGTGTTTCATGCCGAGCCTCACTCGGCAGCGCCTCCGTCATTCGCAATAACGTGTTTGGTACGCTATCGTTCCGAGCACCTCCCCAGACGACGGTTGCAGTTAACTGCACGCTGGGTCGCGATCTTGATTCTCGATACTCCTCGTTACCGTAAAAAATAAGACTCTCTGTCCAGCAAGCCGAACCTCCTCGAAGTTCGAGACTTTTGTTTAATACCCATGTTTCAAAGTTGTCGTGGGTCGCTAAACTTGCTCAGAGGCTAGACATGTCGGCCAGGCATCCAATTATTGCGATCACAGGTTCGTCAGGTGCGGGCACGACAACGGTAACGACGACCTTTCAGCAAATCTTTCGCCGCGAAGGGGTCAAGGCAGTCGTCGTTCACGGCGATGCCTTTCATCGCTACGATCGGAAGGAGATGCTCGTGCAGAGGGCCGAGGCGCATAACAACGGTCAGATGCATTTCAGCCGTTTCGGTCCTGAGGCCAACCTCTTCGAGGAACTTGAGACCTTATTCCGCGTCTACGGAGAAAGCGGAACAGGCAAGGTCCGCAAGTATCTTCACGACGAAGAAGAGGCAGAAGCCCACCAACGGGAGCCTGGGACCTTCACGCCGTGGGAGGAGATGCCGGCAGACACTGACATGCTTTTCTATGAGGGGCTGCATGGAGCAATCGTCACCGAGACCGTAAATGTCGTGCAGCACGCCGATCTCCTTATCGGCGTCGTACCCGTCATCAACCTCGAATGGATTCAGAAACTTCACCGCGACAAGATGGAGCGCGGCTACACCCAGGAGGCAATAGTCGATACGATTCTACGCCGCATGCCTGACTACGTGAATTACATCTGTCCACAGTTCGTGCATACGCATGTGAATTTTCAGCGCGTCCCGACCGTCGATACGTCGAATCCATTCATAGCGCGCGACGTTCCGAGCCCGGATGAAAGCATGCTCATCATCCGCTTCAAGAACCCAAGGGGCATTGATTTCCCTTATCTCATGTCAATGTTGCCGGATTCCTTTATGTCGCGGGCTAACACCGTAGTTTGCCCCGGCAGCAAGATGCCGCTCGCGATGCAACTTATCTTTACCCCCATGATATGGGATCTCATGGATCGCAAGAGACGCGTTGTGAATTCCAATCGCAGCGATCATCCCTCGTGCAATTAGTGCAAGCGTCTAGCCAGCCTCAATTCTTTGCGGTCTTACTGCCGCTTGTGAGCCGCTTCACCATCCTCCATGGCAGCAATTTGTGGAGCATCCTGCGCACCCGAATAGTCCACCTGCCACAATGCCTGCGACCACGATCTGCTTGGAATGCGCAACTTGCAGTTGCCCGGCCATATAAGCCCCAGCCGAAAGGCCAGAGACACGTCAGGCGCGCGGAATGGGCTGCAGCATGCTTACGCGGTTATCTTCGGTGTCAACGAATGAGACGTACTGTCCGATGCCCGGTATCTCGATCGGTTCACCCAGCACCTTCCCGCCGGCTTCGGCGACCTTCTTCATTGCGGCCTGGATGTTATCGACCGCGATGACGAGTGACGGATGCTGCGCCGGCCAGTCGGGCTTTCTTGCGAAGAAGCCGCCATTTATTGCGCCTGGTCGCTTGGGACCGCTCTCATCAGTTTCGGTCGTCGTGGCAATGACATAGTTGCCCATCTGCTCGCCCAGCATTCGCGTCTGCCAGCCAAACGCATCTCGGTAGAACTTCGCCATGCGCTCGCGGTCGTCGTAAGGCATTTCGAAGTGAACGACAGAATTCATTTGGGTCATGATTGTCCTCCTTGCCTGCCCCGTGGCGCCTAACCGATCTGGCCAGTTTCCGACTTTCAGAAGGCGCGGGCGGACAGCGGTGCTGATGGTTGACCGTTGTAATGTCCGCTTTGGGTACATAACGGCCCGTTCGCGTCATGTCCGCATTACCCCCAATAGCGGACATTCGTCAGTGCGGGTTGGATGTCCGAAAAGTGCCACAAGCGGACATTAGCTCCTTGCGACAGCGTGCCTCCCAGCCTTGCGGCAAATCCCTTACCTCACGAGTCGCCATATCCAAGAAGCAAGCAAGGTCAGCGCCGCGGCAACGAGCGTGATAGAGAAGATTTTCGTCGCGAGGTTTTCTTGGCCCAGCCACCGAATCAACAGATCACCGGAAAGCACAAGCGCTGGCGCCCAGACCACCGCGGATAAGACATTGGCGGTGAAGAATCCTGACGGCGGCATGTTCATCATGCCAGCCGCCAAGGGGACGACCGCTCGCAATGGGCCGAAGAACCGCCCGATGAAAACACTGCTCCCGCCATAGCGCTCGAAAAAGCTGATCCCGCGTATGAGGCGCTCAGGATGTCCTTGGAAGGGCCAGATTTTTGGAAGTCCAAATTTCTGGCCAAACCAGAATGAGACGGAATCTCCGAGAACAGCGCCGACAATTCCAGCAATCACAGACGAGATGGGATCAAGAATTCCTGCTGATATTAGCGCACCGGCAGCAATGAGGATGGTGGTGCCCGGAAACAGCAGGCTAAGAAAAACGAACGATTCCCCGAACGCCGTAAGCCCGATGACGAGCATCGCCCATCCAGGATTGGCCTCGATGAAGGCAAGGATTTGAGTTCCAAGATAATCCATCAAAAGGCTGGTGTTATGCAGACGGTCGCCCTTTTTTGTGCTGTATCACGAAGCGATGGCGTGGACGTCCGTCGTTTCATGAAACAAATGCTGCTAGGAGTTTGGCACAATAAATGCCCGACGGGACGGAAGGGATGAGTGGTTCTGTTGGCGCGCGACACTCTGTAGCATGGTGAAACATAAGGAAGCGCCGGATCAGTATAAGCGGCGTCGCAGGTCAATCACTGCGACAGTTCGGTGGTGTTAGCCTCGAAATCTTGGCCGCGATCCGCGACGGTGCGAGAAATTGGGCGACCAAGGGGTAGAAACCGTTCAAGGCTTCTCTCCTTCTCAGGGCCGCGGCGTCATCAAGACGCTGCTGATTTCGTTTACGTTCTCAAGCAATGGGAGGGGCTGATACCCACGATCTACATTTCCGATAGCGGCGACGATAAGAACGATGGTCTGTCGCTTCGGACGGCGATCTATTCATTGGAACGGGCGGAAAAACTCGATGGCGGCATGAATGACTGTAGCTGGCTTTTCGGGCCGCGAGCATGGAGGCGGATCAAAAAGGAGCTTTCCGAGAAGGATAAGAGCCCGATGTAGGTCTACCTTTAAGGTACGCAACGAGTCCGGCCGAAATCTTCTCAATGGTCCATGGTGGTGGGAAGCGTCTCATTGGCAAAGGGCATGCTTCGCAGGACAAGCGAGCTTAGCGCGCTTCAGGGCCACCCTCACCCATCACACGTCGCTCCCTCATCACGCTGCAAAGCCGCCAATGACCCAGCCTATCGCGCGGACCAGCGCATAGACGGCGGCACTAAGCGCAAGGGTGATGGATATCGAGGGGATCAGCCCGGAGGCGAAAGTGGTGAGCCAATTGAAGTCGGGAGGGAGCAGCGCTTCCCCGTATGAGATATCGGCATCGTATTTTTCACCGCAGCCCAACGCCAATGGAGATAATTTCTCCGAGGGAACCCACTGATCCCAAGGGCCAGTCGTCTCGGCTTTCACCGACGCGAGTATCTCATCGACCTTCTTGGTGCGCTCGTCCTGAGAAAGGCGAAGGAAGTCTTCGCCAACGGGTATCATTCCTAACCCTTCAATGGTGAGTTTGGGACCGCTTGGCGGGGGCCACCGATCCGGCTTCACCTCATGGCTACCAATAAGGGCAGCGACGCGCCCATGTGCACATAGCACTTGTTG
>Ga0164309_10001830_pt1 | contig 10152 bp, 9 predicted proteins | sample Whisoiple_247_MG_FD_109984 | JGI IMG/M metagenome (GOLD analysis project Ga0164309, IMG submission 109984) | Soil microbial communities amended with fresh organic matter from upstate New York, USA - Whitman soil sample_247_MG | ecosystem: Environmental > Terrestrial > Soil > Unclassified >... | reverse complement strand
GCCGACTGGCTGATGACCGAACTGCGGCGCCTCGGCTGCCCCAAGGTCGAGCTCCTTGAAGGGCGGGGTCACCCGACGATCTGGGCCGAGTCTCCCAAGGTCGAAGGGGCGCCGACGGTGCTGATCTATGGGCACTACGACGTGCAGCCGGTGGAGCCGCTCGATGAGTGGACCACGCCGCCCTTCGAGGCCACCGTCCGGAACGGGAACCTCTACGCCCGCGGCGCGGTGGACGACAAGGGGCAGGTCTTCACGATGCTCAAGGCGTACGAGTCGGTCCTCGACGCCGGCAAGCTCCCCCCCTGCAACGTCCACTTCATCTTCGAGGGTGAGGAGGAGTGCGGCGGGAAGGTCGTTTTCGACATCCTGCAGCGCGACGCCTGGCGCACCGAGGTCGACGCGGTGATCGTCGCCGACATGGGGTACTACGCCCCGGGGATCCCGGCGGTCTACACCGCGCTCCGCGGCCTTGCCTACGCCGAGATCCATGTGCGGACGGCAGAGAGCGACCTCCACTCCGGTACCTATGGTGGGGCGGCGCCGAACGCCATCGAGACGATGGTCCGGATCCTCTCCCAGCTCAAGGATGCCAACGGGAAGATCAAGATCCCGGGCCTCTATGAAGCAGTGAAGCCTCCGACCAAGGCGGAGCTCGCCGGATGGAAGAAGCTCCCCTTCAGCGAGAAGAAGTTCCTGAAGGAGGAGGTCACCGGGAAGGCGCTCACCGGTCTCAAGGGGAAGACGGTCTTCGAGCGGACCTGGGCCCTCCCGACCCTCGAGATGCACGGAATCCGCGGCGGCTTCGTGGCGGAGGGGGCGAAGACGGTGATCCCGGCGCAGGCGGTGGCGAAGGTCTCGCTCCGCCTCGTCCCGGGGCTCAAGGTGCAGACCGTCTACAAGCAGCTCGCCAAGGCGGTGAAGGCGGTGGCGCCCAAGTACGTCACGGTCGAGGTGAAGCCGCTCCACGGCGGGGAGCCGGTGCAGGTGAAGGTCGACCACCCCGCGTTCAAGGCGCTCGACGAGGCGTTCCAGGCAGTGGTGGGGAAGAAGACGGTCTCGGTCCGCGCCGGCGGGAGCATCCCGGTCGTCACCGAGCTCGCCAAGGGGGGCGCTCCTGTCCTCCTCACCGGCGTCGGCCTCCCCGATGACCGGATCCACGCCCCGAACGAGAAGATCACCCTGCAGCAGGTGTGGGATGGGGTGGAGGTGTTCGGGCGCTTCTTGAAGGGATTCGGGAAGCAGTGAAAGGGCTCCCCCTCTCCACGTAGGTGGAGAGGGGGCCGGGGGGTGAGGTGGAAATGCGAAGGGGCCCGCTCATTGAGCAGGCCCCTTCTGTCATTGCTGCGAGCCGTCTACTGCTGCTGCTCCACCCCCGACCGTTTCCCGCCGAACTGGCTCTCGGTCCGGGCATGCAGCTCGTCGACCCCGATCACGGCCTTCACCGAGGCGATCACACCGGCCACGACATCGTCGGCCCAGTAGTCGTCGGGACGCTCCCCCTTCGGCAGCGCGCGGGCGCGCTCCTCGAGGTACTGCGTCGCGGTGGTGATCCATTCCGCCTGCGCGGAGGGGATGAGCGACCAGGAGCCGGTGGCGCGGAGCTCGAGCTCGGTGAGCGCCTTCAGGTCCCCTTCGAGCTCCTGGATCGCCTGCCGGTTCCCGAGCTTCTTGACGACGAGCGCGAGCAACTGCGCCCGCTCGCTCTCCTGCGCGGTCGGGAGCGGGGCCAGGTAGTGACGCTGGTCGGCGACCATCTCGGCGAGACGGACGCAGACAGCGCGCACCGGATTCCGGAGCTCCGCCGGGGCCTCCTTGGCCCAACTCTCGGCGGCCCGTCGGATATCCGACAGCTTGGCCTCGGCAAGTTCTTCGATCGACTGCTTGCGTACGTCGGACATATTCTGGAAAAAAGCCGCGGGCGGGACGGGGGTCAACCTCGCGGAACGGGTGGTAACTAGTGGTGGTCGCCCCGCTCTGCAAGGGTGTTCATGCGTAGTGCAACGGAGGCGGGGAGAGGTGTCCCGGAAAAGGCAAGGCGGCCGATGGTTGGCCGCCTCTATCGGGACTCTACTTCCGAGGACCCCGTCGCATCCGCACCGGGTCGGGGCGCCCGTACCGCTGTTCCTTCCACGGGTCGCCGAGCATGTGGTAGCCGTTCACCTCCCAGAACCCCGGTTCGTCGTGCGCGAAGATCTCGATCCCCGTCACCCACTTGGCACTCTTCCATAGGTAGAGGTGCGGGACCAGGAGTCGGACGGGGCCGCCGTGCTCCGCCGTGAGGGGCTCCCCGTTCCAGTGGGTGGCGACCAGGTTCTCCGGCCGGTCGAGGTCGCTGACCGGGAGATTTGTGGTGTACCCCTCCGCGCCATGCACCAGCGCATCCTCCGCGCCCGGCTTCACTCCCGCGCGCTTGAGGAGATCTTGCACCGACACACCGCGGAAGGTGTTGTCGTGCCGGGTCCAATGGGTGACGCAGTGCATGTCGCAGAGGACTTCGCGCTGGGGGAGTGCGATGAGCTCCTCCCAGGTGAGCTCGAACGGATGCTCCACGTGGCCCGCGACCTTGAAGCGCCAGGTCGCGAGGTCGACATGCGGAACGTTCTGATAGTGGAGCACCGGCCACTTCTGCGTGAGCACCTGCCCCGGCGGGATCCGGTCGCGGTCGTTCGGGCGGGCGTCGATGCGGTCGGTCATGCCGAGAGAACTCCCGCGAGCTCAGGAAGGTTCCCGGTGACCTCGTCGAGGGCCGCGGACCGGACTTCCCGATCGAACCGCCGCGCGAACGCCGCGACGACGGCATCACGGGTCGTGGCAATGAGGCGGTCGGTTCCTGTGCCGCTGTGCCGCCGTGCCGCTTCTCGCTCGACGTTCGTCATCTCCACCCCGTCGATCCCGCACGGCACGATCAGGTCGAAGTACTTGAGGTCGGTGGTGACGTTGAGCGCGAAGCCGTGGAATGTGACCCACTTCTTCACGTGGACCCCGATGCTCGCGATCTTCCGCCCCCCGACCCAGACCCCGGTCTGTCCCGCGCTCCGTTCGCCCGGGACTCCCAGGATCCCGAGCGCGTCGATGAGCGCCCCCTCGATCTCCCGGAGGTACCAGTGGAGGTCGGGCTTCATCTGCTGCAGGTCGACGATCGGGTAGCCGACGAGCTGGCCGGGGCCGTGGAAGGTGACGTCTCCTCCCCGCTCGATCTCGTGCACTTCCACGCCGTGGAGGGCGATCTCCGAGACCGGGATCGGGAGGCTCGTCGCCTTGGTCGAGCGGCCGAGGGTCATCACCGGGTCGTGTTCGACCAGGAGGAGGATGTCTTCCCTGATCTTCCCCTCGCCGCGGGCCTTGCAGAGGGCGCGCTGGAGCTCGAGCACCGGCGTGTAGGGCCGGCGGCCGAGATCCACGACGGCGAGGGGGAGTGTCACGGGAGGGCGCGGTACCAGCCGACGACCCGCCGCCCGGTCCAGAGGGCGAGGAGGCCGAAGAGGAACGCGGGGACGAGGAGCGCCATCGGGCCGAAGATCGCGTCGACCGGGACCGCGGCGGCGGCGGCGACCAAGGTCGCGAAGCCGGCGATGGCGGCGAGGCCGGCGCGGCGCCAGGGGGTGCCGACGGGGCCGAGGAAGCTCCACGCCGTCAGCGCGGCGGCGAGCATCGCGGCCATCGTGCCGAAGAAGAGGAAATAGAAGGTAGGGCCGACCTGCGGGGTGTCCGACGGGGGGGCGCCCGCGGTCATCATCCGGGTCCCCCAGAGCACCAGGCACTGGAGTGCCGCACCGACGGAGGCGCCGAAGGGGAGGGTGCGGATCGCGAGCCCGGCGAGGTCGACGCCGGGGATGATGGGGTCGCCGCCGATGGTGCGGACAGGTTCGGTCATGATGGAAGCTTAGCTGGGGGGAGGAGAGGGGAAGAAGGTAGGAGGGGGTAGGAGGGGCGATCCGGCCCCCTCGTACCCCCTCATCTCCATTCCTACCCTCTCCTGCCCGCTGTTACGTGTGCATGACCCTGCCGAGGGAATCCAGAGCCGCCTCGGCGGTGGCCTCCGACAGCGTCGGGTGGCCGTGCACGAAGAGGTCGATCTCCTCGACGGTGTACTCGTTCTCGCGCGCGAGGCCGAGCTCGTGGATCATCTCGGAGGCGTGCCCGCCGACGACGTGGGCGCCGAGGATCTCGGAGTACTTCTTGCCGCGGATGATCTTGACGAACCCTTCGGTCTCGTTGGTGGCGCGGGCCCGGCCGTTGGCGCTGAACGGGAACCGGCCGACCTGGTACTCGATCTTCCGCTCCTTGCACTGCTCCTCGGTCAGGCCGACGCTCGCGACCTCGGGGTGGCAGTAGGTGATGCTCGGGATGTTGTCGTAGGTGATCGCGTGCGGCTTGTGGCCGGCGATCGTCTCCGCGACGTTGACCCCCTCGCGGCTCCCCTTGTGCGCGAGCATCGGAGCCCCGGCGATGTCGCCGATGGCGTAGACGCCGGGCATCGAGGTCTCGAGGGTCTTGAGGTCGACCTTCACGAAGCCGCGGTCGGTCATCGCGATCCCGGCGGTCTTGAGCTCCTCGATGTTGGTGGCGCGTCCCGCCGCCATGAGGACCTTCTCGACCTCGAGGGTCTCCTTGGTCCCGCCCGCCTCGATCTCCAGGGTCACCTTGTCCTTGCCGACGGTCGCCTTGAGCACCTTGGCGCCGGCCCGGACCTCGATCCCCCGCTTCTTGAAGCTCTTCGCCACCACGTCGGAGCACTCGGCGTCCTCGATCGGGAGGATGCGCGGCAGCGCCTCGATCAGGTACACCTTGGTGCCGAAGGAGTTGAAGATGTCGGCGAACTCGGTCCCGACGGCCCCGGCGCCCACGACTGCCAGCGTCTTCGGGGCGCTCTCCATGAACAGCGCCTCATCGGAGCTCACGACGAGCTTCCGGTCGAGCTCGAGCCCGATCTGCGGGATCCCCTTGGTGCGGGAGCCGGTGGCGAGGACGACGGCCTTCTTCGCCTCGTACACGTCGGCGCCGACCTTCACCTTCTTGCCGGGCTGCAGGACGCCGGTCCCCTTGATGACGGTGACCTTGTTCTTCTTCATCAGGAACTCGACGCCCTTCGAGTTCTGCTCCGAGACCCGGCGGCTCCGCTTCATCGCGACGCCGTAGTCGGTCTTGATGGTACCGGTCTCGATCCCGAGCTCTTTCGCCTCGTGCTGGATCACGTGGGCGGTCCGGGCGCTGTAGAGGAGCGCCTTGGTCGGGATGCACCCGATGTTGACGCAGACGCCGCCCAGCTTCTCCTTCTCGACCACGGCGGTCGAGAGCCCGAGCTGCGCGGAGCGGATGGCGCAGACATAGCCGGCCGGGCCGCCGCCGATGATGATCACGTCGAACTGGTTCGCCATAGGTCGTTGATCTCTGGTCGTTGGTCGAAGGGGCCGCTCACCACACCAGGGCGAGCGGATTCTCGAGCAGGGTCTTGAGCGTCTTCAGGAAGGCGGAGCCGGTGGCCCCGTCGATCGCGCGGTGGTCGCAGCTCATCGTCATCCGCATCTTCTGCCGCACCACCACCTGGCCGTTCACCACCGCCGGCTCCTCACGCACCTTGCCGACGGCGAGGATCCCCGCCTCCGGCGGGTTGATGATCGCGGTGAAGTGCTCGATGTCGAACATCCCGAGGTTCGAAAGGCTGAAGCTCGACCCGGTGTACTCATCGGGCTTGAGCTTCCGCTCCCGCGCCCGGCCGGCCAGGTCGCGCGACTCGGCGCTGATCTGCCGCAGGCTCTTGGTCTCAGCGTTCCGGATCACCGGGGTGATGAGCCCGTCCTCGACCGCGACGGCCATCCCGATGTTCGCCTCGTGCCAGATGCGGATCCGGTCGTCCATCCACCAGGCGTTGCACGCCGGGTGCTGCACCAGTGCGGTCGCGACCGCCTTGATGATGATGTCGTTGAAGCTGACCTTTCCCTCCGGCCCCAGCGCCTTGAGCGCCTCGCGGGCCTCGGCGGCGCGGGTCATGTCGACGTCCATCGTGAGGTAGAACGTCGGGATCGGCCCGAGCGACTGCGAGAGCCGCTTGGCGATCGTCTTCCGGATCTGGGTCAGCGCCACATCCTCGAACACCACCCCCGGCGCGCCGGTCGAGGCACGGCCGGTGGCGAGCGGGGCCTTCGCAGCGCTCACAGCACCCTGCGCCGACGCCCCCTCGAGGTCGCGGAGCACCACGCGGCCGGCGGGGCCGGAGCCCTGCACGCGGCCCAAGTCGAGCCCCTTCTCCTTCGCGATCTTCTTGGCGAGGGGGGAGGCCTTCACGCGGTCGGACGAGGCGGGCGGGGCGGACACGGCGGGTACGGCCGCAGGTGCCGCGACAGCCGCGGGAGCCGCCGACTTTGGAGCCGCCGCAGGCGCAGGGGCCGCGGCCTCTCCGCCGGGGACCGCCTCACCCTTCGCCCCGAGCCAAGCGACGATCCCCCCGACCGGGAGGGTGGTCCCGACCGGGATCACCTGCTTGATCATGGTGCCGGCGGCGCGGGCCACGAGCTCCATGACCGCCTTGTCGGTCTCGACCTCGGCGAGGACGTCACCGACGGCGATGGCGTCCCCTTCGTTCTTCTTCCATTCGACCAGCCGCCCCTCTTCCATCGTCGGGGACAGCGCTTCCATCACGACCTTGGTGGCCATGTCCGCTCCCTAGACGTAGAGGACCTTCTTGCACGCCGCCACGATCTTCGGGGCGTCCGCCTTCGCGGCCTTCTCGAGATGCTTGTTGTACGGCATCGGGACGTCGGCGCCCGTCACCCGCACCACCGGGGCGTCGAGCTCGTCGAACACTTCCCGCTGCAGGTCATCCACCACCTGCGCGCCGACGCCGGCGAACGCCCACCCCTCTTCGGCCACGACGACCCGGTGGGTCTTGGTGGCGGAGCGGAAGAGCGCCTCGTGGTCGAGCGGACGGATGGAGCGGAGGTCGAGCACCTCGGCCGAGATGTTCTCGGCGGCGAGCGCCTCGGCGGCCTTGAGCGCCGGGGTCACCGTCTTGCTGTGGCAGACGATGGTGACGTCCGAACCTTCCCGCTTGATGTCGGCTTTCCCGATCGGGACGATGTGCTCCCCCTCGGGCACCTCGCCCTTGGTGTTGTAGAGCATCTCGCCCTCGATGAAGATCACCGGGTCGTCGTCACGGATCGCACTCTTGAGGAGCCCCTTCGCGTCGGCCGGGGTCGCCGGGGCGACCACCTTGAGCCCCGGGATGTGGGCGTAGTAGCTCTCGAACGCCTGCGAATGCTGCGAGGCGAGCTGCAGCGCCGCGCCGCCGGGGCCGCGGAAGACCATCGGGCAGCTCACCTGGCCGCCGCTCATGTAGCGCATCTTGGCGGCGTGGTTCACGATCTGGTCGATCGCGAGGAGCGCGAAGTTCCAGGTCATGAACTCGATGATCGGGCGGAGGCCCAGGGTCGCCGCTCCCACGCCGACGCCGGCGAAGCCGAGCTCGGTGATCGGGGTGTCGACCACGCGCATCGGGCCGAACTCCTCGAGGAGCCCGCGGCTCACCTTGTAAGCGCCCTGGTAGACGCCGACCTCTTCGCCCATCAGGAAGACCGACGGGTCACGACGCATCTCTTCCGCGAGGGCCTGGTTCAGGGCGTCACGGTACGTAAGGACGGCCATCTCAGTTGCTCCCCGCGTAGACGTCGGTCCAGAGCTCGCTCGGATCGGGATCCGGCGATTCCTCGGCGAACTTGAGCGAATCCATCACTTCCGCCATCACGGACTCCTCCATCGCCTTGATCCCCGCCTCGTCGATCACCTTGGCGCTCTTGAGCTGGTCCGACCAGAGGGCGATCGGGTCGCGCTTCCGCTGCTCCTCGACCTCCTCCTTGGTGCGGTAGTGGCCGTGGATCGGGTCGGACATCGAGTGGCCCATGAAGCGGTAGGTGCGCACCTCGAGCAGCGTCGGGAGCGACTCCTTCCGGCCCCGGGTCACGGCGCGGTCCATCGCCGCCTTCATCGCCAGCAGGTCCTGCCCGTCCACCACCTCATTCGCCATGTCGTAGCTGCAGGCGCGCTCGGAGATGTCGTAGATGGCGCTGGCCCGCTCGAGCGCGGTCCCCATCCCGTAGCGGTTGTTCTCGCAGATGAAGATCGCCGGGAGCTTCCAGAGGGCGGCCATGTTGAGCGCCTCGTGGAAGGCGCCGTTGTTCACCGCGGCCTCGCCGAAGTAGCAGACGGCGACCTGGTCCCCCTTCTTGTACTTGATCGCGAATGCCAGGCCCGTGGTGATCGGGATGTGGGCGCCGACGATGCCGTGGCCGCCGAGGAACCCCTTCGAGGCGTCGAAGAGGTGCATCGAGCCCCCCTTCCCGCTGGTGCACCCGGTCGCCTTGCCGAAGAGCTCGGCCATGATCCCCCGGGCCGCCATCCCGCGGGCCAGGGCGTGGCCGTGGTCGCGGTAGCTGCAGGTGAGGACGTCGTCGTGACGGAGCGCGGCGATGGAGCCGACCGCTACCGCCTCCTGGCCGATGTACAGGTGGCAGAAGCCACCGATCTGGCCGAGGGAGTAGGCCTCGCCGGTCTTCTCCTCGAAGCGGCGGATCAGGATCATCTGGCGCAGCCAGACGCGGTACTGCTCCGCGGTCTGGGCGTCGACCTTCTTGGGGATCGTCGGTGCGGCGGTCGCCATCACCCCTCCACTGTGGCCGCGTTGGCGGCGTTCTTGGCCTGGTCCCAGGCGTGATACGACGAGCGCGTGAGCGGGCTCGCCTCGACGTGCTTGAAACCGATCTGGAGTCCGAAGTCGCGCAGCTCCCCGAACTCGTCCGGCGTATACCAGCGCACCACCGGGAGGTGCGAATCGCTCGGCCGGAGGTACTGCCCCAGCGTGAGGATGTCGACGTCGCTCCGGCGGAGGTCCTTCATCGACTGCTTCACCTCGTCCCACTCCTCGCCCATGCCGAGGATGATCCCGCTCTTGGTGAGCTGGGACTTCCCGTTCATGGCGCGCGCGTTGGCCAGGAGCTGCAGCGCGCGGTCGTACCGGCCGCCGGGACGGGCCAGGCGGTAGAGGCGGGGGACGGTCTCGAGGTTGTGATTGAGGATCGAGGGACGGGCGTCCATCACGATCTTGAGCGCCTTCTCGGATCCCTTGAAATCGGGGATCAGCACCTCGACCGAGCTCTGGGGGAGCCGCGCGCGGATCTCGGTGATGCACCCGGCGAACGCCTCGGCGCCCCCGTTCTCGAGGTCGTCGCGGTCGACCGAGGTGATCACCACGTGCTGCAGCCCCATCACCGCCACCGCCTCCGCCAGCTTGGAGGGCTCGGTGGGGTCGAACGCCTTCGGGGTCCCGTGGCTCACCGCGCAGTAGGCGCAGTTCCGGGTGCAGACGTCGCCGAGGATCATGAAGGTCGCCGCCTTGTGATCCCAGCACTCGCCGATGTTGGGGCAGCGGGCCTCTTCACAGACCGTGTGGAGGCCCAGCTCCCGCATCATCTTCCGGACCCCGAGGTACGTCTCTCCCCCCGGCGCCTTCACCTTGAGCCACGAGGGCTTCCGGACCAGGGCGGGGGGCTGCGGCAAGCTCGGCGCCTCGCCGGTGGTACCGGCGGGGGAGCGACCGAGCTGAACGAGCGGAAGTGCTGCCATCGGACCAATTCCCAATAGAAGGGAGGGGCCGCGGGGAGGGGTCTCCCCATACCGGGCCACCAAGGTACCCCCGGGTCGGGAGGCCGGGGAGATGGAAAATCGAACAAATCAACCAAATGGTTGATAACTGAGCAAGTGACGGGCTTACGAGCTAATGGGCGGGCTTACGAGCTTACGAGCTGACGAGGGGGTTGATGGGCCGACGAGCTAATGAGGGGGTTGATGGGCTTACGAGCAGATGAGGGATGGAACCTCCTTGTCAGCTCGTCATCCCCCTCGTTGGCCCATCAGCTCGTCAGCTTACGCGTCAGCCCATCAGCTCGTCAGCCCCCTCGTCAGCCCATCAGCTCGTCAGCCCCCTCGTCAGCTCATCAGCTCGTCAGCCTACCCGTCAGCCCGTGGGCTACTTCCCCAACAAACTTTCGACCGCTCGAGCAAAGTCCGCGACAAGGGCGGTATGCGCCTCCCCCGTCGCCGGGCCATAGAACCCGGCGTGCACCCGCTTGATCCGTCCGTCCCGCCCAATGAACAGGGTGG
>Ga0164309_10001829_pt1 | contig 10158 bp, 7 predicted proteins | sample Whisoiple_247_MG_FD_109984 | JGI IMG/M metagenome (GOLD analysis project Ga0164309, IMG submission 109984) | Soil microbial communities amended with fresh organic matter from upstate New York, USA - Whitman soil sample_247_MG | ecosystem: Environmental > Terrestrial > Soil > Unclassified >... | reverse complement strand
TATCGTGACGAACTACGCAGAGCTCATCGGCCAGGACATGGCCGAGATCGTATCGTGCCGGGATGCGCATCCGGCGACCCAGGCGCTGGTGGACGGGATCCTCCCGATCACCGCCCGTGGCAACAGTGCCGTGCTGGTGGCCCCGCCGTCGACGACGTACGCCTTTGGCGCACTCGCCGGTGTCTACCACCACCTCCTCGAAGGGACCGGGACCCGCGGGCTGGTGCTCGTGCCGGAAGGTTCCCTCGAAGCGTGGCGCAACCTCGCCACCGAGCCGACCCTCGAACTCGGCGTCCACGTCGGGGCCGGGCAGGCCCGCGCCGCCCGCGGCATCGCCGACGGCAGCACCGACGTCCTCGTCACGACCCTCGCCACCGCGACGGCCCTCCAGCAGCGCGCCACCCTCAAGGTGGACGCGCTGCTCTCTATTGTGCTCGTCTGGCCCGAGCTCTGGAGCGACACCGAGGCGCTCGCCGCCCTGATGACCGACGCCAAGGAGTCGCAGCGCGTCATCATCACCAGCGACCACGTCGCCATCGCCCCCCTCATCGAGCGCTACGCCCGGAAGGCGATGGTCATCGGCGCCCCGGCGGCCGATGCCGCGCCCCTTCCCCCGCTCGGTCCGGTCCGGACCGTCGTGGTGCCGGAGCAGGACCGGTGGTCGGCGGTGAACGCGATCGAGGAGGTCCTCGACCCCGAGACCCTCTTCGTCGGTGGCGCCTGCGCCGATGACTCCGTCTTCTACGGCCCACCCCTCCCCACCCTCGACACCGAGGTGACCAAGGCAGCGGCGGTGGTGGCGTGGGATCTCCCCCTCCGTGCCGACCTTGAGGCGTTGCTCAAGATGGGCCCGGTGGTCGTGCTCATTCCCCCGTACGCCGAATCGTGGGCGGCGGTGAACCTCGGTGGCCGCAAGCCGCTCCGGCTCCCGAACGCCGTCGACGCTGCACGCGATGCCGCGGCGCGCCGTCGCAGCGAGGTGACCGAGCTCCTCACCGCGGGGACCCCCTCCGAAGGGCTCCTCGCCCTGGCCCCCCTCTTCGAGCGGTTCGACGCGACCCTGGTGGCGGCAGCACTCTACCAGATCGGGAAGGCGGTCCCGACCCCGACGCTCGCCGCCACGGCGGCCGCCTCGGTGCCGACCGAGACCGGGACGATGTGGGTCAGCGCCGGCTCGGCCGACGGGCTCCTCGCCAAGGACATCGTCGGGGCGCTGGTGAACGAGATCAAGGTCGACCGCGCCTCGATCGGGAAGGTCGAGATCAAGGAGAAGTTCTCCCTCGTCGTCCTCCCCGCCGCCGACGTGGAGCGGATCGCCCAGGCCTTCACCGGGACGACGCTCAAGCGGAAGCGGGTCCTCGCCCGCCTCGACCGTGGACGCACCGAGCGTCCCGCGGGCCCGCGCGGGGAACGGCCGACCGGTCCCCGTGGTGAGCGTCCGGCGCGCGGTCCCCGGACCGAGCGTCCGCCGCGTAAGCGGGACTAGCCTCACCCCCCGGCCCCCTCTCCGCATACGCTGAGAGGGGGAGCGTGGCGGAGGGAGCTGTGCCGAGGGCCGGGCGTCTCGCCCGGCCGCAAAGCCGACGGGCCACCCAGCGGGGTGGCCCGTGTTGCTGCGCGCCTAGGCGCGCCGCAGTCCAGCTGATGTTGCGCCTGCCTGCAATGAAATTGCAGGCCTGCGTTTTACTTCTTGTTGACCAGGTCCTTGAGACCCTTGCCGGCCTTGAACACCGGGGCCTTCGAGGCCTTGATCGTGATGGTCTTGCCGGTCTGCGGATTGCGGCCCTGACGCGCGGCGCGCTTGCGGACCTTGAAGCTCCCGAACCCGGTGACGTTCACTTCCCCGCCCTTCTTGAGGGTCGAGGCGATGATCCCGGTGTCGCCGAAGAACGTATCGACGACCACGCCGGCCTGCGCCTTGGAGGTATCCAGGGCCTTGGCGACGGCTTCCACCATCTCCTGCTTGTTCACGTGATGCTCCTTGTGAGGGGGAACGATGACCTGCACGGCGCGGGCTCATCCCGGCCGGGGGGTCCTGAAGGGAGGGTGCATCGGCCGGAAAGCCGCTCCACCCGCGCACAATATGGGTATGGAGGCCGAAAACCCGCAAGAGTCAAGGCTTTCCGCTTGACCCCTCGGGGGCGCGGAGTTACGCTTGGCCTCCCGGTCTCTCCCTCTCCAGGTCCAGCATGCCCCCAGCCCCGCGCCACGGCTCCATCGAGGTCGTCGCCGGCGTGATGTTCAGCGGCAAGAGCGAAGAGCTCATCCGCCGCGTCCGCCGCGCCATCATCGCGCGCCGCTCCGTCCAGGTCTTCAAGTCGCACCTCGACGCCCGCTACGCCGGGCTCTACCACGTCTCCAGCCACGACGGCCGCGAGGTCGAGGCGGTCCCGGTCGATTCCGCGGCCGAGATCTTCCGCCAGGTCCGCCCCGACGCCGAGATCATCGCCATCGACGAGGCGCAGTTCCTCGATGACGAGATCGTCACGGTCGCGACGGCACTTGCCGAGCGGGGGGTGCGGGTCATCCTCGCGGGGACCGATACCGACTTCCGCGGCGAGCCGTTCGGGAAGATGGGGGAGCTGATGGCGATCGCGGAGGAAGTGACCAAGCTCCGTGCCATCTGCGTCGTCTGCGGCGAGCTCGCCTGCCGCAACCAGCGCCTGGTGGACGGGAAGCCGGCCCGCTACGACTCACCGATCGTGATGGTCGGCGGCCGCGAGAGCTACGAGGCGCGCTGCCGGCACTGCCACCGGGTGCCGCGGAAGGATGAGGATCAGACGCGGATGCTGTGAGGTGAGCGGTGAGCGGTGAGGGGCTCCGAGGCGGGGCCCCGTTTTCATTGACGGCACCCCAAGGGCCGGAAAGGCCTGCCCTCAACAGGGAGGCACGAAGGACCGAAGCAACGGAGGTGGATTTTGTGGGTCCCGAGTTGGGATCTCGACCGTACACCCACATCGATTTTGGTTCGTGCCACCGTTCCTTCGTGCCTCCCAGTTGAGGCCGAGCCTTTCCCTTGCCCTGACCTCGCCACACCGCACCCCCAGTATCTTCCTCTCATGCTCAATGTGGCGCTGACCGGCAACATCGCCGCCGGCAAGTCGGAAGTCGTCCGCCGATTCGCCGAGTGGGGGGCCACGGTCATCGACGCCGACCAGCTGGCGCGCGAGGCGCAGGCCCCCGGCACCGAAGTGCTCCGGGGGATCGTGCAGCGCTTCGGGAAGGAAGTCCTCCACGCCGACGGGACCCTCGACCGCGCCGCCCTCCGGGGGCTCGTGATGGCGGACGAGATCGCCCTTTCGGCGCTCAACGGGATCGTCCACCCGGCGGTCCGCCGCCGTCGCGACGAGCTCCTGGCCGAGGCGAAGGGGCGGGGGGACCGGGTGGTGCTGAGCGACATCCCCCTCCTCTTCGAGGCCGCCGACCCCTCCCAGTTCGACGTCGTGGTCCTGGTCGACGCCCCGGAGGCCCTCCGCCGGGAGCGCCTCATCGCGCGTCGCGGGCTCTCCCCCGACGAGGCGGAGCGGATGATCCGCGCCCAGATCCCTTCCGAAGTGAAACGGGCCCGGGCCGACATCGTCCTCGACAACGCCGGGACCCTCGAGGAGCTCGACGAGGGGGCTCGCGCCGCGTGGGAGGAGCTCCTCCGGCGCACTCCCCGTCATCCTTGAGCCCGGCCCCGTCTGGGCGTATGTTTCCGGGTCTCCACACCGACCTTTTCACGAGGTAACGCGCGTGTCCAACGTCCCGGCCAACCTGCTGTACACGAAGGACCACGAGTTCGTCGCCAAGACCTCCGATCCCTCGATCGTCCGGATCGGCATCACCGACTACGCCCAGGGCGAGCTCGGCGACATCGTCTTCGTGAACCTCCCCAAGAAGGGGGAGACCTTCGGTGACCACGCCTCCTTCGGCACCATCGAGGCGGTGAAGGCGGTCTCCGAGCTCTACACCCCGCTGGCCGGGACGGTGATGGAGGTCAACTCCGCCCTCGACGCCGACCCGGCGGTGATCAACCGCGACCCGTACGAGGGCGGCTGGATGATCTCCCTCAAGGTCGACCCGGACCACCTGGCCAAGCTGCTGAAGGCCGACGACTACAAGAAGCTGATCGGCGAGTGACCTCGCCGTACCCGATGACCGACGTGTAAGGACAACACCGCCCCGGAGCACTCCAGCTCGCGGGGCGGTCGCGTTCCCAGAGAGACGACCATGACCACCAAGAAGACCGCGCCGGCCCCGACCGGCCCGCATGCCCTGGGCCTCGCCCACAACTACGACGACACCTTCACCTCGCGCCACCTCGGGCCCCGCCCCGCGGAGGTGCAGTCGATGCTCGGCACCCTCGGCTACAAGACCCTCGACGAGTTCATCGACTCGGTGGTCCCCGACGGGATCCGGCTCCGCCGGCCGCTCAACATCCCCGCGGCCCGCACCGAGCGCGAGACGCTGAAGGCGCTCCGCACGCTCGGCGCCCAGAACAAGGTGTTCACGAGCTTCATCGGGATGGGGTACTACGGCACCTTCGTGCCGCAGGTCATCCAGCGGAACATCCTCGAGAACCCCGGCTGGTACACCGCCTACACCCCGTACCAGGCCGAGATCGCCCAGGGGCGGCTCGAGGCGCTGCTCAACTTCCAGACGATGGTCGCGGACCTGACCGCGCTCCCGATCGCCAACGCGTCCCTCCTCGACGAGGGGACCGCGGCGGCCGAGGCGATGGCGCTCGCCCTCGCGGCGACCAACCGCGGCGAGCACCCGGTCTTCCTGATCGACGAGGCGTGCCACCCGCAGACCATCGAGGTGGTGCGGACCCGTGCCGAGGCGCGCGGGGTCGAGGTGGTGGTGACCGACGCGGATCACTTCGCGTTCGACGCCAAGACCATCGGCTGCCTGGTGCAGTACCCCGCGACCGACGGCCGGGTGCGCGACTTCACTGCCCTCGCCGCCAAGGCGAAGGCGGCGGGTGCGCTCGTCATCGCGGCGACCGACCTCCTGGCGCTGACGCTCCTCAAGGCCCCGGGCGAGTGGGGGGCCGACATCGCCGTCGGTTCCAGCCAGCGCTTCGGCGTCCCGATGGGGTTCGGCGGGCCGCACGCGGCGTTCTTCTCCTGCACCGAAAACCTGAAGCGGATCATCCCGGGCCGCATCATCGGCCTCTCGAAGGACTCGTCGGGACGCCCGGCGCTCCGGATGGCGCTGCAGACCCGCGAGCAGCACATCCGCCGCGAGAAGGCGACCAGCAACGTCTGCACCGCGCAGGTCCTCCTCGCCGTGATGGCGTCGATGTACGCGGTGTACCACGGCCCCGAGGGGCTCACCCGGATCGCCAAGCGGACCAACGAGCGCGCGGCACTCCTGGCCAACGGCCTCCGCCGCCTCAAGTACCGCATCGTCCACGAGAACTTCTTCGACACCGTGTGCGTGGAGGTGGAGGAGTGGATGCAGTCCCGCATCCTCGACGCCGCGCGCGCCAAGTCGCTCAACCTCCGCGTCCTCTCGCCGACCCAGCTGACCATCAGCCTCGACGAGACCACGGGGATGAACGAGATCGCCGACCTGATGAGCGTCTTCGCGCTCGACGAGGCGCTCCCCTTCATGCTCGAGGACGCCGCCGGGAACGGGTCGGCGATCCCCGCCGCGCTGCAGCGCGCGTCGGCGTTCCTGACCCACCCGATCTTCCACAAGCACCGCAGTGAGACCTCGATGCTCCGCTACCTCCGCGGCCTCGAGGCGAAGGACCTCTCCCTCACGGCCGCGATGATCCCGCTCGGCTCCTGCACCATGAAGCTCAACGCCACGAGCGAGATGATGGGGATCAGCTGGAGCGAGTTCGCCGGGATGCATCCCTTCGCCCCGGTCGAGCAGACCGCCGGCTACCGGCTCCTCTTCCAGCAGCTGGAGACCGAGCTCGCCGAGATCACCGGGTTCCACGGGGTCTCGCTGCAGCCGAACGCCGGCTCCGCCGGTGAGCTCGCCGGGCTCCTGGTGATCCGCGCCTACCACCGCGCCCGCGGCGATGCGCACCGGACCGTCTGCCTCATCCCCGCCTCGGCGCACGGCACCAACCCCGCCTCGGCGGTGATGGCCGGGTTCCAGGTGGTGGTGGTGAAGAGCACCGCGCAGGGCGAGATCGACCTCGTCGACCTGAAGGCCAAGGCGACCGAGCACGCGGCGAAGCTCGGCGCGCTGATGGTGACCTACCCGTCGACGCACGGCGTCTTCGAGGCGGGGATCACCGAGGTCTGCAAGATCGTCCATGAGAACGGCGGCCAGGTGTACATGGACGGCGCCAACATGAACGCCCAGGTCGGCCTCTGCCGTCCGGGGGACATCGGCGCCGACGTCTGCCATCTCAACCTCCACAAGACCTTCGCCATCCCGCACGGCGGCGGCGGCCCGGGGATGGGACCGATCTGCTGCGCCAAGCACCTGACGCCGTTCCTTCCGGGGCACCCGGTGGTCCAGGTCGGCGGGCCGCAGAACTGCGGGACGATCTCGTCGGCCCCGTGGGGGAGTGCCGGGATCCTGCCGATCAGCTGGGCGTACATCAACCTGCTGGGCCGCGACGGGGTCACGATGTCGACCAAGCTCGCGATCCTGAACGCGAACTACATCGCCCACCGGCTCAAGGACCACTACCCCATCCTCTATACGGGGAACAAGGGGACGGTGGCGCACGAGTGCATCCTCGACACCCGCGGCTTCAAGCAGAGCGCCGGGATCGAGGTCGAGGACATCGCGAAGCGGCTGATCGACTTCTCCTTCCACCCGCCGACCGTCTCCTTCCCCGTCGCCGGCACGCTCATGGTCGAGCCGACCGAGTCGGAGCCGAAGGAGGAGATCGACCGGTTCATCGACGCGATGATCGCGATCCGCAACGAGATCCGCGACATCGAGGCCGGGAAGCAGCCGAAGGAGAACAACGTCCTCACCAACGCCCCCCACACCCTCACGGAAGTGGCGGGGAACACGTGGGACCGCCCCTACCCGCGCGAACAGGCCGCCTTCCCGAGCCAGGCGACCCGGGAGCGGAAGGTGTGGCCGACGGTGGGCCGCGTCGACGGCGCCTACGGCGACCGGAACCTGATCTGCACCTGCCCGCCGGTGGAGGAGTACGCGTCGAAGTGACGGCGTGAGAAGTGAGAGGTAAGAGGTGAGAGGGCCCATCGGAGAGATCTCTTCGGTGGGCCCTCTCACTTCTCACCTCTCACCTCTTACCATTGTGCATGCGTTGGCACTTCATCTCCGACGGCCCTGCCGATGCCGCGACGAATATGTCCCGCGACGCCGCCCTCCTCGACCTCGCGGCCGAGCGAGGGGTGGGATTCGTGCGCACGTACACCTGGGCGCCGTTCGCGCTCTCGTTCGGTGCGAACGAGCCGGCGGAGAAGCGCTACGACCGCGCCCTGATCGAATCGCGGGGACTCGCCGTCGTGCGCCGCCCTACCGGCGGGCGCGCGGTCTGGCATGCGGAGGAACTCACCTACGCGGTCGCCTGCCCCGACGGGACCTTTGGGTCGCTCACGCAGAGCTACCACGCGATCCACACCCTTCTCCTCGCCGCACTCCAGTCCCTCGGCGGGGACCTGGCACTCGCCGACGCCGAGATCGGGCCGAGCGGGCTTGATGCGGGGGCCTGCTTTGCGGCACCCGTCGGCGGCGAAGTGGTCTCCGCGCTCGGCAAGGTCGTCGGCTCCGCACAGCTCCGCGAGCGGGGAGCGCTCCTGCAGCACGGCTCGATCCTCCTCGACAATCGGCAAGAGTTGGTCGGTGAGATCACGCGGGGAAATGTCCCGGCGTCGAGCGCTGCCGCGCTGTCGCAGGTACTTGGGCGTCCCATCCGCCCCGGGCAGGTGGTGGGTGCGCTCACGGCGACGCTCGAGGCGAAATTCGGGCGGCTGGCACCACTCGATGCCGAGCTCCGGACGGAACTCGAAGAGCGGGCGGCAGCGCATCACCCTCGTTTCGTCGATCCAGCTTGGACGTGGCGTCGGTAGAAGGCGTTGAAGGCCAAACGCGGGCGAGAAGGCGCGAATGTCCGAAACGGGGCGTTCGCGCCTTGTCGCTTTGGGCCCGCCTTTGGCCTTCCACGCGTTCTCCGCAGCTCTATCCCACCCCCTAGCGCCCCGCCCCTGCCCCCCTTTCCTTATTGATATGCGCCTCCGCGCCCTCTTCCCTGCGACATCCGCCGTCCTCGCGCTCCTGACCCACTGGCCCGCCGGCCCACTGGCCGCACAGGCCACGGGCTCGATCGTCATCGTCAGCGGCCAGTTCCCGAGCCAACCGGTCCCGACCCTCACCCGCGGCTCGGCGGACAACGACATCGCGGACCTCCTCTTCCTCCGCCTCGTCCGCCTCGGCCCCACCCTCACCACCGCCGGCGACCGCGGCTTCGTGCCGCAGCTCGCGCGGAGCTGGTCGCGGCGCGACTCGCTGACCCTCGTCTTCGAGCTCGATCCCCACGCCAAGTGGCACGATGGCACCGCGGTGACGCCCAAGGACGTGGTGTGGACTTACACCCGCGCGAAGGACGCGACCCTCGCACCGGCGCACGCCACCGCGCTCCGCTGGCTCGCCTCGGTCACCGCTGACGGGGATCACCGCGTAGTCATGCGCTTCTCCAAGGCATACCCGACGCAGCTCTTCGATGGCGGGTGGCAGCTCCCGGTCCTCCCGTCGCACCTCCTCGACTCCATCCCGCCGGCGCAGCTCTCCACCTCGGCGTTCCTCAAGTCTCCCGTCGGGAACGGACCGTATCGCTTCGTCCGCTCGGTGCCCGGACAGTTGGTGGAGCTCGCCGCGGTCCCGGGTCACTTCCTGGGGAACCCGAAGCTCACGCGGGTGGTCTATCGCGCCTCCGCCGATGGCGACACGAGGATCAACCTCCTCCTCTCCGGCGAAGGGGACGGGCTCGAGCAGCTCTCCCTCCGGAGCCAGCAGGAGCGATTCGCGGCGAACGCCGACTTCCGCCTGGTGAACGTCCCCTCCTTCCAGGTGATGTACACCCTCTTCAACCAGCGCGCCCCCGCCGACCGGAACGCACCGCACCCGATCCTCGCCGACCAGAAGGTGCGGCAGGCGCTGGTGCTCGCCCTCGACCGCGCCACCGCGGCCAAGGCACTATACGGCGACGCCGCGACGGTCCCCCTCGGCCCTGCGTCGATGGCGCTCTGGGCACGTACGGAACCCTCCCCCGCCGCCGGGGGCGACACCGCCCGCGCCGCAGCACTGCTCAACGAGGCTGGTTGGCGCGACAGTGACGGGGATGGCGTCCGCGACCAGAACGGTCGCCCCCTCTCCCTCTCGATGATCTTCCCCGGAACGAGCCCCGCGCGGCGGCTCGCCGCCCAGCTCCTCCAGGAGCAGTGGCGCCGGGTTGGGATCAAGATCGAGCTCGAACCCCTCGAGTTCCCCGCCTACATCGAGCGACGGAACGCACGGAACTTCGACATCGACCTCACCGGCGTCGGCCAGGACCCGAACCCGGCGGGGCTGCTACAGAGCTGGAGCTGTGCCGGCGGCAACAACCTGGCCGGCTACTGCGACCCCGGCGTCGACTCCCTCCTTACCCGCGCCGAAGGTGCCCGCGACGGCGGCCGCGAACTTTGGCAGGCGGCCTTGCGCCGCATCGACGCCGATGCCCCCGCTGCCTTCCTCTTCTCTCCTGCGAACGTGGTGGCGGTGCATCGCCGCTATCGCGATGTGACCTTCCGTCCCGACGGGCTCTGGAGTGCGCTCGCGGCCTGGTCGGTGACCACCGGTGCTGAACTCCCGCGGGACCGGACGGGCGCACCCTGACGTGACGCGCTGGATCCTCCGCCGAGCGGCACAGGGGGCGCTCACCTGGGGGATCGCGGCGACGGCGCTCTTTCTCCTCGTCCGCCTCCTCCCCGGCGATCCCCTCGCCGGCGCGGTCGACCTGCCGCCGGAGACCCGCGCCTCCCTCGCCCGGCTGTACGGACTCGACCAACCTCTCCTCACCCAGCTCCACCATTTCCTCCGCGGCCTCCTCCACGGGGACTTGGGCGTCTCGATCCTGCACGGCCGTCCCGTCACCGAGCTGATCTGGGGCCACCTCCCCGCCACGCTCCTCCTCGGCACCGCCGTCCTCGTCGCCGACCTTTCGATCGCGCTCTGGCTCGGCACCCGCCTCGC
>Ga0164309_10001828_pt1 | contig 10163 bp, 14 predicted proteins | sample Whisoiple_247_MG_FD_109984 | JGI IMG/M metagenome (GOLD analysis project Ga0164309, IMG submission 109984) | Soil microbial communities amended with fresh organic matter from upstate New York, USA - Whitman soil sample_247_MG | ecosystem: Environmental > Terrestrial > Soil > Unclassified >... | reverse complement strand
ATATGTATACTGTAGATCTGAAACATTCCTATGTATCACACTTCTAGTCGATAGTCCCGTGATAGTGTACGGTACATCTTTTATTTAAGACGTTCGCATGTATGACACTATAACACAGTAGACAACGAGAGAAAAATCATACATCATATGCTTGTTAATAATTTATGATCTATACCATATCAATTAGATAACATAGGAAGACAAGTTTAGACAAAATGAGACGGTATTGAACAAATTTGACCAAACCCACCCCCGGTATACACCTTTTTTTCATAAAAAAGGCGAATACCTTTTATTCTAATATGATTGAAAATATTCAAAATGTCTAAAAAGATTCTAGTTTTTGCAGTTCTACTTTCTCTTGTATTGTCCATGACTGTAACACAAGAGGCCAATGCATTGACAAAAGGTGCAGGTCAATACAGTCGCACTACTGCAAGCCTTGATCCAAGCAGAGTCTGTGGTAACCATGTTTGTGAACCAGGAGAACATGCCAAATGGTCATCAGCTGTACAATCATCACAACGCCAAGGTCCACCCAAAGTTACTGGTGCACAATACGGAATCATCATAATGCATCAAATGGTCGTAAACTCTCTTGTAAAAACAAACCAAGGATCTCAAATGGTTTGGAGTCATTCAACCATGTCAAACAGTACAAAGATGAATTCCTCTGCAATGAAATAGACACAATCATTGCAACAAAATCAAATTCTAACAAAAATACAACCCAAAGCAGAAAGGTAGATCCAAAGTTAATGTTAAATTGGCAGGTTTAATCCAGTCTCATAATGACAGAGTTTGAGGAATTTGCATATGCCCTTTTGGATCAGCTCTCAGTTGAGCTAAACGAGGAAAAAGAGATAACAAATTCAAAAGCAAAATCTGAACAGACATTTGCTTCAAAGATAAAGTTTGAAGACATTGAATCAATCTGCAACAGGTTGTTTTCAGACATGTCAAAAAAGATAACAGAGTTTACTGAAATTCCTGTATCGCAGACAAGAGTTGAGTTTCCAGAACTTGTAGAGTTTAAGCGTCTAAAAGGACGCAAGGTATACCCCACAAAGGAATCTGCAGAATTTGTTGATGAGCTTTTTACAGCAATTGCACATGAAGATGTACAAAAAATAGCGTCTCTTGCAGAAAAGCAGACTTTTCGATATCTTGTCTATTCTACCTATGCCAAGGGGTACATCTCGCAGATATCCACCACATATGGCGATTTTTATGAATCTGTAATATACCTCAACAAGTTCATTTTATCCAGTTATCCCCAGATAATACTACACAAGCAAGGCGAACCCTACGAGTCAAGGTTTGATCAAGTAAACTCTGGATATATTGGAGCCTTGAAGATGACCATCCTTGAAGAACAGATTCATTCAATACAAAATAATCTCTACAACATCAACAAAAATGCGGTATCTGAAGTAAATGCAATCAACGAAGAGCTTGCAAAGATCATTCTAAGTTTGGATGATACAATAACGAAAAATCTTTACAACTATTTACAACTACCAGAAGTTCCAGACGAGTATCCAGTTGCAAAGAGGGCAAATCTGTTTTTCATATTAAATCCAGACAATTTCATAGTTCAAGTCTTGGGTCCAGATGTTATGACATTTACAAAGGTAACAGTGGATCCTAAAATTTTGGAAATGATTCCACAACTTTTAGACATTTATCAGAGATGGTTAAAGCCAATCCAGGCACACCATGCAGCTTTTACAACAATGGAAGGAATGGCAGAGTTTGCAGTAAAAAATATCCTAAAAGATGATCAAGATTTTAAGAATTATCTAGTTACATTTGCAAACAGTGACATCTCATCATACCAGGTCAGAAAGAGTATGGGAACAGACTTTACAGAACACGTCTTTACAAAATTAGGCAAGAATACATACAAAACTTTGATTGCAAATCCTCCCACAACTCGAGAACTCAAAAACCCAGAGAGTTATCTAAATAGAAAATGAATGAATTCGATCCATTTGCAGCAGAGTGGGTCTCTTATGCAAAAAGCCCACAATACACACTAGTTGAAAAGTGCCTAAAATTATCGCAGATACTAGAGTTTCCAGATCTTGACATTACGGAATATGTCAAAAAACTAAAATCGTTTGAACATGGACTGCATGACCACATATCAGATGTCAAAAATCCAATCTATCTTGTATCCATGCTAAACGAGTACATGTTTGACATTTTGGAGTTTGAGGGAAACAGTGATGATTACTATAATCCAAGAAACAACTTTCTCAACGTGGTAATTGAAAAACGTACTGGAATACCAATCACATTATCAATTATTTACATCGAACTTGCAAAGGCAATAGGACTTGAGCTCAGACCAGTAGGGTTTCCAGGACATTTCCTTGTAAAATATTCAGAAGAGCTTATCTTGGATCCCTTTAACAGGGGCAGCCTGCTTGATGTCGAAGATCTCCAGGACATACTTGATGCCACATATGGTGAAGGAGTAGAATTTGAGCCAGAATATTTGAATGATATAGAACCAGAAAAAATACTGATAAGAATTCTAAGAAATCTAAAGGGATCTTACACTGAATCCTTTAGTTATGACAAAGCAATGCATTGCATCAACATGATACTAGGTCTTGATCCAGACTCATCAGAAGACATCAGGGACAAAGGAATAGTCCAGTCAAGACTGCTTCAAAACGATCTTGCTCTAGTATCTCTTAACAAGTATCTTGAGCTTGCACCAGAAGCAGATGATGTAGACGATGTATTAGAGATGATTAAAAGTATTAAAGAGAAATCTAATCAATAATTGATTGTACGTCTTTTCCTTTTTTGATTAGTTTATGTTCGTATCTTACAATCTTGTTTCGCATAGTTCCTTTGAGAACATCAATTTCATTTCTCAGGCTAGCTACCTCATCTTCAAGTCTAGCTACTCTTTCATAAATGGACTCGTCTTCGCCTGCCATACGTTTAATCTTCACTAGATATGACCTTAAAAATTTATGGTTTATTTTGTTGAGGGTTTTGTCAGTATTTTCTATAGTGTGAATTCGCCGTTGCATGATTGGCACTTGCCTTTCTCACTGCCAATCAATCCTATTATCAAAATTTTTCCTATTGTACCGCATTTAGGACAGAGGCCGGTGGTAACGTTTTTTGGACCGCTTGATCTTGGTTTTACCGATTTTCTCCTTACCATTAAATGAATTCGCGAAATTCGGTTTATTAAGTTTAAGCGTAGATCGCAAAAAGCGCGGGGAGTGGGATTCGAACCCACGGGTCCTTACGGACATGGGATTAGCAATCCCACGCCCTACCAGGCTAGGCGACCCCCGCACAGATGTTGCTGAAATTTAAACTGTTATTATAACTTTGGAACTAGAGCGGGAATGAATTTTCCTATTCTTCTCCAAAACGTTTGTAGTTTTGTACAAGATCCTTGAGATGAATTTTCTCTCCACCTACAATCTTCAAATCCACTTTGATCTTCCCTTTCTCAATTGTAATGATGTTGTATGTGTTCTCAAAGAGTCCCCTCATTCTTTCAGAAGATACTGTTCCAGCATTTGCAATAGACAGATTTCCAAAATTCCAAAACCATGGTCTGTGTTTGTGACCACAGATGACCAAGTCTATCTTGCTTGCAAGTGCAGTACGCAGTGCATCTCCTGAATCTATCACAGTTACTCTGTCAGTACCAGTATCAGGAACTCCTATCAGGTGGTGGTGCATTGCAAGTATCTTGGTCTTGTTTTCATATTTTTTCATGGTTCTTTCAAGCCACAGATTTTGTCTATAACCAATCTCACCCTCGTCCCTGTCAGGTCTTGCAGTGCCAAGTGTTACAAGTACAGTATCATCTTCTAGTTCATTTACAGAGTCAAAGGGAAAGTATTTTTTGAATAAGAGATATCCCGTGTTTCTATAGTCATGGTTTCCACTCATTGCGATTATCTTTTCAGTCTCAAACTGTGAAAACTTGGCCTTGCATTTTTCATACTCCTTGAGGAGTCCCTCATTTGTTAGATCGCCTGTTGCTACAATGACTGATGGTTTTAATTGATTTATCTCTTCTACTGCAAGGTCAAATGTTTCTTCTTTGAATTGCGCACCAACATGAATATCGGATATCTGTACTATTTTCATAACAAAATATTCAATCAATGAGGAGTTTAAGCTTTGGGATTTACAATTAAAAAATTTCAAACAATTTTCTAGTTAGAGTTAAATATACTGCTACTACAATTTCGCCTGATTTGGGAAAAAAGGCAGCAATAATCAGAGGGGACGGCATAGGCCCAGAGATTGTTGATTCAATGTTAAAAGTATTGAAGGCATGTAACACTCAAACTGAATTGGTTTTATGTGAAGCAGGTTCTGAACAATGGGAAAAACACGGTGGGGAGACATACATTCCAGATGCGACCATGAAGATCCTAGAAAACTCTGATGCGGGTTTCAAGGGACCTACAACTACCATTCCAAAACCAAATTCTCCAAGAAGTGTTGCAGTAACTTTACGACAAAAATTTGATCTATATTCAAACATTAGGCCAATTAGGACTTACAAGAGAATAACGCCTGACAAGACACTTGACTTTGTGTGTTTTAGAGAGGCAACAGAAGGTCTCTACACAGGAATTGAGTTCAAGATATCAGATGATGCTGCAATTGCAATTAGAAAAATAACAAGGCAGGGAAGTAGTCGTTTTATCAATTCTGCAGTATCATGGGCAAAAAAATATCACATGAACAAAATGGTTGCAATAACAAAGAGAAACATTCTCAAGGTTACCGATGGAATCTTTTGGGAAGAAGTAGAAAAGGCTGCCAAGGCAAATCCTGGAATATCAGTTGAAGAACTATACATAGACAACATGACACAGCAACTTGTCATAAAACCCGAACAGTTCAACGGTTCAGTCTTGATAAGCACCAACCTCTTCATGGATATAATATCAGAGTTGGCGTCAGGCATAATTGGCTCCATTGGACTTGTCTATTCTGCAAACATGGGAGACAGGTTTGCCATGTTTGAGGCAGCCCACGGGAGCGCACCCTCATTCAAAGGACTAAACAAGGTAAACCCAACTGCTGCAATTCTATCAGGAGCATGGATGGTAGAATATCTTGGAGAGACTCACATCAGAGATGCAATATTTGCTGCAACTGATCAAGTCATCAATGAAGGAAAATATGTAACATTTGACATTGGTGGAAATGCAACTACGACACAGATGACAGATGCCATAATAGAGATTGCAAAACAGAAATTAAGAAAATAGTCTAGCATTCAAACTAGATTTTGACAATACTAGAATAGATACTATTGATGCAATTAAAATAAGATATGACATGTGACTAAACTCTGGAACACTTGCAGTGTTGTCATTTATTGTAAAGTTTGGTTGTGTTATTGGATTAGATTGATTTTGGACTGGTGTTGACTGAGGAATAGTTATCAGATCAGTTGACCTGTCATCATTTGCATTCATGTCACCTGCGGTATTTGCAGAATTTGCATCAAAGAACAATTGATATTGTCCATTTACTGGAACATTCCACGCAAACGTTACAGGAACGCTCTGTTTTGCAGGTACATCCAACTTGACAAGACCATTATAAAAGAGCGAAGAGTTGTTTGTTATTTTTAGTGTAAATATTATGGAACTTGCATCCGCATTTCCAGTGTTTTGAATCTGTTTTGTTATCACAATACCATTTGATGTATAATTTTGTTTTTCAATCTTTAATGAATCTGGAACCCAGGAAAGTTCTGCATGTGAGAATTCCTTTGTTACCACAACAACTCCAGATGGCCGCATGTCAGTCTTGTCATAATAGCTATATTTTCCCACAGTGCCAAAGAACTGGGTAAATGACTTGCCAGGCAATATGTCTCCACTGTCAAATACCCCCTGTGGGCCATAGTTTGAGGTTCCAGTTGTAACAGTGTGGGTCTTGTTGTCTTGATTTACCCATGTGACTGTATTCCCTACAGCAACATTTACCTGAAATGGTGTATAGCATGACGGGTTAGGCGTGCAGTGGTTGTTGGATGTATCATTTACTATGATCACTTGAGTATCAAGTGCTTGTGCATTTGTAGCAGATGCGGTATAAAAAATAGCAGCTATCACAACAGCATAAACCATATGATGAAATCGCAATAACATCAATTTTGCTTCTTTACAGATAAACTAGGTGTACTTGTTATAAGAAAATCATATTAGGGCTTGATTTTTTGTACATTCGATTATAATCAACTCTTCATAGAATAGTTTCTTTTTTGCTACAATTGTAACATGAAACCCAAGAGACTCTGCCAGTTGCACAAGTGTTTCATACTTTGCAAGAGAAGAGGTCAGAAATACCATCTTGCCATTTTTTTCAATTCGTGAGCTGGCAGATTTTATTATCATACTTGGAATAACAGTGCCATCATGGAGTCCATCCACTGCTGGGTCAAGCAACTCATCAGATGGTAGATACGGCAAGTTGCACACAACTAGATCAAATCTAGCATGTAGTGCATCAGCAGCATTGCAACAGATGCAATTGTCAAGTGTATCATGTGCCTTGACAAGAGCTGAAATATTGACATCGGTTGCAACAACAAGTGAAAAATTCGTTGACAGGATATTTGCAAGAATGCCAGAACCTGTACCAATGTCAAGTGCAGATCTTCCTTTTTTGTCTTTTAGATAGTCAGCAAAAAAGATAGAATCCTCTGCTGGAATGTAATAATTATTGTGGGATTCTTTTTGCAATGTCTATTATCTCACCATCTGGCATTTCTTCGAGTCTCTTGTCAGAATCAATCTCTAGCCCCATCTTTTTTCCAATGTGTCGTATGGTCTTTCGTTTAAATGAAAATAGTTTGTTTACTGCATGTATTGTTTTATCAGACAGCACATGTTTTTGGATAATAGATATCACTACAGAGTCAACCTTTGGAGGAGGCCTAAAGTTTGTGTTTTTTACATCCATTATATTTTCAACCTCAAGACAATAATTTGCAATAACTGATATGGCTCTTCTTTCTTTGCCGTCTTTTTTGGCCAGTTTTTGGGCAAATTCCTTTTGGACCATTATTATGGCACACTTGAACTTTCTCTGAACAAGCCATTCTATGGCAGTGCGGCTCTCAGAATATGGAAGGTTTGAGACAAGGACTGTAAATGTAACATCTTTCTTGAAGGCATCTCCTTTTTCCAAGACCAGGTTTGGAATATAAGAAAAAGCATCTTTTGCCTTGGAATACAAGACTGGGTCTTTTTCAATAGAGATGACCTGTTTTGCGTCTTTGCACAAGAGTGGTGTAAGTATGCCTTGGCCTGTGCCTATTTCAAGAACAATGTCATCTTTTGTAATACCAGCAGAGTCAACTATTGATTTTGCGATTGATTGTGATATTAGAAAATGCTGACCTAGTAACTTGCGCTTGATCATTTTCTAACAAAGAGACTCATCCTTGTTTCTCCTGTTATCTCTTCGATGATTCTCTTTGCAATCTGTTTTGCTGGCTCCTTTAGTCCAACTCTTTCTTGTAAATCCTTAAAGTCTGTAAACTTTTTCTTTTCTCGCTCTTCTAGCATTGTCTTCATGTAGGTCTTTCCAATTCCTGGTATCAATTCAAGTGCATGTATTCTTGGAGTAAGTGGTTGTGCGTTGTTGAGATAATCTACAAATCTTTTTTCATTTTGCATGACAATTTTTTCAATTACTGCATTTAGTTCACTCTGTGCTGAAGATGAAATGTGTTCATGTTCTAGTCTGCCAAGCACTGAAAGTATTTTTGTTCTGCCTTCTTTGCCGATGTAGACTCGCTCTCCAATCTCAAAGGTAGAGTTTGGCATGGCAAGTAATTCAAGTATAGTTAGTCGTTCTTCTCCAATAGCTGTAACAATTATTCCATCTCGTCCTCGTACTGTAGTTGACTTTCCCCTTGTAACAAAATCTAATACGTAGGCGTATTCCTCATACTTTCTAGTTTGAGTGTGTTCCAAGAAAAACCGTACTCCTAAACTTAAGAGTTCTCCTTGATTATCTTTAGCATCTTGTCGAGCGTTTCAGCAAGAATTAGTTTCTTCCAACCAAAAGTAAATGCTCGCAATTCAGCTTCAGTACTTGGGAGATTATTTACAATTTCTACTGCTTCTTCTTCTTGTATGCCACATTCTTTTACAAGTTGCTGCTTGAGTTTCTTTGCAGCCTTTGCATCAATTTTTGAAAACTTGGTAACATAATCATATGTCCATCTTTGGATTTGGTCCATTGATTCAGTATCCACTTTCTCCATGATCTCTTTTACTTCTGGAATAGAAATGCCTTGTTTCTTCTTTACTTCTTCCATTTTATACAACACCGAATGGTTTGATATGGTCTAACCTAGTGATTAAGGTTTTTGACTTGTTACCAAGATTAACTGCAAGTTTCACGGTTCTTCTACCAACAGCATTGATTGTTCCCACCTTTCCATGATATCTTCGGTGTGGCAATGCCTTGTGTTGTGAAGGATCTATGATAACCAAAACTTTGTCTCCTACGGAATATTCTCTTAATAGAAAAGAGACTCCTCTGACCTTGTCCTTAGTCATGACGGATCGTGACTTGTGCATAAAGCCGTGTGAACGACCCTTTGGTTTCTTAGTAGTCATTAATCGTTAAGACTTGAGATGACCATAATTTAACACTTACTGGGTATAAAGGAAAAAAGTTAGACGGTATGGAAGATTGTACTTCCAACCGGGGACAGGATGAGAGACCTATTCTTCAGGTTCTTCTTTCTTTTTCTTCTTTGTTTCATCCTCTGGATCTGCAACACCACCTTCGGTTAGTGTGTAGATAGCCTCTTGTTCAGGATGATGAGGACTGTCAACCATTCTGGCAATTCTCTTCTTACCTGATTTCTTGAGGTAGACACGATATGTTGAAGCATGTGCCACAACGTTTCCTCCAACAGGTCTTGTTGGATCTCCAAAGAACTGGTCAGGAGATGATTGTACCTGGTTTGTTGCTATTGCTGCAATATTGTATGTTTCAGCTGTTCTTGAAAGCAAGTGCATGAACTTGTTCAATCTCTGTTGTCTTACAGAAAGAGTTCCTCTGCCTAGGAATTCTGCTCGGAATAGACCTACTGCAGAATCTACAACAAGTAATTTTATTTTGTTCTCTTCAATTATAGGACCTGCTTCTTGCAAGATTAATTCTTGGTGAGCACTGTTGTATGCTCTTGCTACCATGATTCGGTCAAGAACTTTCTCTGGATCAAGACCTTTTGCTTTTGCAATTGAAACAATTCTTTCAGGTCTGAAAGTATGCTCTGTATCTATATACAAGACTCCACCATCCAGGCCACCTTCTTCTTTTGGCTTTTGGACAGTTACACATAGAGTGTGACAAAGTTGTGTTTTGCCAGCACCAAATTCACCATAAACCTCTGTTACTGCTTGTGTTTCTATTCCACCATCAAACAAGGTATCAAGTGCATTGGTTCCTGTTGTTATCTTGCCAATGTCTTGTCTTCTCTTGTAGATCTCAGTTGCAGTGACAAATTCTTTAGCAATCTGACCATTGTCAATTAGCTGTTGTCTTGCTTTATTTACAAGATTTACAGCAGCATCAAGATCCATACCAGTAATTTCTGATATGTCCACTGGTCCTCTTACAACAAGATCCAATATGTTATGGATTCCTGCATCACTTAGCTTCTTGGAAGTTACTGGGCCTACCCCATCTAGATTTTCTAATCTTAAATCGTCCATCTTACCGTATGGTACGGTACCAGTACCTAATAAACTTACTGTGTCAAGGAACTGTTACCTTACAGGTTGATTTTTGCGGATTTTCTCGCTGTTACCTTCGGTTGATGTAATCAAATGACTTGGATTGATGTAGATTCTGGTGGTTGTAATGCGGATGGATTGTTAAGATTTGACCACAAAAAGATTTGAACAGTATAAGTACCTGAAGTTGTAGGTTGCCAAGATTGTATTGGATTTAATGACTGATACGAACCAAGATTTCCTGTAAGCCATGACAGCGACATGGTTACACCGTTTGCATCTTGTATTTGTACAATATATGCAAATGTTTTATTGGTATATTGGTTATTTGACAAATAACCAACAATTTGTATTTGTTGTCCTGCTTTCACGGCACCATTGATT
>Ga0164309_10001827_pt1 | contig 10165 bp, 9 predicted proteins | sample Whisoiple_247_MG_FD_109984 | JGI IMG/M metagenome (GOLD analysis project Ga0164309, IMG submission 109984) | Soil microbial communities amended with fresh organic matter from upstate New York, USA - Whitman soil sample_247_MG | ecosystem: Environmental > Terrestrial > Soil > Unclassified >... | reverse complement strand
GACGAGGGCCCGTGGCACCAGGAGGTGCACGAGTTCGGGCTGAACTACCGGCTGCCCGACGTGCTGGCCGCGCTCGGCACGTCGCAGCTGCGCCGCCTCGAGGCGTTCCGCGCCCGGCGCGCCGAGATCCACGCCCGGTACGACGAGGGCCTGCGCGACCTGGACGGCGTGCTCACCCCGGCGCGCCGCGCCGAGGCGGAGCCGGCCTGGCACCTGTACCCGCTGCGCGTGCTCGACGGCCGCCGGCGCGAGGTGTTCGAGGCGCTCCGCGCCGCGGGCATCGGCGTGCAGGTCAACTACATCCCGGCGTACTGGCACCCGGTGTTCGCGGACCTCGGCTACCAGCGCGGCCAGTGCCCGAGGGCCGAGGCGTACTACGCGCAGGAGATCTCGCTGCCGCTGTTCCCCGACCTCACGGACGCCCAGGTCGACCGGGTGGTCGACGAGGTGCGCCGCGCGGTCGCGGGCCGCTAGGCCGTGACCGTCCCGGACCCGGCGGCCGGCGCGCCGCCGGCCGGGCCGGCTCCCGCCGCGGAGCCGTCCGCCACCCGCGCCGTGCTGGGCCGCGGGTCGCTGTACACGATCGCGACGGCCGGGCCGGCGCTCGCGTCGCTCGCGGTCATCCCGGTCGTCACCCGGCTGCTGCCGGTCGCGCAGTACGACCTGGTCGCGGTCGCGACCGTCGTCGTCCAGGTCGCCTACATCCTGGTCGCCCTCGGGCTCGGGGCTGCCATCACGCGGCAGTACATCCTCGACGCGGACGGCGCCGCCGGCGCGCGCGGCGTCGTCGTCGCGGGCGCGGGCATCGCGACGGTCCTGACCGCCGTGGTCGCGGCGACCGGGCCGCTGTGGGCGCCGGTGCTGCTCGGGCGGCCGTTCACCCTGGAGGTGCTGCTGGCGCTGGTCGCCGGGGCCGGGGGGGCGTGGATGGTGCTGGCCCAGTCCTTCCTGCGCGGCGCCGACCGCCCGGGACCGTTCGTGCTCCTCGCCGTGGCCGCCAGCCTGCTCGGGCCCGCCGCGGGTCTCGTGGCCGTCGCGGTGGCGGAGCGCACGGCGGCCGTCTACCTCGCGGGCGTCGCCGGCGGGTACCTGCTGGCCGGCGTCGCCGGCCTGGTGCTGGTGGTCCGCTCGGGCCGGCCGCACCTCACCCGGCGTGGGGTCGCCGCGGCGCTGCGCGTCGGCGCGCCGACCGTGCCCCACCAGGTGTCCCTCTACCTCGCGCTCGCCGGTCTGGTCGTCGTGGCCGACCGGGTGCTCGGCGACGGCGGGCGCGCGAACGTGGCCCTCACGATCGGCGCCGGCGCCACCGTCGTGACCGCGGGGCTCAACAACGCGTGGGCGCCCGTGGTCTACCGCGCCGCGCCGGCGGACCGCGCCCGGGTGCTCGACGAGACGACGCGGGTCATCGCGCTGGTCGCGGCGGTGCTCGCCGGCGGCGTGGCGCTGCTGGCGCCCTGGCTGGTCCGGCTCGCGGCGCCCGCCGCGTACGGGCACGCGGAGCTGGTCCCCGCCGTCGCGCTGGCCTCTGCCGCCGCGCTGCCGTCCGTGGTGTACCTGGCGAGCGGCCACCTCGTGTTCGCGCGGGGTCGCACCGGCTGGCTCGCGCTGAGCACCCCGCTCGCCGTGGCGGTGGGGCTGGGGACGGCCGCGGCGCTCGCCGCGGCCACCGGACTGGTCGGGATCGGCGCCGGCTACCTGGTCGCCTACCTGCTCCTCGCCGCCGGGACCACGGCCGTGCAGCGGCGGGTCGCGGAGCACCCCTGGTGGCCGCCGGCGATGCCGCTGGTGCTGCTGCTCTGGGCGGCCGTGAGCGCCCTCGGGGCGCTGCTGCCGGTCGACGGCGCCTGGTCGGTCACCCGGGTCGCCGCGGCGGCGGTGCTGGCCGTCGCGGGGCTGCTCGTGGTGCGCCGGTCCGCGCGGGCGCGCGCGGCGACCGCCTGAGCCCGCTGCGCCGGAGCCGGACACCCGCGTCCGGCGGCCCGGGTCAGCCGATCCGGTAGACCGCGGCGTCGTCGAGCTCGAGCTCGAGCGTGGCGTGCTCCCGCAGCTCCGGGCTCTCGACGCCCATCGTCCGGTCGACCACGAGCCACCGGACGCCCCACTCGTCCCGCAGGCGGGCGACCGCCGCGTCCGACGGGTCGTCGAACACGGCCTCGTTGGCCTCGTAGCGGTCCGCGTCCCAGAACGGGCTGGTGCGGGTCAGGCCGGGCCGGAACCCCTCGGGGTACGCCCAGCCCTCCACCAGCACCCGGCGCTCGGTGAGCCCGGAGACCCAGAAGTGCCGCGCGTCGCAGGCGTCCTCGGGGCCGTAGCAGTGCGCGTTCGTCGCGACGATCTCGTCGGTGCCCGAGTGGTCCCGCACGTACAGCGCCGCCAGCGCCCCGTCGCGGGGGACCGGGTAGCCCTCGCCGGGGCCCTGGCCGTCCCGGACCACGGAGACCGCGGCGTGCGCCGTCTCGAGCGTCCGCTGGTAGAGGGAGGTCCCGGCCAGGAGCAGCGCGAAGGTCAGCAGCCCCGCGGTCACCGGGGTGACGGCCGATCCCTCGCGGCGGCGCAGGCGCACGACCAGCGCGACGAGCGCGGCAGCGACGAGCGCGGCGCCCAGGAGCCAGAGCCAGGGCCCGAGCATGGCTCGGTAGGGGAACGCGGGGGCGGGCGCGGCGGTCGGTGCCTCCAGACCGTCAGCGCGGCGCACGGCCCACACCAGCGCCGCGCCGGCGAGCAGGCCCACGGGAACGAGCGCGCGCGTCCACCGGGGCCAGGTGCCGGTGGCGGCCACCACGCCCCACGCCGTGAGGATGCCGAGCGCCGGCCAGGACGCATACAGGAAGTACAGCTGGCTCAGCCCGTTGGCCGTCGTGAGCAGGCAGGCGCCGATGCCCGAGCCGGCGACCCCCAGCAGCAGCCAGAACGCGACGTCGCGCAGCGTCTCGCGCCGGGCCAGCAGCAGCACTCCCGCGCTCGCGCACAGCCACGACGCCAGACCGAGCGCCGTGATCAGCAGGGTGTGGCGCGTGCTGGCCGGGTCGGCGACGAGCTGGGCCGCCGCGAACGCGCGCGTCGTGGTCAGCGGGGTGATCGCGAGGCTGCCCGACTGCCCCCCGAGGACCACGACCAGCAGCAGGCCGAACCCGGCGACGCAGAGCCCCAGCAGCGCCGCGGCGACGCGTGCGGCACGGTCCCGCCGCACGAGGGCCGCGACGAGCGCGAGCCCGAGGCCGGCACCGAGCACCGGCAGGAACGTCGACTTCGACCCGCCCGCGCCCCAGGCGAGGACGGTGAAGACCGCGACCAGGGGCAGGTGGCGGCGGAGCCCTCCCTCGCGCAGCAGGACGACGGCCGCGGTGATCGCGGCGAGGAACAGGGTGAGGCCGAAGGTCTGGGTGGGGCTCCGGTACACGGCGAAGTGCAGGAGGCCGGGGTTCTGGAACGGGAAGGGCGTCCAGCCGTACACGTTGGCGGCCGAGGAGGCGGTGACGACGGCGGCCGCGAGCGGGGCCGACCACGCGGACCCGGTGAGCCGGCGCGCGAGCACGCCGACCAGGACGACCCCCAGCGCCAGCAGCGCGGTGGGGGCGAGCCGGTACAGCAGCCAGGTGAGGTCGAGCCCGGCCACGTGCGAGGCGGCTGCGAGGTGCTCGTAGACGAAGAGGTGGTAGTGCAGCGGTTCGTCGTACAGGTACGGGTAGACGAGCGGGTAGTGGGTGTCCACGCCACCGGCGATGGCCTGGTGGAACGGGAGGTCGACGTACACCGAGAGGGGCACCGCCCGGCTCCACGGGCCCCAGCCGTCGACGTAGGTCACCGGGTTCGCGGCCAGGGCGGTCGCGCCGAGCCACACGGTGGCGGCCAGGACGGTCGCCGCCTGCACCCACGCCGACCACGCCGCGGTCGAGCGGGCGGCGGGACGGCTCCAGGCGCGCGCCCGCCAGCCGGGCACGGCCACCGACGCGACGACGACGGCCGGTGCCCACAGCCAGGACCAGGTCGACAGGTGCAGGGGCGCCAGCGCGAACGCCAGCAGGACCTGCGCGGCGAAGCCGATCGCGGTGCCGACCGCCAGGTCCTCGGTGAGCGAGACCCGTCGGCCGCGCACGGCGCGCCAGACCAGCGCGCCGGGCAGCGTCGCCGCCAGCCCGAGGTACCCGAGGTAGCCGAGGGTCACCGGCACCGGCGTGCCGTAGCGGTGCAGGACGGCCGCGACGCCGGCGAGGGCCACCACCGCGGGCAGGAGCGCGAGCGCCAGCGCCGGGAGCCCGCCGGCGCGGGGCGCGGCGGTGCGCCGGGACCGGCGCGTGGCGCCCGCCCCGGGGGAGGGCAGGACCTCGGTGGACCGGTCCAGGGTCATGCGTCGCGTCCCTGGAGGTCCTCGTCCGCCGGCGCGGGGCCGGTGTCCCGCCGGACCGCGTAGGTCGGCTTGCCCATGCTCCGGGTGTGCAGCCGGCCGAGGTACTCGCCGATGACGCCGAGCGAGAGCATCTGCGCGCCGGAGAACAGCGCGACCATCGCGGCGATCGTCGTGAAGCCCGCGACGGTCGTGTCGCCCGCCGCGAACTTCCACACCACGACGGCGCCCAGCACCACGCCGAGCGCGGCGCAGAACCACCCGAGCCACGCCACCATCCGCAGCGGGACGTTGCTGTACCCGGTGACCATGTTGAGCGCGTGCCGCACGAGCGAGCGCAGCGTGTACGACGAGGTGCCGACCGTGCGCTCGTCCATGCGGACGACGACCCGGCCGATCGAGGTGGTCGCCCAGGACAGCAGCACGTCGAGCGACGAGTACGGGTCGGTCACGTGCCGGAAGGTGTCGCGCAGCGGGGTGCGGAACGCGCGGAACGCGGACACGTCGTCGGCCTTGGGCACGCCCGCCATCGCGAGGGTGCGCTTCACCATGCGGGAGGCGAGCGAGCGCAGCGCGCCGTGCTCCTCCTCGACCGCGACCCCGTAGACCAGGTCCACGTCGTCGCCGAGCGCGGCGAGCAGCAGCGGGATCTGGTCGGCGCGGTGCTGACGGTCGTCGTCCATCGTCACGACCACCGGGAAGCGGGCGCGGCGGATGCCCGCGATCAGGGCGTTGTGCTGGCCGTAGTTGCGCCGCAGCTCCACCGCGCGGACCCGGTCCGGGCGGGCCGCCGCGAGGTCGCGCGCGACGCGGGCGGTGCCGTCGGGGCTGCCGTCCACGACGAGGACGACCTCGAAGTCGTCGACGCCCGAGCCGGGGGAGCCGAGCAGCTCGACGACGTCGGCCACGACGTGGGGGACCGTGTCCTGCGAGCGGTAGCACGGGATGACGACGCTGACCTGCACCGGACCAGGATGCCGCACCGACGCGTCCGCCCCGGTCACCGGCGGCCGCCGAAGCTCAGGTACCGGTGGCCCAGGTAGGACAGCACGGCGACCACCACGACGGCGATCACCTGGGCGGGCAGCGGTGGGACGCCCGCGAGCTCGACGAGCGCGGGCGTCGCGACGACGCCCGCGACGAAGCCGCCGCCCCACACGCCCACGAACCGCGGCAGGTCGCGGCGCCACGGGTTCGTGGACCGGAAGATCAGCCGGCGGTAGGTGGGGAACGCCACGGAGATGGTGACGGCCTGCGCCAGCAGGATCGCGTACATGTACGGCAGCCCGGTGGCGAGCAGCCCGGCCAGCAGCGCGAGGTACCCCAGCGTCGTCGTCCCCGCGACCAGCAGGTAGCGGACCTGCTCGTGGCCGAGGGCGCTCCGGACGAGCCCCCCGAGGGTCGCGGTCACGCGAGCGGGCGCGCGACGACGCGCGCGGACGAGCTGAGGGGCATGCGCCGAGTGTACGGGAGCACCCGCCTGCGGGGGCCTATCCTCGTCAACCATGACCGACGCCTGGATCCCGTTCTCCAAGCCGTTCCGCGCGCCCGGCGAGCTGGAGTACCTGGACGCGGTGCTCGAGAGCGGCCACACCCACGGCGACGGCCCGTTCACCTCCCGGGCCGCCCGCGGGATCGAGTCGATCACCGGCTCCCCGCACGCCCTGCTCACCGGTTCGGGCACGCACGCCCTGGAGCTGGCGAGCTGGTTGCTCGACCTCGGCCCCGGGGACGAGGTGGTCGTGCCGAGCTTCACGTTCTCCACGACGGCCGCGTCGATCATCATGACCGGCGCCACGCCGGTGTTCGTGGACATCGACCCCCGCACCGGGAGCCTCGACGTCGACGCCTTCGAGGCGGCGGTCACCGAGCGCACCCGGGCCGTCTCGGTCGTGCACTACGGCGGCGTCGCGCCGGACATGGACCGGGTGCTCGCGATCGCGCAGGCGGCCGGCATCGCCGTGGTGGAGGACAACGCCCACGGGTTGGGCGCCCGCTGGGCCGGTCGGGCGTGCGGGACGTTCGGCGTCCTCGCGGCGCAGAGCTTCCACGCGACGAAGAACATCCAGTGCGGCGAGGGCGGCGCCCTGCTGATCAACGACCTCGCGCTGCGCCCGCGGGCCGAGGTGCTGCGCGAGAAGGGCACCGACCGGTCCCGGTTCCTGCGCGGCGAGGTCGACAAGTACTCCTGGATCGACCGCGGCTCCAGCTACCTGCCGAGCGAGCTGACGGCGGCGGTGCTCACCGCCCAGCTGGAGGCGTTCGACGACGTCCAGAAGCGTCGGCACGCGATCTGGGACGCCTACGCCGAGGGCCTGGCGGACTGGGCGGACGCCTCCGGGGTGACGCTCATGTCCCCGCCGGCGGAGGCCGAGCACCCGGCGCACGTGTTCTGGCTGCTGGCGCCGAGCACGGGCTCGCGCGACGCGATGCTGGACCACCTGCGGGCGGCCGGCGTCGGCGCGACGTTCCACTACATCCCGCTGCACTCCTCGGTCGCCGGCCGGCGGTTCGGGCGCACGCCCGCGCCGTGCCCGGAGACCGACGACTTCGCGGGACGCCTGGTGCGGCTGCCGCTGTGGGCCGGGATGCCGGAGTCCTCGGTCGAGCGCGTGCGGGACGCCGTCCTGGCGTTCCGCCCCGCGGCGGCCTGACCCGTGGCCTGGGACGCGCTCGCCGCGCCCGGCGTGGTCTGCGCGCCCTCGCCCGCGGACACCGCCCGGTTCGGCGTCGAGGTGCACCGGCTGACGGTCGGGCCCGGGGAGGTGCGGGGGACCGAGCTGGTCGACCTGGTCGAGTCCTCGACCGCGGACGTCCTCGTCGCCCGGTACGACGTCGCGCGCCAGGAGGTCCCGGCGCTGCTGGCCTCGACCTCGCGCGCGGTGCTGCCGGCCGGGGCGCTCACGTACTGGGAGAAGCCCGTCGTCGGCGGCGACCCGCCGACGCGGACGGACGTCGTCCCGTCGGGCGACCTCGACCGCGCGGCCGCGGAGGCGGCGGTGCGGTCGGTCGTGCGGGCCTCGTTCACCGCCTACGGCAACCACTACACGGCGGACCCGCTCCTCGACCCGGCCGCGGCCCTCGCGGGCTACGAGGAGTGGGCCGCCGGCACCGTGCGCCGCAGCCCCGACGACGTGCTCGTGCAGCTGCTGGACGGGGAGCCGGTGGGCGTCGCCACCCTGGCGCGCGGGGACGACCACGTCGAGGTGCTGCTGGCGGGTCTCGTCCCGTCGGCGCAGGGCCGGGGGCTGTACGGCGACCTGCTCGCGGCCGTCGAGGACCGGGCCGCGGCGGCCGGCGCCGCGCGGCTGGTGATCTCGACGCAGGTGCAGAACGTGCGCGTGCAGCGCGCGTGGGCCCGCCGCGGCCTGCGCCCGTTCGCGGCGGTCGAGACGGTGCACCTCGTGCACCGGGCGGCGCTGGCCGCGGCGACCGCGCGCGGCTGACCGCCGCGGCGCGCGTCCGTCAGGCGGGGACCGGCACCGCCAGCGGCTCCCCGGGCACCGCCGGGGCGGATCCCAGCGGGCGCGGCAGGTACTCCGTCGCGGCGGCGAACCACTGCCCGAAGGACAGCGAGGGCGCGTCCCCGGCGGGGGCGTCGGAGGCCGGGCCGGACGCCCGCCGGCCCAGCTGCGTCGCGGCGCGGTGCGCCGGCGCGCGCAGCCAGTGGTCGAGCCAGGGACCCGCGTGCCGGCGGTCCCAGCCCAGCAGCCGGCGCAGCTCGTCGGGCGCGAGGAGGTCGTCGGCGCCCGTCTCGGCGCGCGCCGCCGCGGTCCGGTCCGCCAGGGTGGTGCCGACGTCGTAGAACTCCGGCCAGCGCTCCGCGAGCCACCCGGCGTCGTCCGCGCGCTCGCCGGCGAGCCGCATCGCGTCACCGGACACCGACGCGTCGATCCCCACGGCCGCCGCGTACACCACCGGGGTCGAGAGCCGGTTGGACACGACCCGCGCCGCGCCGGTCAGCAGCGTGTGCAGCCGGCCCAGGAACGCCGGGTCCGTCCGCGTGCCCAGGGTGACCAGCCGGTGGCCGGCGTCCGCGTAGGCGCGCACCACCTCGGGGTCGCGCGCCTCGACGTGGTACAGGCACACGGTCGCCGGGCCCTCGGTGTCCGCCCACGCCCGGGCCACGGCGGCGTGGTCGCCGAGCAGCGGCTGCGTGGCGATGCCGTGCACCGGCAGGATCACCGTGCCGGTCCCCGTCGGCCGCGGCCCGGCGGTCGCGCACAGGTAGTGCCAGGGCGCGCCGATCGCGCGGGTGCGCCGGTCGGCGGTCCCGGGGTCCCACGCCCGCGACCGGTGCGACCAGACGAAGAGCGCGCGGTCCCGCGGTCCCGCGGGGGTGCCGATCGCGGGGAAGTCGCGGAAGTGCGTGCCCAGCGGCGACGCCGCGGTCCAGCCGTGCTGCAGCAGGCCCGGCAGATGCCGGGGACGGTCGAGCCCGGCGTACCGGGCGAGCGCGCTGCTGTGGCCGTAGTAGTGATTCTGGGACTCCACGGGCCCGAGCCTACGAGGCGCGGGGCCGGGCCGGTGCCGCAGCAGGAGGCGGTCCGGGTCGCGGGTACCCTGGGGCATCCGCTCCGTCCGAGGGAAGAGTTCGTACCGTGGCCCACCAGGCCCTGCACGACGACACGTGCGTGGTCGTCCCCCTGTACAACGAGGCCACCGTCGTCGGTGACGTGGTCCGTGACCTGCTCGCGTCGTTCCCCGTCGTCGTGGCGGTCGACGACGGAAGCACCGACGGCTCCGCGGCGGTCGCGCGCGCGGCCGGGGCCGTGGTCGTCGAGCACCCGATCAACCTGGGGCAGGGTGCGGCGCTGCAGACCGGGATCGAGACGGCGCTGCGGCTCGGCGCCGAGTACGTGGTGACCTTCGACTCCGACGGCCAGCACCAGCGCGCCGACGCCGAGGCGATGGTCGCGCGGCTGCGGGCCGGCGAGGCCGACGTCGTGTTCGGGTCCCGGTTCCTCGACACCCGGACCCGCCCGGGGCTCGTGAAGCGCGCCGTGCTGCGCGCCGCGATCGTCTACTCGAACGCCACGACGGGCGTGCACCTCACCGACACCCACAACGGCCTGCGCGCGCTGAACCGCCGGGCCGCGTCCGCGCTCCGGATCCGGCAGAACCGGATGGCGCACGCCTCGGAGATCATCGAGCAGGTGGGCCGGGCGCGGCTGCGCTGGGTGGAGCACCCGGTGCACATCCTGTACACCGACTACTCGCGCTCGAAGGGCCAGTCGGTCTTCAACGCCGTCAACATCCTGACCGAGATGATCTACAGGTAACCCGCGTGCTCATCAAGCTCCTGCTCCTGGTCGCGATCGCGGCCGTCTTCGTCCTCGGCCTGCGCGCGCCCTCGGGCGCCCGGCACCTCGCCCTGCGCCGGGTGACGGTGGTGCTCGCGGCCCTGGTCGCGACGCTGTCCGTGGTGTTCCCCGACGCGTGGAACGCCATCGCCGAGTTCGTGGGGGTGGGCCGGGGGACCGACCTGCTGCTCTACGGGCTGATCGTGGCGTTCCTGCTGTACATGGTGACGACGTACCGCCGCTTCCGGGACATGGAGCAGCAGATCACCCTGCTCGCCCGGCGGATCGCCGTCGACGAGGCCGTGCCGCGCCCGGCGGTCCCGCCGGTGCCGGCGGAGGAGGACGTGACCCGTGACGACCAGCGCTGACGACCGGGCGACGACGCCCGCGCCGACGACGTCCGTGCAGGCGGGCCGCCGGCCGCGCCGCCGCCCGGGTCGGGGGCCGGGGGACGCGTGGCGCGACCGGTCGCCCCGCGCGGTGTTCTGGGTGTCGTGGGCGGTGCTGACCGCGCTCG
>Ga0164309_10001823_pt1 | contig 10178 bp, 11 predicted proteins | sample Whisoiple_247_MG_FD_109984 | JGI IMG/M metagenome (GOLD analysis project Ga0164309, IMG submission 109984) | Soil microbial communities amended with fresh organic matter from upstate New York, USA - Whitman soil sample_247_MG | ecosystem: Environmental > Terrestrial > Soil > Unclassified >... | reverse complement strand
TCCCCACCCTCGCAAGCCATGGCCTACGCTGATCCGAAGCTGCAGGCCGTTCAGCAGAATAGCGCCATCAAGCCGGTCGCAGCCCATACCGGGTGGATTATCCAGGTTGGCGCTTTGGAAAGCGAGAGCGAGGCCCGGGAGCGCATTGAAGCGGCGCGCAATCAGGCTCATGGCATGCTCAGCAAAGCGGATCCCTTTACCGAAACGGTAGTCGCCAAAGGCGACAAGAAGCTGTACCGCGCCCGCTTCGCCGGGCTCGAGCGCGATCAAGCCGAAGCGGTTTGCCGGACCCTGAAGCGCTCCGAGATCTCCTGCATCACCGTCAAGAACTGATCCCTCCGGATCGCTCCCCTCAAGGTCGGGCCGTCTGCGGCACGCAGGCGGCCTTTTTGCCGTCCGACCGCTCCCGCAGCAATTTATGGCAAATCTGCGTCCGCAAACCTCTCGTCAAGATTTGGCCGCTACAACTACCACAGACGATAGATCGATCATGCCGGACAGCGGCGGGCGCCAGAGCATCAAGCAGCGCTTGATGCAGGCACCAGCTCTCGGTTTGTGACGTTGGTGGTGTTGCCGGAGTTAGTTGCGATGCGTGCGAAGCAAAGTTTCCTTGGCCTCGTTTACCCGGGCGGCGAGATACGTCGAGCCCCCCTGGTCGGGATGCAGTTTCTTCATCAACCCGCGATGCGCGCGGCTGATCTCGTCGCGCCCCGCCCCCGGCTGCAGGCCAAGGATCTGGTAGGCCTCCTCGTCCGTCATTTTGCCACGCGCCGCAGAGCGGTCTTGCCTCCCTGCCGCATCGCCCTGCGCGTTCTGACGCCAAGCGGGAAACCTGCGGTCCAGATAACTTTCAAGTAACGACACGCTCTCGGCATCGAACCCGGAGATCATCGCCGTTAGTTGCGGCAGGTCGAATTCGTCGAGCGAGTGACCGGCATAAGGACCGGCCACGATCTGCCCCTGCAACTCCCCGCTGTCGTGATCGAGCCGCATATCGAGAAACTGCGAACGGACCCGCGAGGCCCGTCCCGTCGAGCGTTGCGCGCCGAGGCCGCCGAAGATCCCGCTGATAAAATTGAAACCCGTGGTACCGAGCGGCGACCAGCCCAGCAGTCCGGCGCCGAAAATACCGATCGGAATCGCAACCGCAGGTTCGCCCCTGAGACCGATAAACACTGCTGCGACTAACGCCACCACGCCGCCCAGGACCTTCAGGGCGCGCGCCAGCACGACAGGGTTGGCCGCGCGAAACATCTGCAGCAGCGAGTAGAGCAGGACAACGGCAATAGCGCCAGCGATCAGGGTAGGCATGCCGTCAATATAGCGCGATCAACGCCAAAAAGCAGGCTGCCACGGCAAGGTTTCTTCTCCGCGAGAGATCATGCCGCGGTCATTTCATTTGGCCGATCAGCTTGGCGGCGCCGCCCCCGTCCTTCGACAGCCGCAGCAGCGCCTCGCGGCCACCTGCGGCGTACGCCGCGGCCGCCCGCAGCAATTCGCGCAATTGCGCCGCGGCGCCCGGATCGAACCGGCACCACGCACCGCCAGTCAGGCGCGCGATCTCCCGGAACGCGGACTCCGCAACGTCGTCATGCCCCTCCTGGAACATGAACACCGGAACCCTGAGCAGGCCGAGTTCACCTGCCTTGCCGCACAGCCGGTCGATCGGCTCCTCCATGGCATCGCCAACAAACACGACCGCGCGCACCGACGAAGCGATTGCTTCACGCCGCACGTCCGTCAGCACCTTCTCGATCTGGGTATGACCTCCGCGGCAATCGATCTTGCTCATCAGCTTGGCGAGTTGCGCGCTGTCGGAGATCCAGGCCGACGCCCGGCATTCGTTGAAGCCGCGATAATAGACGAGGCGGATATCGAGACTCCCGAGCGACTCGGCCTCCCGAAACATGTCGGCCTGCAGCCCGCAGGCCATGTCCCAGGTCGGCTGCCGGCTCATGGTCGCGTCGAGCGCAAATACCAGCCTGCCTCTGGCCCCTGCCGCATGGGGCGACATCGCGCGCGCCTTGGCGACAAAGGCGGCAATATCCTCCGAGGCAGACGAGACCAGCTTCGCATTATCAGACGAAATGCCAGTTGCGGCCTGATCTGCAGATTTGGGTTGGACGGGTTCGCCGGACATGAGCGCTCGCTGATTGCCGGATGTTTATTTGGCGTCCGTTCCGGCCGCGGTCAATGCGTTACCGGGTCGCCCTGCTCAACCGGGGAGAACGAAACCGATGCAACGGTCAGTTCTTGATCGGCACAGAGAGGGCGACCGGACGGGGTCGGTAGCCGTCTGCAAATCGGTCATGCCCGGCGCGGGCATGCTATCGTCGTCAAGAAACCGGTCGAGCGTGCCCTGGATCGATGCCTTGACCTCGTCAGGGCCGCGGTCACTCATATCGGTATGCTGGAAGCCGGTCTGCACGACCTTGATGCCTGATTTCTCGCAGATTGTGCCATCGGGAATCACACCGGGATCCGTCTTGAACTGCGGATCTTTGGAACCAAATGAGAGAATCTTGAACATGCCGTCCGTGGTGAAAGGCACGCGCAGATTGTCGAGCGTGACGACCTTCTTGATTTCGTTGGGATACATCCTGGCGAAATACATCGAGATATCACCCCCGTTGGAATGGCCGACCATGGTCAGATGGTCATAATCCGCGTTCGGCTCAAGCTTCTTCATCTGATCGACGGCAAAGCGGATATTGGCAACACCGCGCTGATATTGCGGCAAGCGGCCAACATATGGTTCGCCGACCTTCGTCACGATCGGCGCATCGGTCGGCAAATCATGCTGGATACTGACAGCAAGATAGCCGCGGGCCGCGAATACGTTGGCGAGGAAGGAGCATTCGGTGAACTTGACCGTATTGCCGTGATTGAGGATCGCGACCGGCAGCACGAGCATGTCGGCAACGGCCAGCATTTCCTTGTCACGCCGCACGGCGACATCGACCGCTACCGGGCGGTTATCGCGCGAAGGATCGATAAACGTGATGGTTCGATGACGGATCGCCCATTTGCTCGCCGTGAAATACGCGAGCGTCACCAGCGCGCAAAGCGAAAGCAGAATGGCAATTCCTCGTTCCATGGTCGGCCTCGACGCACCGGCCTCCTGGGAGCCAGCGTCCCTTGGGACCTTTGGGGTCCTCTCGTGCCAATATATACGTCACAGCAGCGTGACTGGAAGACCAATGGAGTGAGTAGCCGGCTGATCGGTGTGCGGCGCCTCCTTATTGCGCTACCGCGCAAGCAGGAGTGAAGGTCCCCTTCAGACCTTTCTCGTAACGACGATGCGAATGAAGGCCGGTTCAGGTCTTGAGCAAAAGGCCGATAAAGGGCAGCCTTTCACGTCGGACCGGCTGTCTTCCCAACGGCTGTCAAATCAAGGCGCAGGTAGCAACCCAGCGGTTCATGCCCCGATGATGTCGTGGAGTTCGAGCGGCTTATCAACCTGGTTGAACCATTCGGCACGGTTGGCCGCGCGGCGACGACCGCGTTCGTCGAGCGGCAGCTTGAGCTGGCACAGCAGGCTCGTGACTTCCTCGCGCGCCGTAACATGGCCCATGCTTGGCCTGGTACCCAGCGTAGCTTCGTCGAGGTCGTCGAGCGCGGTCAATCCGCGCGGAAAGAATTCGCGATACACCACCCGCTCGGCAAAGCCGTCGATCGAGCGGAAACCGAGCCGGAACGATAAATCGTTCAGGCTCTCGGCGACGAGTTGCTTGTTGCGCGATCCCAACATCGACAACCGGTTGCGAACCACGATCCAGTCGCAGCTCGCGCCGTCGAGCTGGCGGCGCTTGCGCCGGGAATCCCGCACCATCTCGGCGTAATGGCTCTCGCCGGTCACCGAATAGGTGGCGGGGTCGACGGTGCCGAGCACATCGAAATCGAGGAAACTATCGTTGATCGGCGTTACCAGCGTATCGGCCATCGAATGAGCGAGCCGCATTAGATAGGAATCGGAACCCGGCGTATCGATCACCAGGAAGTCGAAGGTCCGCTCCACCTCGCTTACTGCGTTCACGAATTGCTGCAATTCAGAGGATTCGTTATCCGCGATCTGCATGGTATCGCCGAGCTTGATGCAGCAATGCACGGGAATTTCGAGATCGAGGCCGGTGCGGCGGGCCCAGGCGCGCCGGTTGTTGATGTAGCGGGTGAAGCTTTGCTGTCGACAGTCGAGATCGATGGTGGCGACGCGCTGGCCTGCCTTCATCAAGGCGACTGCAATGTGCAGCGCGGTGGTCGATTTACCCGAACCACCCTTCTCATTGCCCAGCACAACCACGTAAGCCGAGCCGGATTGTCCCTGGGTACTCTGTACCAACATCTTCCATCCCCTACACTCATCTTCAAATTACGCGCGACCGCGGTCAAGTGAAATGCGTGTTCGTCTCGAACGATCGACTGAATTGCTTAATCGTGAATTGGTGCGCGGCATTCCCGCTGCGGTTTCGATTTGCAAGTGAGCGTCCCGGATATCGGCGCCAGCGAGTGGCGGTCATCGACTGGCGAGGCGACGCCAGCCTTGATAGGATTGGCATTCCCGTCGCGAAGCAGAGTCTGCGGCCTGCATCACCCAAACAGATTGAGCCTTGATGTCGATATCGAGCCCCCCCACGATCGCCCGCACGGTTCCAGCGTTGCATCGCGCGCTGGATCGCCTTCGGGCACGAAAGGCCAAGGTTGCGCTGGTGCCAACCATGGGAGCGCTCCATGACGGTCACATGTCGCTGGTTCGGCTGGCCAAGCGGCGCGCCTCACGCGTGGTGGTCTCGATCTTCGTCAACCCCACCCAATTCGCGCCGACCGAGGATTTCGGCTCTTATCCGCGCACCTGGAAGTCCGACGTCACCAAGCTCGCCACCGAGGGCGTCGATCTGATCTGGAATCCGGATGCCAGGACGATGTACCCGGACGGCTTTGCCACCCGGATCGTGCCGGAAGGGGCGGCAACCGCAAATCTCGAGGACCGCTTTCGGCCACACTTCTTCGGTGGCGTCGCCACCGTGGTCGGCAAGCTGTTCACGCAGGTTCGACCGAACCTTGCGATCTTCGGCGAAAAGGACTTCCAGCAATTGCGAGTGGTGACGCAGATGGCCCGGGATCTCGATCTCGGCGTCAGAGTGATGGGTTCACGAACGATGCGGGAACGCGATGGCCTCGCGATGTCATCGCGCAACGTCTATTTGTCGCCAGATGAGCGGCTCAAGGCGCCGGTGCTGTACCGCACCCTGAAGGAGAGCGCTCGACGGCTGCGGGCCGGCGACGATGTCGCGGCGACGATCGCCGGCGGCGCCCAGATGATCGCCGCCGCCGGTTTCGTCCTCGATTATTTCGAGGTTCGCCACGCCGAAACACTGGATCCGATTGGCGCGCCACGCGACGGGCCGGTGCGGATATTGGTAGCCGCCAGGCTCGGCAATACCAGGCTTATCGACAACATCGCGGTCTGAATCAAAGTAGCCCGAGATCACGCAGTTCGCGGCGCAACGGCTCGGGCAAAGCCGCGACCCCGGCGCCGGCGGAACCGAGATCCGGCGGCACGTCACCCTGAGCAAAGTAGCGCCAACCCTGGAACGCCCGCATCGGCCGCGGCATCACCGCGATCACCTTGGGCTGCATTACCAGCCGGCAGCGTCCGATACCGTCGCGGTCACGGAACGGCTCGATCGCGATGATCTTTTCCCGCGCCGCGATCTCGCCGCGGATCACCCAATAGAGCGAGCCGCCGGTCAATAGCTCGTCGACGCGCTTGGGGGTCATACGGGTGATATGGACGTGGTGGCGCGGAAGTCCTTTCTGCTTTGCGGCTCGCGCGCGTTCCGCCACCCAGCCCTTCAATTCCTTGACGGACTCGCAACCAACGGCAAGCTTGATGAGATGAAGCGGCATTTCTTCTGAGGTTCTTTTGAGATTTCTGGCTTTTCGAAGCTCAGGCTGGTGACGTTAGCGGCCGGCTAAGAGGTTTGGAAGCATCAATCGTTGGAGGCCGCCGGGGCCGGCGCCGTGGCGTGCGCAGCAGGCGCGATCTGAACCGGCGCAGCGATGCGCGGTTTCGGAGCCGGTTTCTTGGCTACTGCAGCGGATGCAGGAGTAGGACGTGGTGCCGTCGCATTGGCCAGCGACGCACGCGAGGCCGCAGCCGGCGCGGGCGGCTCCGGGTTCATGATACTGACGGCAGGGGTCGAGGCGGCGGTGGGGAAATCCGCGTTGGTAGGCCTGCCCGTGGGTATCGACGAGGGCAACGCTGCGAACGCACCTGCGGCCGCCGGGATCGCGGTTGCGGGCGCGTTCCACGACGGCGCGTAACGCGTGATCAGGCCGTCATAGAACCGTTCGCCCATATTTGCCGAGACCTGGCTATGATCCATCAGCGAACGAAACGCCGGGCAGTCCGACGGCGTACAATGATCGCGCACCAGCAGCACGTAAGCCACCAATCCATAGCGGTCACGCTCGAGCGACCGGCGCAGCGCCTGCAATTCGGGAGTCATATTGCGGTTGGCGGCAGCCACATCGCCGAGCGCGATCAACTGATTAATCCGGGCCGACGTGTAGGAAACCGCCGCGGCAACCGACTCGGATGAGCCGAACAGCACCTTTTCGCAGGCCGCTAAAACCCTCTCTCCTGCCATGTCGTCGACGCACGACAGGGCCGGCAACGCGGCAGCCTGCATTTGCTGCGGCGAACGAGCCTGGACGGGCGCTCCCATCTCCACGGGACCGAACCCGCGAATGGTTGTGGCAACAGCAATGCCGATCGCCACCAGCGTGATCACGGTCAGCGCGCCGTTGGCAACCGAATTCTCGGCGCGTAACAGCGTAATGAGAACGATGACTCCGAAGAATCCAGCAGCCGCCAGCGTCAGCCACATTGGAAAGTCTGGCGAGCGCCAGACCTGATCGAGCGATGTTGCCCAAGCCCAATTCATGCGCGATGTTCCCGAGCGCAGCATAAAGCACTTTCCCGCAAAGTGAACGCTGATCTCACTTGCGCAGTATGGTGCCGTAAACCGGCATTTTGAAGGAAGGAAACGGGAACCGTCTCACCTGGTCAAGCGCGATTGTCTCAGGAGATGTCGAGCTGACTTTCCTTGGCAACTCGTTCGAAAGCCTCGATCGAGCTTTTGATTCGATATTGGCAGTCATCTCCGTCGGTCGGAAGCAGCCGGATCACCTCATAGGTGCCGCTGGCGGCCGGACGGGCAACGTTGCTGGCAGTGAAATAGACGGTCTCTCCCACGGCGTATTTGTGCTTCAACGCCCTTCTCCATACGCAATACCGCCGGCCAGGCTCGCGACCCCGTGAGCTTTAGCCGACTATAATACCCAGCGATTATCTAGCATGGCACAGGCCGACTCGGCCAGTACCTTTGGGCATGGCTGACACGCAATTTTGCAGATTTTTCAGGGCTATAATTGGTTTTTGCCGGCGCCGATGGAATCCGCGCGGACTCCGGGATCGAGTATCTAGTTACCTACGATGAGGCCGGAAGCGTGCCATCCGGGCTGGCCTTGTCCACGGCCTTCGGTAGCGCCTGGGCCAGAACCTGGCTTAGTTGATCCACCGGGATATTGAACCTTGCGGCCAGCTGCCTCACGACGTCGCTACCCAGCACCTGCTGCAATTGCTCGGCCGTAATCGGCACGTTCTGGCCGTCGCCGATCCAGGATCTGACCTGATCGCCGAAGCCCGCCTGCCGAAGCTTGGCAACGATTGCATTCAACCCGCCCTGGCTGCCATTGCCGAGAACCTCGCTCAACACAACCGGAAGCACGGCGCCCTCTAGCTGCCCGAGCGCCCGCTTGAATGCGGGCGAATTTTCCAACGAATCGAGAATTCCCATGGCCAAAGCCCTTTCGCGTTGAGCCGGTTCCGGATTCAGACCGCTTATCCGCGACCAGTCAAGACATCGTGACAGCCGACTGCCGCAGCTTCATGCCGTTTCGAGCCTCTCTATCATGATGGTTTCCGCAAGCCCGGCGCGGGTCCATTCCTGGAAAGCGGGCTGCGCCATCATCGCGTTCATATAATCCGCCGCGACCGGCGTCACTTCGATCGCATAGGTGCGGAAACGATGCACCACCGGCGCGAACATCGCGTCCGCACCACTGAATGCGCCAAACAGGAACGGGCCGGACTTTCCATGACGCTTGCGGCATTCGCTCCATATCTGCTGAATTCGCGCGATGTTGGCGCGCGCGTCATCCGACAGCGGGACGGCCCCGATCGGACGGTGCAGGTTCATGCCGCATTCGTTGCGCAACGCCATAAAGCCCGAATGCATCTCCGCCGAGATCGAACGCGCATGAGCCCGGCTGGCGCGATCTTCGGGCCACAGCCGCGCGTCCGGGAATCGCTCCGCCAGATATTCAATGATCGCAAGCGAATCCCACACCGTGACATCGCCGTCCACCAGCGCCGGTACCTTGCCCGAGGGCGTGACCTCGAGAATCCGTCGCTTGTCGGCATCTCCGGTATAAAGCGGGATGAAAACCTCCTCGAAGGCGATGTTGTTGGCGCGTAGCGCCAGCCACGGCCGCATCGACCACGACGAATAGTTCTTGTTGCCGATGACGAGTTTCAGAGTCATGCGAGACATTCCTCTTCCGTCTTTTATCGCGCCGTAGCGCAAGCGGCGTTCAACCACGGGGCGCCGCGTTGCCCGTTGCCGCAACCGGTTCTGCATACCGGCATTTACGGCAGCAATGTTTCAGGGCGAACCTGGCCATCGTCCGGAAGTGCTTCGGCTCGGGCGGTCAGGACGCATTGATAAAATCCTGCGGGGTGAAATTGAGATCGAGGATCTTCCACTCCTGATAGTGATCTAGCGGCAGCATCGCATAGGGCTGACACGCTTGTAGTGCGCTGATGGCGCTTTGCATCAGAAGCGGCCCCTTCATCGATGCGCTGGCCTCGATCAGCACCGGTTCCGCGGCCAGCCGGCCCTCGGGCGTCATCAGCACCCGCAGCTTGATCGCGACCTTGTCCGAGGGCGCGATTTCCTTGGGCAGCGTTGAGCATGTCTTGAGGTGACGTCGAAATTCCGAGGTCAAGTCCTTTGCAACGTCAGCCTTCTCGATTGCCGGGGCATCGAAGCCGTCGCCGGGCCGATCCTGCGGCAGCCCGAGCAGGACGTGGTATTTGACGGAGAGATCAGGTTGCGCCGGATTGTAGGCAGGTTGAACTGCCGGTATGGGCGCGGCAGCCTTCTTGCCGGCATCTGGCGCAGCGGTTAGCGCAGGCCTTGACGCAGGCGGCGCGGGACTGGGCGACGCCAGTCCGGCCGGCATTTGTGACGGCTGGGCCGCGGCTGGTGCCGACTTTGCAGCCGGTGGTGGCGCGGCGACCGACGGCGGCGAACTCGCGGGCGCGGCTTTTTCGGAGCCATCTGCCTTCGAGGAAAGGTCCGGTTGTGGAGGCGCAGCCGGGGAGACCTTGGGGTTTTCCTCTCCCTTGAGCGGTAACTGCGGTTCCGGTGACTTCCTAGCCACCTCTTCCGGCGCGACGATGTCGACCGAGATCGGCTCGGCCGTCACCGTACCGAAGGGATGAACTTCGGTGAAGAAGATCACCAGCATCAGGCACGACAAGTGGACGAGCGCCGATGCCGTGATGCCTGATCGTAGAATCTGCCGCGGTTCCACCGTATTCGATCAGCGTCGATGCCGTCCCCTGCCCGGCGGCAGCATATCTCAATCCCATTTCGGCGAGAAACCGAAATCGGTCAGCCGGCCCCCGGCGCTCCCCACCCGGGAGATTTTTGCCATCTCCTCGCTGGATAGTTCGAAGTCGAAGATATCGAAATTCTCCGATAGCCGCTCGATCCGCGAGGTCCTGGGGATCGCGGAAACGTTTTGTTGCACAAGCCAGCGCAGGCAAACCTGCGCCGCAGTCTTGCCGTAGGCTTGTCCGGCAAGGGTCCGATCGTTCTTGATCCGGCCCTTCGCCACCGGGCTATAGGCGACGAGCGCCATGCCGTTTCGGGCGCAGGCCTCCTTGACCTTGTTCTGGTCGAGATAGGGATGGAATTCGACCTGATCGCAAACAAGCGGTTCCGGACAGGCCGCAACCGCCTGCTCAATCAGGGCGACCGTGAAATTGGAGACACCAATGTGCCGCGCCAGGCCGAGCTGTTTGACATGGGCGAGTGCGCCGAGCG
>Ga0164309_10001822_pt1 | contig 10187 bp, 11 predicted proteins | sample Whisoiple_247_MG_FD_109984 | JGI IMG/M metagenome (GOLD analysis project Ga0164309, IMG submission 109984) | Soil microbial communities amended with fresh organic matter from upstate New York, USA - Whitman soil sample_247_MG | ecosystem: Environmental > Terrestrial > Soil > Unclassified >... | reverse complement strand
TTTCGCGGATGTAGTTGTCGGGATAGGTGTCATGGTTCATTTGAAGATCGTCCGGCACAAGAAAAATAGCCACCGCAGAAATCTGCTCGCCCGCCATTCTCGACGCGCTGGAGATAGAAGCGACCAGGCAATCCGGCTCGTTCGGCCGCCATGGGTCGCTTCGCTCCCCTTGGCAACGAGGGTAATCGGGTTGCTAGCGATCCTGCCATTTCGGCTCGCGCTTCTCGATGAAGGCGCCGATGCCTTCCTCGGCGTCGCGGGCCATCATGTTTTCGGTCATTATCTCTGCCGCATAACGATAGGCATCGGCAAGGCTCATTTCGGCCTGGCGATAGAACGCGGTCTTGCCCAGCTTGACCGTGTGGTCAGATTTCAGCGCGACCTTTCTCGCAAGCTCGATCGCCGCATCGCGCTCGGTACCGGCGGCGACGACGCGATTGACGAGGCCAATGTCGAGCGCCCGGCTCGCGGAAACCGGCTCACCGGTGAGCAGCATTTCCATGGCCTGCTTGCGCGGGACATTGCGCGACAGCGCCACCATCGGAGTCGAACAGAACAGCCCGATATCGACGCCCGGGGTGGCAAAGCCCGCAGCTTCGGAGGCGACCGCGAGATCGCAGCTTGCCACGAGCTGACAGCCGGCTGCGGTGGCAATGCCCTGGACCGCCGCGATCACGGGCTTCGGCAGGTGCACGACAGCCTGCATCATTGCGCTGCAGGCGTTCATGATCTGGGCGAAATAGGCCCGCCCGCGATCGGCATCGCTGCGGCGCGCGGTCAACTCCTTCAGGTCGTGGCCGGCGGAAAAAGCCGGGCCGCTGGCGGCGATCACTACCGCGCGCACATTCTTGTCATCGCGAATTTTGTCGAGCGCGGCGTGCAGTTCGCCAATAAGGCCTTCCGACAGACTGTTGCGAGCCTGGGGGCGATTGAGCGTGAGTAAAGCAATGCTGTCGATTGTCTCGCGCAGCAGGATCGGCGATTGCGGCGTCGTGGCGCGGGCAGTCTCACCAGTCATGACAATATCCGGGTGGGCGACGCCGTTATCTTAATGTAACAGACGGTCGCAGGCGAGGGCGGGTACTGCGATATGACAATTGCAAAAATGAGCATGGCGGAACTTGAGCAGTTTCTCCATGTCGAGTTTCGCCAAGCCTTCAGCGGCGGCGATATCGCTATCGAAAGCGTTGATGGTCAATCTTGTCTGCTTCGCCAGCGCTACAGTGACCAGATGTTGCGGCCGGGCCGAACAGTGTCGGGACCAACGCTAATGGCGCTTGCGGATCTCGCCATGTATGTGGTGCTGCTGTCGGCCATCGGCCCGATCGGGCTCGCGGTAACGACCAATCTCAACATCAATTTTCTGCGCAAGGGCCAGACCGGCCAGGATGTGCTGGCGGCGGCGCGGCTTTTGAAGCTGGGCAAGCGGCTGGCGGTCGGAGAGGTCAGCCTGTTGTCGGGGACGTCCCCGATTGCGCACGCGACCTCGACCTATTCCATTCCAAATACTCAGTGTATTTCTAGGTAACATTACACCATAATTGTAAAGTATTGTTTTTGCATCGATAATACGGCTCGTCAAGCGTTGACCTCGACGACGAGACTATCTAGAAACGCGGCCAATCGGCGCGTTCGCGCTGATCGCCATTTTCACGGATTCCTCACATGAAAACGTTTTCGGCCAAGCCCGCCGAGGTGACGAAGAAGTGGGTCCTGATCGACGCCAAGGGTCTGGTGGTCGGACGGCTCGCTTCCCTGGTTGCGATGCGGCTCCGCGGCAAGCATCTTCCCACTTACACGCCCCATGTCGATTGTGGTGACCACGTCATCATCATCAATGCGGCGCAGGCGGTGCTGACCGGCCGCAAGCGCGAGAACAAGGTCTACTACAATCACACCGGTTTCATCGGCGGCATCAAGGAGCGCACCGCGAAGTCGATCCTCGAGGGTCGCTTCCCCGAGCGCGTGGTCGAAAAGGCCATCGAGCGGATGATTCCGCGCGGTCCGCTCGGTCGCGTGCAACTCGGCAATCTGCGCGTCTATCCCGGCGCCGAGCATCCGCACGAAGCCCAGCAGCCTGAAACGCTCGACATCGCGGCAATGAATCGCAAGAACATGAGGGTCGCGTAAGATGTCCGATACCATGCAGTCTCTCGATCAGTTGTCGGCGTTGAAGCCCGCGGCTACGGAAGCTCCGAAATACGTGAAGAAGGTCGATAAGTTTGGCCGCGCCTATGCCACCGGCAAGCGCAAGGACGCGGTTGCCCGCGTCTGGATCAAGCCGGGCGCCGGCAAGGTCACCGTCAACGCCCGCGAAGTCGAAGTCTATTTCGCTCGCCCGGTATTGCGGATGATGATCCAGCAGCCGCTGGTTGCTGCTGCGCGCACCGGTCAGTACGACGTCATCTGCACCGTGGCCGGCGGTGGCCTGTCGGGGCAGGCAGGCGCCGTGCGCCACGGTTTGTCCAAGGCGCTGACCTATTTCGAGCCGGATCTGCGCGGCGTTTTGAAGAAGGGCGGCTTCCTGACCCGCGACTCGCGCGTGGTCGAGCGCAAGAAGTACGGTCGGGCCAAGGCGCGCAAGTCGTTCCAGTTCTCGAAGCGCTAATTGCTTCGTTAAAATTTGCTGCAAGAGCAGCATGCACGAAAACTTCGAAGGGCGCTTTCGGGCGCCTTTTGCGTTTTGAGAGCGGACCGCTACGACGAGGTATCGTGGCCGGCATCAGGGTTTTTGTTGGACCCGCATGTCCTGTTCAATTCATTTGCAGAGGCAACATCGTGACCCGTGGTATCCGCTGCTTATTTGACGATGAATAGACGCATTTTTTTCTGAAAACTTGCAGTCTCGAGCAAACGGATTGCCAACGCCCCCGTCCTAGGCTTTCCCGGTGCTGAAGCGTGTCGTCCGACTCGCCTCGGTATGTGCGTAAAACTCAGCTGGTGGCACATCCATGCTTCTCGATATCTCGACGCTTTACCTTGTCGCCGCCATGATGGCGGCGATGCTTGGGGCCATGCTGATGTTTTTCGGCAGGCAGGAGAATATCCCTGCGCTGAAATGGTGGGGAACAGCCTATCTGCTCGGTGCCGCATCGGTGGCGCTATGGACGCTGGCCGGAAGCATGCTGGGAGGCAGCGTATTTGGCGGAATGCTTTCGCTGGCGCTGACCTCGATCGGCTTCCTTGCCTGCGGCATGGTGTGGAATGCGTCGCGGGTGTTTCACGGCCGTAGCCCCAACCTACCAGGGCTTGTGCTGGGGGCGATTGTCTGGATCGCCGCCGTCATGATGCTGGCGCCGCAGGCTTCCGCGCTGCGCATGACGATCGGCGCTGGCATTGTCGCTGTCTATGCGGCGCTGACTGCGTCGGAATTGTGGACCGAGCGCCGCCGGACGCTGCAAAAGCGCTGGCCCGCTGTCGTAGTGCCTGCCCTGCACGGCATGGTACTGATGCTGCCGGTCCTGCTCGGCGATTTCCTGCGTCCGCAGGACGCGGAGTTCGGCAGCAGCATCTGGGTGACAATATTCTCCATTGAGCTCGTGCTCTATGCCGTTGGCACCGTATTCGTCATTTTCATGCTGGTGTCGGAGCGCGCGGTGACCGCGCACAAGACCGCGGCCTCGACGGACCCGTTGACCGGCATGTTCAATCGCCGCGGCTTTTCCGAGGCTACGGCGCGCGTGATCGAGCGCGAGGCGAGCGCTGGCCGCCCGGTGACGGTGCTGATCTTCGATATCGATCATTTCAAGTCAATCAATGACCGCTTCGGCCATCCCGCGGGCGACGAGATACTCAAGCTGTTCTCCACCATCGTGATCAATGCGCTGCGCATCAGCGATCTGTCGGGACGCATCGGCGGCGAGGAGTTCGCGGCATTGCTGCCCTGTTCGCTGGAGGAAGGTGTGCTCGCGGCTGAGCGCGTGCGAGAGGCATTCGAAGCGTCCGGCATCGTGGTCGACGACGGCCCGGTCGATACCACCGTCAGCATCGGCGTTGCCGGCGGCCCGGCGGGTACCGAACTGGAAGTGCTGCTGGCGGCTGCCGACACCGCGCTGTATCAGGCCAAGCGCGGGGGACGAAATCGCGTCGAGACCGCGGAAGAACTGCCGTTATCGCTGGAACATTGGCGGCGCAGGACGGCGGGCCTTGCCAGCAACGCGCCGCAGCCTGCCGTTGCCGGCCTCGCATAGCGGCAAACCGCTTGTGGTAACCAGCCGTTTACTATCGCTCCATATTCTAACAACTATGGACTCTCCGCGCAGGCGAAATGCTCATGCCGTCCTGATGTCGCTCGAAGCCGACGCAAAATCGGCGCGCGGAGGGTTTGCCTGCCTGTTCTCGAGTTCGGACGAATATGAGAGCGCGCTGATCTCGGAACGGCGCGCGCAAGGTCGCTACAATCATCGGCGCAGCCGCTGGCCGATCGTGACGTTCGTCGGCTGTTCGCTGGTGGTGGCAGGCTCCGTGCTGCTTTTGAATTGATCGGTTCTGCACGCGGTCGGAAACGGGACTTGGGATATCGTAAGGCGCCGCCATGGCGCCTTTTTCTTTGCCGGCAGTTGAGTTAGAAAAAGGCTTTCAATCAGAGGGCATCCCCGATGATCACCGAAATCGCCCAAATCGACGTCAAGCCCGGCACCGAAAAGGATTTTGAAGAGGCCGTCGCAAAGGCTCGGCCGCTCTTCCTGCGCGCCAAAGGAGGCAAGGGGTTTGAACTCCACAGGTCGATCGAGAAGCCGTCGCGCTATCGGCTGATGGCCAAATGGGAGTCGCTGGAAAATCACACCGTCGATTTCAGAGGCTCTGAAGACTTTACCGCGTGGCGCGGCCTGGTCAGTCAATATTTTGCCGCACCGCCAGAGGTGGAGCACACCGAGACGGTGCTGAGGACCTGAGCGGGTGCCTCAGGTTGGAGCCGTTTCCCGCGAAATTTCCGCGGTCTTGAAATAGTCGATTATGACTTTTGCGATCGCCATCAGGGGCAGCGCTAGCGCCAGTCCCCAAATCCCGAACACCACGCCGAGCAGGATCTGGAACGCAAATAGTGTGGCGGGAGGAATGTCGATTGCCTGACGCTGGATGATCGGCGTCAGGACATAACTCTCGAGTGCATGCACGCCGAGGAACAGGATGAACGCGCTCAGCGCTGCGACCCATCCGGACGCAAGGCTTGCGAGCACCACGATCAGCCCGGCGAGCAGGGCCCCGACGGTGGGGATGAAGGCGAGCAGGCCGGCCTGGATGCCCAGGATGAACGAGCTCTGGATGCCGATCAGCGCGAGCCCGATCCAGGTCACCAGGAAAACCGCTGTCATGGTCAGGATCTGCGCGATCAACCAGCGCTCTAGCGTGTCGCTAATCCGATCCACGATGACGGTGGCGCGGGCGCGATGCCTGGCCGGCGTCAGGAATAGCAGGCCGTTGTGATAAACGCTTGGCTGCGCGGCGAAGGTCAGTCCGAGGAACAACACGATAAAGAAGTTACCGACCGCGCTGACCGTGCCCAGCAACAGCTTGAAAGTCTGGCTGACGATCGCACCGCCGCTTGACGCGATAGCGCCCGCGCTCGGAAGATTATGCGTTGGCGCGGGTGCGGGTGTTTCCGTTGACGGTGTGGAAGGGACGTTAGCGGCGGGATTGCCGAGTTCAAAGTAGCTCGTATCGATGCCGTTTCGCTCAAGGAAAGCTTTGACCGTCACCAGTTGCGACTTAATCGTAGCGCTCAGTGCAGTGGCCTGCTTCGCAATCGTGGAGCCGCCGAGAAATGCCACACCCGACAACAGGCCGGCGAGCACAAGGCAGACCACGGTCAGCCGTAACGCATGCGGAAGCCTGATCACCCGACCGAGCAGATTGGTCATGGCATTCAGCGCGACGCCGAGCAGCATGCCGGCAAAGACCAGAAACAGCGTGGCGGCGAAAGACCACGCAAACAGCAGGAATGCGGCAAAACCGATCACGCCGATGCCGCCCACCGATATCGCCCACGCTAGGTCACTACGGGCGGAACGACGATCATCAACGGGCACTGGCAAAATCGCTTCCTGTTCGAGGTCTATTCCGGCTCGCACTCTTTCGTCAAAAGGACGCAGGATCAAGCCGGGAAGGGGAGCAAGCCCACAGGACTTGCCGGTCCTTCGCCGGTTTGACGCTGGCGCGCCTGCTGTGGCAAGCGTGGATCGTGGTCCCAGGAAGCGGTGGCGGGCATGGCAGCCGGCGACGTGTGAATGAAGCAAACCTACCGGCTGCCGGCCAGCCCAGTTTGCAGCTATTGCGCGCTGCGGGTCCGCCGCCAATCGAGAGCATTGGGGCGAAACAGGTGTTCGCACATAAATAAATCCCCTCGGTCCGGCGCTAGCTCTGTCTTTGGGGAAAGGAAAAAGCCGGCCATTTTATTTCAGCCGGTCCGAAGCCTATGTGCGGTCCGTGATCCCTACGGCACAAAAGGCGGCATAAAATGTTGATCCGGCGATAGCAGGCGGGCATGATCGACTGGAATCAAGGCCAGTGTAGACGATCGTTGCCTGGGATTTAAGACTTAGAAAGTGGAGCGATGAGACGGCCGGTAGTCGGTGTGATCGGAAACGCCTATCGCATCGAAAATCGCTTTGCGACACAGATGGTCGGTGAGCGGAATCTCCGCGCGGTCGCGGAGGTCGCGGGCGCGCTCCCGTTGATGTTTGCCGGCTCGCCGGAAATTACGGATATCGGCGCGCTGTTCGATGCGGTTGATGGTATCGTGTTGACCGGCGCGCGCGCTAATGTTCACCCGACCCGCTTCAAGACCGAGCCGCACGCCAGGCACGAACCCTATGACATCCATCGCGATGATGTGGCGCTGGCCTTGTCGGAAGCCTGCGTCGCCCGCGGCGTGCCGCTGTTCGGTATCTGCCGCGGCTTGCAGGAAATGAATGTTGCTTTCGGCGGTTCGCTGCATCCCGAAATCCGCGAATTGCCCGGCCGCATGAATCACCGGATGCCGCGACTTGAAAATGGCGAAATCCATCCTGATCCCAAGGTGGTCTTTGCCGACCGGCACGACGTCAGTCTCACGCCCGGCGGCGCTTTCGCAAAGCTGCTCGGCCGCGAGACGATTCGTGTCAATTCGCTGCACGGGCAAGGCATCCTGCAGCCGGGCGAACGCGTTATCATCGAGGGCATCGCCGAAGACGGCACCATCGAAGCCATCCGTATCGCCGATGCCCCTGGTTTTGCGCTCGGGGTGCAATGGCATGCGGAATACGATCCGCAGCGCAATCCGGTCAATCGCGCGCTGTTTGAGGCGTTTGGCGCGGCGCTACAGGCTACCCAGCAGCGCTAGAGCCGAGGCGGGTTGAGGCGGCCTGGTGAACTCATGCCGGCGTCCCCGCGCAACCGGGCAAGACATCCAGTTGACGAGAAAAGGCGCCCATTTCAGGCGCCCTTCCATTCCGCGGACGTGGATACGCCCTGCGAGCCGACTACAGCGAGTAATACATCTCGAATTCGACCGGATGTGGGGTCATTTCGAAACGCTCGACTTCGGTCATCTTCAGTTCGATATAGCTGTTGATAAAATCGTCGTCGAACACGCCGCCGTTCTTCAGGAAAGCGCGGTCCTTGTCGAGATTCTCGAGCGCCTCGCGCAGCGAACCGCACACCGTCGGGATCGCCTTCAGCTCTTCCTTGGGCAGGTCGTAGAGGTCCTTGTCCATCGCCGAGCCGGGATCGAGCTTGTTCTTGACGCCGTCGAGGCCAGCCATCAGCATCGCGGCGAAACCCAGATACGGATTGGCCATCGGGTCGGGGAAGCGTACCTCGACGCGCTTGGCCTTGGGGTTGGAGGTATAGGGGATACGGCAAGAAGCTGAGCGGTTGCGCGCCGAGTAGGCGAGCAGCACTGGCGCTTCATAGCCCGGGACCAGACGCTTGTAGGAGTTGGTCGAAGGATTGGTGAAAGCGTTGATCGCTTTGGCGTGCTTGATGATGCCGGCGATATAGGACAGGCAAATCTCAGAGAGATCGGCATATTTGTTGCCGGCGAAAACCGGCTTGCCGTCCTTCCAGATCGACTGATGGCAGTGCATGCCGGAGCCGTTGTCGCCATAAACCGGCTTCGGCATGAAGGTGGCGGTCTTGCCGTAGATGTGCGCGACCTGGTGGATGCAGTATTTGTAGATCTGCATCTGGTCGGCCATCAGCGTCATGGTGTCGAACTTCATGCCGAGCTCGTGCTGGGCGGAAGCCACCTCGTGGTGATGCTTCTCGACCTTGACGCCCATCTTGGCCATCGCGCCGAGCATTTCGGAGCGCATGTCCTGCACCGAATCCTGCGGCGGCACCGGGAAATAGCCGGCCTTGGTGCGGATGCGGTGCCCGAGGTTGCCGCCCTCATATTCGGTGTCCGAATTGATCGGCAGTTCCGAGGAGTCGAGCTTGAAGCCGGTGTTGTAGGGCGTGGTCTGAAAGCGGACGTCGTCGAATACGAAGAATTCGGCTTCCGGCCCGAAGAACACGGTGTCGCCGACACCCATCGACTTGACCATGGCTTCCGCCTTCTTGGCCATGCCGCGCGGATCGCGGTTGTATGGCTCGCCGGTGGTCGGCTCCAGCACGTCGCAGGTGATGACCATGGTGGTTTCCGCGAAGAACGGATCAAGGGTCGCGGTGACGGGATCGGGCATCAGACACATGTCGGATTCGTTGATCGCCTTCCAGCCCGCGATCGACGAACCGTCGAACATTACGCCTTCGACGAACGTCTCGTCCTCGATCATGCCGACGTCGAACGTAACATGCTGCCACTTGCCGCGTGGATCAGTGAAACGCAGGTCGACATATTTAACGTCGTTGTCCTTGATCGATTTCAGGACGTCTTTGGCGGTCTTCATAAATACCCCTCTTGGCTGCCGGTCGGTTTGCAGGCGATGGTGAGATTTCGTGAACAATTCGGGCGGCGGGAGCAGCCTTGTTTTCTTGTTTTTAAGTCAGTTTTGCGGGATAGCACCCGGGTCAGATAGCGTCCAGCCCGGATTCCCCCGTTCGGATGCGAATGGCTTCCTCGATATTTGACACGAAGATTTTGCCGTCGCCGATACGGCCGGTCTGGGCTGCGCGACGGATCGCGTCGATCGCTTTTTCAACCAGCTCGTCGGAGATCACGATCTCGATTTTGACCTTGGGAAGGAAGTCCACGATGTATTCCGCGCCACGATAGAGTTCGGCGTGCCCCTTCTGCCGCCCAAACCCCTTGGCTTCGGTAACGGTGATGCCCTGTAGTCCGACTTCCTGCAGCGCTTCTTTCACCTCGTCGAGCTTGAACGGCTTGATGATGGCTTCTATTTTTTTCACTGAATGTCTCCCGGGCATTTCGCTATTTCTGAGCGCAGCGTTGTCGACATGGAGCCTTGGTGTGCTGGTGGTTCGAGGGGTTGTTCTGGCGAGCAGTCCGTGTCCATTCGTTGCCGGTTAACCGGGCGATCCCGAGCAGGATTCAACAGCCGGCTTCGTTGCCAGAGAGTCGGCTTTCTCAAAAGCAGGGTCTATGCCAAGTTGCTTCGGGCGCCTGATTTTGAAATGTTATCAGACTTTTAGCGGACAATTGTCGGAGTTTGACGGAAGAGGTTTACAATGTCGGCCGCCTAATGGATAGGCAAGCAGCCTAATCGGTGTGCACTCGTCAAGGGATTGGAGTCTTGCGCGACCGCCAGTTGCCTTGGAATGAGGCGATTATATCAGGAAGTTGGCATGGAAGTTTTGACCACGGCTGAAATGGAGCACGCCGATCGGCTCACCATTGCCGCCGGAACGCCCGGCTTCGCACTGATGCTCAGCGCGGGCCAGGCCGTGGCGCAGGCGGCGATGGAGCTTGTGGACGAGGGGCCGATCCTGGTGGTTGCCGGCGGCGGTAACAATGGCGGCGACGGGTTCGTGGCCGCAGCCGAACTGGCTGCGCGCGGCCGCGAGGTTTCGGTCATCCTGCTGTGCGAGCGCGAGAACCTGCAGGGCGATGCGGCGTCGGCGGCGCGCGGATGGAAACATCCGGTGCTGCCGTTCAATCCGCAGGCTATCGGCAAGCCGGCCTTGATCATCGATGCGTTGTTCGGTGCCGGTCTCAACCGGCCGGTGAAGGGCGATCCCTTCGAGATGATTGAGGCGATCAATGCCAACGGGGCGCCGGTGCTGAGCGTCGATCTGCCGAGCGGCAT
>Ga0164309_10001820_pt1 | contig 10191 bp, 10 predicted proteins | sample Whisoiple_247_MG_FD_109984 | JGI IMG/M metagenome (GOLD analysis project Ga0164309, IMG submission 109984) | Soil microbial communities amended with fresh organic matter from upstate New York, USA - Whitman soil sample_247_MG | ecosystem: Environmental > Terrestrial > Soil > Unclassified >... | reverse complement strand
CGCCGCCAAGACGGGCGGCAACTACGCGTCCTCCCTGGTGGCGCAGCAGGAGGCGGGTGCCCACGGCTGCGACCAGGTGGTCTTCCTCGACGGCCAGGAGCTGCGGTACGTCGAGGAGCTCGGCGGCATGAACATGTACTTCGTCCTCGACGACGGCCACATCGTCGCCCCCGCGACCGGCACGATCCTGGAAGGCATCACCCGCTCCAGCATCATCGAGCTCGCCGGCAAGCTCGGCCACCAGGTCGAGGAGCGCCGGTTCTCCATCGACGAGTGGCGCGACGGCGTGACCAGCGGCCGGATCACCGAGATCTTCGCCTGCGGCACCGCCGCGGTGGTGACCCCGGTCGGGTCGCTGAAGTGGGACGGCGGCGAGGTGGCCGCGCCCGCGAGCACCGACCTGACGATGAAGGTCCGCCAGGCCCTCGTCGACATCCAGTACGGCCGGGCCGAGGACGCCTTCGGCTGGATGCACCGGATCGTCTGACCGGCGGCCGCGCCGGGTCGCGGCCTCCGGCGCCCCTCCACCGGTAACCTCGGTCCGTGACGACGTCCCCGCGCCCCGACCTGCCTGAGAGCAGGACCGTGGGCGACTACACCCTCCTGTCGCGCATCGGCGAGGGTGGCATGGGCGTGGTCCACCTGGCCCGCAGGCCGGGTGGTGACCGGGTCGCGCTGAAGGTGCTTCGGCCGCACATCGTGGGTGACGACGAGGCGCGTGCCCGGCTGGCCCGCGAGGTCAGCTCGCTGACCCGGATCCGCAGCAGGTGGGTCGCCGAGATCGTCGACGCCGACCCGTGGGGGGAGGTGCCGTACGTCGCCACCCGCTACGTGCCCGGCCTCTCGCTGCACGACCACGTCGTCGACGAGGGACCGATCACGGGCGCCGACCTCACCTGGTTCGCCGGCTGCCTGGCCGAGGGGCTCGCATCGGTCCACCGGGTGGGCGTGCTGCACCGCGACGTCAAGCCGTCCAACGTGCTGATGGAGGGGCGCACGCCCATCCTCATCGACTTCGGGCTCGCCCGCGTGGCTGACGACCCCAAGCTCACCCACACGGGCTGGCTGCTCGGCACCCCCGGCTACCTGGCCCCGGAGATCCTCTACGGCGACGACGCCACCAGCGCCTCCGACGTGCACTCGTGGGCCGCGACCGTCGCCTACGCCGGCACCGGCCGGCCCCCGTTCGGGCGCGGGCCGTCGATGGCGATCATGGACCGGGTCCGGCGCGGCGAGCACGAGCTCAGTGGGCTGCCCGCCCAGCTGCGCGGCATCGTCGAGGCCGCGCTCGACCCCGATCCCGCCCGCCGGCCGGGGGTCGACGACCTGCTCCGCTGGCTGCGGCCGGACCCGTCCGGGCCGACCGCGGCGCCGGTGCCTCCCGTGCCGGCGGCGGACGACCCCTACACGATCCCCCTGGCGATCGCAGCCCAGGCGCCGGCGGCGGCGCCCACCGACCACCTGCCGCGCGAGACCTTCGCCGGCCCGGGTGACGAGGAGCCGCCCACCCTGGCGCTCTCCCAGCAGTCGCCGAACGAGCAGTGGCCGCTCGCGCCGGCGCCCCACGACGGGTGGCCCGAGGACGAGTGGTCCGGCGATGGCGAGGCCTGGCCGGCGCAGGCCCCCCGCGCACCCTGGCCCGAGCGCCTGCGGCGCGGAGTCCTGCTCGGCACCGGTGCTGTGGCCGCCGGTGCCGCGATCGCGGCGTACCCCTGGCTGGCGTCCCTGTCCCTGCTCCTTGTCACCTGGCTGCTGCGCAGCGGCTCGCTCGCCGCGAGCGCCGCGGGCGACCGGCGGCGTCTGCGCGGTCGCAAGTGGTACGACGGCATGCAGTTCCTCCTGGCCGCGCCCTGGCACCTGGTCCGGTCCATCGGCGGCACGGTGGTGCTGACGCTGTGGAGCCTCGGCCTGGCCGTGGCGGCGGCGCTGATCTGCTACGCCGTCGCCGCCGGCCTGACGACCACGCTGGCCGTGGCGGGCATGGTGTTCGTGACCTCGCTGTGGCTCGGGCCGGGAGGCTCCCGGGTCCGCGCGCCGCTGTCCCGGGTGGTCAACCCGGCCTCCGCCTCGGCGCGACCCTGGGTGGTGGCCGTCTTCCTCGTGGCGGTGGTGGCGTTCGCGCTGTCGCTGCGACTCGACGCGGTCGGCACCTCGTGGGCGCCGGCCTCCGACCAGCCGTTCGCGGGCCTGTCCCTCCCCGGTTGGCTCCCCGGCGGCTGAGCCACCGCACGCACCGACGCGGCCCGGGTGGCTCGGATGCCGAGATCCCAGCCTCGGGTCGGGGTGACCGTGGCAGCATGGTTCGCATGCAGCAGCAGGAGATCATTACCTAGCGCGTCGTCGCCCCGTCCCCGGGGCAGCCGACGCGCAGACCTCTCGTACCACGGGAGGTCTTTTTGTTGCCCGGACCGCATGACGGAAGAGACTGACCGATGGACCTGCACGGCACGTTCCACGTCTACGACACCACCCTGCGCGACGGGGCGCAGCAGGAGGGGCTCAACCTCTCGGTCGCCGACAAGCTGAGCATCGACCGGCAGCTCGACGGCCTCGGCGTGGGCTACATCGAGGGCGGCTGGCCCGGGGCCAACCCCAAGGACACCGAGTTCTTCCGTCGTGCCGCGCAGGAGCTGGACCTGCGGCACGCCCGGCTGGCCGCCTTCGGCGCCACCCGGCGCGCCGGCGCGAAGGCGGCCGACGACCCGCTGGTCGCGGCGTTGCGCGAGAGCGGCGCCGGGGTCGTGACGCTGGTCGCCAAGTCCCACGACCGCCACGTCGAGCTGGCCCTGCGGACCACGCTGGAGGAGAACCTCGCGATGGTCCGCGACACCGTCTCCCACCTGCGCGCCGAGGGACAGCAGGTCTTCCTCGACGCCGAGCACTTCTTCGACGGCTACCGCGCCAACCGCGACTACGCCCTCGAGGTGCTGCGGACGGCGTACGACGCCGGAGCCGAGGTGGTCGCCCTGTGCGACACCAACGGCGGCATGCTGCCGGGCTGGGTGGCCGACGTGGTGCACGACGTCGTCGACTCCACGGGGGTGCGGGTCGGCATCCACTGCCACAACGACACCGGCTGCGCGGTGGCGAACACCCTGGCCGCGGTCGACGCGGGCGCCAGCCACGTGCAGGGCACGATCAACGGCTACGGCGAGCGGACCGGCAACGCCGACCTCGTCACCGTGGTGGCCAACCTCGAGCTCAAGCTGGATCGGCAGGTGCTCCCGCAGGGCCTGCTGCGCGACGCCACCCGGATCGCGCACGCGGTCGCCGAGGTGACGAACGTCCCGCCCGCCTCCCGCCAGCCCTACGTCGGCACGTCGGCGTTCGCGCACAAGGCCGGGCTGCACGCCAGCGCGATCAAGGTCGACCCGAACCTCTACCAGCACATGGACCCCGTGGGCGTCGGCAACGACATGAGGCTGCTGGTCTCGGACATGGCCGGACGCGCCTCGATCGAGCTCAAGGGGCGCGAGCTGGGCTTCGACCTCTCCCATGACAAGGAGCTGGTCACCCGGGTGACCGAGCGGGTCAAGGAGCTCGAGTCGCGCGGCTACACCTTCGAGGCCGCCGACGCGTCGTTCGAGCTGCTGCTCCTCGAGGAGGTCGAGGGCAGGCGGCCGTCGTACTTCGAGGTCGAGTCGTGGCGGGTGATCACCGAGACCCTGCCGCGCTCGGCGGTGGGTGAGGAGGCGGTCTCCGAGGCGACCGTGAAGCTGAAGGCCGACGGGGTGCGCTACGTCGTGACCGGCGAGGGCAACGGTCCGGTCAACGCGCTGGACCAGGCGCTGCGCGAGGCCATCGGCCAGGCCTACCCGCAGGTCGCGAAGTTCGAGCTGATCGACTACAAGGTGCGCATCCTGGACCAGGGGCACGGCACCGACGCGATCACCCGGGTGCTCATCGAGACCAGCGACGGGGAGTCGTCGTGGGTGACGGTGGGCGTGGGCCACAACGTCATCGAGGCCTCGTGGGGGGCGCTGGTCGACGGGGTCACGTTCGGGCTGCGGCGCCGGCAGGTCTGACCCGCACCCTCCGGTACGCCTCGTCGGGGAGTGCCCCGACATGGAGAACCCCTCCCTCCCGCGAGCGGGAGGGAGGGGCTGTGTCCAGCGGTCAGCGCAGGTGGACCGTGCGGCCGTCGAGGTGGCTGTAGAAGTCGCCCGACGGGTCCTCGGTGACGATGTTGACGTCGGAGACGCGAGCCGCCCCCTTGACCCACTTGTACCCACCGGTGGGCCGGCGGACCGGGATCCAGACGGCCTCCTCGTTGCCCGAGCACTCGACGGAGTTGTAGAACGACACCGCCGCCTCCTGGGTCTGCACGGTGCCGTGCGTGACCTGGGTGAGGTAGAGGTCGGCCTCGGCGGACGTGGTGTCCGGCGAGCAGGTGACCTTCAGCTTGATCCACGCGATGTTGTGCGTCGCGGAGAGCTCGCCGTACTTGCCGATCTTGATCAGCGTGCTCTCGGCGCTTGCCGCCCCTGCAGTCAGAGCGACCATTGCCAGTGCGGCTACGCCGGCACCAGCGGTCTTGGTTGTCTTGTTCATTGTCTTGGCCCCCTAGGCCTCAATCGAATGGGAAGGCCTGTCCTCCCATGTGCGTGAACCTAGGAAGCGCACTCAGGCGAGTCATGCCTGAAATTGAGGGTCTTCTCAGGCTGGGCTCGGAGATCGGCCCAGTATTAGGTACGGCTCCCCACGATGCGTCGGGCCAGGTCGACCCAGCCCGCGTGCACCCGGTCGACGTCGAGACCCTCGATGCGCACCTGCTGGTCGAGGACGGGCGCCTCGAGGGGCGCCATCAGTGCGGTCGCGAGCAGGGGCAGGTCCCCGATGACGCCGAGCTGGGCGAGGAGGTAGCGCACGTGCATGGCGGCAAAGGAGTACGCCGCGAACGAGCGCGTCCCCGCCCGGCCCGCCTGCCGGATCAGGTCGGCGTGGAGGAGGGTGGTCTCGAGGCGGGAGCGTCCGAACGCCATCAGGCGTTCCCACGGCTCGGCGCCGGGGCCCAGCGGGGGCGGCCCGGACATCACGGCGGCCTGCCACTCGGTCTCGGAGTGGTCGAGCAGCGCCGCCATCAGTCCCTCGCGGGAGTGGAACCGCCGGAAGACGGTGCCCTTCCCGACCCCTGCGGTCGTGGCGACCGCGTCCATGGTCACCGCGTCGGCTCCGCAGCGCTCGACCAGCTCCTGGGCAGCCCGGAGCAGCGCCTCCCGGTTGCGTGCGGCATCGCGCCGCTCCGGGGTGGGCGTGTCCACCAGGGGCAGGAGGTGGTGCTCGGACATGACGTCGCTCACTCTAGACAGGCCGCAGGCGGGCCGGGCGGATGAATGTGGCCGGGACGGGGAATACTAAGCGGACCGCAGTCCGTTTGGTCTCGTGACTGTCCCCCGAACCCCTGTAGGAGCACTTCATGGCAGACACCCGCGTCCTCATCCTCGTCGGCAGCCTCCGCGCCGACTCGCTGAACCGCCGCATCGCGGAGAAGCTGCAGGAGCTGGCCCCCTCCGGCGTCGAGATCGAGATCGCCGAGAACCTGCACGACCTGCCGTTCTACAACGAGGACCTCGACGGCGAGAACGTCCCTGCCACGGCCGCTGCGCTGCGGGACCGGGTCGTCGCGGCCGACCGCGTGCTCGCGGTCACGCCGGAGTACAACGGCACGATGCCGGCCGTCCTGAACAACGCCATCGACTGGCTCTCGCGCCCCTACGGCGTCGGCGCGATCAAGGGCAAGCCCTTCGGCGTCATCGGCGCGACCCCGACGCCGTACGGCGGCAAGTGGGCGCACCAGGACACCGTGCGCTCGGCCGGCATCGCCGGTGCGGTCGTGGTCGAGGACGTGACCGTCTCGCAGTCCGCCCTCGAGGTCGACGTGCTCACCGACCCGGAGGTCCTCGACCGCCTGGTCGCCGCGGTCCGCACCCTCGCGGAGTACACCGAGGACGCTGCCGCCTGACCCGTTAGCGTCGGGGCATGGCCGACCTCCATGACCTGACAGCGCTGGAGCAGGGTGACCTCGTGCGACGCCGGGAGGTGTCGCCCGCGGAGCTCGTCGACCACTACCTCGAACGCGCCGACCGACTCGACTCGGTCGGCGCGTTCGTCACGCTCACCCCCGAGAGGGCCCGGGAGACCGCCTTCGCGCTGGGCTCGGGCGAGTCCCCGCTCTTCGGGGTGCCCACGGCGATCAAGGACCTCAACCTGACCGCCGGGGTGCGCACCACCTTCGGCTCGGAGGCCTTCCGCGACTTCGTGCCCGACATCTCGGACGGGGTGACCCTGTCGATCGAGGCGGCCGGCATGGTGAGCCTCGGCAAGACCAACACGCCCGAGTTCGGCTCGCCCTGCTACACCGAGCCCGCGGTGGCTCCGCCGGCCGTGACGCCGTACGACCGCGGCCGGATGGCGGGCGGCTCCTCCGGCGGCGCCGCGGCGGCGGTCGCGGCGGGTCTGGTGCCGGTCGCACAGGGCTCCGACGGCGGTGGCTCGATCCGGATCCCGGCATCGTGCTGCGGCCTGGTGGGCCTCAAGCCGTCGCGCGGCCGGATCAGCGGGCACCCGATGTACGGCGACCCGGTGGGCCTCGCCACGGCCGGGTCGCTGGCCCGGACCGTGCGCGACGCCGCCGCGCTGCTGGACGTCCTGGCCGGGCGGCGACCCGGCGACCCGTCCTGGGCGCCGCCGCCGACCGCGCCGTTCCTCGCCGCCTGCGACCGGGACCCGGGCCCGCTGCGGATCGCGCGTTTCGTCGAGCCGGTGATCGCCGACGTCGCCGTGGACCCCGAGTGCGTCGCGGCATGGGAGTCGGCCTCGCGGCTGCTGGCGTCGCTGGGCCACGAGGTCGTGGACATCGAGGTGCCGCTGCCCCACGACGCGGTCCCCGTCTTCGAGACCTGCTGGTCGGTGCTCACCGCGCTGTCGGTGGTGCCGCCCGCCAGGGAGCACCTGCTGCGGCCGCTCACGCGGTGGCTGACCGAGCGGGGGCGTGCGGTCACCGGGCCGGAGTTCGGACTGGCGATCGGGGCGATGCGCCGCTTCGCGGCCGGTGCGCTGACCGCGCTGGCCCCCTATGACGCCGTCCTGACGCCGACCCTGGCCACCCCGCCGCTGCCGGTCGGCGCGCTGCGCGACGACGACGACCCGGCCGCGGACTTCGAGGCCCAGAAGGACTTCACACCCTGGACCTCCGCGTGGAACGTCACCGGGATGCCCGCGGTCTCGCTGCCGCTGCACTGGACCGCGGACGGGCTTCCGGTGGGGGTCATGCTGGCCGCCCGCCCCGCCGAGGAGGAGCTGCTGCTCTCCCTTGCCGCTCAGGTCGAGGCCGCGGCACCGTGGTCGGACCGCCGCCCGCCGGGTTGGTGAGCGACGTCCGCATGTAACGCGGTGTCCACGTCACTGGCGCGGTGTGGCAGCACCGCGCTGGATGCGTGGACACCGCGTTACATGGGCAGCTCAGTCTTCGCCGATTCCGCGCGCGTGCAGCGCGTCCCCGGTCGCGCGGGCGTGCGCGACGACCCGGATCACCACGGGGGTCAGCCGGGCGCGCGGGTCCCGTTCGAGCCCCCGTGCCAGGGCGGCGTCGCGGGTCTCGTCGGCGATCTCGATGGTGGTCGGGATCGCGCGGATGGTGAGGGCGAAGGCGAGCGCGACCTGGTCGGCGTCGACACCGACCCGTCGCAACGGCCGCAGGGCTCGCGTCACGGTGTCGAGGATCTCGTCCACCGGGGTGGTCACCGTGAGCACCGTGGCGAGCAGGACCAGGGTGACGAGGTCGCCCACGGACTCGACGGCACGCGGCCACCCGTGCTGCCAGGACTGGTAGGCCGCCAGGAGCACGGCCATCACCAGGATCCCGCGCAGCGACCGCAGCGCCGCGCGCAGCGGCATGCCCGACCACACCGCCAGCACGACGGCGCCGACGAGGAAGGCGAGCGCGCTGACCGGGCCGCGAACCGCCACCACGACCACGCCCACCACCAGGAACGCCGCCAGCTTCGCGCCGGCGGGCAGTCGGTGGAGCAGGGTCGTGCCGGGCCGGTGGCTGCCGAGCAGGGTGGTCGTCACGGCCGTCGCCTCAGGCCGTGGTCCGGTAGTGCTGCACGGCGCTCTCCGCCGGCCCGTCGAAGACGACCCGGCCCCCGTCCACGACGAGCGCGCGGTCGCAGCGGGCCGCGAGGTCGAGGTCGTGGGTGACGAGCACCAGCTGCTGGGGGAGCGAGAACAGCAGGTCGCCGATCCGACGGCTGTTGGCCAGGTCGAGCAGCGTGGTGGGCTCGTCGGCGACGAGGATGTCGGGGCCGGTCGCGAGCACCCCGGCGAGCGCGAGCAGCTGGCGCTGGCCGCCGGAGAGGCCGTGCACGCTGCGGTCGCCGAGGCCCTCCAGCCCGTAGCCCGCGAGGATGTCGAGGGCGGCGCGTCGCCGCTCGGTCTTGTCGCGGTGGGTGCGCCGCAGCGACAGGGCGATGTCCTCGGCCGCGGTCGGCATCACCAGCTGTGCTGCCGGGTCGGTGAACGTGAACCCCACCCGGCGTCGTACGGCCCGTCCCTCCCTGGCCACGTCGAGACCGTCGACGAGCACCCGACCGGTCGTCGCACCGACCAGCCCGTTGACCAGACGGGCCAGCGTGGACTTGCCCGAGCCGTTGGGACCGATCAGGGCCACCCGCTGCTCGGTCAGGACGAGGCTGGTCTCCTCCAGGATGCGCAGGTCGCCGTCGACGGTGGGGACCCGGACGGTGACCTGCTCCAGCTCGATCCGGCTCACGCGGAGACAGCGTCCTCCGTGGTCGCGGGGGCGGCACGGTCGGGACGGGCGGGGAGCAGGTCGGGGAACGCCCGGAGCACCGCGGTGGCGACCAGGGCCATCACGAGGTTCTTGATGAGGTCGCCGATCCAGAACACCTTGTCGATGTCGAAGGCGGCCGACCAGCTGATGTCGAGGCGCCAGACGAGCCCGGCCATGCCGAGCGTGTGGATGAACAGGGCGCTGCCGACGAGCCCGGCGAGGAAGATCAGCGGCACGCTGGTCTGCACGGCGCGGCGCGGCAGTCGCTCGACGACGAATCCGCAGCAGCCGGCGGCCAGGGGGAAGCCGACGAGGTAGCCGACGGTCGGGCCCGAGAAGACCCCGAGCCCGGCGCTCCCCCCGGCGAAGACCGGCAGGCCGGCTGCCCCGATGACGAGGTAGAGCAGGACGGCGAGGAAGCCCCGGCGGGCACCCAGGACCGCGCCGGTGAGCAGCACCCCGAAGGTCTGGAGGGTGATCGGCACCGGGCCCGCGACGTTGATCGAGGGCAGGATCGCGCAGACGGCGATCAGGGCCGCGAACCCGGCGATGAGGGCGAGGTCGGTGCCGGTGTTCCGGCGGGCGGGGGAGTGCGGCATGGTCATCCTTCGGTGCGGACCGACCTGGAGCGATCGCCAGGTGAACGGCGTTCAGGTTAGGGTGGGCCGACGCCGGCGGTCAAAGCGGGCGGGTCGGTGTGACCTGTCCACGAGGCCGCGACGAGGAGGGGGGCACATGCGCTACCACCGCAGCGACGTCGTCGAACGTGCGATCGTCGTGCTGGACACCTACGGCCTGGCGGACCTGACCATGCGGCGGCTCGGTGCCGAGCTGGGGGTCCAGCCGAGCGCCCTCTACCACCACTTCATGAACAAGCAGACCCTGTTGGCGGCCGTCGCCGACGAGATCCTGGACCGCGGCCGACGGCCGCGCGCCGAGGGACTGGACTGGGACCAGCGCGTCCGGGCGGTGTGCGGCGAGCTCCGCGACGCCATGCTGGCCTACCGCGACGGCGCCGAGGTGGTCGCCACCGTGCACGCCTTCGGTCTCGGCGCCGGTGCTCCCGACCGGGAGCTCGAGGCCGCTCTGGCCGAGGGTGGCTTCGCCTCCGACCTGCGGCGGACCGCCGCACGCACGCTGCTGCACTTCGTCTTCGGCCATGTCTCCGAGGAGCAGACCCACCTCCAGGCCGGCAGCGCAGGCGCGATCGACGAGGCGCCCCGCGAGGGCTCCGACTTCAGGCTCGGGCTGGGCATCGTGGTCGACGGGATCAGGCTGCGCCAGGGCGCGACGGCGTAAGGCCACGCCCTGACGGGTTCAGTGGTCCGGGAGCGCCACGTCGACGTCGGCGCCGTGGAGCTCCGCGAGGAGCACTGCCCCGGCGAGGTCCAGCTTCG